>Ga0049084_10000040_pt1 | contig 46034 bp, 47 predicted proteins | sample GreLakmeON33MSRF_FD_66720 | JGI IMG/M metagenome (GOLD analysis project Ga0049084, IMG submission 66720) | Freshwater lentic microbial communities from great Laurentian Lakes, MI, USA - Great Lakes metaG ON33MSRF | ecosystem: Environmental > Aquatic > Freshwater > Lake | place: Great Lakes... | reverse complement strand
ATTTCGCGTTCGAGTTTTGCTTTTCAAATTGCCTAATGGGAACTGCGAGCGCAGGGTTAGGGGATTGTGTTGGCTCGGCGATAAAAGCGCAGCACCGACTGACCGAGGAAGACCGTTTTCTAGGGCTTCCGACCGAGGGAGGGCACCCCGGAGGGGGGCAAGCTGCCGAGCGGACACAATCCCCTAACCCTGCGCGATCCAGCAACATCTTACAAACCAACACGATCCAGCAGACCCATCTGATCAATCACCGCCTTGCATAGTTTGGATCTGTTTGAATCAAACTCCTGTGCAGACTATGATTGAACCACTACTTCCAGCAGTGATTAACCCATGTTAAATATTTCCAATATTCGTAACACGCTCATCATTCTATTTGTTGCTTCAATAGTATTAATACAGGCCCAGGCGCAAACACCAGGCTGGCAACGGTATGACGAGACCGCTGACCTGGCGCTGTTGGCTCAGAATGTCAACGACAGCATGCATTTCAAATTGTTGAATTCCAGGGTGCTCGACAAGAACAGATTGTGGGCGCCATTCGAATCGGCATTAAGTATTTTTACCGGACAACGCTACGACTCTTTGAAAGCTGTAGTGCTGAACAAGTCAGTGGCAGAAATACAGCTGGCGGTAGCGAATGGTGTGATCACATATGAAGAGCTGACCACATTTTATATTTATCGCATACGTGAAATTGAAGCGGACAACAGCCGTTATCTGAACGCAATTATCAGTCTCAATCCGGAAGCGATAAATCGCGCTCGCAGGTTGGACGAGCTGCGCGTGCAGGGAGCCGAGGTGGCTGCGGATTCCTTGTTTGGAATACCGGTACTGCTGAAAGACAACATTGGCTTCAGTGAATTGCCGACCACGGCTGGTGCGATCGCACTGCAAGACAATGTCACTGCCAATGCTTTTATTGCAGAACAGCTCATGGCCCAAGGTGCGGTCATACTGGGCAAGTCAAATCTAAGTGAATGGGCCTATTTCTTCTGCAATGACTGTCCCTCAGGTTACAGCGCCATGGGCGGGCAGACTTTGAATCCCTACGGCCGCTTCGAATTCGGTACCGGTGGTTCCAGTGCCGGCAGCGGTGCGGCGGTGGCGGCGGATTTCGCCACAGTGGCAGTGGGTTCGGAAACCTCTGGCTCAATACTGTCGCCAGCCAGCGCCAATTCGCTGGTTGGGCTCAAGCCCACCACTGGCAGTTTGAGTCGCAGTGGCATCGTGCCTATCTCTGCCACGCTGGATACGGCCGGACCGATGGCGCGCACGGTTGCCGATGTGGTGACTCTGTTCAATGCCATGGCGGGTTTCGATGTAACAGATGCAGCGATGCCGTTGCTGAGTGACGATTATGCGTTGCAATACCGTAGCGTGAGTCTGGTCGGCAAGCGGCTCGGTGTGGTCGCGAGTTTTGCCGACAACGCACAGTATCAGTCGGCCGTGAATTTGCTGCAGGAAAATGGTGCGACCATCGTGCCCGTGGAATTAAGCTCAGGTCCATTTCCGCGCTTCTCTGAATTCCTCGGTGCCGAGATGCGCCGCGATCTGCCTTTGTATCTTGCTAGCTATGCCAATTCCAATGTCAGCATAGATTCCCTCGCTGCCTTGCAGGCGTTCAACCTGGAAGACGAGGCTCTGCGCGCACCCTATGCGCAGGCGCTGGTGGATATGATGGCGCAGGGGCAATGGACAGCGGTAGAACTGGAAGCGATGCGAGCGGAGATGCAGACCTTGGCGCGTAGTCAGTTGGATGCGCTGTTCGATAGTAGCCAGATCGACGTCTTATTGTCGCTGAACAATGCCAATGCCGGTCTGGCAGCACTGGCGAATTATCCGGCGTTAACAATTCCTATGGGATATGAAGACGATGGTCGTCCGCAGGGGCTGACCCTGATCGCACCGGGTTTTACCGAGCAGGAATTGATTGATGTAGGCGCAACCTACGAAGCGTTAAGCAAGGCGCGCCGTCCGCCGCAGTGGTGAGCTCGGTCGACGTTTACAGGCGGAACTCAAGTTGACAAATACTGATTGGCTCGAGCGGTGCAGACGAGCACAGAAGTCAGTGATGTTTTATAAAGAGGGAAGTTATAGCCGTATTAGCCAGGGGAAATGGGCAACATCAAAGCTGGGTGGATTCATCGAAAAAACTGGTTCTGCCCAGACAGGTAAGTGGACAACTGGCTCTGATAGCCGTATCCGCTGCTGCGCAAGTCGATTGTGTTATCGGCGATATCGGTAGTCTGGGCATCGTAGGCGGCGCCCTTGAGGCTGAATATTATTTTCAGTTCCGGCGTGACCAGGGTGTTGCCATGCCAGTCACTTACCACCAGGAATTGCCTCGCGTCGTCCTTGGCGAACAAGTCCGTGCCAAAACTGTAGAGGGCTGGGTCTGTATCTACACCAAGTGCTGCGAATACAGTGGCCGGTACGTCCAGATGACTCGTCATCTGCAGGAATTGCGCGGCCGCACGTTCTGGAATGTGCATGATGAAAGGTACCCGGATCTGCGGTTGGCTGAATGTGGAATTGTGTCCCCAGCGGCCGTTTTCCATAAATTCTTCACCGTGATCTCCGGTAACGATGACAATGGTATTGTCCATCAGGTTCTGTTCTTCCAGAGTCTGGTACACGCGCGCCAATTGCCTGTCCAGATGATGCGTGGCATTGAGATAGCGTGCCTTGATTGCAGGCATATTCGCTTCGATGTCGACAGTCAGGTAATTGAAGTCTTTCAGGTAATCCGGTTCGATGATGTCTTCATCCGGGAAATAGTAGTTCGCGTGTGCTGACTCGAAGAACATGAATGCGAAAAACGGAGACTCGGCCGCTTCGATGTATTGAATCAAATCAGTGGTATTTTTCTGATCACGCTGCCAACCGTGGCCCTCATTGAATTCCTGCAAATCTGCTGCTGGCACTGCGCTGAATACGGTTTTATCAAATTCAGGATAGGTGAACGCAGAGCTGGTAAATGCACCAAACTGGTAATTATGGGCTCTTAACTGCTCCATTAACAATGGAGGCTGACGATTGCGCAGCACATCGAACCAGTAGTGGCCATATAAGCCATAAAACTGGGTGAACAAACCCATGCGCGTACCATTGCCGCCGCTGTAGTGATTTTGAAACCACTGTTCCCGGTTGGCGAAGGCGTATGTATTCGGCATGACTTTTTCAGTAACAGTATCAGCGCGCCATGACTCCGCCACCAGCCACACGATGTTAAAGTCTTGCTGCAGCGGGGTCTGTGTTAGCAGGTCCTTATCAAAATAGGTGAGATCGCCTGAGCTCGCTGAATAGGACAGGTCATCCTCGAAGCGTTCGGTGCGCGGAACACCGAGATCGGTCAGAATCGAGTCGGCAGTTACCGGGACGTACCAGATGATGCGATCAGCCGTATTCAGCACCGGAATTATATTGACGTAATCGGCATACACGTAGATCGCGCTTTCGGCAACAAAGCAACACAATATGCCTGTTATAAGTGATTTCTTGCTGAGCTTGCGCGGCCAAAGTTTTTCGACCGGAATGAATCTGACGCAGGCGTAATATGCGACAGAACCAAGCAGGATGAATGCAATAGCGCTGATCCAGGTTGAGTCACTGATACCCATCGCGTCGACACCACCAGTGGTAGTGATGAGATTGAGCACGAAGTAGTTGGTGTAAAATCCATATAACGAATACAGTTTGAAATTGGCAAGCAGGAATACAGTCAACAAGTAGGAACTCAGCAGTACTGCCCAACTGGCGATCTTTGCCCCTTGCGAGTGCGTGCCCAATTTTTGCGCCAGCCAGATCAATGCGAGTACCGGCAAACTGATGAGCGAGGCCCATACCAAACCTGTAATAACTGCAAACATCACCGCAATCGAACTGTTCACACCTGAGGCAGCTTGCACGCTGAGTGAGATAACGCTGAATATCCAGAGTAATAACAGGGGTCGAACAAGTGCCGGCTGGGTGAGCATCGAGGCAGGAATTCCCACATTAGTGATATTTAGCTACCTATACTATGCTAGAAGGTAAAACTTAAGAAACTCTTAAGTGTGCAATAGTGCCCGCAGTTGGCGCGTTGGTACCGTAAGCTTAAGACTGCGTTAAGATTGGCTTGCTATGTTGCGGGCTCACATGTTTGGCGTGGAAGTTCGTATATGCATGCTGTGATTGACTTTTTCGGTGGGAGGCAAAAATCCTATTCGGTACATCCACCGCGCCCCAACAAGAAGTATTCGGTCGAGTTTTGCCATGAAAACCAGAAGGATATGCAAACACTGGTCGATCGCGGGTTTCTCGGGTTCGATGATTTCTGGAATCTGCCGCAGCAGTTTGTCGATGACGTAAATTATCGGCGTGGAGGCTGGAGTGCAGTGTCGAAACTCAGTTTCGTTGCAGGCAATGGGCGCGAGACTTACTTTGTAAAACGACAGGAAAACCAGTTTCGCTATTCGCTGGGGTATCCGTTTGGACGCCTGACTTTCGAAATTGAAATTGAGGCAATCAGGAACAGTCGCGCGCTCAAACTACCCTGCGTGGATGTCGCCTATTGGGGTGTCAGGAGAGCGAGCGGGAGCAGCCGGGCTGTGCTGGTGACGCGGGCAATCGATGGTCAGTCGCTGGCGCAGTTCATCGCATCCAACACTGACTGGAATACGCTGAAGCCGGTGTTGAAACTCTGTGGTGAACAGCTGTTTCGCATGCATTCACTAGGCGTTCGTCATGGCGCACTGTATCCGAAGCACATTTTTCTGAATGCAGACACGAACAGCGTTCGTCTGATTGATTTCGAGAACTCACGTCGCTACCGTAAAATTACCAATGCCATCAATCCCGATCTACAGCAGCTGCTTAAACGTCTCGATTCCATGCCTGCGTTTGCTCGAGATGTTTTGCTACGGCCGTATTTGGACAATCATTTCAATTTATTGGTGTCACCGCAGCGTGCCATGACGACTGCATGAGAAATATCTCGACGGAAAAATCCACAATGTTGAACTCTTTATGTTGAACTATGATCGCGTCAAATCTGACCCTGTGAGTGCGGAACTTTATACGCAGCGCCGCCCGGCCAAGCATCGGTTTGAAATGCAGATGGTGGCCGAGGCCATGGGCATGCTGCCTGCTAACAAGGTATCCAGAGTGCTGGATGCGCCGTGTGGAGTAGGGCGGCTCAGCTTGTGGTTAGGGCAGAAGGGCTATCAAGTAACAGCGGTGGATCTGGGCGAGGCGGCGGTGAAGCGCACGCGAGAAGTGCTGGCGGAACACGATATCGCCGCCGAAGTTCGTTGTCAGGATATATTCAAGCTGCAATACGCGAATGCTGAATTCGATGCAGTGATTTGTTTCCGGTTGCTGCATCACTTCGCAAACCCGGCCGACCAGCAGGCACTGATCGCGGAACTGTGCCGGGTTGCATCAGGTTATGTGGTTGTATCATATTTTTCACCGTACTCGATCACCTCGCTCAGAAGGAAGCTGCGCAAACTGCTGCGCGGCACCCCGGTGAAACAATATCCAAATTCTTTGGCGGACGTGGTCGCCATGTTCAAGCCGCATCAATTCAACTTGCTTGGCACAGTGCAGCGCTCGGGCTTTCTGCATTCCTTGCAAGTAGCCGCATTCGCGCGGCAAGCCTAACGTTCGAACTTGGTCGAGAGAATTATCGAAGACACGGTTTTCTCGATGCCATCCATATCACCAATTTGATCCAGACACTGATCCAGATCTCCGGTCGAGTCTGCACTCACCAGGGCAATCATGTCGTAGATGCCGTTCACCGCGTACACCGCCTTGATCGCGGGCATTTGGCGCAGGCTGCGCACAATCTGGCTGGACAGCTTGGGATCATAGCTGATCATTACTTGTGCCCGAATCTGGCGGGTGCTGTAGGCCGCGCTATAACGAATCGTATATCCCGTAACAATCCCACTTTGTTCCAGGCGTGCGATCCGATCCTTCACCGTGGAGCGAGACAAACCCAGTTTGCGCGCCAGTGCGGCGGTGGATTCGCGACTGTTGGCGCTCAGCAGATCCAGCAGTGCCTTGTCCTTGTTATCGAGTATTTTAGTCATAATGGTGCCTTTTCCGACGAAGTGCCTGAAAATATACAACATAACGATAAGTTCTTATGTTCATTCTGGCAAGTTTTCTCTCTACGATACTAGCCTTGAGTCCAAAGCTTATGGGCGGAGAGCGCGATGAAAAAGATACTGTTACTGGGTGCCGGCAACATCGGCGTCATTATTACGGAGTTACTGGCTGCATCCGGTGACTATGGGGTACATGTAGCTGACCGGGACCAGGCCAATCTGGATGGTTTGCCGCGTTACCCTCTGGTACGGTCACTGTTGCTGGATGTGACTGACGCGGCGGCACTGGCAGCCGCGCTGCAGGGGAAGTTCGCGGCGCTGTCTGCGCTGCCGTTTGATTTTACCCGCTACGTGGCGGAAGCAGCGGTGGCAGCCGGGGTTCACTATCTGGATCTTACCGAGGATGTTGCTTGCACGCGGCTCGTGAAATCACTGGCTGTTACAGCGCGCAGTGCATTGATTCCACAGTGCGGACTCGCTCCCGGCTTCATCACCATTGCCGCCTATGAATTGACGCGACAGTTCGACCGCTTGAAGAACGTGCATATGCGCGTTGGCGCACTCCCGAAATATCCCTCCAATGGTTTGAAATACAATCTCACCTGGTCGACTGATGGTTTGATCAACGAATACTGCAATCCCTGCGAGGCCATCGTTAATGGCGAGTTCATGCAGGTGTTGCCGCTGGAGGAACTGGAGTCGTTCTCACTGGATGGTGTGGACTATGAAGCATTTAATACTTCCGGTGGTCTGGGCACGCTGTGCGAGACCCTCGCGGGTAAAGTCGAAAATCTGAATTACCGTACCGTACGTTATCCGGGGCACCGCAACATCATGAAGCTGTTGCTACAGGATCTCGGGCTCAAGGATCGTCGCCCCCTGCTGAAAGAAATATTTGAAACCTCCCTGCCGCTGACGCGGCAGGATGTAGTGCTGATATTCGTCAACGTCAGTGGCTACAAGCATGGCAAACTGGTACAGGAGTCCTATGCCAACAAAATTTATAGCCAGCTCATTAATGGCAAGCACTGGAGTGCCATTCAGATTACTACCGCCGCCGGCATCTGCGCGGTGCTGGATTTGCTCGCTGCTGGCAAGCTGCCGCAGCAAGGTTTTGTCCGCCAGGAAGATATCGCCTTCGACAATTTTGTAGCGAATCGATTCGGCCAGTATTACGCCGAACAGACATCCAGTCGTAACCAGACTGCATGGTAAATTTACGGGCAAGAGAAATCGCGGCAGCTAAGCTAAAAATAATCATGCAGGAAAAAATATGACGCAACGTAAACAGAAAAACCTGACTACCAATGTAGCTGAGCTATTCGCTGCGCTGGGACTCGATAGCGCTGGGTTACAAGCCGGTGATCTGGTAGTGCATTCGCCAGTTGATGGCGCGGAACTGGGGCGACTGACCAGCACGACCCCGCAGCAGCTTGATGCCATCATCGGCAATTCGCAGCGCGCATTTGCGCAGTGGCGTCTGCAGCCAGCGCCGCTGCGTGGCGAACTGGTGCGTGTGCTCGGCAATACATTGCGGGAACACAAGCACGCGCTGGCAGCGCTGGTTTGCTGGGAGAGCGGCAAGATTTATCAGGAAGGTTTGGGCGAAGTGCAGGAGATGATTGATATCTGCGATTTCGCCGTGGGTCTGTCGCGCCAACTGTATGGCCTCACTATCGCCTCGGAGCGACCAGGTCATCGAATGAGTGAAACCTGGCATCCTTTGGGGCCAGTGGGCGTGATCTCTGCTTTTAATTTTCCCGTCGCGGTGTGGTGCTGGAACGCAGCGCTGGCGCTGGTGTGTGGCAACAGTGTGATCTGGAAACCTTCCGAGAAGACGCCACTCACGGCAGTCGCCTGCAAGCAACTATTTGATACGGCAGCAAGCGCGGTACACGGGGTGCCTGCTGATCTGGTGCAGCTCATCATTGGTGGCAGCGATGTTGGTGCACAATTGGCCGCGGATACGCGTGTGCCGTTAATCAGCGCCACTGGCAGCACTGCTATGGGACGCAAGCTTGGGCCGGTGGTGGCCGCCCGTTTCGGTCGCAGCATTCTGGAACTCGGTGGTAATAATGCCATCATCGTTTGCCCGTCTGCCGATCTGGAATTGGCGCTGCGCGCTATCGTGTTCGGGGCAGTTGGCACGGCGGGACAGCGGTGTACGTCCACCCGCCGCATCCTCGTGCATGACGACGTCTATACCAAGCTGCTAAAAGCCCTAAAGCAAGCCTATAAAGGTATACGCATTGGACACCCGCTGGAGTCTGGCACACTGGTCGGTCCATTAATTGATCAAGACGCATTCAAGGCCATGCAGCAAGTGCTGAAAAAATCCAAAGGCAAGGTGACCGGGGGCGAGCGTGTGTTGAGCGAACAATATCCCCATGCCCGCTATGTACGGCCGGCGTTGGTGGAAATGGGCAAGGTGAAGCAGACGGTGCAGCAGGAGACCTTCGCTCCAATTCTGTATGTTTATCGGTATGCTGATTTTGCGGAAGCGATTCGTTTGCACAACGATGTCCCCCAAGGCCTGTCATCGGCGGTATTTACCAATGACATCCGTGAGGCAGAACTATTCCTCTCGGCTGTCGGCAGTGACTGCGGCATCGCGAACGTGAATATTGGTACCAGCGGTGCCGAGATCGGTGGCGCCTTCGGTGGTGAGAAAGAAACCGGCGGTGGGCGTGAATCTGGTTCAGATGCGTGGAAGGGCTATATGCGCCGCGTTACGTCTACCGTGAACTATTCGGGTGACTTGCCGTTGGCGCAGGGCATTGAGTTTTCGCTCTAGCGTCTAGCCAGGTCAAGTGTGTTGATTCCCCAAAAAAAGAAGGCAGATCATTGATCTGCCTTCCGGGTAGTGCAAGAACTAGTGCAAGAACTGGAGTTGGGGCTAATCGCTGCCCTGATCCACATGCTTCCAGCGTGAAGAGCCGAAGAACATCTCATCCCAGCTTTGTTCGCCCCAGTCCACGTCACGGTTCGGATCAGGGTTGGCTGGATTCTGCGCAGAGTTGTCGAACGCACCTACTGCAGTCAGTTTGGTGCCGGCCGGTACAAACTTCGGTGTTTCGTATTCATAGCTCAGCTGCCAGTTGTAGCTGTAGTTGGCGATGTTGAGCAGTTCCTCGCGGGTGCCATCGGGATAATCGGCATAGAAGCGCATGTATTTGCCGCGGAAATGCATATGGGCCAGGTGGCCATAGACGTATGCATCTTTATTCACGGTGACACTGGCGGTCTGCTCGAAGTTATTATCGTGGGCAGGAATCGTAGTCCAGGTATTCGGAAAAATACAGGCGCACTGGCCGGACATTCTCTCGGTAGGGATCTGGTCATCCGGGTAGAACCACAGGCCGATGCGGCTGGTGTCGGTGGTTTCCTTGCCGTTGGTGGTGTAATGCAGGTTCAGGGCAATCTGGCTGCCCGCCTTGAGAACGCCACCAGTGTTAGGTAATTCCTCACGCGGTTCACCGCCGGGCACATAGGCGGTAATGCTGGCCGTGTTCAGCGGGCTATTGCGCTTGCCGTCCGGACCGATCAGGTCGTGGACGGTATGGTGCAATACTGAACGGTCGCCGGCGATGTACTGGGAGGCGCGCACCCACTTGTCTTCATCTATATCGATTGGCACATTGATGCGGATGTAATCCAGCACACCGGTGGCAGGAATGGACTGGGTGGGGATAGCAATGATGTAGTCGGGCTCACCGAAGGCCCATTCACTGGTCGGCCAGGTTAATTTGGCCAATGGATCAGTGGCGCCATCTTTGGGCGAGCCAGCTTCAATCCACAGCACCAGTTTTTGCATATCGCTATCCGCGATATTCATGTCGTTAATAAAACTGCCTATATGGGAATCTACCTGGGCTGGCGGCATGCGTTTGGTCATCAGCACTTCGCGAATCATCGGTGACCAGCCCTGCACCATGGTATGGCTGTCCATGGCAAACGGGGCGACACCGCCGTCGCGATGGCAACGGGCACAATTGTCCGCGATGATCGGGGCGATATCTTTCTCATAGGACAATTGCTGGTTTTTATAGGAGTAGGTGACCGCATCACCAGTGGTGGCGACTACCTGGGTGCTGACCGGGTTGCCGTTCAGCAGCGCCTGCATGGCCTGTTCGAACTCGCTGCCTACCGGGCCACGGAATTCCACGGTGAACTTCTTGGAATCATACAAGAATACTTCCCCGGTTTTGTCGATGCCCATGGCTTCGGCAACCACCTGGGAATCATCCATCAGGACCGGCATCGTAATGCCTGCTTGCTGCATCTCCACCTTGACCTGCTCGCGATCATTCAAACCCATAGGATTGAGCAGGAAGAACTTGATGCCCTGTGCCTCATATTGGGCTTGCAGGGCGGCATATTGCGCCAGCGAAGATGCCGTCGCCTCGCTGCCGTTAGCCTGCACCAGGAAGGCAATGGCCGGGCCGTCATCATAGCGATTCATGGCGTGAAAATAGCCATTTTCATCCAGCAGCGAAAAATCACCAACGCGGTCAGCGGCGCCTGCCAGGACCGGTAGTGTGCTGCCGAGTAAAGCGAGAGCACTGCATATCAGGATTCTTATCATGGTGGGTTCCTTTTTCAGGGCAAAATGTTCAAAAAATTAAGCTGCTCCAAGACCTTACGACGCTCGGCTGAAGGGAGGGTAAGCCCTCTGCCGCGCCGGCGCAATCAAATTGACAAGAAATTGTCCTGCAAAATCCTCGCCTCAACCCGTAAGCAACGGATTGGGCAGGCGTGAGCGGCAGCTGGCTGCATCTGAATGGCACAAATTCCTTGCTGGTTTAAGTATTCCTTAAGTTCACACGGTTAATTTCCATTCCATGATTGTGTTGTCGAAGGAGTGCTTGTGTGAATTCAGCAATTGGAACCATGGATTACGGTAGTGAAAACAGGTTTGGAGTGGCTGGATTCGGGCAGTCACTGGTGTCGCTGCCGCAGTTTGCGCAGGTATACGCAAATGCGCCTGAACGGCGTGAAGTAGAGTCATATATTCAAGCTCAATTTCACCGCACCTATGGCGCCAGGGTTGCCAATTTTCTGCCGCTCTTATTAACCCTGCGCTGCGGAGCAAGTCTGTCCGGGGTGGCTGGCGTGGCTCTGGCAAAGCAGCATTCACACTTGTTCCTGGAGCACTATCTGGATGCGCCGGTGGAGTGTGTGCTGCAGCAATACCTGCAAGTGCCTGTTGCCCGCGGCAGCATTGCCGAGATTGGCAATCTGGTCGCCACTACCCGAGGTGCCAGTCGACTCATCTTTATCGTATTGGCATCGGTGCTTTATAGAGCCGGGCTGGAGTGGATGGTATTCACGGCAACGGCGCCCTTACAGGCCAGTTTGCGCAGACTGGGATTTACCATAATTCCGGTGCAAAGCGCGGTTCTGGACCGACTGCCGGATTCGGGTACCAATACTTGGGGTTCCTATTACGCCAACGCGCCGTCAGTGGTGGCAGGCAGGCTCGACAGCGCCATGCAGTTAATTGACAAGCGCGCGCTATTTAGCACTTTGCAAAGTTTGTATCACGCGCAGATTGTTGAATTTGCGGCGGCACTGGCTGGAGAACGCCAATGAATTTACTGCAGGGCGGCAAACCGGATCGCATTGTCTTGCGCGCTGCCGAGAGCAAGCTTTCTGCCGGGCAAGTGCAGGATCGCTGCGCCAGCCTCGGTCAATTTCTCAAGGAAATGCAGGTTACTCGAGTGGCTTTGCTGGCAGACAACAGTATGGACTGGATCTGCGTGGATCTTGCCTGTCAGCAAGCGCGTATCTGTCTGGTGCCGATCCCTACATTTTTCAGCAAGCAGCAAATCCGGCACGTACTCGACAGCTGCGCGATCAGTGCCATCATTACCGATCAGGCGGCGCTTCTGTCTGAGGTCGCTGGCAGCACTATTGAATTCTCACCCTGTGTGGGCACTGACTCATTGCTGCTTGGCCTGCGGCGAGTGGCTACTGATTCTGCGTTGCTGCCGCCGGGTACAGACAAGATCACATTCACTTCGGGATCCACCGGGCAACCGAAAGGTGTGTGCCTGAGTGCCGACCATTTGCTATTGCAGGCGCAGCGCATATGCGATGCCGTTGCAGTCAGCCAGCCGCGACATCTGTGCCTGCTACCGCTCAGTACTTTATTGGAGAACGTGGCGGGCGTGTATGCACCCTTGCTCGCGCAGGGTGAAATTTTTGTACCCGGACCTCACTACCTGGGCTTTGCCGGAAGTACGCTCGCCAATCCGCAACAGCTGCTCGCGCGGATCACAGAGCTGCAACCAAACACCTTGATTTTGTTACCGCAATTACTGTCGCTATTGGTGGCAGCCGCAGCCAACGGGTGGCGGGTTCCTGCCTCCCTGCAATTTGTGGCGGTGGGTGGCGCCCGGGTGTCCTCACACACGATCTTGGCTGCACGGGCCGCAGGAATTCCAGTGTATGAAGGTTATGGGCTGTCAGAGTGTGCCTCGGTGGTTAGTTTGAACACCGCAGCAAACGACAAACCTGGCAGTTGTGGCAAGCCGTTACCCGGAATTGGTGTAACCATCAACGCGGGTGAACTGATAGTGACAGGTAGCGCCATGCTGGGCTACTTGAATGAGCCCGCGAGCTGGCACCCAACTGGAATCGCTACCGGCGATATCGGAAAGCTGGATGATGATGGATTTCTCGGCATCAGCGGACGTAGCAAGAACGTGCTGATCTCAAGTTATGGTCGCAATATTTCGCCGGAATGGGTGGAGAGCGAATTGCTGGCCAATCCGCTTGTCAGCGAGGCCGTGGTCATCGGCGATGCCAGGCCCTATTGCGTTGCCTTGCTCTTCGTGCGCTCGGATCAGATCGCAGACAGCGCGATTCAGGCATGGATTGATCAGGTGAATTGCGGATTGCCGGACTACGCACAAATACGGCGCTGGCTACGGCTATCGGCGCCATTGGCGAGCAACCTGCAGTGCATGACCGAGAACGGTAGACCGCGCAGAGACATGATCAGCAGCACCTTTCACGCCCAGATTGAACAGCTCTATGCAGACGCCGAAATTTTTGTGGCGATGACTGCCACTGCGTGAAGTCATAAGTCAGAAAACTTTAAGGAGAAGTGAATGCAGTTCTTTGAAAAGCTCGTAAAAAATACTGAAACCCAGCGGATTGGCTTGCTTTCCGCCCCGATTATCGCGCGTTGCTTTCGTGGCGATGTAACGAGGAATGACTATGTGGCGTTCCTTGTGCAGGCGTTTCATCACGTGCGCCATACAGTTCCTTTGCTCATGGCGGTGGGTAGCCGATTGCCAGCTGACAAGGAGTGGTTGCGGGTGGCTATAGCGGAGTACATCGAAGAGGAAATCGGGCATCAGGAATGGATTTTGAATGACATTCAAGCCTGTGGGTATGACAAGGAATTCGTGCGTCATAGCCAACCCGCGCTTGAGACTGAGCTGATGGTGGCTTATGCCTACGATATGGTGCAGCGCGTAAATCCGCTTGGCTTCTTCGGTATGGTGCATGTGCTGGAAGGCACCAGTATTGCGCTGGCGGACAAAGTGGCGAATACCGTGCGCGCACAACTGAACCTGCCACAAAATGCCTTTTCTTACCTCTATTCCCATGGCGCGCTGGACCAGGAGCACGTGCAGTTCTTCGAAGGCCTGATGAATCGCATTACTGACCCGGATGAGCAGCAAATCATTATGCATGCCTGTCGCGTGTTTTATGTTTTATACGGCAATATTTTCCGGGCACTGACTCCGGATCACCGCATACCGAGCGAGTTGCAGAGGGCGGGTTAATGAAACTGAATGGCAAGACATTATTGGTTACAGGGGCGTCGGGCGGGATTGGTGTGGAGTTGTGCCGATTATTGACAGCCGAAGGTGTATCGCTGCTTTTAAACGGCTCGCGTGAAACTGAGTTGTGCCATTTAAACGCGTCGCTGGGAAATATTCACGAATATGTGAGCGCCGATTTAAGTTCGGCCGCGGGTCGCGAGAAAGTCGTAGCAGCGTGTGAGCGGATCGGGGGCATCGATGGCATGATCAATCTTGCTGCCACACTGGATTTCAGCATGTTTTCACAGCAGTCACCGGCGCAGATAGAGAAAGCCATCACAACCAATTTTCTGGCACCAGTGATGTTATGTAATGCATTACTTCCCATGCTCGCGAGCAAACCCGAAGCGATCATTTTTAATGTGGGTTCCATCTTCGGCAGTATCGGACATCCGGGGTTCGTGACGTATTGCGCGTCAAAAGCGGGCCTCAAGGGTTTTACCGAGGCGCTCTCGCGGGAATTGGCGGACACTGCTATTCGCGTCGGATATATCGCCCCGCGTGCCACCAGTACGCCAATGAATGATGCACGCATAAATGCCATGAATGCCGTGCTCGGCAATAAATCCGATAGCCCGCAATTCGTCGCACAGGAAATTGTCAAACAAATATGCAGTAGCCAGCGTACCCGGTATCTGGGCTGGCCGGAAAAATTATTTGTACGCATCAATGCGCTGTTACCCGAATTGGTACACAGGTCATTGGTAAAGAATCTTGAAATCATCAAACAATTTGCCACAAAGGAAGCGACGCCATGAGACGATTGGAAATAAAAGTTTGTACAGCATTAATGTTATTATTTGGTTCGAGCCTGGCTGGGGCCGATGTGGACTCCGACCTGGCACAGATGCAACAGCGCTGGGCCGAGATCAATTACCAGATTGAGGGTAAGGCGAAATTTACGGCATTTGAACAACTGGTCGAACAGGCAGACAAGTTGACGAGCGCGAATCCTGATAGTGCAGCGGCCTGGACCTGGAGCGGTATCATCAAATCCACCTTTGCCGGTGCGAAGGGCGGACTCGGCGCACTGGGATTGGCGAAAGCGGCGAAAGCCGATTTGGACAAGGCCATCAGTATTGATGAAGAAGTATTGAATGGCTCTGCATTAACGAGTCTGGGCACGCTTTATCACAGCGTTCCAGGTTGGCCGGTCGGATTTGGTGATGAGGATTTGGCCAGGGAACTATTGCTTAAGGGGGTCACTCTAAACCCTGACAATATAGATACCAATTATTTTTATGGCACTTATTTAATGGATGCAAAACAATACCAGCAGGCCAAGGAGCACTTGTTGCGTGCACAACATGCTCCGCCGCGCCTGACACGGGAAATTGCCGATGCCGGTCGCCAGAAAGAAATTGCTGAGGCATTGGCTGTGCTGGAAGGGAAGTTGTAGTATCGGCCTATGCAAATACTGCTTGTAGAAGATGATTTACCGCTCGCGCAGGGGCTGCGCAAGGCACTGCAACAGGCGGGTTACGCGGTCAATCATGTAGACAAGGGCCAGTCTGCCCTGAATTCGATAGAAATTGATGAACCAGACATCGTCGTACTCGATATTGGACTGCCGGATATTGACGGCATCACTGTTCTGAAAACTCTGCGCAAACGCAGTCGCAGCCTTCCTGTCTTGTTGCTTACTGCGCGCGACAGCGTGGAAGACAAGGTGGTCGGGCTGGATAACGGTGCCGACGACTATCTCGCCAAGCCCTTTGAAATGTCCGAGTTGCTGGCGCGTCTGCGGGTGCTGGAACGACGCATGTCTACTTCCGGTACTACGGAAATTTGCGTGGGCAATGTCAGGCTCGATACTGTCGGTCATCGCGTCACATTGGACGGCATCGAGATTGAGTTGGCGCGCAAGGAATATATGGTACTTAAATCCCTGCTGGAAAACGCCGGGCGCATTCAGACCAGAGAAGGACTGGAGAGTCGCCTCTACAGTTGGGGCGAGGAAATAAGCAGCAATGCCATAGAGGTGCATATACATCACCTGCGCAAGAAGCTCGGTAATAATTTTATTCGCACCATACGCGGAGTCGGTTACAAGGTAGATGCAGGAGCAAGCTGATGCGTTCCATCAAATTCTTCCTCGTCTCCGGCATTCTCGCCACTCTGATCCTGTTCAATTTTGTTGCTGCGCTACAGGGCTACCAATCCAGTATGGAGGAAGCGGATCGATTATTTGATAATCAGATGCTGGATCTTGCACGCCTCGTATCCAGCCTGGATTTCTCGACTCAGGATATCGATGAGGTGCGCCTCGGCAATGATCTGACTTTTCAGGTTTGGGCTGGCGATGAATTGGTAGCTGCGGCAAACAATGCGCCCGACCTTCCCATCCTCGAATTCAGCCCGGGATTCGGGTACGCGAATTTCAATGGCTATCGGTGGCGTACTTTTACCCGATTCGATACGCCCCGCAATCGCTGGGTGATAGTGGCCGAGCGCACTGACTTGCGCTTTGTGCTGGCGGAAAATGTCGTGATTGAATCAGTGATTCCGCTGTTGCTTGGTATTCCACTGGTGGGCTTGCTCATCTGGTTTATCGTCAGTCAGGGATTGCGGCCGCTGGCTGCACTTTCACTCGAATTGAAAAAGAAGCGGGCCAATGATCTGTCACCGATTTTGTCGGCCAATTCCCGCGTCGAACTGGATCAAACCATAGAGTCGGTAAATGGCTTCATTTCGCGTCTGGCAAAAGCGATGGAACGCGAGAAACGCTTCTCCGCCGATGCCGCGCATGAATTGCGTACGCCAATCAGCGCCTTGAAAGTGCAATTGCATAACCTTGGCAGTGACATCGATACGAGCAACGATTCCTATCAGCAACTGCAACAGGGCGTCGAGCGAATGCAGCATCTGATTGAACAATTGCTGGCACTCTATCGCACCACACCGGAGCAATTCGAAGCGAACAGCACCGAGTTGGACTTGTATGCAATCACGCAGCAACAGATAGCAATGCTTTACTCGTCATTTGAGCGAAAACAGCAACAAGTAGAGCTGGAAGGAAACTCAGCAATGATTATTGGCGACAAGTTTTCGCTGGAAACCATGCTGTCAAATCTATTGCTCAACGCGAACAAGTTTACTCCGGCAGCAGGCAAGATCAGGGTGCGCGTGGAAGAGAATACTGATGAAATCTGCCTTACGGTAGAGGACAATGGGCCGGGAATACCGCCGCAGGATCGCAAAACGGTGTTTGAAAGATTTTACCGGGTTGATCGCGGTGCGGCAGCATACCACCCACCCGGTTGTGGTTTGGGCCTGACAATCGTCAATCACATTACCGAGTTGCACAATGCTCGCATAACGCTTGAGGATTCCAGTTTTGCTACTGGATCAGCATTCAAAATACATTTCAGGAAGTAGTGCTATCTTGTCATTCAATATAAAAACCTGGTCCGGTGCTGCGCTTGTCTCGCTACTGACTGTGCTTGTGTCTACTGCCAATGCGGCAACTGCCGAGATCGAATTGATCATCAAGGATCATCTGTTTTTCCCTGCCACCCTAAAAATTCTTGCCGGGCAGAAAGTACGTATCCGCATAATAAATCAGGATCCGACCCCGGAAGAGTTTGAGAGCTTTGAGCTCAACCGCGAAAAATTGGTAGTGGGTAATGGCGAGGTAGTAGTCTTTATCGGTCCGCTGGAGGCGGGACAGTATCCATTCTTCGGCGAGTTCTATCCCAGGACGGCGCAGGGTGTGGTCATTGCGGAATAAGTTGATGGCGCTGAAATATTTTATTGCAGGAAGTCCATGATTTTTGGAAGACCATGTTTCTTAGTGCAGTAGTGCTGATATTGCAGGAGATGCTCGAAGCGGCGTTGCTGGTCAGCGTTATGCTTATGTTTACCCATATTTTCAGTCAACTCTGGCATGGCAGTATGCAATTGACCAGATATTGGGTGTTGTACAGTATAGTACTTGGTGGTGTCGGTGCAGCATTGTTCGCCTATTTCACACTGGCAATTTCTGTGTGGTTCGACTATGTGGGCCAGGAAGTGGTGAATGCAGGCATACATATCACTACCCTGTCATTACTGATGCTGCTCGCGTTCGCTGTGCCAACTACTCAACTCGATGCCAATCCTTTACAGCGGGGACGAGTCATCGTTTTCTGCATGACTGGCGTGGTGCTGTTTTCGATAGTGCGTGAGGGGTCTGAAATCATTTTGTATCTCGAAGGGATTACTTCACAGCCAGAAAACGTATCCCCGGTCATATTTGGTGGTTTACTCGGAGCTGGCATCGGGATCAGTACCGGAATTTTATTGTTCTATGGTCTGGCAAGCCTCAGCAGTCGCTGGTCCTTTCGAGTGGGGTTACTTCTGTTGTGCCTGATTGCGGGAAATATGGCGGCCCAGGCAGCGCTGTTATTGAACCAGGCGGACTGGTTGCCGTATACACCCGCATTGTGGGACAGCTCCGCGCTAATTCCTGAAGGGTCTATAGTCGGTCGCTTGCTTTATGCACTGATTGGTTATGAGGCTACGCCCTCCGCTGCACAAGTAATTTGTTATGGCACGGGAATCGTCGTGTTGGCGCTCAGTCCGTTGTCGCGCAGGCTTTGGCGATTCAGCGCCGAAGATCACGTGCTTCCTGTTGGAGTGATGCATTAAGTGAAACCAGTTCATTTGCAGTTAGGAGCGCAGCTTGTAGCAGTTAGTCTGTTGTTGTCGCCTGCAGCGCTATTTGCTGACGGCAATGTTGTAGACAAGGTGTATCACCCCTATGTCGATGCGTTGGAGAAAGAGATTGAGTATCGATCTATATTCCAGGAGCGACAACACGGTATCGACAATTCCAAGCAGATTCACCAGTTGTCATTCGGCACGGCATTGGGTCCGCAATTTTTTGCGGAAGCGAAGGTACTTGGAGCGAAAACCCACGGTGGCAATTTTGATGTTGATGCCTATGAATTTGAATTGAAATGGCAGCTGACAGAGCAGGGCGAATACAACGCCGACTGGGGCCTGTTGTTCGAATACGAATCAAAAGACGAACTTGATGCAGAAGAATTCGTGGTAGGTCTGTTGGTTGAAAAGCAATTTGGTCGCTGGAGTGGCACCGCCAACCTGAAATTCATCGAAGAGTGGGGAGATGACAGCGGTGATGAATTTGAGCAAGCCGTGGCTCTGCAGGCACGCTATCGCTACTCGCGCAGTTTTGAACCGGCACTGGAATTGTATGCGGGGCAGGATTCAATCGCGATTGGTCCGGCGCTTCTGGGTGGCACTCTTGTTGGTGTGCGCAAGAGCATCTATTGGGAAGCCGGCGTAATGTTTGGTGTGAGTTCCGAGAGTCCAGATTCCACATTCAGGGTATTGTTCGAATTCGAGTTTTAATTTTCAGCAGATCGACAAGGATAGCTGACAGGGAGCGCAACAGTGAGTGACTCTACACCAGAAGTGCCTGCTCCGAAGCAAGGTATTGCGCGGCTCGTCGCCGCCACCAGAAATTCCGCTGCCGGACTGCGTGCCGTATTTCGCAGTGAGGAAGCGTTTCGACTCGAGGTCTATGCATTCATTGTGTTGGCGCCATTGGGACTCTGGATTGGCGAAGGTGGTGTGGAAAAAATCTTGCTCGTGGGCTCTGTCGTGTTGCTATTGCTGGTAGAGTTGTTCAATACCGCAATCGAGGTCGTCATTGATCGCATCAGTCCTGAACATCATGCGTTATCGGGTCGCGCCAAGGACATCGGTTCGGCCTGTGTGCTGATTATGATCGGGCTGGTGGTGTTCGTGTGGTGTGTGTTGCTGTGGCCGGAGCTCTAGTTATTCAATTAGCGCCGGCAGTCGAATGCTTGAACTGAAAGACAGGTAATTTGACAGTCGTTACCAGTAATTCTCCACAGTAATGTGACCCGGTGTGCGCCGCCGATTCTTTCTAAGCCCGCGTTGTCGTAAAATTTCCACCAATCAACAATCAAGGGGTCAGGTAACTTGATTTGATTCGAGCACCGCTCTTGCTGCCAATATGGGAGCAGGGACTGGCGGACTGACCAGCAAGACAACAGACATCACGGACGATGCGGCTATTGGGATTGCAGGGTAGCGTGCGGATTCAGGCTGGGAAAACAGGGATATTTTGGTTTTATGGCGGGTGAATTCAGAGGCAAATCGGGAATTTCCGGTGCGTCTGGTTTTGAGAAATGCTGGAAGTGGCAAACCAAGGGATATCTACCTCAGACTCGACAGCACAGGCATACCTGTTTATTCTTCTTATCCTTTTATCTCATCGGCCTAATCTCCGTTTGGTGGCTGCTGCAAAGACTGCCCTTGCTAAGCCTGTAAGATGGTCAGTCGCCATCGCGCGCGGCAAGCGGTGAGCTGCCCGGAGGCCGGAACGGATCATTGCCCGGCGCCGGCTACAACACAAGCAATGGCATTGACAGTTTTCAGCGGGGACTTGAAACAATTATGACTAAACTGAATCGATCAGCTCTAAAGTTAGCCGGCATCTTGCTAACCTGTGTTATGTGGTTGCAAGCAGCGTTCTCCGCGGAGAATACGCATCCTGGCGCGGTGGTATTTGAGCGGAACTGCAGCGGCTGTCATTTGCCTGCCGCACTCGCAAATACTGACCAAGCGGCACCTGCGCTGGAGTATCTGCAGACGCTTCCGGCCGCGACCCTGGAGTTCGCCCTCAACGAAGGAGTGATGTACGGGCAGGCATCTGTGTTGAGCAACGAGGAAAGGGCGGCTGTGGTCGAGTATCTCGCCGTACCCGAGGATGACAGCTGGCTGGCAGGCACCATGTGTGCTGCTGATAACCGCCGCGTGGACTTGCAACAACCAGTATGGCTCGCCGGTGTAGGTGTTGACAGCAATGGATCCCGCAATATGAGCAGTGAAAACGCAGGCCTGCAAACTTCTGATTTCAAAAATCTGGAACTGGCATGGGCCATGGCTTTTCCGAACGTGAGCATGTTGCGTTCCTCTCCGGTAATGGTTGGTTCCACCCTGTTTTTTGCCGCGACGGGTGCGCGCAAGGTATTGGCAATAGACGCAAATCTGGGCTGTGCGAAATGGGTGTTCGATTCGCCTACCCGACTGCGTTCTTCACTGGCTTATGGCCAGCTCGGTGATGCCGGTCCCTATGCATTGATCTATGGTGATGCAGAAGGCCATGTCTACGCGATCGACGCAGCGAGTGGAGTGCAGCTGTGGACTACCGATGTGCGCATTCACGGTTACGGAGTCAGGCTCACCGGTGGCATGGTGCTGCATGGTGACAGGGTTCTGGTGCCGGTTTCGGCATCGGGTGTGCAACAGGGTGCCACACCCACCTTTGAGTGTTGCGTAGGGCATGGCGAAGTAATTGCGCTGGACGCAGTGACCGGGGCCATCGAATGGGTGTACCACACCATGCCGGAAGCCGAATACACTGGCGAGCGTAATTCTATCGGTGTGCGTCTGCGCGGTCCCTCAGGTGCGCCGATCTGGTCCACTCCTACTGTCGATGCGAAGCACGGCAGGGTGTATATCACCACTGGCGAGAACACTTCTCATCCGGCTACTGTAACCAGTGATGCAGTAATTGCTATCGATCTGGAGACTGGTGCGCAGCTTTGGGTATTCCAGGGTTTGTGGAATGACGTGTGGAACACTGCCTGTGGGCGCACCGCTGGCCCCAATTGTCCCAATCAGGCTCCTAGCACACTGGCGGACAAGGACTTCGGCGGTTCCGCTGTGCTGGTTGAAAAGGCGGAAGGTGACATACTGCTTGCCGGACAGAAAACAGGTGATATATGGGCGTTGAATCCTGATACAGGCGCACTGCTGTGGAACCAGCGCATTGGGCAGGGCACGACACTTGGTGGCAATCACTGGGGCATCGCGACCGATGGTGAACGTGTATTCCTGCCAATAAACGATCCCGGTGAGGCGCGCGACACCTATGTGCCGCAGCCCGGCATGTACAGTTTTTTCGTAGGCACTGGAGAGCCGAGCTGGTCACATCGGGCTGCAGCGAAGTGCGACAACCGCTCGCCCCGATTGCTCGCCTGTGACACACGTTATGGGCACTCGGTGATGCCCCTGCTTGTCGATGGTGCGCTGATAAGCGCAAGTGTTGACGGGCGGCTGATCGTCTTCGACAAGGACAGCGGTGACATACTGTTTGAATATGACACCGTGCGTGACTACACCACGAGCAATGGTGTGCCGGGCATTGGCGGTGCAATCGACTCCCATAGCATCGCAGCAGGTGGTGGCATGCTGTTCGTCAATTCCGGTTATGGCCGCTTTGGTGGCACGCCGGGAAATGTGCTGCTCGCGTTCAAACCGAAAGCGAATTAGTTCAGCGGCGGCAAGGCGATGCGCAGTGAGGACCCCTTGATTGAAAGAGTGTTCGCAGAATTGCCGGCCGAGCATTCGATTATAGACAGGCTGGTGGGGGCGCGATTTATACCAAAGGCAGACAATCCACTATCCAGAAAGCTGGATGTGGAATTGACACTCGCGCCTTTTGCCATGATGCGGTATGAATGGCACCATGTGCCGGAGTCAAATACCTTCGCTTGGATTTCTGAGTATCAACAATGTTGACACATGCCCCATGCGCCCCTAAGCTGTTGGCAGTTGGATTGTTGAAGGAGCACATTATGGAAGTTATCGTAAAGAAATGGGGAAACAGCGCGGCAGTGCGCATTCCGGCGTCTGTCATGGCAGCGGCGCATGTTGATTTGGATCAGGCTGTTGAGGTGCGCGCGGAGCGGGGTCGTATCATCATCGAGCCGGTACGCCGCAAGGTATACAAACTCGACGAGTTGCTTGGCGGTATTTCCGGCAAGAACCAGCACAAACCAATAGATGCCGGAGCGCCGGTCGGCAAGGAAGTCTGGTAATGGCGCGCCGCTTCGTGCCTGATGCGGGCGATATTGTATGGCTGGAATTCTCGCCGCAGGCCAGGCACGAACAAGCCGGACGCCGTCCAGCGCTGGTGCTCAGCCCATCCGCGTATAACAGCAAAACCGGCACAATGGTGTGCTGCCCGATGACCACGCAAATAAAAGGCTACCCATTCGAAGTCATCATCAATGCGAAAGATGTCAGTGGCGCAGTGCTGTCCGACCAGGTCAAAAATCTCGATTGGCGCGCCCGCAAAGCCACGCCAAAAGGCAAAGCGTCAGTTGAAGAACTGGACGAAGTGCGTGCCAAGATTGCCACACTGATGGGGATACGGTGAATACCAGATTGGCTTTCATCAACGCGCGGTGTAGGAACGGGCCATTTCTCTCTTACTGGTAGAGTTGCTCAATACCGCAATCGAGGTCGTCATTGATCGCATTAGTCCTGAATATCATGTGTTATCGGGTCGCGCCAAGGACATCGGTTCGGCCTGTGTGCTGATTATGATCGGGCTGGTGGTGTTCGTGTGGTGTGTGTTGCTGTGGCCGGGTCTTTAGAGATGCAGTTATCGCCGGCCGTACAGTGTTCGAACAGAATGACATGCGATGCGATATTCGTTACCAGTAATTCTCCACAGTAATGTGACCCGGTGTGCGCCGCCGATTCTTTCTAAGCCCGCGTTGTCGTAAAATTTCCACCGTTTCCTTCACCATGTCCGGATTGCCGCACAGCATCACGTGCGATTGCTCCGGATGAAACTTGTGCGCTACTGCTTGTTCCAGGCTGCCATTTTGTACTGCTATGGGAATGCGTCCCGGTAGCGAGTCTGCAATCTGTTCGCGACTCACGAATGACTGGAACGAAAATCTGCCAGGGTATTGCTGCGCGTATTGTGCGATGAGTTCCTGATAGCGCAGATCTGCCGCCGTGCGCACGGCATGCACCAGGATGATGTGCGCAAATCGTTGCCAGGGAGTGTCGGTGCTGAGCATGGAAAAGAACGGGGCAATGCCGGTGCCAGTTGCAAGCATCCACAAATCCTGTGCAGCAGGCACTTCGTCGAGAGTGAAGAAACCATTGGCCTCCTTTCGCACCCACACGCTGGCGCCGGGGTTGAGACGGACCAGCGCATTGGAAAGTACACCATCGGTGGCGGTATAAAAGAAAAATTCCAGAGGTTGCTGGCCAGGTGCGTTCAGATAGGAATAGGGGCGTGCTACACGTTCTCCATTGAGATCCAATGCCAGGCTGGTAAATTGCCCGGCAGTGAAATTATCGATGTCCGCAGTAATTTTCAGTGAAAACAGATTCTCGGTCCAATGTATGTTTTCAACTATTTTTCCTTCTATCCACTGCACAATAGTAGTTTCCTGTTTGCGTTCGGTTTAGTGCTGTAACTATGGTATGAATTTCTATAGTCTCATAGCAAGTAAAAAGCCCTGCAAGGAAATTGTATGCTGAAGACCTGGTTTGGTATCGCACTCTGGAAGTGCATTGCAGGCAGCGATTCCGCTAACCGAACAACTCATGCGCATCGTACCTGAAAACCCGTTCGCGGCTTTGGCTGAAGGCGATATTCTGGCGATTATATTCTTCGCGCTGCTGGTGGGCATCAGCCCGCTGGTATGTTCCACTGTGCTGCCACTGTGCTGCCACTGTGCTGCCACTGTGCTGCCACTGGGAGCCACCATCAATATGGATGGCACTGCGGCAGTACCGGGTGCATCCCTGTTCCTGATGGCGGCTGTTATGCAGACGATCAACCTGACGCCGGAACAGATTGCCGTGGTGGTCGGTTTTGTGCTGGCCTTTGATCGACCACTGGACATGCTGCGCACGAGTGTCAATATTGGCGGTGACCTGTCCGTGGCTACCGCCATTGCAAAATGGGAAAACGAATTCGACCAGGAAATTTTTGATCGGCCGTTGAAAAAATAGGCTGCATTAGCCACCGGTTCGTTCAACTTTACGTGCAGCTGCCACTCAAGCCACCGGTTAAGTTATCCGTTAAGGCACTAGTTACGCTACTAGTTAAACTACTGGCAGCTATACACGCCGAAAGTCTGCTCGCCTGCACTGATCGTGCTTTCTGCCACAACTACATTACCACCGAGATCGGCACCTTCATTGCGCGCGAGCGTGACCAGTTCGGTTTGCTGTTTGTCACCGCCTCGTTCCACCACCACGATTTTGCTAACGGTGTGCACCAGCGTGCGACCGACGCGAGTACAGCCACCAATATCATTGACAGTGGCCAGCCGCACTTGCTGGCCGGAGCTGGTTAGTTGCACCCAGGTGCAGCTGGTGAGTAGCAGGGTGGCAGTGCATGCCAACAGAATCTTGTACATAGTTCTATCCTCTATTTATATATACATTTCCTGGATAACGATCCCGGCAAGCGTATTAGTTAGCATTTCCGGCAGGAGTGAACGTTATTCTAGCAGCAACGACTGCGAACATCCCCCTGCATCTGTGCCGCTGCGACTTGTTTTAAAGACTCTAGCTCAAATGTAATGGGCATTACTGATCCTGCTCAAAGTTGGCCTGTGTTACTATCCGGTTTTTCCTGAATTCAGACACCTAAATCATGTCAACCCGCGACCAAACTGCCCTGTTGGCCACTCTGAAGGCAAGCGTCGGTCCTGGCGGTTTCCGGGAAGGGGCAGATATAGACAGCAAGAACTACAAGGATGTAATGGGTGCCCGCTCGATAGCCCCTTTACTGCTGTTGCGGCCCAGTAATACCCAGCAAGTCTCAGCCATACTCAAGGCCTGTCATGCGGCCGGTCAGCCGGTTACCCCGCAAGGGGGCATGACTGGCCTGGTCTCTGCCGCAGCACCGCTGCAGGGTGAAATCGCACTCTGTTTCGACCGTATGAAGCAGGTGGTGGAGGTGGACCTGTTCACCAGCACCATGACCGTGGAAGCCGGGGTCGAGCTGCAGACCATCCAGGAACAGGCGGACGCGCATAATCTGCTGTTTCCGCTGGATCTGGGTGCGCGTGGCAGTTGCACCATTGGTGGCAATCTGTCGACCAACGCGGGTGGCAACCGGGTGATTCGTTATGGTATGACCCGCGATCTGGTGCTGGGCGTGGAAGCTGTGCTCGCCGATGGCACGATCATCAATGGCCTGCACAAGCTGCGCAAGAACAATACCGGCTATGACTTGAAGCAACTCTTTATTGGCAGCGAGGGTACGCTCGGCATCATTACCCGCGCCGTGCTGAAGTTGTCACCAAAACCGAGCAGTCAGGTAGTAGCAATGTGCGGGGTCAGGGACTTCGCGCGCGTGACCGGGTTGCTACTGCACGCACAAACCGCTTTGGGCTCCAATCTCAGCGCATTCGAAGTAATCTGGCAAAACACCTATAAATTAATTGATGCCCACGTGCCGCATGCGACGGTGCCATTGCCAGATCACTACGGATTCTATGTGTTGATTGAGAGCATGGGCTCCAACGCCGACCAAGACACCGAATTATTTTTGCAGACCTTACACGCAGCCAGTGACAAAGATCTCGTTGCCGACGTGGTCATCGCCGACTCCGACACGAAAATAAAAAACCTGTGGACTGTGCGCGATGCCGCTGCCGAGATTTATCCCGGAGTCGGCTACATGCACACCTACGATGTCAGCCTCAATGTGGGTGACATGGGATATTTCGGTGAAGAAGTGGAACGGCGACTACGTAAGCCGTGGCCAGATGCAATCCTTGGCTTGTTTGGCCATATTGGCGACGGAAACGTGCACATCATCATTCATGTGGGGCCAGACACTCGTGATCACCACCAGCAGATTGATGAAATTATTTACGGTCTGATTCAGGAACTGCATGGCGCTGTCTCAGCCGAGCATGGCATCGGCGTCATGAAAAAATCATTTCTACCCTATAGCAAGAGCGTGGCCGAGATTAATCTCATGAAGGCATTGAAAAAAACCATGGATCCGCATGGCATACTCAGCCCGGGACGGGTTTTCTAAGCGCAAATCCTAGTCACGCGTACATAGTTTTGTGTACTAAAATCATCTATTACATCCAAGCATCAGGAGCACAACATGACCAGTAATAACCTGGCCGGCAAGAAGGTCGTAATTATCGGTGGCACGGCAGGCATAGGTCTCGCTGCAGCAGTTGCTGCCGCAGAACTGGGCGCAAAAGTTTGGGCCGCTGGGCGTACCGCAGCGCATATTGAAACCGCGAAGAAAATTGCGAACGGCCGTTTTCAAGTTCGTCAGGCTGACACTCACGACGCCGCTGCACTGGAAGCCTTGTTCAAGGAAGTGGGCACGATCGATCACCTCGTCTCCGCGGCGATCGGTGGCGAGCGCACACTGAAGCCATTCCTCGAACAAACCGAAGACCAGTTCAAGGCCGCATATGACAAGTTATGGGGTTACGCGAAAGTGGTACGTACCGGCGCACCCTATCTGGCCAAAGACGGCGCGATCACGCTGGTGAGTGGATCGCCGGCACGCAAGATCAAGCCAGCCCAATCCCCACTTAGCTGCGTCGGCGCCTCCGTGGAAAACCTGGTGCGCTGTCTGGCAGTCGAAATGGCCCCGATCAGAGTCAACGTCGTCTCCCCCGGCACAGTAGAGACGTCGATGTTTGACTGGATGGGCGCCGAGAAAGCCGACAAACTCAAAGCCATGACCGCGACCCATTTAATCAAGCGCGCCGGCATCCCGGAAGAAGTCGCCGCTGGAATCCTGTTCGTCATGCAAAACGGCTTCGTCACCGGCACCACAGTTGATGTAGACGGCGGCAGAATCCTGAGCTAACACGGGATTTAAAGCACCAAGCCACCGCTGACCAAATTCTAAAGAACGAAGCCGCCGGTGACCAAAGAGTGTGATGGTGGGGGTAGGATAGTTTTTCCGCAGGAAAAAATATGCTACCCCCATCCCTTAACCTGCTTGCTGGAGCAAACCCCGAAGCAGTCTATTAAAGTAAATTGCAAAATGGATAAAGTAGTCATGCCAGCACCGCAGCAAATAATTCAAGATCCCGATATGTCATTGATCGATACCATCTACGCCAGAAGATCAGTCAGAGGTTTCCTCGCTAAGGAAGTCCCGCAAGACGTGCTCAACCGTATCTTCGAAATAGCCCAGCAGGCTCCCTCCAACTGCAATGTGCAGCCCTGGAAAGTCTATGTGGCCTCGGGCGCATTGAAAAACCGCCTGCGGGATGAGATGGTCGCGCGCATGCAGACTGGTGTCACTCCGAACCCTGACTATGATTACCGTGGCGACTTCGAGAATGAATATCGCAAGCGCCAGGTAGACTGTGCCGTGGCGTTGTATAACGAGATGGGCATTGGACGGGATGACAAAGCGGGGAGGATGCGCGCGGTGTTGCGTAATTTCGAATTCTTCGATGCGCCGTATATCGCATTTCTTGGAATGAATCCGAAATTTGGTACGACTGTAGCGATCGATGTGGGTATGTTCGCGCAAACGCTTATGCTCACCATGGTGGCATTTGGCTTAAACAGTTGTCCTATGGGCACTATGCGGAACTTTCCGGATCTCGTGCGTGAAGCATTCGATATACAAGATGGTACGAAAATATTATTCGGTATAAGCTTTGGCTATGAAGATCTGGCTGTGCCGGCAAATCGCACACGTACCACACGTGATCGGATTGCAGCGAATGTCGTCTTCCGCGCTGATTAATGTGATTAACCTGGAATAACAAAAACAATCAGGAAGAAAAAAAATGAGCCTGAAGCCCGTTATCTTGCTTTACGATCTCAATAATACACTGGTGGATGAGTGTGCCACGTTGATCGGCCAGACCGGTTTGTACACCACGATTAATACGTACAACGAGGCGAATGCACGCGAGGCCATGCATCAGTACAACCGTGGATTTGGTCTGCTCACGAACAAACTCTCCTGCATTATTACCGGCTGGAACCGGCACAAGCGACCACGGGATCAATTTCTGTTCAAACTGCGAATCGAGGAAAAGCGCAGTCCATTCCGACAGCCAACTCCGGTAATCATGGTTACAGAAGAGCACAGACGTGACCTGAAGCTGCGTGCGCTTGATCCTACCGAAGGCAATGTTGCGGCGTACCTGCAGGACGATGCATTTCAGGGCATCTTGATTGATACCCTGCACAAGATTGTATTCGGCAATCGCGCTACGGAATTAAACTCGATTGCTTTTGCCCAACTGAATGCCGAGGAAGCAGCAGAGGAGTAGCGGGGCAGGGTAATTTTACTCTGACCTAAAACCGGCGTAGCATCGGCCAACCAAAATTACCTACCACAGGAGGTTTAACATGAAACGCACACTCACCACACTGGTCGCGGCATCCACACTGGTTTTATTTTCTACGCTGGCCAGTGCGCAATCCTATGTTCGCTATTCACAAGACGGCGGCACTATCAGCTGGGGCGAACTTCGGGACGACGGCATTCATCAATTGGTGGACGCGCCTTATATCAATGCCGAGCACACCGGTGCCATCGTGCCCCGTGACAGTGTGAAACTGGAAGCGCCAGTCGACCCTCAGCTCGTGTTCATGACCGCATTTAATTTTCGCAGCCACATAACTGGCGAACCAGCCGAATACCCCGGATTATTTATTGTGCCAGCCAACTCCATCGTCGGTCCTGAAGATCCGATCGTGCGTCCGGTGGACTCCACCAACCTGCACTACGAGGCCGAAATGGCGATTGTAGTGGGCAAGCGTGCCGAGAATGTGGCGGTTGCAGATGCCCATGAATACATCTTCGGTGTCACTGGCGGCAATGATGTCAGCGAACGCAACTGGCAGGGCAGTGATATTCAGTGGGTTAGAGCGAAAGGCTCACGGGGCTTTAATGCGGTGGGTCCGGTGCTGGTCAAAGGTGCTGATTACAAGAACATCCAGATCACAGGTCGCCTGAACGGCGAACAGCGTCAGGGCGAGAACAGCTCTGATCTGATCTTTGGTATGGAAGAAATGCTCAGCTATATTTCTACCTACTTCACTCTGGAAGCAGGTGACATGATCTGGTCTGGCACCATGGGCAGCACACGCGCCATGGAACCCGGCGATGTCTACGAAGTGGAATTGTCCGGCATCGGCATCCTGCGTAATACTGTCGTGCAAGGAAAGTAGTTCAAGGAAAGTAGTTCAAGGTATATAAAAAAGCCCGGTCACCTCATAGTGATCGGGCTTTTTGTTGTCCCGCTATTGTGAGCCGGGAAGTTAAGCGAAACGCGTATTATTTTTTCTGCTTCGGCGCTGTCATGCAAAACGCATTCAGTTTGTTTCCGTCCAAATCACGGAAATAGCCGGCATAAAAGGTATCGCTGCGTGCTCCCGGCTCGCCTTCATCCTTGCCACCCAATGCGATAGCCTTGGCGTAGAACTTCTTCACCTGGGCCGGATCTTTCATTGCCAGAGCGATCATGGTGCCATTGCCAGCGGTTGCCTTCTTTTTATTGAAAGGCTTGATGATGGCGAATCCAGGCGCTGCCGGATCAGTTCCCCAGAGAATAAAACTCTCGAAATCCATCATGCGTTTGGCGCCAATTACTTTGAACAGTGCGTCATAGTATTTACCCGCAGCAACCAGATCGTTCGTGCCAACTGTTACATAGCCAATCATTGTCGTTCTCCTGTTTTTGTAAATAACGTGTTTGAATGTGGGTCACTTGTTGCTTGATTAAAGTTGTCCTCGAGATCCAGGCAAGGCTTTCACTTCCCGGTAGCGATAACAATTACTCATATGGTCATTGACCAGCCCTGCCGCTTGCATGAAAGCATAGCAGATTGTGCTGCCGATAAATTTGAAGCCGCGCTTTTTCAGGTCTTTCGACATGGCGTCGCTTTCCGGGGTGGTCGCTGGCAGCTTTGTCGTTGGCTTGCGCTTGCCGTCAAGCGTCTTGCCGCTGACGAATGACCAGATGTACGCATCGAAGCTGCCGAATTCTTTCTGCGTCTGCAGAAAGGCAACGGCATTGCTACGGATGGAAAAGAGTTTGAGGCGGTTGCGGATGAGACCGGTGTCCAGCAGCAACTGCTCAATGGCGGCATCGCTCAATTTTGCCAGCTTGACCGGATCGAAATTTTTGAAACGCTTGCGGTAGTTGTCCCGTTTTTTCAGGATCGTAATCCAGCTCAGGCCAGCCTGTTGGCCCTCGAGGCAGATAAATTCGAAAAGCAACCGATCATCATGCAGCGGCACACCCCATTCATCATCGTGATAGGCGAGGTATTCGGCATCAGTGCCGGGCCATTGGCAGCGGGTTTTCATACTGAGGACTTGCCCTCATTGTCTATTAGAACTGTATATAAATACAGTGTTTCGTGCAAGCGCTTTTTGGGGCGCCAACTATCGAATCAGGGCGGAGCCTGAGCCATAATCCGCGCCTTCCCAGTTGGAGCCACCGGTGCAGGATGGCAGATGCAAGGTACCATGTCTCGTCGTCAGGATGCTCGAACAGGGAAGCGGGTGAGTACAATTCGCTGCATCAGTTCTGCACGCTGCTTTGACAAGATTTCTATGGAGAAATTCGCGCGTAGTAACAAAACATTGCAGATGTGTAGTCATTAAAGAGTAGCCATTGCATTTGCAGCTGCAGATTTACAGCAGTGTGCGCCAGCAAGGTTTCATCGACCGGCACTTAAGTTATACTGCGGGCACGCACAGGAGCACGCCGCATCACCTCTTCGCAACCCGCAATCGATTCACCCAAGCCCCGCGCATTGGACGTTTTCTCGGTACCGCAATTTCGTTGGCTATTCATTGGCAATATCGCATTCTTCTTTGCCATGCAGGGGCAGATGCTCACCCGCACGATTATTGCGTGGGACCTGACTGCGGCGGCGACGTCACTCGCATATATCAATCTGGTCGTGGCCGTGCCGATGATATTCGCCTCCATGATTGGCGGCGCCATTACCGACCGGGTGGAACGCCGGCAACTCGTGATCGCCGGGCAATGCCTGATCGCGGTGAATGATCTGTGCATACTCAGCTTGCTGCTCACAGGGCATTTGCAGTTCTGGCACCTGCTGGTAACGGCGTTCCTGGCCGGCTGTGCATTTCCATTCATTATGCCGGCGCGGATGGCGATTACGGCCACTGTGGTGGGGCCGGAAAAATTACAAACGGCAATGGCGTTCTCCAGTGGTGCACTGAATCTGGCGCGCGTAGCCGGACCCGCACTGATGGGAACTGTCATCGCCACATTTTCAATAACGGCGGCGTACGTCGTCTCAGTGTCGTTATATGTATGCGCCATTCTGTGCATGTTTCGGGTCGAGCGCAGCCGCTCTGCGCCCAAGGGCACGCCGCAGCAGAAATTAATGGCCGACATCATGCACGGCTTCAGTTATGTGGCAAAAAATCGGCCGGTGCTGATATGCCTGTTGTTTGGTTTGCTGCCGATGTTCGTGGCGATGCCTTTCCAGAACATACTTGTGATGCTCGCTGAACAGGCGTGGCAACAGGGTGAGAGTGGAGTCGGTATACTGATGGCAATTGGTGGCGTCGGTGGTGTGTTCGGTTCCATATGGATCGTGCGCCGCGGCGATACCAGTCATCGGCTCAATATCATGCTGGGCACGACCGTCGCCTTCGGTCTGTGCCTGGCGGTATTTGCCCACACCAGTAATTTCTATCTCGCGTTGATTCCCTTGTTACTGGCGAACATGTGTGTAAGCGCGAGCCAGACCGTGAATAACGCCTCCATCCAGTTACTGGTGGATGACAGCGTAAGAGGGCGCATGAGCAGTTTGATGATGTTGAGTTTTGGCCTGACGCCGATCGGGGTATTCCCGATGGCGCTTGCGGCTGACCGGTTCGGGTCAATAAGCGCAATCACCGCCGCCTGTATTTTGCTTGCAGTGCTGGTGGCAATGTTCTATTTCGTGAGTGCAACCCTGCGCAATCTCGATCAAAACGTAAGCAGTGCCATCGCCGCCAGTATCAAACAGCGCGCTGCGCAAAAGGCGGCCAAGGCGCTCGTTTGATGGCAGCAAGTGAGCCCGGTTGACTTGGACGCTGCGCCTGCCAATGGTGCCTGTACTAATGGGCCAACCAGCGAAAAGCTGGCGTGTATTGGCAAAATTATTATTTGAGCCAACCGGGAAGTGACCTGCCGTGTTCAACCCTATATAATCCCGCTCCACGCGCCCGTAGCTCAGCTGGATAGAGTAATCGGCTTCGAACCGATTGGTCGGGAGTTCGAATCTCTCCGGGCGCGCCAATTGAAAAAGGGAGCCAATGGCTCCCTTTTTTAATTGGCACGTCCGGAGGACTTGGTTCAACTCCCCAGTTCGAAAGCTGCGAAGCAGCGCAGACAGCGCGCTTTGCGCGCTGCCCGCAGGGTGAACATTTTGGCTCAGCCAAAATGTGAATCAATCTCTCCTTGTCAGCTCCCAACTCTCGCGTCTCTGAAACGATCCCCCCATCCAACACCAGCTTCCCGCGTGCCAAGCAAACCCCTCAAACAGAATCCGCTACGCGCTTTAATCGCTCATAAAAAAAGGGAGCCACCGGCTCCCTTCTCTATCAAGTCATACGAAGACACATCGTCTCGCCAATCAAAGCATCAGCATGCTTTGATGCATCACCATGCCCCGATCAGTTTTCCATAAACTCAACGTGAATCTCCAATGAGATGTCATCACCTACGCCGAACGAGGTGAAACGATCCAGGCCAAACACTGAGCGTTGAAAGGTAGTATCAGCCGAGAAACCCACAGTATTGGCGCGAGTCAGGAAGTTACGACCACCACCATTAAAGTTCACATTCAGATTTACCGGGGCAGTTACGCCCAATAAGGTAAGTTCGCCGGCGAACACAAAAGCATTGCCATTCGCTTCGATCAGCGAAGTTGTCCTGTAGACAGCTTGTGGAAAGTTTGCGGTGTCAAACCAGTTCTCGCCACGCAGTTCTTCAGAAAATTCCTGATTGTTGATATCCAAACTCAAGGTATTGATAACTACTTCCAGTTTGGAAGTGCCGATATCTTCCGGATTGAAATCCAGCGATGCATCGAACTCATTGAAGCGTCCAATGAACGTGGAGAAACCCAGATGATTTATTTTCCACAACAGTGTCGCGTGATCCGGATCGAGCGTGTACTGGCCGGCACCGAGTTCAGTAATTTCAGATTCGAAATCTGGTCTCAGCACGCGATCGCATGAAACCAGCAACGCGGAACTGGCCAACACGAGTGCAAGCGGACGGAATTTTAAAATTAATTGTGAAAACATTGGAAATAACCTATTTGCGAATGAACTTGTTGAATTACTTTTGAACCGCGTAGGCATCTACTTTGATGACCACATCATTCGGAACTTCACCGGTATTAGCCCAGTAACCTTGGCCGACGCCAAACATCAAGCGCTGGATAGTTACTTCGCTGGTAAGGTGAAAGCGGGGCTGACCGTCGAAAACTTCCACTTCGAATTCAAATGGAAAACTAATTGGGTGCGTTTGGTCACGAATAGTCAGTGTGCCTTCAGACTCGAAGGAATTCAGCGACTTCAGGCTGCATTTTGCGGCTTTGAAGGTGGCTGTTGGCCATTGATCCACGTCGAACAATTCGTAATCGAGCAAATAATCCAATACTTCCGGAGAGTCCGCGCTGATGTCAGCGATTGGAATCGATACTGTGAATTCACATGAACCAGGGCTCATAGGATCGATATTGAAAGTTGCCTGTACATTCTTGAACTCGCCAGTGTAAGGGTCTGAGCCATATGAATAGGTGAATGAAACGACTGACTCAGATGGGTCGAGTTCCCAGCTTGCGGCTTGCGCCGGCAGTCCGACTAGCATCAGCAATGGCGCCAGCGCCGCTTTTTTAAATAAAATTTTCATTGTAATCACTTCTCCTGATGTAAAGTTATGGCAGGGCATATGCCACTAATTCGGTTGGATTGCCACTACCACTGACGAACATGGCGAGGTACTGCTTGCCATTGTGCTCGTAAGTAAATATTCCACCGCTTTGGGTATTGGGTAAGTCGATTTTGGTAATCATCTCACCAGTTGATTTATTGTGGACATACAAGCCGGTGCCGCCACCAGGGCCGCCTTCACCAATGAACAGCAGCGTTTTCGTGACCAACACACCAGAGCGTGTCGCCACACCGGTGCGTTCCAGATTGACGCCCGCAAGTGCTGCGTTGTTGGCAATAGAGTCTGGAGTATCGGCATTCGCCACCATGAATACATGGTCACCAGTGTTCATGTCGATAGCAGTTACCCGACCATAAGGTGGTTTGACTACTTCCAAACCTTTGACTCTTGGTACGCGCACACCCAACGCCGCGCTGTAATCCAGGTCGGAGTCCGCATCTTTGGCTACGGACAGTACCGCAAGCGCAGTTCTTGATGGGATGTAAATAATGCCAGTTTCCGGATCGAGTGCGCTGCCTTCCCAATTGGCGCCGCCAGTGGCGGATGGCAGGCTCAGTGTGCCGACGGTGCCGTCGGCTGAGCCTTCAGCCAATGACGGAGGTGCATACAGATTCGGGCTCAGGCGAAAGCCGGCAATCGCTGCCAGTGCTTCGGCGCGCAGTTCTGGGGTGAAATCGATCAGATCCGCTTCGGTAAAACCTTGACGATCAAATGGCGCGGGTCGGGTGGGGAAGGGTTGGGTAGGTGCATACCATTCACTAGGTACGTCGCCAGCGGGAACCGGCAGTTCTTCGATGGGCCATATTGGTTCACCACTGATGCGGTCAAAGGCATAGACCCAGGATTGTTTGGTCACTTGCAACACGACCTTACGGCCATTGGGAAGGTCCGCGAGCACGGCCGCAGAGGGATTATCCCAGTCCCAGATGTCGTGATGGATTAACTGGTAGTGCCACACGCGCTCGCCAGTCTTGATGTCCAGCGCCACCAGGGCGTTGGCGAAAAGGTTGTCGCCGGGGCGGGGGCCGCCAAAGCGGTCACCAGTAGCGGATTCAACTGGCAGATAGACATGACCCAGCTCTGGATCGCCTGACATGGGCGACCACACGCCAGCATTGCCAGTAAAATCCACACCGGAATCCAGCCAGGTTTCAAAACCTACTTCACCCCGTTCGGGAATAGTGTGGAATGTCCACAGCAGCGCACCAGTGCTCGCGTCGAAGCCGCGCACGTCGCCTTTCACGTTGGACTGGGAGCGCGGGCGCATACCTACCCGGTGCGCAGGACCCACGACCACCACATCATTCATGATAAATGGCGCTGCCGAGGCACCGATGTCGATATCGGCAAAACCCTCGGCATTACGCAGGCCAACAAACAAATCCACGATACCATTTTCACCAAAATTGGGGTCTGGATAGCCAGTTTTGGCATCCAGTGAGACCAGATGAAAGCCTGGTGTCAGGGTCATTACGCGTTGCTGGTCGCCATCGCTCCAGAAAGATACGCCGCGGCCAGCGCCCTTGCGCGGCGCGTTGTCGTAGCGCTCGCCTTCTTGCGGACGCCATACCCACAGGATTTCGCCACTGGTGGCATTCAGAGCTACTACGTTTCTGGTGGCGCCCATGGTGGTATACAAAACACCATTAATCTCGAGTGGATTTGATGGATTATTGAATTCCGGGGAGGGGCCAAATTTTTCTGTAGCAAAGCGCCAGGCGATTTGTAATGAAGCGACATTGTCGGCATTGATCTGGTCAAGCGGCGAATAGCGTTGAGCCGCCATATCACCGTTGTAATCCGGCCAATCACCAGCTGCGATAGTGGTGCCAGGTTGACTCCACGCAGTCGACGCGCAGATAAAAGCGCTCACGCTCACGACGAATGACGAAAGCAGTCGTTTTGTTGTTAACATTTGGGGTTCTCCAGATTCTACTGCTTAAATACGTGTGCTTTAATTCGAATGTTTTATACGGTCGTATGCTCGCTAATTTCCGCGTCGTCGGGTCACTGAGGCTACACCAGCATGCGATTTATAGGGTGTGAAATGGGCCCAGCATCAAGCAGGGGCAGGATAAGCATTCTATATGCCACAAGCAAGGTCTGGCCGGGGCTTTAGTGCTACAAATTGTATCAAACAGACCCTGCCAGAAACTCGCAACAACAAGCTAAAAAGGGCCGCATCCGGCAAGTATTCTGTCGCAAGCGGCTATATATTCGGAAGTTACTTCGATAGACTCGCCCTTCAAAGACTTGAATACAAATCGATTCCGCATTTTGCCTTGGCGCCAGTACTGCGCTGGTCAGGGAGTGCAAGCCTCAGGGTGGAAGCTGCGTCTCCTTCAATTTGTTGAATGAATCACTTTGAGTAGAACTTGTTGTTCAGGTATTGGCAGATTTTCGCCATTTGCGCGAATTTGAATTGGAACTTAGAGAGGTGAAAACTATGTATCGTTCGTTATTGAAATTAGCCGCTACCGGCATGCTTGTATCGGCAGCAACAGCTGCGCTTGCACAATCTGACGTCTACAATGCAGCAAATCACAATTACACTATTGAGACAGTTGCCGATGGCCTGGTACATCCCTGGTCCATGGCCTGGTTGCCGGGCGGTGATATGCTCGTGACTGAAAAACCCGGTCGCCTGCGCATTATTCGTAACGGGGTTCTGCTGCCCGAAGCTATCCCCGGAACACCTGAGGTATTTTACGAAGGTCAGGGTGGTTTATTCGATGTAGTACCTCATCCGAATTTCAGCGAAAACAATTGGGTATATCTCAGCTTCGCCAAACCAGTAACCGGTGGTTCTACCACTGCCGTCGTGCGTGGCCAATTGGAAAATGACCGCCTGAGCAATGTCACTGAAATCTTTTCGGCGCAAGCGAGCGGATTCGGACATTACGGTGGCAAGATCGTGTTCGATAATGATGGCTATATGTTCCTGACTCTCGGCGACCGCATGGCGCCTCCAACAGGTGACTTGACTATCCACCCGGCACAGGATGTGAGCAATCATCATGGTGTGACAATTCGTCTGCATGATGACGGCAGAGTCCCCACAGACAATCCTTTTGTTGGCAAGGACAATGCCCTTCCGGAAATCTGGAGTTACGGACATCGCAGCCCGCAAGGCCTGGCGATTCATCCTGAAACTGGTGATCTCTGGGAATCCGAGCATGGCCCCCAGGGTGGCGACGAGCTTAATCGCATTGAGCCCGGCAACAATTATGGCTGGCCGGTAGTTGGCCGCGGGGTTAATTACGGTGAATTCGGCCGACCAATCCACGTCGGTATCAGCGAAGCTGGTATGACTGCTCCTGCCCATTTCTGGGTGCCGTCAATCGCCACTTCCGGTCTTATGGTCTATACCGGTGACAAATTCCCGCTGTGGTACGGCAACATCTTCTCTGGCTCGCTGGCCGGGGAACAACTTGCCCGCTTGCAGCTGGCTGATGATTACCGACGCGTGTTGACCGAAGAAACTCTGGCTTACGGTCTGGGTCGTATCCGCGATGTGCGTCAGGGTCCTGATGGCTATATTTATCTGGCCGTAGAAGATCGTGCTGGTGCGCCAACGGCGATAGTACGGATGGAGCCTGCTAACTAACCAGCAATCTGGTAGTTGAAGACTTAATAAACGAAAACGGGGGCGTCGGGATTCAACAATAATCCTGCCGCCCCCGTTCTCGTTTACGCCTCCGGCGATCGGCATTGCACTCGATACTTGGTGTGTAGATCGTCACTATCACCTTATCCAACAGACCAGGTGAAGGCACACTGGCGGTGAGCAGGAAAAAGGTTTCAGATTTATTTAGGTCAAATAAAAAAAGGTGTCAGATTTATTTAGATTAAATAAATCTGACACCTTTTCTTTTTTTAAACTAAATATTTGTAGTGTTGGTGCTGATCCGCAGTGTTTGTCCGATCTTCAGTTGGCTGCCGCGTAACCTGTTGTCGCGCTGAATTTTTTCGACGCTGCTGTTATACTGATTCGCCAGTTTCCACAATGTGTCGCCACGCCGTACCTGATGTGTGACTTCGCTTACTCTGGTTATATTCTCATTCAGGCTGACAGTGCGTGCACTGATGTTCGAGCTGTCACTGGCGTTGATGCCAATGGCGGGAATTTGCAGACGCTGGCCCACATTTATCATGTCACTTGAAAGCCCGTTGACTGCGCGCAGCTGGGAAACATTCACACCGGTTCTGGCAGAAATAAGCCAGAGTGAATCACCGGGGCTGACCACGTATTCGTGTGAAGCCTTCGCGCGCGAGGCCACATAAGAAGAGTAGGATTCTGTATAAACCGCAACATGGTAATGGGGTGGATTGCGTTCGCGGGTTACATCAAGCACTTCAGAGGCTTCCAGCGCTAACAGGGTTTGTTCGAGCCATGTTCGGCAGCGCCCCAATGGTGGAATGCGCAGATCCACAGCCATGCCGCTAGGGTGTACCGAATTGGTCGCGGCATTCGCCGGCTGTCGATCAATAGGGCGTACCAGGCTGGTCACTGTGAGTTTTTCGTCGCAAGCACTCTTGTATAGCACGCTCAGGCGTTCGAGAAACAGTTTTACGCCATTACGGGCATAGGGATAGGACACGTCGGACAATTCCAGATAGCTGTTAGGTTGTATCCGGAGTAATTCACCAGAACTGACGAAGTTGGTAATTGCATTGGAAGTTTCAATGAAGGAATAACCGTAGGCGAGAGCCATCTGGTATTGCTTGTCCATTGAAGATTTCGACCCTTTCAGAGTCTGGGCCTGTAAATGGCTACCCGAGATCATCAGTATCGAGGACAGCGATAATATGGTCAGTTTGTGCACGTCTTGGCCTCTATAACATGTCAATTGTGATGAATTGACGGGGACTTTTTTGACACCGCTAAGCTAGCTTATCGACCAAAAGTGCAATCACATTGCCCCTTAAAGCCCGATTTTCTAAAAAATGTTAAAAAGCGGTTTGACCAAAATCTCTTGATACTGCCCGGCCCCACTCATTGCCAGGAGCGCGGCTGCTGCCAAATCCACTACTACTCTTGCTCCCAATTGCCTCTTGCTCGCACTTGCCGGAGCTTGTGGCCGCAGCTGCCAAGACATCTATATACCCTACATCTGGAAACGCCTGCAAGCCGTGATTCATCTGATGAGATTTTCATCACAACTACATATAGTGGTCATTCTGCCTGCTAGACACATCCCGGGATCGAGGCAGCGGGCCGCCGCCATACGGACATGTGTGCTTAAATATGCTGTGACAGCTTTGGTAAAAGCGAATCAGGCGAGTTCACGCAACGATTCTCCGACCGCATTGACCAACCCGTCGATCTGTTCCTTGGTCACGATAAATGGCGGCGCCAGTTGCAAGGTGTCGGCTCCCCAGCGCACGTAAAAGCCTTTTTCGAGGCATTTCAGGCCAATTTCGAACGGGCGTCGCAGTGGTTCACCGGGATAGTGTTCCAGCGAGATCCCGGCGGCGAGACCATAATTGCGAATATCGGTGACGAAGGGACAACCCCGCAGTGAGTGCACGGCGTTCTCAAATACAGGTGCGATCTCTCTTACCTGCTGCACCAGATTGTCATTGACGAGAATATCCAGTGCCGCGATACCAGCCGCACAGGCCACCGGATGTGCCGAATAGGTGTAACCATGGGGAAATTCCACCATGTACTCTGGCCCACCCTGGTCCATGAATGCCTGGTAAATAGCAGCGCGTGTGACCACCGCGCCGAGTGGCATGGTGCCATTGGTAATCTGTTTCGCCAGAGTCATTATGTCTGGCGTGACCCCGAATTCTTCGGCACCAGTGAGAGCCCCCATGCGGCCGAAACCGGTAATCACCTCATCAAAAATCAGCAGGATCTTGTGCTTGTCACAAATATCCCGCAGCCGCTTGAGGTAGCCCTTTGGTGGCGGTAATACGCCAGCCGTGCCAGACAATGGCTCGACGATGACAGCCGCGATATTGGAAGCATCATGCAGCAACACGAGTTGCTCCAGTTCATCGGCGAGATGGGCGCCATGCTGCGGCAGTCCGCGGCTGAATACATTTTCGGGCAATAGAGTGGAAGACATGTGGTCTGCATCCACCGATTGGCCGAACAATTTGCGATTGAAACCGATGCCGCCCACGCCGACACCGCCGTAGTTCACGCCGTGGTAGCCTTTCATGCGCCCGATGAATTTGCTCTTGCCTGGTTGGCCCAATGTGCGCCAGTAGCCGCGCGCCATTTTTAGTGCGGTATCGATAGCCTCGGAACCGGAGTCAGTGAAGAACACATAGTCCAGTCCCTTTGGGGTCAGTTCGACCACTTTGTTGGCAAGCTCGAATGACAGCGTGTGGCCGAACTGGAAACCAGGTGAATAGTCGAGGGTGGCAATTTGCCGGCTTACTGCGGCAGTAATTTCGTCGCGGCCATGGCCGGCACCGCAGGTCCACAAACCTGACAAGCCATCGAAGATCTGCTTGCCGTTCACATCGGTATAGTAAGCGCCCTTGGCCGCGGCCATGAGCCGTGGCTGGTTCTTGAATTGTCGATTGCCAGTGAATGGCATCCAGTGTGCTTCGAGCTGTTTTCTGGTCAGCGTCACAGGACATTCCTCACGTAATTATAAATAGAAGCACTACCAGCAAGAGCGAACCAAGCCACCAGCGGCAGCATGATCAGGCTCACGAGCATTACTGCGCCCTGAAACATGTCGGTCCAGGCTGCAGCAAGAAAGCCGCCGGCGATGCAGTAAATCGCTACCACCACAAAACCGACAATCGCGCCGGTGTGGTAATTCCAGTCCAGAAATGTCTCGAAGGCGGAACCGGTGGCATCAATCTGGGCCGAGATGTATATAAGTACGAAGATGGAAAGCACGCTGGCAGAGACGATGCGCAAGACGTTGGTGTTTGATTGGAAGCGACTCGCCATGTAGTCGATGACGGTGATTGAATCGTATTTATCAGTAAGCCGTTTGAAGCGATTCGCCATGATGAACCAGGCCACACCGACGCCAAACATTTCACCGACAACCACCCAGTAGCTGCTGAAACCAAGCATGGCGCCCATGCCGGTAAGACCCAGCAGCAGCCATGCCGATTCGCCGGTAGCCTGGGCAGAGAAGGCGGCCACCCAGAAGTTGAGGGTTTTGCCGCCAATCACGAAATCATTCATGCTCTTGACGCGGTTCGATGCGAGGTACCCCAGCACCATGAGAATGCTGAAATAGATGCAGATCATCGCGTATTTCTCAAGCATCATATTTCTCAATCATGGCGGTTCTCAAACGTAGGAGTTTTCAAATAAAAAGCATCCTGCATCCTGCATCCTGCGCTTTGGCCGGATGATACCTCCCGGACCCCGAAGTTACACCCGGGCAGCGGCGAGCGACTTATTTCGGGCGAAGATAGATTGCCGGTCTTGTATGCCACGGGTATACTTTCGGCCCTTAATAACAATATTTCCACCCTCATCTGAGTAGGAGAATGGCATGAGCTCGAAGCAATCTGATCGAAGGGAATTCCTGAAGCGCAGTGTGGCGCTGGCAAGTGGTCTTGGTCTGGGCGCGGCGACGCAGCCTGTGCTGGGCCAGTTACCCGGTCCGGAGGCGCATCAGCACGGTACCGACGAAATCGTGGCCTATGGCAAGCGTTCCCGTTTTGTGACGTCGGTGCGCATCCCCCATGGCGGTCGGCATTCTCCCGATACTTTCGGACTCGATTTTCATATTGCGGCTCCCTTGCAGGATTCAGTGGGAGTGATAACCCCCTCTTCGTTACATTATATGGGAACCACGCGTGGCTCCTTCATTCCGGACATCGATCCTGACAAGCATCACCTCATGATCCACGGCATGGTGGACAATCCTCTGGTTTTTACCATGGCGGATTTGAAACGCATGCCATCAGTGACACGTCTGCATTTTATCGAGTGCGCGGGCAACCGTTCCAGTTCCCGTATGACAACTGTGCAGGAAACCCATGGCATGACCAGTTGCGCCGAATGGACCGGCGTACTCCTGTCCACGCTGCTCAAAGAAGCTGGCGTGCATGAAGGAGCAGACTGGATCGTGGCAGAAGGTGTCGAGGAAGTGAAAGGTGCATCGAGTCTGCCCATGACTAAGGCGATGGACGACTGTCTCGTGTGTTATGCCATGAATGGCGAAGCAGTGCGTCCCCAGCAAGGGTTTCCGCTGCGCTTGTTGGTACCTGGGTTCGAAGGCATCTTCAATGTCAAATGGCTGCGCCGCATCAAGGTGGTGGACCAGTACTACATGACCTATAACGATTACGGTCATCTGACACAGGACCCGGCCAATGCCGCACTCGGATACCAGATCGGACCTAAATCAGTTATCACTTATCCATCCGGTGGGCAGCAATTACCCGGACATGGATTCTACGAGGTCAGTGGTCTGGCCTGGTCCGGCGGCGGCGCTGTCAGCCGTGTAGAAGTCTCCACCGATGGCGGTCGCACATGGGTGGACGCGGAAATTCGCGGCACGGCACATCCTATGGCGCATACCCGCTTTACGTTCCAGTGGAACTGGGATGGAACAGAGTGTGAATTGCAATCACGTTGCACTGATGATGTTGGCCAGGTGCAACCATCCCGAGCACAAGTCGCCGAGTTCTGGAACATTCCAGCGGGTCAGCCGTTCAGTGTGAAGGGCCAGGACAATTCGATTCAGCCATGGAGGGTGGCGAGCGACGGGAGCGTGCACAATGCGATTGCTTAAACACGTAGCTGCACTGAGCCTGTTACCTCTGCTGCTGGGAGTAACTGCGCAAGCGCAGTCACCTACCTATGGTGTTGGCAGAGCCCCAACTGAAGTCGAAGTTCGCGCCTGGGATATTGCCATCAGCCCCACAGGAGAAGAATTGCCTGTGGGAAGCGGCACTGTCGATAAGGGTTCGGAACTCTATCTGTCAAAAGCCTGCGCCGGTTGCCATGGCACCACCGGTTCTGGAGGCATTGCGCCTCGTTTGGTGAAGGATGATGTTGGACCCGATGTCGATCCATGGCGCTTTGGCCGAGTACTGCCAATTCGTTCACCCTATGCCACCACGGTGTGGGATTTTATCAATCGTGCCATGCCGCTCGGTCAAGAGGGAACACTCACGCCGGATGAGGTGTACTCGCTGACAGCATACTTGCTGTTCTTGAACGATGTTATTGCAGATGGCACCGTCCTCGATGAGAAGAGTCTGCCCCTGATCGAAATGCCCAATCGAGATAACTGGGCACAGGTCCCGGATTGGTTTCCGCGCCAACCGCGACTGCAGGGCTACCCCTACTAGAAAATACAAAAAAAAACGGTTTCCAAAAAAGGTGTCAGATTTATTTATCCAAAAGTGGATAAATAAATCTGACACCTTTTTTGTCGCATTTGCCGAGCCAGGTATTGTGAAATTTCAGAAACCGAAGGAAGAACCTTTATTCAAGGAATGCCAGGGCAAGGTGTTGTTCTTGCATATGTCCGGGCTGATCAGCTTCGGTGCCGCCAGTGAGCTCACCAGACGCATGGCGACCCAGAAAGAATACGAAATTTACATTATTGATTTGAATGAGGTGAATCACATCGATGGTAGTGCCGCATTAGCGCTCGATGAAATCATTGAGCGAGCCATTGCGTCCAATCACGTAGTGCTCATGGCAGGGCTCAATCTAACGGTGGCCCGGAGCCTGGTGCAAATTGGAGTACTTGGCCGACTGCGTGAAACCGAGCGCTTTCCCAGCCGCAAAGCGGCACTGCGTTTTGCAGTGGCGAAGATTCAGCGATCCGCCGGCTAGTTACGGCACCACATCTGCCAGCTAATTGTACTTGCATTATCTTTGAGAGTGATGCTAACTAGATATCAATATGATATCACATTGCATGATTTTAATGAGGATAAGTACATGATTACTGAGCAAAAAGCGTCAACCCGTAGCGGCTATTTCATGGTCTTTGCCCTGTTCTTAGCCCAGCTGCTACGGTAGCTCTGGTTATCGTTGCCCCGGTATTGCTCAAGCTGATCGGGGCATTGCTTGGCATTGCAGTCTTTATATGCTGGTTTGGATTGTTCATCGTGGCACCGAACCAGGGCAAGATCCTGCAGCTGTTCGGCAAGTACGTGGGCACAGAGCACACCACAGGGCTGCGCTGGGCCAACCCTTTCTATTATCCGAAGCGGGCAATCTCGCTGCGCATTCGCAATTTTGAAAGCAGCAAGTTGAAAGTGAATGATGCCAGCGGCAATCCAATTGAGATCGCTGCCGTAATCGTGTGGAAGGTGGTCGACTCGGCGGAAGCGTTTTTCGAAGTGGATGATTACGAAAGCTTCGTGACGATCCAGAGCGAATCAGCCTTGCGTAATCTGGCGAATTTATACCCCTACGAAGCGCACCAGGAAGGTGAAATCTCCTTGCGCAGCGATCCGCTCGAGATTGCAGCGAAACTGCAAGTGGAGGTTCAGGAACGATTGCAGAAGGCCGGTGTAGCAGTAATTGAGGCGCGCATCAGTCATCTGGCGTATGCACAAGAGATCGCGCAAGCGATGTTACGCAAGCAACAGGCCGGAGCCGTGTTGGCTGCACGACAACTCATTGTGAGCGGAGCAGTCGAGATCGTGACTGAAGCGCTCACAACACTCACCCGGGATCACCACTTCGAATTGGACGATGAACGGCGAGCGAGCATGGTGAGCAATTTGCTCGTGGTAATTTGCAGTGAACAGCACACGCAGCCTGTGATAAATGCGGGTTCACTCTACTGATGAGCAAAAAAGCCTATCCATTACGAATCAATGACCAGGTACTCGCTGCATTGCAGCGCTGGGCGGATGACGATCTGCGCAGTCTTAATGCGCAGATCGAATTCGTGTTGCGCGATGCGCTGGTGAAATCCGGTCGGGTCAAGCTGGTGCAAAAAGTCGTGACTGATGTTGAAGAGCTGGACAAGGAAGAAAACGACTAGCGATCGATCCTGGTCATTTTCGAACCTTCGAATGTGAGGTTATACATCAACCCCTTGTTGGAAAAAATAAAGCCAATTATGGGTTGCTGCGCTGAATTCGAACTGATTTCTTCGGCGGCACCAAACTCAACTATCGCGACACTACCATCTACTCCGGCTTCCCAGCCGTCACTGCTGCGAAACTTGTCCAGCGCTTCACCGTCCATGAACATAATAATTTGCGACTTCACCTGAGCGCCCAACTGGAAGCCGATGGAAGCTGACGCAGTGTTGTAGTAAGCCACTGGCAAGCCCCCGATATTCTAGACACTCGATAGCGTAATATTAACGTATCGAAGAGGTGTCTCACTATGAGTGGAAAACGTTATCCCGAAGATTTCAAAATTGAAGCAATTAGGCAAG
>Ga0049084_10000038_pt1 | contig 46108 bp, 63 predicted proteins | sample GreLakmeON33MSRF_FD_66720 | JGI IMG/M metagenome (GOLD analysis project Ga0049084, IMG submission 66720) | Freshwater lentic microbial communities from great Laurentian Lakes, MI, USA - Great Lakes metaG ON33MSRF | ecosystem: Environmental > Aquatic > Freshwater > Lake | place: Great Lakes... | reverse complement strand
GCCCTTAGTAGAAGCGCCATATCCATAAACAGTCTTGCCTTCAGCTTTTGCATTTCTGATAAAAGAAACAGTCTTTTCTTTTAAGTCTTCAATATCAGCTGCAAACTTTGACCATAATTCTGGACTGGTAATATCATAATGCTCTTTTTCATAGCTAAGTAAAGCATTAACTCTGAAATTACAAACATCACGCAAAGGAGCAGTGCCAAAACTAGTTACATGAGCAGTTTTCTTTTGAATATATACTCTGACGCTTCCACCATTAGTATCATTAAGTTCTGCATCAACAATTTTCAAATCGTGTTGTTCAAATAATGTCTTCAAACTAGTCAAAGAATAATAATAAACATGCTCATGACATACATTATCAAAAGCTAATTGCTTAATCATCAAAGGAGTGTAAGATAATTGAATAACCCAAACACCATCATCATCTAAAATCTTGCAAATATCATCAATAAATGGATGAGGATTATCAAGATCATAGAACATAGCAATTGTAGTGATTACCTTTGCTTTCTTGTCATGATAAGGGGTCTTAGCATATGCACTATATGAAAAATAGTCTTGGATAACATATGCTAATTTTGATGATTCTACATAATAAGAGTCATCACAAGGATCGCAGCCAACTTTCTCATATGTGTCTGGAATAAACTTGAACATTGTGCCATCATTACAAGCAATATCAAGCCAAACATCGCCTTCTTTATGTTTAACTCTGCTGTTGACTTGTTCAGCCAACTTCATAAGATCAAGCGTCATAGATGCATTGATTCCAGAGCGATACCAATACTTGCCCCACATTGTTTCTGCTGGCGCTACATCTTGAAGGCGTGTAGCTCCAATCTCTTTATCAAGGTAAAGGTCTAGAGAATACTTTTTTCTTTCAGTGTTGTCATTAAAATCTAAAAAATCTGAAACGTAATGACTTCCTAGTGTTAGAATTTTATCCATGAATTGTTTTTATTTCCTTTAGTAATAGCTTTGGATATCACTGATTCAATTTTTTCTAAAATATTAGAATTACAATGTTCTTTATACATTGGCTGAAGTTGTTCAATGCCCTTTTCCATAATTGTTTTTAATGGTGTTTGATCTACATAAATGTCTAAATTATATTTATGAAAATGATTAAACATATTAGATCGTGATAAAGCGATAGGTTTTTTAACAGACAGAGCGTAATCTGTGCTACCAGAAATAGATCTTCCAGGCATAATATCATAACAAAAAACATTTATGTCGTTGTTTGATAAAAAATTATATAACTCTTGTGGATCTAAGAAACTATGATTTACTTCTAATTTAATGTTAGTGCCAGATAATATTTGCTTTATCTTGTCAACTTCAAAACGTGCAGATCTTCCGTCATTATCGCCAAACTCAGCATAAGGAATACTTAATCTCAATACAGCTTCATCAAATTGCTCTTTAACTAACTGAGCAATGTATGGAAAATTTTTATTAGCAAAACCAAATCCAAAACTTCCAACTACAGGTACATTATAGTTCAAAAATTCAGTTTGGCTAAGATTATCATGCAATGGTCTAGGAAGATGAACAATATTATTTTCTAAATCATCTCCACCCGTACAATCAACCTTGCAAATTCCATCAGGTGTAAATCCAACACTTGATTCGTGATAAATAATAATTTGTGGTGTGTCAATAATGTCTTTTGTATGTTCATTAAGCCAATATAATGTAGATGGATAATAATTGTAAATGATAGCATCTGGTTTATATCCAAAAACAGTGGCTAAAAATTCTTTATTATTATCAGGATAAGACACAGCATATTCATATTTCTGGGAAGTCTTGAGAATATTTACAATTCTTTCTCCATAATCATGAACACCGCATCTTTGGGCTTTACGTGAAATGTATAAAACTTTTTTCAATTACTTAATAGCCTCAAATCATTATCAACCATTTTTTTAATCCAAGTTTCAAATGATGTCTGAGGTGTCCATCCAAAAGCATTGTAAGCTTTAGTATAATTTCCCCAAAGAAAATTATTATCTGTTGGACGGAAAAATCTTTGATCTACTTTGATATATTTTTCCCAATCGTCTATTTCAACACATGAGAAAGCAACATCTAAAAATTCTCTGATTGATTTTGGTTGTCCCGAAGCTAAAACATAATCAGATGGTTTATCTAATTGCAACATTTTCCACATTCCGACAACAAAATCAGGAGCATATCCCCAATCTCTTTTAGATTCAATGTTACCCAAAGAGATAGAATCTTCTAATCCAAGTTTAATTTTAGCTACTCCGTTAGTAATTTTACGGGTGACAAATTGCAAGCCTCTTCTTTCACTTTCATGATTAAAAAGAAGACCTGAAACTGCAAAAAGATTATGTCCTTCACGATATGTTTTTGTAATCATGTGTCCATAAGCTTTAGCTACACCATATGGAGAAATAGGATTGATCAAAGCTTCTTCATCTGTAATACCTTTTGTTCTGCCAAAGATTTCAGAACTAGAAGCTTGATAAAATTTGATGTTTTTATCTGTTTCTCTGATAGCTTCAAGGATACGAAGAACACCCAAACCAGTAATGTCAGATGTTAATTCAGGCATTGTCCAGCTGTCTCCAACAAAAGATTGAGCAGCTAGATTATATACTTCATCAGGTTTACATTGATTCATGCAACGAACAATTGAATTTTGATCTGTTAAGTCAGCTTTTATTAATGTAATACGATTAAGTATATGACTAATGTTTTGGTAATCATTATGGCTTTTCCATCTTTCAATACCATAAACTTCATAGCCTTTGCTTAAAAGAAATTCTGCTAAATGGCTTCCGTCCATTCCAGTGATGCCAGTAATTAACGCTTTTTTACTCATAAAAAGATTATACACTCAGAATTATGCTAATAAAAAAAAGAGGGAGAATATTTTCTCCCTCTTTTTTGTTAAGATTTCTTGATTGAAATCTTTTTTACTGTTTCTTTTGGTTCTTTAGCTTTGAGAATAATCTTTTTAAAAGCTAATTTCAAGATACCATTCTCTAAATGACAAACTTCAGGATCGACCTCAAGATCATCTGGTAATTGAATCGTCCTTGTAAAAGCAGATTGTTTCAATTCTTTGAGATGATAAAAATAACTTTTCTCTCTTAAAATTCTTGAACTTCCAGTAATTGTAAGAAGATTTGTTTCCTTGACAATTTCAATGTCAAGATCTTTTTCTTCAACACCTGGTACAGCAAAGTCCAAACAGAAATAAAAATCGTCTTCAAAGATATCCATTTTTGGATAAGAAGTGTTGGAATGAATAAAGTTTTTACGATTACCTAAAAAATCGTCAAAAAACTTATTAATAATCTGTTCATGTTGATCCATGATCATATTACGTTGTGGCATTAAAATTCTACGCTGAGGTAGATTTAACACATCATCAATACTAGCCATATATTTCTCCATTTGCGCCCATAAGGTACGCTTGATAATAGGTGTCTAAAAGATCACCTGAGTGAATTGCACTCAATAAATATTATACCAAGTTTAGAGAAAAATATTCCATCTTAAATAAAAAAACTCCCCGAAGGGAGTTTATAATTATGTACCAGTAGCTAACATTTTTAGTACTGAGTTGATATCTCCAACTCTAGCTGATTGTCTAATTTCCATACAGAAATTTTTCATATTTTTGGCAACACTAGGATTTACAAGAGCCATAAAGCTATTTTGACAATTTTGCCAATATTCATCTGCATATGAATTTTCGGGAGTTGCGCCAGCCATACTTCTTAATAAAACATTGTTAGAAGAAGCTGGTTGATTAGGATTTCTAAGTCTTTCTGGTTTTGAATAATCACAAACTCTGATTACATTTGCAAGTAATTCTGCATTAGAAACGCTAGCATCTAAGCCCATGCCCTTAGCAACATTACTTCTCAAAATATCAGGAGCATCATCTTGTCTTTGGGCAGTCTTCATAAATTCATTATGAAATTTTGATTCAAGAACAAAGTCACCATCTTGGATACAATCATTTGCAATTTTATTTATTTGAGCAAGTTTATTAAATTTTGACATTATAAAATCCTTATCAGTAGTTGATATTTACTAATTTATTCTACTGTTTTTTAGTTGCGTCCTTTCCATTTTTAGCTTTACTCCAAATATACATGCCATAAAAATTTGAAATCATGAAAATGGTATGAGTAATTGTTATTGCCCATTGTCCAGTCAAGATTGAATAAGTAAACCAAAGACCATCACTTGCCATGAACAGAAACCAGCAAATAGGATTTTTTCTGATATTAAACCAAATTCCTATTAATGAAAAACAAGCGGCAATATAAGAAATTAACATCTAACTACCCCTCCTTGTTAGAGTCAACCAAATATTTTTTTTCTTTTTATAATCTAATATACCTGTATTTATTATTAAACTAGGCGTATAAAATATATATGAATTATGATTTGTGTGATTTGCTCAATAGAAAGCTTGAGCATGCTAATGGATATCTACAAGATTTTCCAAATAGGAGTTCTTTAAAGAATCAAAATGTATTGGATGAAACCTTGGAATCCATTGCTCCAGATCTGTATGTTTCTCTTTTAGATTCTGAATTTTATAATCATGAATGTTTTGGGTTTTGGGTGTATAGAAATGGAAAAATTTCAAATCAAATAGATGATTTTGATAAATCTGCTAGGCGTATTACTAAAGAGCTCTCAAATCTTTCATATTCAAACAATCCAAGCTTAGATGTTATGTATTTTGGTGGGATGATAAAAGTTTTAGTAGCTTTAGATAAATCAATTTTTATTGAAACTTGCATCAGACCAAGCTTAGATCAAATGATGACACTAAAGGACATGGAATTAAAATTTTTATCAAATAATGGAAAATCGACATGGAGAGTGTGCGAAAGAAGAAAAAAACAGGTATATTGGAACGGGATAGGACTTAATGATTTACATGCCTTCAAATGGTCAAGGATAAAATGATGAACGGATATTATTTTTTAGACAGTGCACAAATATCAAACTTGCTTCAGTTATTGAAAACTAGCAAAAATACACAAGATAAAGATTTATTTAATTCATTGTCGTATCAAGTTAAGAATTACAAGACAGACAATAATTATCGTGAAGCAGCCATTGACAAACTAACTAAGATTGATTCATCTGCTGTAACAAATGAAGAATTACTCGTAGATAGTGATGCTGTTGTTTCATTTGACAGAACAGGTGCATATGTTCAGTGTTGGCTTTGGGTAGATAATGAAGCAAAGCCAAAGAAGACTAGAAAGAAAGTGGTGAGGGATGCTAAAAACTAATTGGTACGCTGTTCATACATTGTCTCAGTCTGAACTTAAGGTTAAAACCTACATTGAAAAAACAAAATTAGAAAGGAATATGAATGAAAAAATTTCTGAAATAATTATTCCTACTGATATTGAAATTCAAAAAAAAGAAGGTAAGAGAATTGAAAAAAGAGTTAAAGTTTTTCCAGGCTATATTCTTATCAAAATGATATTGGACGATTCTTCTTTTGAATATATTAAAAGAATACCAGGAGTAACAAATTTTGTTTCTTCTGGTAATAAACCTGTAATCCTAAAAGAAAAAGAAGTAAGAGACATTTTAGAAGCTTTAGATCCAGACAAGGGATTCAAACCAAAAAAGAAATGGACTAAAGATACGATTGTAAGAATTATTGATGGTCCATTTATAGATTTCACTGGAAAAATTGAAGATGTTAATGAAGATAAAGAATTACTCAAGGTGATGATTTCTTTATTTGGAAGAGATACCCCAGTAGAAATTGAATTTGGATTAGTTGAAAAGATATAAAAAAAAAGCTCCCTTTCGGGAGCTTTTTTTTTATTCGTATGATTCTGATATTGGAAGAATTTTATTGAACTTCACTATTCCTCCAGTGGCTACTGAAGAAAGATTGAACCTAACCCAATATCTTTCAGGATTAGGTGGAAGAACAACAATTGGATATCCACCAGCAATAATTACATTTTGCTGAACTGTTAATGGATCGTTTGGCAATAAAGAATTTGAGGAGAAATCAGCCTTCACCGGTTGCCAAGTAGAAGAAGCAATTCCTGATCCTTCTACAATTCCAGAAAATTTGAATGTATCAGAGTTACCAGTAGATGTATCATCAATTACAGAGAATGTTGACCATGCTGTTCCATTCCATAATTGTCCTACAAGATTTGCAGGAGCTGTAAGACCTAAGCCTACTTGAAATTCCCAATGATCTATTTTTTTTCTTGAACCAACATAAATATAATCATTAGCAGCTTGAAGATTTAATTCACCAGAGTTTTCACCACCAGATCCTTTTGCAACTCCTGTAACATCGTAAATAGTTCCAGCAGTACCGCCAGTTCCTGCTTGAGCTCTTCCAATCAATACTCTGTAATCATTTAGAACTTCAATTCCTGTTCTATCTGCATTAACATAAGAAGTTGGAACAGCTTTCTTTCCAGATGCAGAAATTTTCATACTTGCGTTAGATACACCAGTACCAATAAGACTAAACGCAATATTTAAAAATGGTCTGTCATATAAATTTTCATGAAAAATTTCAGGATAAAATCCCCATCTTGCAAAATATGATTCATTACCAGATGCACTTGTATCTGAACCATCTCTATAAAAGATATGAGCTTTACCATCAGTTGTGCTATTTCTATAATGAGCGCCAGTGTTCAAAATACTAAAAGCATTGACGGTAAATGCTATTCCCGTTAAATTTGTAATTCTCAATTCATCAATAGTAGATTGTGGATGCCATGGTAATGTGGCATAAATTGTCGTCCCTGTCACAGTAAAACCTACTGACGACCTTAAATGCTGATTATACAAACCGTTTACTACACTCATTATTTATGCTCCGTAAATACAGACTTATCAATCAGTAATTTTCTAATTGGCTAAATTCTTATCCTTCTTATTTGCATATTTAGTACTTTATAATGTAGAATACATTTGATTGTCAGTACCGTCTATGAACATAAGGGAAAGGGCGCTCTGCTGACAATCTTTTTTATATTATGAAAATTCAATATGTATCAATCAAACCAACGCAATTAGCAGAAGAGCTTGGATGTTACGCTCTCACTCCTGAACTCCTAGCTGCTTCAGGTGCTCGTTATTCTCGTAATAATGAAGGCTTAGATGCTATTGTTTCAAAAATAGATTTTTCCAACACAGATAAATCAGTAGATGGTATTTTTAAGATGGTTGACTATGGGCATGCATCAATTGCTGACATGGCCCCAGTTGCCCTATTTATTGATGATATCACCCTTTATGCAGCATATTTCCTATGGACTCTTTCTCCAACTGCTGGTGGCCAAGAATGCTCTACCAGATACATCAAGATGGACAGTACAAATGTTGCCAGTACTGATGATCTTGGAATTTACGATGAATATGAACAGCAATATGACCTTTATGTTGCTAAATCATTTAATTATTATGAAGAAGCATTAAATCTTTGGACAAAAATTGGTGAAATTTACCCTGAGCTTACCAAAATCCCATCTAATCTTTTAAATTCTGAATCTGAAAAAGATAAAAAGCAAGTAGCAAGAATGATGCGTAACTTTGCTTTTGACCGTGCTAGAGTTTATCTTCCAGTTTCAACTCTTACTGGTGTGATGATGATTCAATCTGCTAGGGCTTGGGCAAATCTTTCAGCTCATCTTCAATCACATAATCTTAAAGAATTAAATCTTATTGGTAAAGAAATTGAAGAAAAATTAAAAATTGGCGCTCCTAGATTAGTAAGACATTGTAAACCAACAGACGCAATAAAGTCATATTACGATAGAGAATTTGAGCTTTGGCTTTCTGATTATGATTTATTCCATGGCACTAATCTTTATGCTCCTCCTATGACTGTAACAAAGAGCGATTTGAATTTTAGAACAAATCGTTATTCTCCATTCTCAAGCAACCTTTCAAGAATCCCAGTAAAAGTTTCTTGGAGCGATATGAGCTTTGGTGAAATTAGAGACTTAAATAGACATCGTACTGGAAACAAATACTGCCCATTCGTTCCTAAGGGATTTTATGGAGCAATTGATGAGCTTCCTAATCTAGATCTCCCAGAATGTGCTAATCTTATTAATATGCATAAAAGATTTGAATCCACCACTTGGGATGCTCAAAACATTATGAAATCAAATTCAGAGTATATTTATTTTACAAGCTTAGGACATCAATATTTATTTGAACACACTACCACTGCTGATAAGTTCTTATACGAAATGGAACTTCGTACTGGTGTTGGTGCTCATTATAAATATGCAGAACACTGCCATAAAGCTTTAGAGCTTTGGTATCATAAATATCCTCAAACTAAAGGAATTATTTTTGAAGGAAGTGCTGAGCCAGAATAAATTATAAAATCAAATATACTGCAAAATTTTCAAGAATAAGTTTTGCAGTATATTTTTTTATTTCTGAATTATTGTAATCTACTACCACACCCTTACCTTCTGGTTGTCTATTTACATAAACACCATAGGATTGTTTTGATGACACAGAAGAAGTTTGAATAAATATATTTTTAATTTTATTGTCTAAATTGTCTTCAAAAGTATAGTTACAAGGTGGCATCAATTCTGTTAGTGCAATTTTTAATTCTTGTTCTTTTAACAATTCTTGATTCATAGCCCTATTCATGATGAGACCATAATCTAATACTGAAACCTCTTCTTGTATTTCAGGAAAGCCATTTAATGCAACATTTTGTCTTTGAAGAAGTAATAAATAATCTCTATTTATTTCATCGCCTTTTTCAAGTTTGCCAAAAATAAATTTTATTTCAGCCAAATCAAACATCTCATTTGATTTGAGAATTATTATATTTTCATAGCTAGGAATTGAATACAATAACGCTAATCTAGCCAAAGCTGAATAATTTTTTATGTCAATTTCCTCAACAGACAAAAATGAGTCTGTGTCTGAAAATATGTCTAATTGTTTATTGATTTCAAATCCAGTGGTGATATAATACCTGTGAAAAGAGTAATCAGATGATTTTTTGGTTACTTTTATAACGTCTTCTTGTGAGGTACAAATGATTACTAGTAAGTTGTCCATTAAGGATAAATTATACAAGACCCTTTCAAATATCATGGGTTATACTGTTGAAAAAGAAACGGTAAACAGGAATGCTCCCACTAGAAAAAAAACTGTTAAGAAGGTTGAGACAATGCCAGTAACTCAGGAACGTGAAGTGAATCATATGGATTTCCGCCCTAAAACCTTTGACCAGATTATTGGTCAGGATGAAGTCAAAGAGAACCTTAAGCTTAAGATTGCAGCATTCAAGAAGACTAATAAGAGTGTTGTTCATATGCTTTTATTGGGCTTTTCAGGTGTTGGTAAGACAACTATGGCAAATGCAGTGGCCAATGAAATGGGTGTAAATTTTCATCAAATCATGGCAACCAGAATCAAAACCTGGGCTGATTTCTATAATGTCTTGAAGGATGTTGAAGAGAATGACATCATTTTTATTGATGAAATTCACGCCTTGGATCGCAAAATCCAAGAACAGCTCTATGGTGTAATGGAAGACTTTACTTGCACTTTAGAAGATAAAAATCTTAATCGTGTGCGCTTAGTCAGAATCAATCGCTTTACAATGATTGGGGCAACAACCCACACTGGCAAGTTAAATGACGCTTTATTGAATAGATTTCAATACAAGGGACAATTGCTTCCATATACCCGCCTTGAATTGTCCAAGATGGTTCAGACGGCTGGAGAGCGTATTTACAATGTTGAAATCCCTGAAGAGATTTCATTACGCTTGGCACAACTCTCACGTAAAACTGCTAGAGTTGCGTATAATTTACTGCGTACACTCATGGACACTGCTGAAGCTTCAACTGATGGGCGTGTCAAGTCTGATATGCTCACTAAAGATCTAATGTATAAGACTTTAAAGCTTGAGCAAATTGACCCTCTCGTAGGTTTAGATTATGCTAGTCGTAAGTATTTGCTTACTCTTTTACGTGAAGAAAAGCCGCTTGGAAGTAGGTCTATAGCTTCTATGATTAATGAACAAGAAAGCACTGTGCTCAACACTATTGAGCCTTTCTTACTTTCAGATATCAAACTTGAATTTCAAAAGCAAGGCCAAACTGTTGAATTAAGCAAGCCTTTCATAAAGATTACTCCTAAGGGTCGTATATCAACTGAATCTGCATATCACTACATCAGGCTTTGTCAAAATCTACAATCTCATGGATGGTTCCCAAATGAGTCACTTACAATAAAATGAGAGATACAGTCTCTAAGGCAAATAAAGTCATTGAAAAGATGTTGAAATTTTGTGGCGGTTTTGAACAGTCAGACATCGAATACCAAAGAGTGACTACAATCTCAGAAGACAGCCTTTCTTTTTCTGTGGTTGCAGCTGAACATGATTGGTATCGTGCTAGAGTGATGTACAAACATTTTGGCGATATGGGTGGCTCAGTTAATATCTGTTGCCACCCTAGAACCCAAACTGTTTCTTACTTGAATAATACTAAATTTATTATTGCTTCAAAAATAAACGATAATACAATCTTTCCAATTATTCAAAACATTGCTGAAGAAAATAATTCAATGGTCGTATTTGACATTGATGATAATTTTCATAATATTGATCGTGTCAATCCAAACTACCATTACTACGATACAGATCTTGAAAATGGGCGAAATAATATTCAGGTTTTAGAACATAATATTTCTGTATCTGATTTTGCCCTATATTCAACAAGAGAATTGTTGGCTTATTACAAACATTTAAATCCAAACTGCTCTTTCTTTCCAAACTATTTAGATACAAAAGAAAGATACATTTTTGATAACAAATTTGATTGGAAGTCAAAAGCAAAAGAGCAAGGATGCAATGTTGATGAAAACAGCATTTTGATTGGCTTTTTTGGATCGAATAGCCATGTAGCTGATTTAGATGAAATTCTTGAACCTATTATTCAAATTTTAAGAGAATATGATAATGTATTTTTGGGGTTAATTTGTGAATATGATATGGCACTGCATCTTTGCATGAGAAATCATAAAGTTCCATCAAATAAATTAGTTTATTTTGATTGTGTATCTTATGTTGATTATCCTTACAAGTTAACATCATTTGACATAGCTTTAGCACCTTTAAGGAATACCATTTTCAATCGTTGTAGAACCCCCTTAAAGCTGTGTGAATATGGTGCATTGTCAATTCCTTATGTTGCGTCAAGGGTGGCTAACAATCAAAGGCTTCATGTTGAAAGCGCTGGTGTTGGTGGCTTTATTGCTAATACGACTAGTGATTGGTACAAGCACATAAAAACCTTAGTTGACAACCCTGATTTAAGAATCAAAATGGGAGAGTCATTTAAAGAATTTGTGTACAATCAATATGACGTAGCTCATTCTTTGTTGCCTATGACAGAAATGTTTAAGACCATTGAAAATAATAAGCACAAAAAATTCAATCATCCAACTCCATATGATTTAGCAGATTCATATGACGGAATTCCTGAAATAAAACTCCAATATGAAAAGACAGATTTTTGCCCATGTGGCTCTGGTGATTTGTATTTAAATTGCAAAAATAATTGCTATCCTGCTTGGGGTTATGTTCAAAATCAGTAAAAATAAGTATGTTTGTATTTAAGGGTAAATAAAATAAAAATGCACCGATTAATTTTAAATAGTGAAGAAGCAAGAGAGGCTCTTCAAAGGGGAGTCAATAAAGTTGCTAATGCAGTTTCCTGTACGCTTGGTCCAAAGGGAAGAAATGTAATCATTCAATCTCAAGGTGGTCCAATTGTTACTAAAGATGGAGTAACTGTAGCAAAGAATATTGAGCTTGAATGTCCTTATGAAGATTTAGGTGCTCAACTTTGTAAGCAAGTTTCAGCAAAAACTAATGATGTTGCTGGTGATGGAACTACTACTGCAACCGTCTTAGCGCAAGCACTTGTAAATGGTGGCCTTAAATTTATTGCTTCTGGTGGAAATGCAATCAGTGTAAAAATTGGTATGGAAGTTGCAGTTAATAGAGCTGTCAAAATTATTGAAGATTTTGCTAAGCCTATTGAAAACAAAGAGCAAATTACCTTTGTTGCTACTATTTCTGGAAATGAAAAAGAAGTGGGTGAAATTGTAGCTGATGCCATGGAAGCAGTGGGTAAAGATGGCGTTATTACAATTGAAGAATCAAGAGGAAGAGAAACATCTTTATCTTTAGTTGAAGGAATGAAATTTGACAAGGGTTATGTTTCTGCCTTTTTTGTTAATAATGTAGAAAAGATGGAATGCCGACACACTGATCCTTTCATTCTTCTTTATGATGGAAAGATTTCAGATTCATCAGAGATTCTCCCTATTCTCACCAAAGTAAATGAGCAGAAGAAACCTATTGTTATTGTTGCAGATAATGTAGATGGCCCTGCGCTTCAAATGCTGGTTATCAATGTTCATAAGGGTGCTATGCCTTGGGTTGCTGTAAAGACCCCTGGATTTGCTGGACAGAAGAAAGAATATCTTTACGACATTGCTGCTTTAACTGGTGCTGATGTTATTTCTTCTGAGATGGGAACAAATCTTGAAAACTGCACTATTGAAAATTTAGGAAAAGCAAAGAATATCATCATCAATAAGGAAACTACAACTATTATTGGTGGTGCGGGTGATGACACAAAGATTGAAGATCGCATTTCTCAACTAAAGGTTACACTCTCTCAGGTTGAAAGTGATTATGAAGCAAGAACTCTAAATGAAAGAATTGCAAAGCTTTCTGGTGGTGTTGCTATTATCAAGGTTGGCGCTAGTACTGAAGCTGAGTTGTCTGAAAAGAAATACAGATATGAAGATGCTTTAGCTGCTACAAGAGCTGCTGTTGAAGAAGGCATAGTTCCAGGTGGCGGTGTTACTTTATTGCGTATTTCAGAGAAGCTTGTCAATGATCTTGAAGAAGAGGATCAAAAGGTTGGCTTTGAGATTGTCAGACGTGCATTAAAAGAACCAATCCGTCAAATAGCTTCAAACGCTGGACTTTCTGCCGATGTTGTTATTGAAAATATTTCTAATAAAGATAACTTGATCGGTCTAGATGCAAGAAACGGAACTTATGTTTCTATGCTTGAATCTGGAATTATTGACCCTGCTAAAGTAACTAGATCCGCTCTACAAAATGCAGTTTCAATTGCTGTTTTGGTTCTTACTACAGAGACATTAATTGTAGACAAGCCAATTGATAGCGAGAAAGTTTTAATTCAAGAAGGCACCTTTTAAAATAGCATAATTTCTTATTATTTATTGAGTATAATAACTGCATACTGGGAGACGGGTATGAAAAATTCACTAAATATTAAGTTCACAAATGCACAAATTCTCACAGCCAGTGTAATGTTAATTGCACTGGCTTCTTTTTCTTATCAAGTTATGCTTTCACGCAAAAAGAATAAAAATTCGGAATATAAAGAAGTGATATTTATTTATCCAGAGGACTAGAATGAAAGATTTTTTATACCATTACAAAATGAAAGTTACTAGAATTGTTGATGGCGATACAGTTTATGGTGACGTTGATTTTGGGTTTAATATTGCACAAAGAAAAATGGAATTTAGATTAGCTGGAATTAACACTCCTGAAATTAGAGGAGATCAAAGAGAAGCTGGCTTAAAGTCTAAAGATTTTGTCACTGAAAAGATTTTAGATAAAGAAGTGATTATTATTACCAAAAAAGATGCAAAAGAAAAATTTGGCAGATATTTAGCCTGGATTTACTATCAAGAAAATGCAGAATGGGTTTGTATTAATAATAAATTGATAGATTTAGGGCTTGCAGAATCATACATGTAAAGCTAAAATAGGTTATGAGTATCTACAGAAGATTATTTATTGATTTTGATTCTTTTTATGCATCTGTAGAACAAGAAGATAATTTAAATTATAGAGGCAAGGCATTAATAGTAGTGCCTTGCCTTTCTGATTATACTTGTGCGATAGCCGCTTCTTATCCAGCAAAAAGACTTGGAGTAAAAACAGGTACTAGAGTTAAGATAGCACGAGAGAAAATTCCAGATATTATTGTTTGTGAAGCTAGACCAAAAAGATATGTAGAAATACACAATCAAGTTTTAGAAGTTTTATATTCTCATTTTAAAAAGATACAAGTTCTTTCTATAGATGAAATGGCTTGTGAAATAAACGAAGAAGATGATTTTGAATGTGAAATGATTGCTGCTTTATTGAAATTTGATTTAGCAGAAAAAATTGGTCCAAACATCACTTGTTCCATTGGTGTAGCAAGAAATGTATTTTTATCTAAAGTGGCTGCAGATTTTGATAAACCAAATGGATTTACTGCTTTTGGTTTAGATGCAGAAGAAAAACTTAAATCACTAGAGTTAACAGATTTGCCAGGAATTGCAGATCGTATGGAAGCACGTCTTAATAAATCAAGAATACGCACCATTGACGATTTACTAAATAAAGATGAACTTAAACTTAAAAAAGCATGGGGAAGTGTAATCGGTGCTAGATGGTTTCACATGCTTAGAGGAAGCTTACAATGTGACTATGGGCTATCTAATAATGATATCCCTAAGTCCTTTGGTCATACACATGTTTTACCACCATCAAAAAGAGACGACGATGGGTCTTATGAAGTTTTTGAATCATTACTATTCAAAGGATTAGAAAGACTAAATAAGAATAGAATTGGGGCTAAAAGAATAGCTATTTATTTATCTTGGCGCAATACAGAGACTAAAAGAAGAGGCACATATAAAAAAGTTTCTCCAATAGCTATAGCTTCAATGGATTATAAATATTGGAGTGTAATTGCAAATAAATTGTGGCATTCTTTACCTAGTTTAGATTTAAAATCTATTCCTTTGCTTGTGGGAATTAGATTTACTAGAACATTAAAACAAGAAGATTTTAACCTTCAACTTTTTGATTTAGATTTTCATGCAAACTTTGAAATAAGGAACAATTATGAATTACCTGATCGTATTTCTTTTGGCGATCCTGGAAGATTGTTTGATGAATAATGTATAAAAACCAAGAGGTAATTTATGAAAATTAATGTTGAGTTTGATAACTTGTCAGAAGCTCAAGCAGTTGCTTTAGAAGAATACTTTGCAGTCTGGATGTTTTTGAAAGAAAAAAATATGAGTATGTGGACTGCATTCTTTCCTGACTGCGCTGTTGATTTCAAGCCAGTAATCAAAGTAAATGGAGAAGATCCTCAGAGATTTATGAAGGACATCGGCTTGCGTGTTGGAAAGGTCAAATTTGTAACAGACGAAGGTGATCTTGAAGATGATATGTATTTGCTTGATTACGAGAGAGTGGGACAAGCGCTAGCAGAAGATGATTCAAACAATTAATCACGACGAGCAAAGAATACCTGAATATTTTAAGGTAAAAATTGGCAAAGCTGAAATGGAATTAGAATCAGAATGTCTAATTTCAACAATGTGCCATCAAGTTATCCATAAAAAAAATTCTTTATATAACAGTGATGATTTTGTTATGATTTTCGATGTTACAAAATCAGAAATAAAAGATTTTTTACTCTCATCATATATAGATTTAGAAGAAGAAATTGATATATTTGGTGATTGGATGGAAAAGTTCAATGAATATCAAGTTGAAAAAAATAAATTATTTTGTAAAGATTTGAATATTGAATTTGGTGATGGCACAAAATGGACAGTGAAGATTTTAGATTTACTATATGTCAAAAATTCTTTAGAAGGTAAAGATCCTGACATTATTGATCTAGATGACACCTTATTGCAAGATGATGAACTTTTAGTTAAATGGATCGAGAAGAACTTGAAATGGGAAAATCTTTCTTCATACGCTGAATTAATCAAAACTGATGACAAAGAAGCATATAGAAATAAGAATTTTAAAAAAGCAAAGAAAGAATTTGTTGCTTGGGAAAAAAGTTTATCTATATTTGACTTTATATCATTAGGTGATATGATGATTGAGCATGAAGACGACGATGACGACGACCAAGAAGATTGATCCTTACAATATTACAAATTATAATAGAACAGAGGAAGAGCTTCAACTTTTCCTCTTGTTTTGTATTGTAGTAGCTGGAAAAACTGCATACATTCAAGCAGATAAATTAGAGCAATTTCTTCTATCTGTAAATGAAAGATTGATGATGCCAGATTACGTTTTGCCTTTCCAAACAATCAAAAGTGCAGATCAACATGGCATATTGTTTGAAGAGATTAAAAAAGCAAAACTTGGTCAATATAAAAAAATCTATTCTGGATTCAAATTTATTGCTGAAAGAGAATACAATTTGAATAGAATGACACCAAAGATATTAGAAGAAATCCCAGGTGTTGGAATGAAAACAAGTAGATTTTTTCTTCTGCATTCTGACAGTTTTTACAAAGATAAGATTGCAATTTTAGACACACATATCTTGAAATTTATTAAAGAAAATATTGATGAAAAAGCGCCAAAATCTACACCTGTCATCCCTTTAACCTACAGATTTTGGGAAGATATGTTTTTAAATTGGTGTCAGAAGAACAATAAGGACGTGGCGGATTTTGATCTTGAAGTTTGGAAAAGCTATGCAAGAACAAAAAAATCTTCTGAAGTGTCTGATACTGAGGTCGTATCATGAACAATATAGACAAGCGTAAAGAAGAAAAAATGCTTCGTGATTATGAAAAGCTTATTTATAAATTAGCTAACAAAAATTATCTACGCTACAATAAAAAATATGCTTTTGAAGATGTTTTGCAAGAAGCTAAAATAAGTGCTTTAAGGGCATATAGAATATTTGATCCTAGTAAAAATGTCAAACTAATTACCCATTTGCATAATTACATAACATTTTACTTGAGCCATTTTTTCAGATCTGATACTGGGCTTATCAAAATTCCATCAAGAGTCATGTCAGATAAAACAAAAACTAAACCTGAATTAGTACAGAATGATTTTTTGTATGACAACTCTACTGAAAATGATCTTGTAGACATTGATTTTTACAAAATATCTGATAATAAATTTGAAATTTCTAGCTTGATGAAAGTGCTTAATCAAAAAGAAATTGAAATATTAAAACTCATTTATATTGAAGGCTACACATATGATGAAGTAGCAATTATGTACAATGTAACAAGACAAGCAATTAATACGATGGCTAAAAAAAGCTTGAAAAAAATCAAAGATAATTCAATGAAATCGGATAACTTCTAATGTTAGAAAATCGCTATTTATATTCTTCTTTTGTAGATGCTTATGGTCGTGAAGTATTAGCTAGATACTTCTTTGAATCTGAATTTATCAATATTCCAGGAACAGAAATGAGCTTGGAAGTAGATGCTAATCATTGGGTAGTTTGCATTGATGAAAGCTTAGATCTATTTCAACACAATTCTTTTATTGAAGTGTTTTTGCCTTTGAATAAAATAGACAAAAATTATCTTGAATTTGTGATAGATAGTATCAATTCAGAATATTCTCCAATTGTAAATAATTTGGATGAAGTGTTAATTGAAACTGCTGAAGAATTTATTGAAAAAGAAATCAGCCTCTCTTTACGTGGAAGATTAAGGCTGATTTGGGATTTAGTGGTTGGGAAGAAAATTAATATCAGTAAATATTAACCTATTTCAAGATTTTTGACATCTTGAATCCTAATACTCATTAATCTAGTAGAACCATAAACTAAGCCATTTTTTTGCCAATATTGAGATGAATGTAAGTACTCAAATAAACGTAATAAATAATCTGGAACTAATTTGTCTGTTGCTGTTACTTTTATCCCGATTTTACCTTTAGAATTTTTTGGATCATCAGTTGGCATACCTAAGCTTTTTTCTGAACCTGTGGTGTATAGCCAAAAATCAGCATCAGCCATGTTAGTTTTGATTTCGCACAAATCACTTAATTTCATTTTTTATCATTTCAAAGAAAAAATTTTAATTTATTGATTATAATAATCTAACATAATTGAATATACAGACTCCCAATTATCTTCAATAAAAATATTTTTTTCATGAGATGCTGCTAATAATGCTTCCAGTATTTTTTGCTCTAAAGCTTTTACAGTTTTTTGATCAATGCTATCTGAACTTAAAAATAAGGAATCATCTCTTACAATTTTCTTATTCATGTCGTTGATCATATATTCAATCGTACTATGATAATAATTATCCCAAGATTCATTACCTTTATTAATTTCCAGTGTCTTAAAAGCGTTTCTAGTCCTCTCGTTATCGTTTTTAGGATTTTTCATGACATTGTCATATAAAGCTTTATGCAAAACATTAATGTGTTCTAAGAGACCTTTATTATTTTCTTCTCTCAAGTTGATCATAATGTCGTTTCTACGTTGATCTTCTAAAAAATCTTGAGACACTGGGATATCAAATGGAGGAGCTGAAGTATCTAAATTAGGATCATCCACTTTCTCATCATCAATTCCTGAGATTTTAATAAATTTAGGAAAATTAGGTTGTGTGGGTCTTAATTCTGACAATGGAATCATACTACCGATAAATCTAATATTATTATTGTTTGACACGTTTGATTTTCCCCCAGCCTGTTCTGTGTATTTTGTTGTATTTGGTTTTTTGCCAGGATTAGGCTCTTTTTCTTTTCTAGCTTTTTGTCTTTTTCTATTTTTAATTTGTTTTTCAGTCAAATTTTTTGCTTTGTTGATTGGAACACAGACTGGTTTCTCACCCTTAGAAGTGTCATTTCTTCCACAAGGTTCAAATTTACCCTTTTTATTTTTTCTTCTAATGTCCACCCATTTTTCATTCTCAACCCAATCTTTTAAACCGCCAGGGTGCATTTTAGATTTCTTAGCTTCAACTTTTCTAAATCTAGGTTGTTCTTCTTCCATTAATCTTCAGCTCTTTTTATAAATCTGCTTTTGTCACTAGGGTTATTGTGCAAAGTTTCAAGATGATGCTTTGGAATTACATTAAAAACATCAACATCGCCTGTTTCTTTATCAAATTTTACAATATGATCTCCGTCAACTGCTGCAGGATCATGCATTTCTTTATCAGATGTTTCTTCTCTAAAATCTTGAATAGTTTGAGTGTCTTCCCATTTGCCCTCTGTATCTAATTCATAATTTGATGGATCAAATTCATTTAAAGCTTCATTCAAGTTTTTCTTAACTGGAACAAAATATGTCTTGTCATATTCAGAAGAAGTTTTTAAGAACAACTGATGAATTCTATTTGCTTCAACAAAAAAGCCTTGTTCTTCTAAAGACTCTGCAATTAATGATAAGTTTTTTAAATAATCGCTGTTCATATTTATTTCCTAGTAAGCTATTGAGACTTGTATGTTCCGCCACGAGATTTATAAAGTTTTACTAAAGCCATATTTGCATAAGCTGAGGGATATACGTCAAATTTACTCTTGATTTCTGATTTACATTTTGAATATAAAGCTGAATCATTTGGAACGTTCCTCTTTTTAGTTTTTTTCTTCTTTTTAGCTGCTAATTTTACAAAAACGTCATGAAGCTCAGATGATTCTCTCACAAAGCCTTGCTCATCCATGTAATTTAATATCTCGTGCAACTCATCTAATACTCTGTCCATAAATAATTTTCCATTTCATATCTTATTATTCTTATTGCAAAAAATAATCTAATCACCCTGTTGCCCTTTATTATTGTAAAATAATCTTATGAAACCTTTAGACACAGATAGGATTAGAAATTACAAATTATTCCTTATGAATAATTGTGTAACTGCTTGGGCCGATCATTTATATTTTGTAGCAGAAACGGTGAGGCATTTTGAACCGCAAGTTATTGTTGACTTAGGAGTGGATGAAGGATACTCATCTTTTGCTTTTGCTACACATAACGTAGGCAAGGTATATGGTATTGATTCATTTGCTGGAGATGAGCATATTGGAGATAAATCAACTTATGACAAAGTCTTAAGTATTTATGATAAGGTACGCACTGATTTTGATGTAGACAACATTGAATTTATTAAGGGTTATTTCTCAGATGTAGCAAAAACCTGGGATAAGAAAATAGATTTTATTCACATCGATGGACTTCATACATTTGATGCTGTTTCTGAAGACTTCAATACTTGGTCACCATTCTGCTCTTTTAACACAGTATATTTCTTCCATGATGTAATGTCCTTCCCATTCACTGTTGGAAGGTTTTTTGAAGGATTAGAAGGCTATAAATTCATCAGGCCTCAGAGCAATGGTTTGGGTATTTATAGTCAAAATTACGCTATTGTCAATGCTCTTAAAAATATTTCTGAAGTTGTAGATGGTTAGTATTTATAAGTGGAAGAATTACTTCCACTTATAAATTTATTAATTAGAAATCTTGATCACTAAAATCGGCAAGTTGTTCTTTGGACAGCTTGCCTGTTTTTCTTGAAATTTCTTCTCCATTTACAAACAAGATGGTGACAGGGATAGATTTCACATCAAAGTCATCTGAAATTTCTGGAGATAGTTCGCAGTCTAATGAAAAGCACTTTATGTTTTCATTCTCCTTTGCAAACTCATCAAATGTTGGGGTGTATGCTTTACAAGGACCACACCAATTTGCATAAAACTTAACTAAACTTTTACCATCACTAATATTTTCATAAAAATCTGCAGTAATTAATTTCATTATATTCCTCAAAAACAATTTGTAAGTAAACTTTACTTACGGTATAATTTCTTGAAATGAACAGAATTTTGCTTCTAAATCTGAATTATGAGCCTTTATATATTTGTGATTTATCAAGAGCTATGAAACTATTAATTGTTGGTAAGGCAGAAACTCTTCACTTCAAAAACGATCATTATTTTTTTACAGGTAATGGAAATAAATTTCAAATTCCATCAGTCATAAAGTTAAAATATAACGTAAAAAAGAAAAGTAATCCTGTTTACAAAGTTAGCAGACTTGGTATTTACAGTAGAGATAATTTTTCTTGTCAATATTGTGGTTCAAAAAGTAACTTGACCTTGGATCATGTTTATCCAAGACATTTAGGTGGTAGACATGAATGGGGAAATCTAGTAACTTCATGTGCTTCTTGTAATCAAAAAAAAGCTGGAAAGACTTTAGATCAATCAGGAATGGTACTGAGCAATAAGCCAAAGGTTCCAAGATATTCTTTTAATTATTTATTACAAAAGCCGATAAATAATGAAGATGAATATTGGAAATTTTATTTAGCATAAAAAAACAGAGGGAATTTATCCCTCTGTTTTATATTTTCCGCCACTTCTTTTTCTTTTGCAGTAATTTATTTGACTAAATCCTTTTGGAGAATTACAGTCTATGCTTTTCTTATATTTTACTGACCATCTCTTTTTCTTTTTGCCAGTACGAGGAGCATTGTAATCTTTTTTAGCCTCTTTGAATTGGTCTGAACTGTAAGCATATTGTGATACATATTTTTGAAAATTATCACTTAAAATCTTATATACATTTCTGATCATTTGAGGATTTTTTGAATACTTGAAAATACTTTGTATATCATTTGCAGCATATTTATTTATATATCTTAATTCAGTAAAATCACTATCTTTGTTTAGCTTTGAAAGAATATTTTTCATCATATCAATGAAATATTCACTATCAATAGAATTTCTTTGAACAAAATTATTTAATGCTTCTGGAGAAAAGTTCTCATTTATATCTGAAAGTGTAGTTGAATATTCTCTTGGATCATTGTAATAATAATCATTTCCAATTTCATCCAAATCTTCTTCTTGAGCTAATCTTTTGAATACATCAAATAATTGATCTTTTTCTTTGCTATTAATTTTCTTAGCAGTATCAGCAACCTTATCTATTTGTTCTTCATCAGATAAATTAGCAAATTCTTTATCTTTTGTTAATTTATCAATAAAAATCATCTCATAAATCATTCTATCAATATCATAAACAAAATTTTTATTTTGATCCAACAATTTATTTTTGTATTTCTTAAAATAATTTTCTGCCATTTCTATGACAACTTTATTTATCCAACCTTTGTGATAATCATTAATCTTATCTACAAAATGTCTTAATTCATGTCTTAGAGCTTGAATTAAGACATCTAATGGAAATCTTGTGGATAATTTGACAATTTTGCTATCTCTGTTCATAGATGCTAAATCTGTAATATGATAAGTAGGACGAAATTCTGATATCAAAGATGACAAGGGAGATTTGGATAAATTATCATTTAATAAATCAAAATCTAATTTTTTATCATTCAGGGATGAAGTGAGTAGATTTGAGATTTCAGCATCAACGTCAAAATCTTCACCTAGTTTTTGAGGAATATATTTTTGTAAATCTATAGTGCCGTATGCTGCAAATCTATACCACATTATTTTGTCCCTACCCAAACATTATTAGGTTTGTTTCTTAAGGCAGAAACCATATTTTCAATCCAGATTTTTTTTACATTTTCTCTTGATTCTGGACTATCATAAGAACAAGGAGAAATATGAACTTGAGGGTATTTCTTAAGTTTATCAGTAACTTTTCTTCCAGGTTCTACACTGTATCCAGAAATTTTATTACTCTTGATTGCTTGAATTAAGTCATCATTATCAACAATAATATCTGTAGCAAGATTGATCAAGATTGCTTCATTACATAAATTAAGAAGCTTTTTATCTATTAGATTAACGTTAGAAGTATTTTCTTTATTGTTTTTTATAGCAGGAATATGTATTGATATAACTTTTGATTTCTTGAATATCTCTTCTAGTGTGGCATTACTGTTATCTATGTCATGATATAAAACATTCATTCCTAAAGTTTTAAGTGCTTTAGCTACACTTTTACCAATATTTCCATAACCAACAATTCCAGCTGTTTTGCCTTTTAAATCCACACTATCTCTGCATTCTTGATCTTTGTCATTAATTAAATCTTGATATGCTAAATGTCTATTTCTTGCATGAAGTAATATTTCTGTAACAGTTGATTCAGCTACACTATCGGTTACAGCATTTGGACAAGTTTGCAATAATATATTTTTTTCTTTGCATAAACTTGGACTAAAGAAATCAGCATCAGTCATGTCTACATTTATTAGTTTTAAGTTTTTTATATTAGGATTGTTGTAAAATTTTTCAGTTAATTTTTCCATCTTGTTTGGGTAAGATGGTAAGAAATCCATATTTAGCATCAAATAATCAAAATCTTTACATTTATTTGCTAATTCTGTTTCAGTCATCGATTTTAGATTTAGCATGGTAAGATCTGCCAATTTCTTAATTGGTTCTAAATCTTTATCTTCAATTTCCCAAAGATTAGCATCTAATTGTGCTAATAATACTTTTGGTAATTGTTTTTGTGCTAATCTATACCACATTTATATATCCGATTTGCTGTTAGACCATTGACGACAGCTCCAGTATCTCGCTTTAGTTTTTGACCCTGGATTATCACAATTATGCCTTGCTCTAAAATTCTTTCTTCTGCCTGGGATATTGTCTTTAATTCGCATATTAGGATCACCGAAGTTGACTTTGATGATATTTCCCTTGTCATTTTTGACATAAACAGAGAATTTCTTTGGACCACCTGGAGTTCTGAATGGTTTGTTGAGTTTCTTGCCTTTGTTCTTATCCGATGCGGTAACTTGTTTTTTTTCTGACTTATAATAATCAGCAAGGCCATCAATCATCATACAAGCACGAGAAAGCTTTACTTGCCACCACGCAGGAAGATCTGTTTCTTCTTCTGGTAAATTTTTCAATAAATCTTGGATAGCTCTCATAGCTGTAGAAAGATCATTTTTTGCCATGTTAACTTCATGATCCTTGTTATCTGCAGCCACTTTTACAAAATAAGTGATAGTGTCTGCTAATGCCATAGAATCATTTTTATCTAGTTCATTAGCTAAATCTACTAAATCTTCAATAAATTCTCTCATCATATTCCTGCCTTTGAATCATCCCATAAAACTGTTATAGAACTTGATAATAAATTTTTTGTAACTTCTGGTTCCCTATTACTAAATGTGATAGCTCCGGTAACCGCAGTTCCAGCAGTTCCGCCTATAGCATTTGTTATTAATAATCTTGCTTCATTTGCAAAGCCAACCATAGTGTCGTATGCCAAAGTTGTGAAATTTGCGTCAATTGACTCTTTTCTATCAGCATAAACATTTGTATCGCCGACACCAGAATAAAATTGTGAGATATTATAAACGTCAAAATAGGTTCTGGAAAGTGGTGCTAAATCATTTTCAAGTAAAAACTTAACTTCAACATTGGTTCCTGATTTTATGATATTTTGAATTGTATAATCTACTGTTACAGCAATAGCCATTTTTTTATCTCCTTACAGTAATAAGTTTCCAAAATTCAGAATTAAAATCCTATGAAAGATATTTTGTCAGAATGTAAAAATCTTGATCTACAAGGCAATTATGTAGAATCTGATTTATTATTTCTTAAGTATGCGTCTAAACAAGATGAATTGTTAAAAAAGCAAATCTTAATTCCTTTTAAAGTTAGAGAAATTGCATTAAGGGCATACAACTACAGAAATAAAAATATCAAATTTGGAACAGGGCAAGATATAGAAATTGCCAGACAGTTATGCCAAAGATCTTATGTAGATTTAGATACTGTTGTTCATATACACAAATACACTGCTAGAAAATCCCATTCTAAATCAGAAAAAGAAGACAGTCCTACCTATTGGGAATATCTTTGCTATGGTGGTGATGATGGAAAGCATTGGGCTGAAGAAATCATTAAGCTTTATCTGACAAAAATGTGGAGGGTCAATTAAAATTTTGTTGGGACTCTGTATAAAATAATTGTTCTTTGAAATTTAAAAACTTATAAAGATAACGGTGGCTTGACATCGTAAAATATTTAGATTTTACAAAGGGACTAAGTAATTCTCTACTACTCCCGCCAATCTAATGGTTAGTCAAGCAAGCTTAGCTTTTGTGAGTTTCAAGCCCAAAGCTTGGAACTATGGAATAAGATGGAAGCAGACTTATATACGCTGAATATAAGCCAAGCACAGCATCATCGAACCCTAAAGAGCGAAGAGTAGTTGTAAGGTCCGAGAAGTCACGATCAAGGGCTTTATAGCATGATTAGAGGTATTGCGGTGTTATACTAATTCTATCCGCTATTATCTCAAAATCACGTCCAATTTACGTGAATAATTGGACATTGAAGTGCGTTGTATTCCATATTCTGGAGCAACAAGATACGCACACTTCTGTAGGGAGCGGGTTAAGAATTATGAAAGAGATCGCAATCCGTTGATAAGATAACATAATTCACTCATGAAATAGACGTATCTCGTGTTAGTTGTAAGCAACCAAAAATTAAGAAAGTGTAAATGCAACAAACGCTGATTATATAAATGAAAAGTAAATAATCTTTTTATTTATTTTTGTAAGGCTAACACCAGACTAGAATTGCCACTAGTATAAAAAGGCGGTTGAGTAGTTTGACTGAAAAGTGGATAAACAGGCAATCTATATGTTGCGAGTAGAGTAATCCTGTGAACGAAACTACAAAGGCTAGGAATAATCTCATCCTAGCCTTTTTCTTTTTAAGGAACTTTATGTTTCTGCGTAGTATACTAATATAGGAGAATTGATATGAAAATTTTATTATTGTTAAGTTTTTTAAGTTTATCTAGTTTATGCAATGCACAGCAAGTTACTACTAACTTTGTTTCTACTTGGCAACCTAAATTCAATCTATACAACACAGACACAATTACTAATATCAATACTACTCTTCAACCTAAAAAATATGAAGCAATGAAAGTCCGATACAAGAGTACTGTGATTGGAAGTGATTTGAAGAATGCCGTTGATCACGATTTGAATTTTAATGTTGGAGCTAAATTCTTATCTGGAACATTGAGTGCATCTGTGTCAAATCAAAAAGTTTATGGTTCTGTGCAAGACTTTACTTCAACTGGTTTATCATTTACCAAGTCTTCTTCTTTGACAAATTTGAGTTTTAATATATCTCAAACCAATCAATTTAAAACAAATACTGGTCAAAATGGAACTGTTGCTAATTTAGATGTGACTATTAAACTCTAAACTGGTACAATAAGCGTACTATGGAAAAAACACCAGAATACGCATTAGAAGCTGGAATTGCTGTTTGGACTGCTGATAATAAAGATGTTGTCAAATGCGCTCTTGAATTAGCATCAGAAACAACTTCACTTGGATTAGTAGATACGAATCAAAATTCTTTTATGGGCATTGTTCCTACTGAAGTTTTTGGTCCAGATGGCAATTTAGTTCATGAATGCTTCCTAAATATCAATCATCAAGCATGGGGATATTTTAGGATTATTATCAAATCAACTTCTCATTTTGAAGTGATATCTCCAAGACTCACAACATTCAAAAACCCTATATTTCTAAGTCAAAAAGAAGTTTCAGATTTCATCAAAGAATTAGCAACCTCCCTAGATGATTTATATACATTAGAAGAAAATCTTGAAGCTAATGAAGTAAGAGAAGCTGAAAAATTACTTGAAAAAATGATTGTTGAATATCATGAAAAAGTGAAACATGAATTGATTTCTATAAAGGAATATATTCAAAGTTTTCCTGGTAAAATGTACATTCAAAGTACAAACAGTGATGATAAACAATATATTGAAGAAATACCTAATCGTTATGACTTAGCTCTTCAACATCCTGAAAATTGGCATATTGAATTTTTTGATGGATTTGGCACAACAGAACAAGAAGACAAAGAATTTAGAAATAGATTGTCAGAATTCCAAAAACTTGAAAATCATTATGCCTGTAGACTTTATTTAGCACAAAAAATAACTGCAGGACTTAAGCATAAATTACTTGTCTTAACAGATAGTGAATATCCTGAACCTGATACAAGTGGGGAAGTTTTGTTTGATGATGCTTTAGGTCTTGCTCTTGTGCGACCTGTGATGCATTGTATAGGAATGAGAATAGATTAATGGAAGAGCTTTTTGCAAGAAAAGAATTTGATGAAGTAGATTATCAAGAAAATGATCCTGCTGGAAAAGCTAAAGCAATAAAGATTTTATCCACCACCAAACATTTTCAATCAGGAGCTTATAAAATATTAAATCCTATTGAAGATAAAAAATGTGGTGATGTAAAAATTCAGTTTCTTCATGACGATTCTGTTGTTGAATATGAAATAGAAAATGCAGGATATGATCGATTTGACATGAATTTTCACGGTAAATATTCAACAGTAAATGTTCCTATGAAAAAATTACATACGATACCTGATGGGTATTTTATGGCTGTTGATGGTGGAGAATCAGAATACGTTGATATACCTAAAAGATTTTATCTAATCAAAGTTGAGCATATTTTACAAGCTAATATTGCTGCAAACGTGAATAGAAAAAGTAATGGTAAAAAAGAAAAATTTTACAAAGTTCCATCTGATTTAGTAGAAAGATACAAATGGAACGAGAATAAAGGAAAATATGTACGTGTCTACCCTTAATATTACAATTACAGAAGAAGCAGCAGAAATAATAAAGACCACTATGGATGAAATTGAGACAGAAAATCCTCATCTTTATCTTTATGTTGCTGGTGGTGGATGTTCTGGTCTCAAGTATGGATTAGCAGTGTCAGAAGGTGAGCCTGAAATTGATGACGTTGTTGTTTATGACAAAGAGATCAAAATTATTGTAGATGCAAATAGCGCAAAATATTTAGATGGTGCTATAATTACCTACAAAAAAGATGGTTTGATGAGTGGATTTAAAATTGAAAATCCAAATGCATCTAAAAGTTGTGGATGCGGAAGTTCTTTTACAGTAGAAGGCGAAGAAAGCGATTCTTGTGGTGGGTGTGGCTACTCTGGATGATTTTTCTTGAAATTTATTATTTCTAGAATTGCCCTTCCAGTTTGAGCTTTTTTTTGTTTTTTAGAAAGATTCTCGTATATGACCTCAAGATTTTCTATTGGCAAGAAATATGTGATTTCTGTGCATTGAATCATCAAATTTCTTTTTATGCCTAAATAAGATAAAGCTTCGACTAGCTTAACTTTGATTGGATTATTAAATGACCAATTATCCATTTTTTTTCACACTACTTAAAGCAAAAACAGAACCGATTACAAACATAATAAAATGATAAATGTGAATTGCTACTTCACCTAAATCTTTTACGAAATCATACAAAACAGTGAAGGCGGTAGCAAAAGCTACCACCTTCATTATCCAATTAGAATCTTTAATAAAATTCTTCATTACATCATATGGAGTCTGTATTTGGTTTGATTCAAAATAGCAAGCATTTCGTCTTTAATATTAAGTAAATCAGTATCTGTATTTGAATCTAATGATTGTGGTAATGTATTGATAAGAAAGTCTGCATAATCATCAATAAATTCTTCAGCATCATCTGAAAGGTTTTCAAGCTTAATTGTAAAGCCATTCTTGCCCATGATAGCACCTTTCTTGCCTTGGAAAACTTCAATAAAATCATCAATAAGAGGATCTAATGCTTCATAAGCCTTTCCAAAAGCCTCATGTTGTGCAAAGCTTCCAGGCTTCTTTTGTGTTTGCCAGTGAAACACTCTCATTTGATTCTGAATTGTTAATAAGTTAGTGACGATGTTCATTTGTAGCTCTCCAAGGTTTCATTGACAAAATCCCAATTAATCAAATCTACCCATTTTTTTAAGTATTTTTCTCTATCGTTTTGATATTTGAGATAGTATGCGTGTTCCCATAAGTCACAACCTATAAGAGGCTTGCCGCATTTTTCTATATATGGATTATCTTGATTTAGCATAGAAGAAAGCTTTATATCCTTACCATCTTCAGTACATAACCAAACCCAACCAGAGCCAAAATGGTCCATTCCTGTTTTGATAAACTCAACTTTGAATTTATCCAAGGAGCCAAACTTTTTATCAATAAGTTGTTTAATGGCTCCTGAATATACTGGCTTTTCTGTTGTCATAACATTCCAGAAAAAAGAATGATTGAAATAACCACCAGAATTATTTTTAAACTTCTCTCTGTCTTTTGATGAAATTTTATCTAAATCTGACATAAGTTCAACAATGCTATGTTTTTGTAATTTAGAATTGCTGTCTATTATACTCATCATATTGTCAAAATATTTTTTTTGATGCTTAGTGTGATGAATTTTCATTGTTTCTGCATCAATTACAGGTTCAAGAAAATCAAAAGAATAAGGTAATTTTTGAAATTCAAAACCTGAAGATTCTACTTCTTCTTTTTTTGATGATAAATATATAGTGCTAGTTACAAATTTCATTATTTTTGTACTGAAACAAATACAGGGTTGTTTGGATTTGTTGGATCAGGTGCAACAGGGAAACCAACTTGAATTGGTGCTTTTACATTTGTGAGAGAATTAGGCAATAAACCACCTTGGCATGTAACTACTTGTACGCCCTTAAGGCCTTTTTGTGTAAGCCAATCTTCAAATTCTTGACCACATCTAATATCATTTTTGGATATCTGACCACAATATTCACCTTGAAGATTTTTAGAACCATGTAATCCTAAAATCTTTTGACCATTTTGCCCTGTTATTACAACATGATCTCCGGCATCTAAAGCTTTTCTTAATTTTTCAGAATCAGCAAATGAAGCAAAAATTCCGGTGTCTGGTCCTAATGCTGAAGGGGATTTTTGAATTCCAATATCAACTTGTTGAGAATATCTATACCACATAATTAATTTATTCCAATCTCCATTCAATATTACTTTCATATTGAACACAAGACTCGCAGATTTCCTCTAATTGTAATAATGCAGAAAGGATTACATCTTCATCTAAAATTATTTCTGATAGGTCTATAACTGTTATTAATTTTCCATAAAATTTTTCAGGATGCATACTTCCAGATAGTCCTAATTTCATTTCTGTCAATATAATTTTTGCTATTTTTCTTGGAATAATTATTTGATTAGAACAACTATTTATATCGTTAGCTTTGATTGTTACTCTTAAGGCTTCAATATCTTGCCAATGCCATGTATACTCTTTTGCATAAGCATAATCTATATCAAGTTCAAAAGATAGTTTTTTAAATTCTTTTTGCCACCAAACTAATGGATAACTAATAGTTTTGTAGTCTTGTGTAACAGCTTGTAATAAATTTGTCGGAAGAGAAAATTTATATTCTTCCGACAAATTAAAGTTTGCAGCCCATAAAACATTAGGATTTGGTTCTTCTTCTGAATTTATATCAGAAGCAAAAAATACAACATGCTTTTTCATTATGTTTAGAAATTTCTGCCACCACCAAACCCACCCATTCCATTTATACCACCTGTAAATCTGCTAAATTGATTGATAAATAATATATTTCCTAAAACAGATTGTAAATCAAAAGGATCTATATGGTTAAGATAAATCTTTTCAAACACAACTCCTCTTGGTTGTTCAATTGTGATTTTTGGTGTTGATTGTTTATATTCTGTAGACACTCTTGTTTTAACAATATAAACGTCATTTTCTTTGGTATATGTAAGCGGTACTGTATTTGCTCTCATCACTAATTTAAGGGAATTTTCAAAAGGCTGATCTGTTAAATTCATTGATACAAAACCATAGACACTATTATCAATGACATAACTTTTAATTCCAGCCTGTTTAAATATCATTTCCAAGCTTGTTCTTACTGGCGCATCTTTTAACTCCATCGTTATGTTTGATTGCGCAAAAGAATAAGAACAGATTAAAGATACCATAAGTAATGTAAAAAACTTTTTCACTTCTTTTTCACCATATAATAAGTTTTCTTCTCGTCAGTCTCAAATTGAACATTTAGGAATTTTTCTAACAAATATTTAGTGTCATCAAAATTCTTTTCCCAAATTTGAAACTTTGGAATTTTAATCTTATTTATTTCCTCTTTGTTATATGAGTATGTTGTGATTTTTGCAGCTCTGAAAAAATCATCAACGATTGTTGAAGTCAAAACATACTTCGTGCTGATTACAGTATAGACAGGATCTTTCTTCTTCTCGTCAGTTTGTAGACCAAAAAAGATTCCAGAAAAAAATCCTAAAAGATTAACTACTACTAAAATATTTCTCATATTAAATTCCTTATTCTAGTTAATTTGTACAATTCACTTATGAACTATGAAGATTTAGACCCAAATGAGCAAATTGTTCTTCAGAAACAACTTGAGGAACACAGAAAACAAATTTTATCTATGGAAGTGGATGAAATTTTAGAAAGATTAGTGAAGATGCATGATAGCACTGATGTCATAATTGAAGGATACGATTTAGTAGCCAATATCAATGAAGGACATGGAATTGCTGTAGCTGGACTTATTAGGCTCAGAACAGCGCTTATGGATAGTGTTGAATGGATTGGACATAATTTATTACTTGAAGATGTTTCTGAAAGCGAAGATCTGTAATGTCGGCATATAAGAAGATTGAATGCGATATTGTAGATAAAGACAGTTTACTTGAAGCTTTGAGTCTTCTTGGCTTTTCACCTGATGTTTTAAATGAGCCAAAAAACTTAAAAGGATACAGGGGCGATGAAAGAAAAGAAATTGCTCATATAATTATCCCAAGAGATCAGGTAAATAAATTCACTGGTGCCTCTAATGACATCGGTTTTTTCTGGAATGAATCAGAGAAAAAATATGATTTTATTCTTTCTGATTATGATAAAGCACAAAAGATGGATCAAAGAGTAATCCAATCCTATGTAAAAATTGTTTTAGAAAAAGCTTTAAAGAAAAATGGTTTTAAAATCAAAGTAAATATCAATGAAGAAGATTTACTCAAGAAGCAACTTTCAGATCTAGAAATAAAAGCGAGAAAAATTATCTAATGTCAAAAGAAGTTGAGTTAAATATTACAATTGGCAAAGATGGGAAAATTACAGTAGAGCCTAAAGGAACAGAAGGCAAAGAATGTCTAGATTTGATGAAATTTTTAGACAAGATTGAAGGCCTTAAAGTAATTGAAACTACCGCTAACAAAGATATGCAAAAAGATAACAAAATTTATGATAATCAAGGAGTAGATCAAAAATGAATAAAGTTCAAGAAATATTTTGGAAGATTTTATCTACAGACAAATTTAATGATTTTAGTGCCATGGCTGCAAGTAGGCCTGGTGAAATTTCTATCAAGGCTGCAGAAGATGCCACAGCTAAAGAAGTTTTGTCAGTTAGAGAAGATGGGAGCAACAGAGGAACTTTTGTTGAGGTTTATTTAAGAGCAGTGGGATTAGGAGCTGGTAATCCTTGGTGTATGGCTTTTGTTGTTCTTAGATTAATCAAAGCAGCTCATTCATTAAATAAATTTATTCCTAATGAAATGCCAAGAACTGGATCTACTGTTGTTTTTTCAAATTGGGGTAAGAAAAAGAGCATTTTCATCAAGAGAGCAGATCTTGAATTAGGAAGAGCAACACCAATGGAAGGCGACATTGTATTTTATTTCTTCCCATTAAAAGGAAGAATTGCGCATACTGGAATTGTTGTTAAGGGTGGAAAGAATTTTGAAACTGTAGAAGGTAATACTTCTGGCGGTATTAGAGATTTAGTTGACAGAGAAGGTCAGGGCGTATATAGAAAAGAGCGTGATTTTAAGAGCTTAGGTTTGCTTGGTGGAATTGTCAGACTTCCTTATTAATTTCACTGATAACTAATTCTGTTCTGTTATATGTGTAAGATCTATTTAATAAATTTCCATTACCATCTATAATTTCAGTGTGGCCTTGAAAATATAATGGAAATAACCAACCTGCACAATAAGGTCTTATAACAATTACATTATTTTCTTTTGCTCGGTCAATGTGAGGCTTTTCTTTTTTAGGATCATAAGGATATCCAGGGAAAGGCCTCCATCCATTTGAGGGGCACACAACAATATCAGCACCTAAATCACATATTGATTTTATATAATCAGGATAGTTGATATCATAACATATTGAAAGCCCAATATTACCTACAGAACTTTCAACAATAACTGGATTTTCTTGAACACCCAATTTGAGAGCTTTTTCAAATCCTGTGAGTTTCTTCTTATGAACTTCTTCTAAGAAAAAACCAAATGAATCTATCATTGAAACAGAATTATAAATTTTGCCTTGCTTTGAATGATAATATGTCCCAACAATTATATTTGTGTTATATTTCTTAGCAAAATATGAAAAAGCTTTTAATATAATGAAACGTTGATTATCTATATCAAACCATCTTAATAAAAAAGATAAATCAAACAACCTTATAAATTTATCAAACGCAAGTTCAATAAAAGTTTTGAAATTTTTGGTTTCAAAACTTTTATCTTTTTTAGCAAATAATAGACAAAGATTTATATTTTCTGGAAATACTAATAAATCAGGTACGATAAGTAGATTGTCAAATACTTCTTTTTGCAGATAACTTACAAAAGAAGCATAGTCTGCGCAATGTTTCAAATTTAATTGAACTGCACAGACTCTCATATTAACTTCTTGTCCAGCTTATAAAATCTGAAACAACTGCATTCATGTTAGTTGTTTCAGTATCTTTAGCAGCTTTAGCATCTTTTTCAACTAAATAATTCTTAGTTGTTTCAAGAACAAAATAAGCTATACAATCTTCAATATAGTTTTCTTTTGTTATTGGATTTGGGATTACATTGCCAGCGTTGTCTAATACTGTATCAACTGGAATTGGAGCATTATATGGTCTTTTCTGCAAAAAAGCTGATTTGATATCTTCAAGCTCTGTATCTCTAATTGGAATCGTAATAATAAAGGCTATAGGATCCATATTTATTCTCCATTCACTGTAATTTCAAAACCATAAACATCACTACTAAATGTACCGTTAGTGGCAACAAAGCTTACCCTGTCAGTTCCTACATAATTATTTGCTGGAGTGTAAGTTAAAACACTTCCAGAAATTGATGCAGACCCATTTGTTGGTTGTGCTGTAATAACATAAGAAACTGGAAGACTTCTCGGATCTGTAGAAATGATAGTTACATCAACAGAATTATTAACTGTGGTTGATGATGCATAATTATCAGCATAAGGTCTTAGGTCATTCATAAAAACACTTACTGTATATTTTGGAGAATAGACCTCACCGTTAAATACTTTATAGGCGAATAGATCCTCACCAAATTCATCAGCATTTGGAACATATTCAAAGCTATTATCAGTTAATGTTACAAATCCCTTAGATGGTTGATCTACAATTGAATAAGTCAAAGATAAATCTCTAGGGTCTGTTGCTAAAATCATGCCTTCATCTGATTGCCCCATGTCAAATACTAATTGCATATCTGATGCAACTGGGCGGGTATCAACAACATTTATATAATGATCATATGTAGGACTATATTTATGTCCATTATATGCTCTAAAAGATAAATTTGTTACACCATAAAAATCTTCACTAGGATTCACTGTGACAACATTATCTGTAATTGATTTTGTAAAAGAAGGATTGTCAAATACTTCAAATGTTAATGGAAGATTATTTGGATCTACAGCTTCAAGGGTAACATCTACAGGAGTAATCATATTAGTTGTAAATGCTAAACCAGATGTAGCAGTAGGATAGTTTGTATATGGATTGACAGGATAAGATTCATTTCTTAATGTGTCAAACCAAACAGTTACCTCTTGAGATCTTGTGTCTGCTACTTGAACTGCTGCATTTTTAGCATCAATTTCTGCTTTTTCAATCATAAAATTTTTATAAATATTAAGCATAAATTGAGTACAACAAGAATTGACAAAATCTTCTTTTGTAATTGGATTATTTTCTAAAACACCAAAACCTAAATCTACTTTTTCTTGGTAATTATAGTAAAATGCAAAAGCGTCCTTGACATCTTGAGCATCTAAACTTCTAATTGGTACTTGTACTGTGTAACCTACTCCTGTTGGCATAATTATCTCCTTAATTAATATCTTTTTAGTTTTTCAATATAATCTTGAAATTGTTTTTTTGAAAAACAATGCTTAAGATTTAATTGAACTGCAGAAAAAATCATTTATAGAACCCTTCCTCTGCGTCTATTTAAATTACCACTGTCATTTGATGCAAGAACCCAGCCTACTCTTGAGGTTGCGTCAGCATTTGTCACATTATAAAAGAATCCAGGTGCAGTATCTGAAGTATCTAAATATGCTTGAAATTCAACTGTACTTACAGTTGGAATTGTAAACATTCTTGAAGAAATTAATGTATTTGATGTAGTAACGTTGTTATCACCGTCAAATTCAGTTATAGAAATTGAGCTTTGTCTAAAATTACTATTTGTAAATGCTTGTGCTGTGCCAGAGATCAAAGAATTTGCTGTTAATGTTATGGATGTTGCATTTGTAACTGAAGAAACTTGACCAATTTCCAAACCATCAGGTGTGTAAAGTTTTACTCCTGGATAAAAATAAAAAAAACTTGTGCCAGAACCCGATACAGTTGCATTTGCTGTGCTGTATGTAATTGTACCTGTACCGTTATAAAGTTTTGAATATGATGTAGCAGTACCGGCAAAAAAATTCAGTGAAGCAGCACCAGTAGCAGATGTAGTTTGTATTGCATCTCTTGTTGAAGCGTAAGAAAGACTTCCTATTAAAGTATCTGGAGGGAAACCTGTAGAACCTAAACCAACAAATGTTCTACCAGTACCTGTAAAAGTATTGAAGTCTGTTAACAAAGCAAAATCATTATCTGGGTTTGCTGATTTTATGGCTAAAAAATTATAAACTCTATCTGCTGCAAATGTTCCAACATTTGTCATTGTCCAACCATTTGCAGAAAAACTTCCTATAGTTGCTGAAACAACACTTGCTGCAGCACTGATATAAGAATTTATCTGAGTGTTTGATACACGAGTAGCTAATGCAAAAGGATCTGCGTTATCATCATTCCAAAATGCTGTGTTACATTGTTGACCAGTAGTCCTTTTTGCTACGCCTAATGAAAAAATAGCATCAGCTGATGCTGTTTGGTTTAAAGTTGTAAGACCACCTGAAATAAAAACCAAATCAGGTGCAAATGAAAGTTGTGAATATACTCTTGAAAGTCCAGTTGTAGTGTTATATGAAGAAACACCCACTGCTGCTGATACATCATCTCCGGAAATAACCCAAAATAATGCTTCAAGATGTCCATTTGTTTGAGGAGTAGAATTAGCAAATGTCAAATTAATTTTATCTTGAGCAAAAGTTACAGTATCAACTCTGTAATGAGTTGTTCCTCTGTCTGATGTGAATGCAGTGATAAATCTTGAATTAGAATGTGCTATTTGTGTGTCAGATGCAGCCTGATTATCTCTAAAAGTAAAATCAATCACATTTTTATTAGTTCCATCAGTAAATCCTACACCAAAATTTTTGTATTCTAAAGTTGTGTCGAATGAATCTGTAGCTGCATTATTTTCAGTATATATAACTATTGCGGCTTTGGGAGTGCCAAAACCAGGTTCAAGCTCTACTGTAACTGTCGCATTATCAGCTTCTGTTGAATAAAATCTTCTTCTAACTACACAAGTTTTCATATAATAACTTATACTTCTTCTAACAATAATTGAGCAGAGAAGTTTGCGTGAGTAGCATTGAGCAAAGTCCAGTTCAATCTTAATAAATTTCCAGATGTTACCAATGAGCCAGAAAATGTTGTAACAGATGTAAGATATATACCTGCGCCAGTTATTGTTACGCCAAAACCACCTATATGACTCGATCCTGTTGCTGCCAATGTAAAAGTTCCAGTATCTGTTGAAGATCTTTCTAATTGTAATCTCGAAGATCCAGCAGATGGAGTTTCAACTCTTACTTGAAAACGTCTTAAATTATAAGTTAATACCGTTGTCCCATCAGTAGATGATTCTGGAACTCTTAATATGACTGTATCTGCACCTGCTGCAGCTGGAGTAAAACCAGCTGAAAATTGTAATGATATAGGTCTTTTGGCTCTAATAGTACCAGTAGCAGTTATGGTTCCAGTTCCTGAACCACCTACAATAAAAGATATACCAGTTCCAGCTGTAAGTGTTGTTACAGTGCCAGATCCACCACCACTAGCAGCAAGAGGGACCCATGAAAGGTTACCTGATGTATCTGATTGCAAAACGGATGATCCAACAGCTGCAGGCAATCCGATAGGCCAAATATAGTTTGCATCTGCTGACTGGGCTGCATTAGCTCTGAATGTTGTTTTAGAAACATCTCCATCTTCAAAAAATTGGGCTAATGCGCCTCTTCTTAATTGAAATGAATTTGTATTTGTACTTGAAGAAGATGTATTAAATATGAAGTGAGAGTTTGTATCAGCTGTGCTACCAAATGCAACTTGACCTCTTACTTGTAATTTATAAATTCCAGGGTTGGGTAATGATTCTCCAATTCCAACAACACCAACTGTTTCAACTAAACCGATTGTAGCACCAGCACTTGCTCTAAGTAAAGCTACACCAGAAACATCATTTACTGACCAAATTGTGCCAGATGTAAGGTTTGAGTCAAGAGAAAAAATTTGACCCTCATTACTAGAGAATGACAGTGTGTTATCGTCAAGTACTTGAAGACTTACTATAGATGTGCCAGCAGCTGAACCAGTAAAAACAATTGTGGGAAAGTTTCCAGCACCTTTGTTTTTGTTGGTAGTTATTCTTATATTTTTATCTGAATCTGCCATAGTATCTCTCTTATATTATAAAATATTTTTTATAAACCATATCTTGATTTTGTAGAAGTGTGTATTTTGCTTATTTCAGAAGCAGTCAAAGCTCTTGAATAAATTATTAAATTATCAATTTTTCCATCAAAATAATTTACATTTGCTAAATTATTTCCAATAACTGCGTTTTCTGTACCACTTACAGGAGCCCCAAGTCCTGTAACTGTGCCTATAGAATAACCATCTTTATAAAATGTACAAGCAGACCCACTAAATGTAACCGAAACATGTTGCCATTTATTTAAATCTATTGCATTATTTACTCTTGCAACAGATGTACTAATTAAGTAGCCTGTACCAAAACAAATAGAGTTTACACCTACAATATTATCAATAAAAAAAGCATAACCTGTCTGTGGAAAAGTGGCCTTCCATTTATCGTAAATTCTTCCGGCACTTCCTCCTCCAAATGAATTAGGATAAATCCATGAAGAAATTGTTAATTGGCTTGTCAATTTCAATATAGCAAGATCTGCAAAATTTATATTATTTGTTGAAGAAGAAAAAGTATAAGCAGATGAATACCCAGAGCCAGCTATAGTAGTACCAGTAACAGTTGAAAAAACATTTGAAATTACTGAAATTAAAGAATTGATATTGGATCTAGGATTTTTACTATCAATCATAAAAATTTTATTTTCTAATGGTATATTTGGTCCGCCGTTTTGTCCCATAATTTATAATCCATATCTTGATTTGTAGTTCCAAAAGTTTTTTTGTATCTCTCTAGCACTTAAAGCTTTATTGTAAAAATTAGCCCTTGAAATTTGCCCACTAATTCCGATAGCGCTATTATTAAAACCAATTCTTAAGGTGCTGTCTGTTAGATTGATACTTGTAGCAATAGCAGTATGGGCAAGCCCCCCATTAATATATAGTTTTATATTATGAGTTGAGCCTGAAGTTTGCTCACTTACATAAGCTGCGTAATACCATTGATGAAGATTATATGTTACAGTGGTTGCAGTTCCGGAATTTCCCAATCCTAAAGTCCAAACAGTAGATGATGTTTCTAAAGCCATCCCTGTTCCTGCACCATTTGCTCCTGTACTCATAACACCTTGAGAAGCTTTTTTTCCAAATTTGACCCAAGCAGCCATCGTTCTACTTGATGCACCAGAAACTCCAGTATTTTTTGATGATGTTACAAATGCTCCAGATTGTCCAAACACAAAAGCAGTTTCACCACCAAAAGAATTTATAGTTACTGAAGTTTGATTTAATACATCTCCACCAATTAATGAATTGATTGTATTTCCAACACCAGAAAATGACCTTGAATTTAATGCATCAATTCTTATAAGCACACTATCAAGTGCTTGCCCAATTGGTCCAATACTACTTCCCATAATATTTCTCCATTATTGAGGACCCTGAAGATCGCCAATCGTAGGGTCGCCTGTAGGATTAGTACCTATTCCAGCATATCCAAATCTTCTTTTGAGAGCATGCCAAGTATCTGCCACTTCATTATCTGTATGCACTCGCTTATGTATTGAAACATAATAAACTTTACCGTTTAAAAACTCTCCTGTGCCTGTTCCATAAGAACCAACAGTGTATGTAAGAGGAGTTCCTGTATTAGTAACAACAACTCCAGATGTTTGTAATTGACCATTTACATACACTTTAGAGTTATTTGAGCCGTCACAAGTATAAGTAACGTGCCATACTGAGCCAATACCAGCATATGAATAATTTAGTAGTGCAGTACCACCATACTTCCAAATTGCTCCAGTTGTGCCATTGTATCCAATTTGTACGCCTTGTGAAGTAGAAACATTAAAAAGGGCAAAAGCATTTTGAGCACCTGTTAAACTACTTGGAGAAAAAATTACATTAACTGTCATCGGCCCTTGTATATTTACAGGGTCAATTAATGATGAATTTACAGAATATTGAGTAGATCCATTATAAGAGAAATTTGAACTTCCACCAGCTGAACTAAATGTTGGCGTGTTTGTGTTGGTGAGATCATTTACATTTGGAAAAACTGCATTCTTCCACAATGTTCCTGTGCCTGGATAAGATCTGATATTTATAGCATCAACAATCCAATGTAAACTATCTTTTGGTATATTTGGATTGAAATAATGTCCCATTATAGTCCATACCTCTTTTTGGTGGCGTGGTAATTTTGTAATATTTCCGCAGCTGTTAAAGCTCTGTTGTAAATTTGAACCATAGAAATACGACCATTGTAATATCTGGTTCCATCTGGGGTGTCAGATCCTACATATAAATTAGTAAAGGTAACAGGGCTATGCCCATTAACCCTTGTGTTTTGTAAAATACCATTCAAATACCACTTAGCTTCTGTCGCTGATACAGTTAATGTAGCCATAGCCCAAGTTTGATTTGCAGTTTCTACACCAGAAAAATAGGTATATCCACCATCAGCCCAATGGTAACCAAGAGAACTGGTTGGATCTGGATAAGTAAAGCCTGTAGCATTACCTCTGTTCATAACAAGGGCAGTATACCTACTCTGTGTACCATTCCTCCATACCCACAAATTATAAGTAATGGAACTAAATGTTAAAGGATATGAAGCTAAATAAAAATCTTGATTTGTGCCATTTAAAGTGAAATAACCCAAACCACCAGATTTTACAAATGTTGGAGAATTTCTAACAAGCAAATTGTACCCAAAACTACTTATATCCAACCAGTCTCCTGATCCAGAGTAACTTCTAGTATTTGATGCATCCCAATAAGATACCAATCCATTCATAATAATTGAAGTATTGTATGCAATTCCCATCAGAATCCATACCTTCTTTTTGTAGCATTGTATATTTGTATTACTTCAGCAGCTGTCAATACACGATTATGTAAACTAAAAATAGAACCTGAGCAAGCAGCATATTGACTAGCACTAACCTCAGCACCACCATATAAATTTTGAGTATCATTTACCCAAGTTATAGTAGTTGTAAGAGAAAGCGATCCATTAATGTATATTCTAGTACCATTAGCTACAGATGATTGAAAGGTCATAACAACATTTTTCCAATTGCCATCTGCTATATTCACACCAGTAGATCTTGTTGCAGAAGCGCCCCAATCGTATGAAACTAATACACCATCAGAATAAAACAATCCCCAGGCATTTTGTTTAGCCATTATGCCTCTGAAGCCACCACCAGCATTACTGGTTTTTACCCAAGCAGATATTGTCCCGTTAATTAATCGAACACTATTTGAATTGCCAAAATTTATATTGTCATTAGATCCATCAAAAGTGAAATTACCATAATTTGCACTGCTAAAACCAACACCACCAACTAATGAAGCACCTATTCCGCTTATTGTGTCAGTTAAATCAGTGCCAGAACCAGGATAACACCTTGGATTAGCAGCATCTATATAAAATACTAGCCCATTTGTGATTATAGAAGGTGCGTGTCCTAATGCCATTATCTTAAACCAAACCTTCCTCTAAATGCACGATAATGTTCTGTAACTTGAGCTGCTGTTATTACTTGACCCATATTAAACCAAAGTTGTCCAATTTGCCCGTCACTACCTGGATAATCAAACATTTTAGTATCTGAAGCACTTGAGTTGTTTGCAGACAAACCCGTAAAAGTAGTAAACAAACTACCATTAACAAACATTGTTGCAGCTGTACCAGAACGAATAAAAACATAATGTTTCCAATTGTTATCAGTCATTCCTAATCCAGTAGTCGAAAAATCAACATTTTGATGGCGCATAGTAATTTGACCTGAACCACTATGACTGAACGTTAAATTGTTTGAATTCCATTGAATTATTGTTGAGTCAGTGCCTGTTTGTGCAACTTTGTAGAAAAATATAAAAGTAAATTTATCACTACTGTCATTTCCAGTTTGCTCTATTCTTAAAGAGAATTGCTGTTTACTTGTTTGTTTGACATATTTAGAAATACCAGAACCGGCAACTAAATTTGTATCATTAGTCATTGTCCAATCTGAAAAACCTTTATACTTTAAGGGATTATATAAAATTAGACCTGAGCCTGGATATAAAAGATTGCTAGACGGGTCTAAAATTGTATCAAAAGTATCCCACCAAAATACACCAGGACCAGTTTGAGTTCCCATTTACTGTGCCTCATATTCTGTGACTAGTTTAGGTATATCTTTTCTTTCAGCCCAAACACTATAATAACAATGTATATAGGAGTTATTATTCTCTGCTACAAAAACATTGTAATTTTCAATTTTTTCAACATAAAGCTGAGTGTATTTACCAATAGGAGTCAGGTGAACAGTGTAAGAATCTTCATGCACAAGACCAACCCAGTGATCAGGAACTTCAATTATATTTGTTCCTTTTAATTCTCCACGAACATACACACCGTTTTCTGGGCCTTCTAAACTACCATATCTTAGTTTTAATCCAGACTTTGTTGGGTGGTTGATTACGAAGCTTTTATTTGTAGCAGAAAGTTCACCTAAAATTTCTAATTCAAATTGTGGATTGGAAAGACCAATACCAATTCTTGTCGTTGAACCATTTATTGCGTTGACCCAAAGACCTGAAGTGTAACCAAGACCAGATGGAGCAAAGAATCCAACAGTAATTGCTATACCACCTGTTGTATATTCAAATCCAGATGCTCCTCCAAATGATGAAGCGTTATTATATTGGATTTGTTTATTACTTCCACCAGGTGTACCACTTCCCCCAACGGTTGAAGTTAAAGGAACCCAAGACATAACTCCAGCCATTGTGGATGATAATACTGAAGTTCCTGTTGCTGCTGGAGATGTTGTAGGCAGGGTGTATGTAGTGTTGACACCAGCTTGAGCACTTAAAAATGCAGTGCTTAATGAAGAATTGAATATCTGTAAACGACCACCAATTGAAAGAGATTGACCAACACTTGCTCCACCTGTTACAATTAAAGCACCTGATGTAGAAGAAATTGAATTTGTAGTTGAAGTAACAGCCAATCCTGAAGTAGATAATATATCTGTAGATGGGTTAAAGAATAAAGTTAAATCTTGGGATACAGCAATTCCACCTGAACCAGAAACAGTGCTTGATGGTCTTGTAAATAATAATGTGTGACTTAAGTTTTCAGATCCAATTGCAACTTGAACATTATAACTTGTAGTGGCTAAACCAGTTACATTGCCAGTGACTGATCCTGAGACGTTACCAGTGACGTTGCCTTGTACGTTTCCAGTTACTGTACCTGATACGTTTCCTGTTACATTACCTGAGAATCCACCAGCAGTGATTACCCCGGTGCTAGCTAAAACAGTAACGCCACTAACAATAGATTGACCAATTCCAACAGTCACTTGAGCTGAAGTTGTTGGCACTACTGTAATAGCGTGAGCAGTTGCTGCAGAAGCTATACTTACATGAGTACTTCCAGCAGTTATTGCAATACCAACTACGTTTCCAGTAAGATTTCCTGAAACATTTCCAGTGACGTTACCTTGAACGTTTCCGGTTACTGTACCTGAAACGTTGCCTGTCACATTACCCTGAACATTACCCGTTACTGTGCCTGAGACATTACCAGTAACATTGCCTTGAACATTGCCTGTTACAGTTCCAGATACATTTCCAGTAACATTACCTACGAATGATCCATATGCTATACTGTGTGAAAGCCTAACACCACTAATACTTGCACCGATACCAGATACCCATAAACTTCCACCAATACCAACTCCACCTGAAACAACTAAAGCTCCTGTAGACGAAGATATCGATGTAGTTGTGTGAGTTACAGATACTTTTGCAGCTGTCGTATCATTTTTGAATGTTGAAGAGCCCTGTACAGATGCACCTGTCGAAGCATAATAAGCAATTTCAAATTCTCCGCCTGCTTGTACACCTGTTCCTCCACCACCAGAACCTCCTGTGATTGTTGTCCATGATAAGGTTGCAGATCCGTTGGTTGTTAATGCTTGACCATTTGAACCATCTGTTGCTGGAAGAGTATATGTTACGTTAGTTGAAGCATTTGATTTTAATGCTGTGTAGAAAGTATCTGCTGAATTATAAAGCTGTATAGAGTTAGCAGATTTAATTTGAAAAGTATTGCTTCCTGGAGCACTTATATTATCAAATAAGAAGCTGATAGCACTCGCACCATTTGTAGTTGCAAAAGCTGATGAACCCCTTACATGAAATTTGTGAGCAGGATTTGTATTTCCCAAACCAACTAAACCACCAAATTCACTTATAAAAACATTTCCTGAAGCATTAGCTCTTATTAATGGAATACCAGAAATATCATTAACAGACCATATATATCCAGTAGATAAGTTGGGGTTAATTGAAAATAATTGTCCTTGTGAGCCTTCAAATACTATAGAATTGTCTTCTAAAACTGATAGAAAAATTGGGTCACCAGTTTGGCCAATCATAGCCATTGTCGGAATTGTGGTAATACCAGTAGTACCAAATGATGCTTGATTAAATGAAAGTTTACCACTTATACCGACACCACCAGCAACTTGAAGTGCCCCTGAAGATGTACCAAAAGATGCAGTGGTATGAGTAATTTTTACTTGCCCTGATGCAGTGTTATTAATTAATGTGGATGAACCTTGAACTGTGGCACCTGCTGTAGCGAAATATGCTACATCATAAAGAGCGCCTGTATATACTTCTGCGCTACTTGATCCTAAAGGTACCCAACTCATTACACCAGCAATTGTTGATGACAATACTGATGTGCCTACAGAAGACTGTGGAGAATTTGTTGGTAAGGTATAAGTGGTGGAAGCTGCTGCTGCACCTGCTCTGAACGCAGTAAAAAGTGCATTTGATGGGTTATAAAAGAATAATGTTTGACCTATAGAAGCATTGGAACTTACTGCCAAACCACCCTGAATTTTGATTGCGCCAGATAATAATGATGTTGATTGTGTAGTAGAAGCAATATTAACTTCACCAGAAAAAGTACCTGAAGTGGCAAACAATCTCCATCTAGCCGTATCTTTTCCTAAATCATATCCATTGGTACCAGGTATGAGGGCATCAGTACCACTATTATCGGTAAAAGTTGCTAAAGTTGTTGCACCAGCTGGACCAGATCCAGGAGAAAAAGAACCAGAATAACCTACTATGGAAATTGTGTTCTGAGTATCACCCTTAATAGAAATCGACTGTGCTGATACAGCACTGTCGTTCCAATATATCTGACCTGTACTAGGGTCTATGATGACATCAGTAGCCATTTAATGTTATTCCTTGACCATAATGGCATCTAATGTAGTGAGTAATAATTCAATAATTGCTATTCTGGTATCTTTACCACTCAATCCAATGTCTGAAAAGTCTGAGCCATTAATATGAAACGTTTTTCTTTCTAAAACATTTAAATCATAATCATACAATGAATAAATGAATCTTATTCCAGACTCAATATTTATGTTGCCTTCTTCAATTTCAAGCCATTTTATATTTAAGTTTGATGCTTTTAAAATTCTGAACTTGTGCATAATTTTTCCACTTATTAATAATAATATTCAGAAGGCAAACTAATGCTTGCCTTCTGATATCTCATGCACATTGATACTAATCTTGTTCAATATCTAAATGTGCATCTTTTCTTGAACCATGAACAATATAGTCAACCTTGATTGATTTAAATTTCTTAGTAAATGGATTACCAGTTGCTGATATTATAAAGGAACTAGAAGCTTTTTCTAAGATTTGAACTCCATAGTTACCCCATGATGTAAGATGAATTGAATATTCTTCATTTACAAGTTTTGTCCAGTATTCAGGAAGCTCTACCAAGATATTTCCCTTACCCTCAACTGTTCCTCTATGATATACACCATGTTCAGGTCCTTCAAGAACACCGTATACAAGTCTTTTGCCTTCTTTTGTAGGGTGTGGAATATCAAAGCTCTTAGTTGTAGCTCTTAAGTTTCCATTTGCATCAACAGAGAATTTTGATGTTGCTGTTGAATTGATACCTCTTATAAAGAAGTCACTTGTAGAGTTGTCATCCCCAGAAACAGTCTGAATTGTTAAATATGAATTATTTGTTAGGGCTGTAGTGGCTGAGATAGTCAATCCAGATCCACTACCAACAATATTGTTGATAGTTAACGTATCTGTTGAAGCATTGAAAGCAAGACTTGTTTTAGTAGAAACTGCAATTCCAGTGCCAGTTGCTGATGATGATAACAATACATAATTAGTGGCTGCAGCAGTTGAACCAACATTCAAGTTTTGAGCTGTTGTAGCTGTTCCACTAACACTTCCAGTAAGATTACCAGAGACGTTTCCAGTTACACTACCTGAAACATTACCTGTTAAGTTTCCAGAAACATTACCTGTTAAGCTTCCTGAAACGTTTCCTGTGACTGTACCTGAAACATTACCTGTTAAGTTTCCTGAAACATTACCTGTTAAGCTTCCT
>Ga0049084_10000036_pt1 | contig 46899 bp, 58 predicted proteins | sample GreLakmeON33MSRF_FD_66720 | JGI IMG/M metagenome (GOLD analysis project Ga0049084, IMG submission 66720) | Freshwater lentic microbial communities from great Laurentian Lakes, MI, USA - Great Lakes metaG ON33MSRF | ecosystem: Environmental > Aquatic > Freshwater > Lake | place: Great Lakes... | reverse complement strand
ATCTACATCTTTATCCTCATTGGCATGGTCATCGCCAGTTTTATGCACAGTGGCACCATTGCCGTGCTGATGTATTACGGGCTGGACTGGCTGACCCCCGCCACTTTTCTGGCCATAGGCCTGCTCCTGTGCGCCTTGATGTCACTGGCTACCGGCACCTCGTGGGGCACAGCAGGCACCCTGGGGGTGGTGTTCATCGGCATCGGCGGTGCCATGCAGATTCCCCTGCCACTGGTGGCCGGGATGATTGTTTGCGGTGCCACGTTTGGCGACAAGCTTTCGCCAATTTCCGATACCACGAATCTCGCTGCGATGAGTGCCGGGACCAGTCTGTATCGCCACATCTATTCGATGTTGTTCACCACACTGCCGACGTTGGCGATAACACTGCTGCTGTTCGCCATAATCGGCAGCAATTATGGTGGGCAGGATTTTGCCAACAATGATATTGAAGACATTCGCAGCGCCTTGGCCACTACGTTCCGCTTGTCACCCATTATTTGTCTGCTGCCTATTATCGTGCTCGCAACGCTGAGCATTCGGCGCGTGCCGGCCGAGATCACCATGTCGATGAGCGTAGTCGCAGCGGTGCTGGTGGCGGTCATCTATCAAGGCAGCAGCCCGGTGACCGTATTGAATGCGTTATGGGCGAATGCCCCCGGCACCACCGGCATTGCCAACCTCGATGACTTGCTCGGCCGTGGAGGCATCAGCAGCATGAGCTGGACCCTGATACTCGCACTCATGGCGCTCGCACTCGGCGGCATGCTGCATGGTTCCGGATTTCTGAATGCACTGCTGGACGGCTTCGTCACCAGAATCAAAAGAGTGCCGAGCCTGATCGCAATGACCATTGGCACCGGTTTCCTCGGCAACATGGCATTGGGTGAGGCCTATGTGTCCATCATTCTTAGTTGCCAGCTGTTTCGCCCGAAATACAAGGAGGTGGGCCTCGACCCGGCGGTGCTGTCACGCTCGGTGGAGGAAGGTTCCACCCTCACCACCGGATTGATTCCCTGGACCACCGCCGGTGCGTTCTATGCAGCAACTCTTGGCGTGCCGGTGCTGGACTTCGCACCCTATGCATTCTTCAACTACCTGAATGCGGTAGTGTCAGTGACGATGGCGATTTTCGGTATTGGTTTGCTGCGGCGGCTCAATTCTCCTTCATCTATAAAGCATCCATCACCCTGAGGACTCAAAGTGCGGAGCCAGGGAACCTGAGCCCTTGCTACATGCCTTCTATGTTAGACTCCTCGTCCAAATGCATAGTCAACAGGACCCCAGCACCATGGGCAAGCTGTTCGAAGAATTGAAGCGCCGCAAGGTGTTCCGCGTCGCGGCGGTGTATGCTGTGGTGGCGTGGCTGTTGATCCAGGTGTCGGCCACCGTGACTCCAGCACTGCAACTACCCGACTGGACTCCGGCCCTGGTCACCGTGCTGTTGATCCTGGGTTTCATTCCTTCATTAATTGCCGCTTAGGCCTACGAGCTCACACCCGATGGGATCAAACCAGATTCTGCTAACCAGTCGTCGGCTCAGATCGCGGCTCCGCAAAATCAAAAGCTGATATATGCGATGTTTGCTTTATTGCTGATAGCAGTGGGCTTCCAGATTGCCGACCGCTTTCTCGCACCGGCCCAACAATCGACCTCTGGCCAGTCCGCATCGGAAAATACCGTTGACATGCGTGATGCGGCCGCACTCGCCCTGCCCGAAACCCGTGTCGACATCGTCACGCCGGCCACTAACAATCCCACCGATTTTGCCCTCTCGCCCGATGGCCGCCAGATAGTATTTGTGGCAAACGATGACAGCGGCACATCACAACTGTGGCTACGCTCCCTGGCCACCACCTCGGCCCAGCTGCTGTCGGGAACCGAAGGGGCACAGCAGCCATTCTGGTCACCCGATGGTCGCGCCATCGGCTTCTTCGCCGGCAACGCACTGAAACGGCTTGATCCTGGCGGCGGCGCCCCGCAAACCCTGACGACAATAGTGGCCCCTCGCGGCGGGACCTGGGGGGCAGACAACACGCTGTTGTTCGCACAAAGCCTTGGAAGCCCCCTGATGCGCATGTCCGCCACCGGCGGCGCGCCGACTGCACTAACGACGCTGGAGCCAGGTCAGGCAGGTCATGGGTATCCTTCATTCCTGCACGATGGTCGCCAGTTTCTGTTCTATGTAGGGGGTACGCCGGACACGGCAGGTATCTATCTGGGCCATCTCGATGGCACCGCACCGGTCAGGTTGACTGCTGCTGACTTCGCCGGGGTGTTTCATCCAGACGGTTGGCTGCTGTGGACACGAGCCGGCACGCTCACCGCCCAGCGACTGGATCTGGCGCAGGCGGCGCTGACGGGTGAGCCGCTGAACCTCGCTGACGGAGTTGCGGTAAATGGATTCAATTTGAGCGCCCTGTCAGTGGCAATCACCGGACTGATTGCCTACCGAACTGGTGCTGGCCAGCAACGGCAACTGACCTGGTTCGACCGCGCCGGCACGGTGCTGGGCACATTGGGAGAGCCGGATGGCACGATGTCTGCTCCCCAGGTGTCACCCGACGGCCCTCGCGTCGCGGTGCATCGGATTGTACAGGGCAATATCGATGTCTGGTTGCTGGACGGGGCGCGCAGCAGCCGGTTCACCTTTGATGCGACTGCAGACACATTTCCCCTCTGGTCGTCCGACGGCAGCCGGATCGTGTTCCGCTCCACTCGCACAGGGGCAGGTGACCTGTACCAGAAGTCCAGCAATGGTGCGGGCGAGGAGACGCTGCTGCTCAGCTCCGACCAGTTCAAGACTCCCAGCAGCTGGTCGGCGGACGGCCGCTTCCTGCTGTATCACAGCATCAGCCCGCAGACCGCTCGTGATTTGTGGGCATTGCCGATGACCGGTGATCCCGTACCGTTTGTAGTCCTGCAGACGCCTTTCGATGAGCGCTTTGGAATGTTCTCGCCGGATGGCCGCTGGCTGGCCTACTACTCGAATGAGTCGGGCAGGTATGAGGTTTATGTACGACCCTTTGCGGCCCCCGCTGCCGGTGCAGCAACCGCCGCGGTTGTGAGCGGCCAATGGCAGATCTCCACGGACGGTGGCATTTCCCCCGCTTGGAGTCCCGATGGCCAGGAGCTGTATTACCTTGATCCGGCCGGCAATATGCTGGCGGCACCCGTCATCGCCACCGGGAACGCGCCTGAGGTGGGTGCTCCAGAAGTGCTGTTTCCCGCGCGCATTGTTGGCGGGGGGGCGGACATCGGTCAGGGCCGGCAGTACGACATAGCCCCGGACGGCCGCTTTCTGATCAATACCCTGGTGGGTGAAGGTTCGACGACGCCAATCACGCTGATCCTGAACTGGAATCCGCAGGCGGTGCAGTAAACTTTGTTCCTAACAGTTGTTTCGGAAAGTGTTTTTGCAGTTAGATCATTTGGATGAATCGCGGGACTGGTTTTCGTCCACTATTGGCCGAGAGCAGACCTAGCAGTCAGGAATAACCTAACATTTAGAAATATGGCAGCTATCGACCCATAGCCGCCCTTGTCGCCTTTCCCCAGCAGAGCAACTGCTTCTCGCTTAAACTCTGCACTGAATACCTGCTTTTTTCTGATCGACATACTTGCTCTCCTTTGGGACTATTGTCCCTATTGGAGAATGTGCGTCAAACTGGGGTAGGTTCACTCTGACCCTATTTATCGTTAGATTTCAGGCCACTTTGTTAAAATCTATAAGCTCAAGGGTTGCAACATCAATCAATTGCCGAGCTTTCCATAAATCATAACTATCTTGCAGCATTAACCAGCTTTCAGCTGAGCCGCCCAGTACTCCAGAGAGCCTGACTGCCATTTCAGGCGACACGTCAGAAACACCGTTTAGCAATCGATTAAATGTACTACGAGCAACACCGAGACGATCAGCGACTTTATTGCCGGTGACTTCATTAAACGGATCGATATATGTCCTTTGAATCAATGCCCCCGGGTGCGGTGGGTTATGCTGCTGTAAAGTCATTAGTGATAATCCTCGTAATTAACAACGAATGCATCGCCATCTTTGAATGCAAAGACAATTCGCCAATTGCCAGAAACACTTATTGCCCAATGGCCTTTTAACTTTCCTTTAAGCTCGTGCAACTGGTACCCCGGCTTATCAATATCATCAATTTTCCTGGCTGCGTGCAAGAACGCCAGTTGATCGGCGATTTTGCGGGCATGATTCGCCTGAATGCCTGAGGTACTGCCTTTGGTGAAGAACCTCTCTAAACCTTTATGCTTAAAATTTTTGATCATCAACAAAATCCCTGTCAGCACTGTCAGTTCAGTTGTCCATATAAGTGATGGACAAATAGTAATGCAATATTCCGTGGTGCGCAACAGGGGCCAGCACTCAATGAATGCCCGCAAAATCGACTGTTTTGCGTGTCCCCTGAGGATCATTGAACGAGGGATTAGAAGCTTATTCTATCAGGACACCCATGCTAGACTCAGCCGCCAATCAATCAACAATAAACAGGAACCCATCATGGGCAAGCTGTTCGAAGAATTGAAACGCCGCAAGGTGGTCCGCAAATGGCATCGAGGTGCATTTGCAGGCGCTGGTATTCCGGGCTATCGAATTTGATCAGCCGGGCACCGTGTCATTCAGTTTTAGGCCGATTGCACCCGGCACCTACGTCTTCACCGTGGGCAGGAATCCCATCGCCCAGGGTCTGGGGCGTGGTCAGGCGGGGGTGCAGGAAGCGGACAAACGTGCCGAGGGGCGGTTTGTGGTGGAGTGAGCAATACATCTGGATCGCTATAACAATCGTCTACTACCTTGCTCTTGAACTTCAGAACTGCAGCTAACAGATAACATCCAACAAGCGAGCAATACCTATGGTCTTTTATTCTCTTCTTAAAGCAAAATTCAGAACTCAACTTTTTCAGGCAGCGCTGTTTGGTGCTGGCCTGACCTTTGCCCTGCCGAGTCTGGCGCAGGCGCAGCCCGCGGTTGCAGGCAGCGAGGACTGGGTCGCTGCCACCATGTGCGCGGCAGATAATCGCAGCGTAAATCTGGAGCAAGCGCCCTCGTTTACCTTTACCAATGTGGACGGCAATAATCCACGCCACCTGGATGCTGCGCAGGCGGGTCTTGGCACGGCCGATATGTCGAAGCTGGAGCTGGCCTGGGCGGTTGCTTTCCCCGATACCTCCAGTATGCGTGCCGCACCGGTAATTATCGGTTCAACTATTTTCTATGCCGCGACCGATACCGGTCGAGTGTTGGCGCTGGACATCAATACCGGTTGCGCAAAGTGGGTCTATGACGCAGGCACGCGTCTGCGCTCCTCCATGGCCTATGGCGTAGTCGATGCTGTGGGCACGCTGGTGTTTGGCGATCAAGCTGGCATGGTGCATGCCATCAACGCGACCAGCGGCGAGAAAATCTGGGTTGCGAGCGGCCAGGCTTCAAACAATCAGGGCATGCTTACCGGTACCCCGGTTATTCATGCAGACAAGATCATCGTGCCAATTTCCGGATCGGGCGTCATCACCGGTGGCAACCCGGCCTTTGAGTGTTGTGAAAATCACGGCGCGGTCACTGCGTTGAATGTGCGTACTGGCGAAAAACTGTGGGAGTACCACACGATGCCAGCGGCTGAGTATACCGGCGCAGTCAGCTCTACCGGTGTAAAACAACGTGGCCCCTCCGGTGCTCCGATCTGGACTACCCCCACCATCGATGCCAAACGCAACCAGGTCTACGTCACCACTGGCGAAAATACTTCGCACCCCACTACTGGTACCAGCGATTCAATCATCGCCCTGGATCTGGAAACCGGGGCAGAGATCTGGGTGTTTCAGGCTCTAGCAAACGATATGTGGAATTTCGGCTGCAGTGCCAGCGGACCCAACTGCATCATTCTCCCTGATACCAATTCAGTGGATTTCGATTTCGGCGGACCAGCCATTCTGGTAGAGGCTGGCGACCGGGAGTTGTTGATTGCCGGCCAGAAATCCGGCGATCTATGGGCTCTGGATCCGGTTACTGGAGCGCAAGTCTGGAATCAGCGCGTCGGTGAAGGCACCGCCCTGGGCGGCAATCACTGGGGCATTGCCACCGATTCGACCCGCGCCTTCATGACGATCAACGATCCTGCCAATATGGTTGGCAAAAGTCGATCCGGCATTTACACATACTTTGTTGGCACCGGCGAACCAGGTTGGTTCTTTGAAGCGCAGCCAGAGTGTGGGGATGCACGCAGCGAACGGCTCAGGCGCTGTGATGCACTCTATGGTTTTTCCGCGACGCCTTTGTCCGTGGATGGAGCAATCATCACCGCAGGTCTCGACGGGCGCCTGTTCATATTCAATTCCAGCTCCGGCGAGTTGCTCTTTAAATACGACACGGTGCAGGATTTTGAAACCGTCAACGGAGTTGCAGGCTACGGCGGTTCCATCGACAGTCATGCCATTGCTGCGGGATCTGGCATGGTGTTTGTCGGTTCCGGTTACGGCCAGTTCGGTGAGGTGGCAGGCAACGTGTTGCTCGCGTTCAAACCAGCGCAATAACGCGACGCGTCAATTATTACACCAGCGGTAGCCGATACACGCGCTGTGCCGTGTCGTGAAACAGCGCGGCACGCTCGGCGACGGAGAAACCGCTGGTCAGCTTCTTGAATTGATTCCATAACACCGTGTATGAACACGACAGTTTGTCGACGGGGAAATTACTCTCGAACATGCAGCGGTCGGGTCCAAACTGATCAATCGTGTAGTTGTACCAGTCTTTGTTGGCTGCCAGTAATGCATCCGATGTCGGTGGTCGTTCCCGCTCGTGCCAACCGTAGCCATTGACGACCATCTGTATGCCACCCACCTTCGCCACCACGTTCGGACATTGCGCCAACGCGGCGACTGCCGGCTTCCAAGCAGCGAACACCTCATCACGGCGTCCGGCATAAGAGCCCACTCCAATCGGCCCACCAAGGTGATTGAAGATGATGATCGTGTCCGGAAAGGCTCGGGCGAGATCGGTCAGGTCGGCGATGTGAGTGTGATAGAGCCAGCCTTCGAATGTTAGACCGTAGGTGCGCAGGTGGGCATAACCTTTGCGGAAGTCCGCATCCAGCAAGATATGTTCCGGTAAGTTTGCCGCCTGATTGGGTACCACACTGCGATCGGCCCACGCGGCACGATGGCGAATACCACGAAACCGCTGCGGACTTGCGGCAATCTGAGCTTCCAGTACAGACGTTACCCGGTCACCCAGACGCAGGTCGGCGCTACCGACGATGCCCGCGGCCGCTCGCATCTCACCGAATCCGCCACTGGCACTCATGGCCGCAACTCCCTGCACGAACTCGGTCTCGCCGACCACCCGTAATTCTTCCGGTCCGTCGGCGCGGTACATCGACGTGCATTCAACGAACACCGTCTGGCGCACATTGTGCGCTGCAGTATCTGCGAGCAAATCCTCGAACATATAACGATTGCCTGGTCGATCCCATAGATGATGATGGGGATCGATGATGGGCAGTTCTGGCTCGAGCGCTGCCTCTTCGGTAAGCGCGAGCCAGGCGGGCGCAGTTTGGGCCAGTGCTGGTTGCGTCACGAGGCCGGGCAGCGCCGCGCCGGCGGTGACCATGCCTGTGCTTTTGAACAAGCTGCGGCGAGTTATTTTACTCATGGCTGCACCTCTGATCCCGATGATGATTGTTTTAACTGGGTCGTTAAGCGACTGTGTTTTTACTGGCGCGGAAAGCGACCGATGCGCTCTGTGCCACGAATACCGCCAACCCAGATCTCGTCGCCAACTTCAATCGCCACTGTCCCTACCGGTATTAAAGCATTCACCGGATAGTCCACCAGTTGTTGCACTGCAAGTGTTTCCGGATTCACGCTCGCGACGCGGGAGGCCACCATTGTGCAGCGCCCATCGGTGCCACATTGCCGCCCCTGCCCTGCCGCCAACAGTCTGCCATCGTCAGTCCAGCGCACGTTATCCACGTTAAAGCCCACGTCTACCGAATCAAGTTGTATCGGCGTTTTGCCGCGCGACAGGCGCACCAGGGCTTGATCACTCCAGCCGCCAATATATAACCACTGACCATCTATGGAAGAAACCAGACCGTTAGGTCCGCGCATCTCGCTGCCAGGCACTTCGGACCAACCGGAAGCCGGATGCCATTCCCACAGTTGACCGCCGGTCGTGTCGTAATTGGTGGCGGCAATTCTGGCATCGGGTAATGCGGTTACCGAATTCAGGCGCGCGGTGAGAAGAGGCGCCATGATGCAGCCAGTCCATTGCATGGTTGGCACATTGCCACTCACCACCAGATTGAATACTTCAATCGCCTCGCGATCGCCATGACCTATAACATACAAAATATGGGTGCTGTCGCTGCCCGCTCTGAACGCGATTCCATGGGGTTGAAAGCGGTTGTTCGGGCCAGGACAGTCGGCATAAGTCGAGCGGTCGTGCTGCGGCGCCAAGGCAGCTTCGGGAAATATCACATGCACGCTGTGATCGAGGGTATTCACCGCATAGATCGAACCTTCTTCATCAGAAATCCGGCCGGACGCAATCACCCAGGGGGTATCGGGAATCTGGTAGAGATCTTCAGGGTTTACCGGGCCGCAGATGAATTGCACCGCCCCATCTGGATCACAGGATTCGGCAGCGAATGCATGCGTGCAAGGCAGCATCAGGAGTAAAAAGCAGGAACCTATTATTTTGGGCATGGTGGCTTCTCCTTATTGTTGTTGTTCTACTCTATTGATGCTGGTGATGAATGGCAACTGATTGCTGCATCAATCGTCGGTGAAAAAGGTGACGGATGGATTAAAAATTAATGCCTCCGACACCTTTAATTATAAATCAAGGGGTCAACCAGCTCCTATGAGCGTGCAAATTCAAAGAACAGCCTGTAATCATGTCTATCCCCAGCATGCAGCGCGGCTATATATCTTTGTCGCATCTCGTTCGCATCGACCAGATTGGCCTGCCCCCAACTAAAGCGCTGCCGTCCCAGACTGACCAGAAGCAAATCTGCCGCTATGCGCGAGAGACGACCATTGCCATTCGGGAATGGATGAATCTGAACCAGACGATGAGAAAATCGCGTCGCGATTTCATCAGGCTCGTAAGTATTGTTATCCACCCAATAACGACAATCATCAATAAGCTGTCGCAAGTCCACACTGATGCGGTAAGTCTCGACACCGATATTGCGTTCGGACTGGCGTAATTTGCCCGCCCAGCGCCAGACCTTTCCGAACATCCGCGTGTGCAGTTGTTTTAGAAAATCTTCAGAAATCACCTTGCGCTTCTGCTTGAATGCCCATGCCTCGGCTTCCAGAATATTCCGCTGCTCTGCTGCATTGAGCTCGGAACGCAAGGTGATATAGGAAGGAATGAGTTGCTGCTTTTCCTCTTCCGTCAGGGGCGTTGAGTCCTTATCTTCCAATATGAGCGAATCACTCATGATCTTCCTTCCAGAGTTCCGATCCGGCCTTGTCGATGATCTGCCCCAGCAATTGCTCGAACTGTTCTTTTTCATCTGCTTCAGAAACAGATTGCGCTTCCAATGCCATGTGATGGCCGGTGACTGAGAGGCGCTTTTTTGCAATCAGGCGCGCGCGCTCCGCGACCAGTTCTTGCAGCGGTTTTCTTGGCACAAAGATATAGACCAGTTTGCAATCCAGAGCCTGCGCAGCACGCTCAAGAGTAGTCAGAGTGATTGCGCCAGTCCTTTCGGCTTTCTCGATTTCCATGACGCGTGGTTGGCTGACGCCGATGCGCCCGGCAAGCTGAGCAGTCGTCAGCCCCAAGGCTTCTCGGATAGCCCTGACCCAGCCGCGCGGAGGCCGCGCAAGTGCGTCGGCACTGCGAAAGAAATCCAGGCGTTTATCTAGTTGTTTGCGTGCCAGAGTAAGATCAGTTGAGCGCATTTTAATAACCTATATATTATTTTATAGATTACTAATAATAAGTTATATATTATTTATTATCAAATATAAAATAAGGCATATGTTATTTTTTATTGAGAGGCCCAGACCGTGAAAGCAATGAAAGGGTCAAGTCTTGCCTTTTGCCTGTGCGATCAACTTCAGAGGCAAAACGCAAGACTTGACCCTAAACTTATTATTAATCTGGCTAGCGCGGCGCGTTACAGCGCTCAGGATTTACCTGCCTGGGTATTTCGAGCGGATTCGGCCGGACTCTTTCTTCCGAGGCCAACTGATCAAAAGCAGCTTGCTGTAACGCAGCGATTTGATCGCGCGACATGCCCAGCTCATAGCCGGAACATTCATTCACACCCAGAGAACGGGGATCGCGTCCGGTGAGGTTGCCAAACACCACCAGCGCTTCAAGATAGTAGCCAAAGTCGCTGGCGTGATATCGATCCCAGGTCCACAGGTCCACCTTGCCAGCATCAATGCCGTCATAGGGATTCGAATCCGCCAATCCCAGATCCATTGCACGCAGCCAGGCTTCCCCTACGCCATTGACTGCTGTCACACCTGGTGCGGCAGCGGCAAGATCGTAGCCAGTGCGAATGTCCTGGGCCATCTGTTGTATAGGTTGACCGCTCCAGGGTCGATCCGGCACATAGGTCTGATCGGCACGTGACCAGGTGGCCGTCAGGTACACTTGCACGTTCGGGTTCTTGCTCCGCAGGAACTCGGTCATCTCGGCAGTCGTAGCAACCAGCTTGGCAGGATTGCCCGGGGCATCTGCGTCCAGTGTGCTGAAGCCGTGCATCACCACCTGGTCCCAGGGTCGGCGCCCGATCACGCCGAGCTTTTCCGCCAAATGAAAATCCAGACCACTGCCGCCGCGCGTTTCCAGATAGACATCGTAGTCGAGACCAGCCTGATCCGCGAAGGACTTGAACAGCGCAGGCACACCACCGATACCCTCGTTGTTCAGGTCGGTGACCGAATCCGGCCGGTAAAAGCGGGTAGCGGCGCCGTAGCCGTAAGTAAAGCTGTTGCCAATGAACAGAACGCTGGTTTCGGCCAGAGCAGTGGCGTTAAAAATGTTGGAGGCGAGTAACAGAATAAAGGCGGAGGATTTTTTCATGGGAGCATCTGCTGTGTTGTTGTTTTCCGGAAGTTTGGCACTGTTGGGTGACGTGGTCTACTGAGATCAGTGAAAGGGTCAAGTCTTGCCTTTTGCCTGTGCGATCAACTTCAGGGGCAAAACGCAAGACTTGACCCTCAACTTTTGACCCTCAACTTGTGCTCAATGCCGTCTTCCACCGTGCGTATCGAGTGCGCCACTTGAGGTCGCAATTTGCGACTTCAAGATTGCAAGCTCTTGATTTGTAGGCCTGAAAACAAAATCCTCCGGGAAGCGTTCTGCATTCCTGCTGACCTACCACAGTGCATAGGACATCCACAATTTAGCAGCGGTGTATGAATTTGGATCGGCTAATATGTGAATGTCTTATGGTCTCGTTATCCTGCAATCAAACCTCTCATTTCCGCTTTCTCTTGTCTATTCAACAGGGTCGACAATCCCTTGCTGCGGATATACGCTTCATTGGTCCTATACACACCACGGGAGTCTGACAATGGTCAAGACGATGGTTAAACTGTCAACACCGGTTTTTGCATTAGTGTTATTGCTGACCGCTGGCGCGAACACGGTGCTGGCACAGGAGCGTGAGTACATTAACCCGCGCAGCGCTGCCGACACCGGCGTGCCACCATTCAGCGGCGCAGTACGCACCGGCAATACCCTCTATTTATCTGGCATGCTGGGGTTGGTAAACGGGCAGGTGCCGGATGATCCGCAGGAGGAGGCGCGCATCTTGCTGGACTCAATCAAGAGCACTCTGGAAGCGGCAGACATGACAATGGATGATCTGGTGTACGTGCAGATTTTCTGTTCCGATGTGGCACTTTATGATGCGTTCAATGAAGTGTATCGCACCTATTTCACGCGGTAATTCCCCGCGCGGGCCTTTCTCGGCTCTGGTACGCTGCTGTTTAACGCACGCTTTGAGATCCAATCGATCGCGGTAAAACGCTGAAGCTTGCGTCAACCCATTATGGAAAAGGTGACGGAGCGATTAAAAATTAATCCCTCCGTCACCTTTAATTCCGTCTAAATCCCCAGCAGTACAATTCCGCTCACAATCAATATGACAATGGTGATCCGCAACAGGGACAGGCGTTCCTTGAGGACGAGCACTGATATCAGCATTGCAAACAGCACGCTGGTTTCGCGTAACACTGCCACCGGAGCGATGCGTTCCTGACTGAAGCCCCACACCACCAGCGCGTAACCCACGGTCGACAACAGTGCAACCAGCAAACCAACTTTCCAGACATCCCGCAAGGCGCTGATGAGCAGGCTGCGTGGTCGACGCCAGACTGTGAGGATTGGCACCACCCAGCCATCCAGGAAAAACAGCCACGCGATATAACTGAAAGGATTGCCAGCAACGCGGACACCGCTGCCATCCACCAGAGAATACGCTGTGATGAAAACGCCGGTCAGCAGGGAATAGAGCAACGCGGCCCGCGACAATTGCCGGATGCCGGCAATGCGTTCCGCTGCCAGCGCTAAAATCCCGCTGACTATCAGTGCCATGCCGAGCAGTTCGGATAAAGTCATGGTTTCGCCGAGCAGCAGAAAGCCCAGCAAGGCGGTCAGCAGCGGTGCGGAGCCACGGGAAAGCGGATAGATTTGGGCAAAATCGCCGAGGCCATAGGCACGCACCAGCAGCAGCACATAACCGCTGTGAAGCCCAACCGTTAGCATCAGGTAGGGCCAGGCGGCAGCAGCTGGGAACGGCAGCAGGAACAGAAACGGGACAGCCAGCAGTGACGAGGCGATGGTGGTTACGGCGATCACTACCAGTCGGTCACCGCTGACTTTGATCAGTGCATTCCAGACGGCATGCAGCAAGGCGGCGAACAAGACCGCAGCAAGAACTACCGGTGACATGGATCAGGAGGCATGAATGTTATTCGGTTACCTTAAGCGCTTATTCGTTTATCTGCACCAGTTTGACATCTATCGAGGTCTGGAGCGAGTCCGCAATGCTCTCTCTAATGACAATGTTGGCGAGTCCTACCCTGGACATTCAAAGGCAAAGGTTACTGGTGATTTGAACTGCACTGTTGCCTGTTGCAGGCTGAGTGTATAGTGCTCAGATTCATCCTGACTCACGCAGCAGGAGCTGGACCAATTCCTTGCAACGAGAACTTATGCCACATGCTTGTTCGTAAATTTCAGAGCGCAATCACCCTATCGTTGTGTACCTTGCTCCTTGCTGCCTGCAGCGAACCGGCAACAGTCGGCACGGCTATTCGCAATGTCACCGTCATTGATGCCGTGCAGGGAGTACGTTCCGCACAAACTGTCGTGTTCGATGGTGACCGCATTCTGGCGGTGCAAGATGCCGATCTTCCGATCGACGCCGCTACCGTCATCGACGGCACTGGTAAATATCTGATTCCCGGCTTATGGGACTTCCATGTACACCTGACCTATGACCCCCGCCTGACACCAGTTATGCCCGCGCTGTTCCTGCGCTGGGGTATCACTAGTGTGCGGGATACCGGCGGGCTGATGGACGAGATCTTGCCGGTGGTCGCAGCAATGCGTGCCGCCGACAGTATTGCCCCTCGCGTATTTTTCGCCGGACCATTACTGGACGGAGTAGACGTTGTCTACGACGGCGACGGCCGTCCCGAGATCGGAATCGCTGTCCCCACAGCGGAGGCGGCTGCGCGCATCGTGTCCGAGCTGAAGGATCAAGGTGTCGATTTCATCAAGATTTATGAAATGGTGCGCCCGGAAGTTTTCGATGCCCTGGTTGCAGCCGCCGCGACCGCAGGGCTGCCGATAGATTCCCATGTCCCGCTTGCACTGCGCGCCCGCGAAGCGGGGCCGCAGGTAGACTCCATAGAACACCTGCGTAATATTGAAATGGATTGTGCGGCCAATGCCGCCGACTTGCATGGCGAGCGGCTGCAACTTTTGCAAAATCCGGAGCGTATACCAGGCGCCGATCTGCGGGCTGCGCTGCATTCCCTGCAACGTCTGCCGGCGGTCGCTGCCTACGATGAAACCGAATGCGATGCAGTGATAGCAGCGCTGGCGGACACAGTGATGGTACCGACCTTGCGACTGAATTCCATCAATCTGGCGCCGCCCTATGAACGTGTTGACTGGGATGCGGCGCTGGCGCAATTGCCGGATGCAGTGCGTCTGGAATTTGAAGCCGAGAGTGATCGTCGTCGGACATCGGCACCAGCGGACGTCACTTATGGGGAATGGAGTCTGTTTCTCACTGAGCGTATGCAAGCAGCCGGTGTGCCCATCGGTGCGGGCACGGATACGCCGATCAATCTCTCCATTCCCGGCTACAGCCTGCATGAAGAACTTGAAATGCTGGTGCGCGCCGGGCTGACACCGCTGCAAGCAATAGAATCAGCAACCCTGGTACCGGCGACCTATTTTGCTAAAGCGGCAGAGATGGGTTCGATCGAAGCCGGCAAGCTGGCAGACATGGTGTTACTGAATGCCGATCCACTGGCTGACATCAGCAATACGCGGCGTATTGATCTGGTGATTTCGAAAGGTCGGGTAGCCCAGGTAGAGCCCCGGTAGGACACCCACAAATTCAAGCCGCGTAATTCGCTTTTCACCGCAGGCTTAAAGCTGTAAAAGCATTGCCAAGTTATCTGCGTAAGACTGTGGCCGTCCTATTTGCATCCTCAATTAAACCAATCAAAGATGTAGCTGTACTTGATGATGAACTCTCGCGCCCGCTCGGGTGGAGCACGCAGTCCGCTGTCATCGATCTCGTTGTACACCAGATACAAACCCGAGTTGGCGGATTGCAGCCAGGAGAAGCGGAGATTGGTCGCGATCAGATCATCACGTTCGTTGTATTGCACCAGGGTCTGCAAGGAAATACTCGGGGTAAACGAATAGGTTAGACGCACGCGCGCGAGATTGACGGTGAAATCACCCGTGGGTAATTCGACATCGCTGTAACTCCAGGTGAGCTGGGTATTGAACTTTTCGCCGATGCGATAGCGCACTGTCGGTTCGAGGTTCATCCGGTCACCGCCGAAGAAACCACCGATGCGGCTCTGCACATTCAGGCTGAGGGCATCAGACTGGTCGGTCATGAACACCAGCTGCGCTTCCTCATGGTTGTAGCTGCCGACCGGCACCGTCACGCCGCTGACGATCTGAAAAGGTGTCTTGACCCCTTCGCGGGTGAGGTTGACCCCGGTGTGAATCTCCCAGCCGTTTTCCCATTCCCAATGACTGTCGGTATGGAAAAAGGAAGTCTCGAGGTATCCATCCGGGTCCCGATATTCCTGATAATTCATGTGCGGGCGGATTTCGTGCAGATTCCAAAGATCATCCGGACGAATGCGGCGCAGCCACCGGGCGTTGAGCTTGCGGTAGTCACGGCGGGACAGAAAGCCCACCTCCGGATTGAAGTTGGCCTGTACTTCGCCATAGCCGCCACCGACATCCCAATCTTCATCGCTATATGAGGCAGTGATACCGAACGCCTGATCGTCCCCGTTCAGGCCAGGAGTATCAGTCTGTGCCGCCCAAGCGTTGATCAGGGTTTCATTGCCGATGCCCCAGCGTCCATCAATGGCATAGGTTTTGTTGTTGTCATTGCCGAGCAGCGGCGATGGCGTATCACCATCGCGCTCCACATACATGAACCCCACAGCAGAACGGTTAGGCAGATCCTGGCTGACGCGGGCGACCGAGTAATTATTGGCTTCGGCCACGCCGCTCATGCTTTCGGTACGCATACGCAATAGGCCGACATTGGTGCCCTCGCCTATCTGGCCGGTTAAACGGGCACCACCGTCGATGGGAATCTGGGCGCCGCCAGCACCGACACCTATACGTCGGCTGAAGAACATTTCTGCCTCCCGTGGACTGCCGATAGCGAATTGGCCGGCGTTCTCAAGAAAGAACGGCCGTTTTTCCGGGAAGAACAAACTGAAGCGATCGAGATTCACCTGCAGGTCATCTACTTCAACCTGGGCGAAGTCGGTATTGTAGGTAGCATCCAGGGTGAGACTGGAAGTCACCGAGTATTTCAGGTCGAAGCCGACTTCCTCATCGTGGTGAGTGCCGTTGGGCAGGAAACCGCCACGCTCGCTCTGGGACAACACATAAGGAGTGATCAGCAGATTGCGCCGTTGCGGCACCTGGATGCCCTGGATAAAGCCAGCTTCAGAGATGCGGTTGAGATTGTATTGCTGGTCCAGCGGCGCCCAATAGGCGACTTCGTTGTTGCGACGAATATTGCGCTGGAAATTGATACTCCAGGTTTGTGCATCGCCACCGCCGTAACGCAGAGAGCGAAACGGAATTTCCATCTCGGCGCTCCAGCCGTAAGCGCCGATCGCCGAGCGTACTACCCAGGTAGTATCCCAGTTGAGGTTGAAGCCGCCACCGGTACCACCGCCACCGCCAAAACCGCCGCCGGTGCCTTCGTTGGCCACCTGGCCATCGTATTCAATGCCGGCCGGATTGGTGCCGAAGATAAACCCGCTTTGGCGACTGCCCAGGCCGTCGATGATGACCTGAAAGCTGTCGGTATCATTGAGCGAAGAATCACGACGACTGTCGGCCACAATGATGCCCGCGGGATTGTCGTCATAGGCAACCATGCCGATGTAGAGGGCGTCAGCGGTATAGCCGATGGTGACTTCGGTGCGCTGGGTGGACGGCTGGCCAGCATTGGGCCGCACCTGCCAGAAGCCGCTGGCCGGTTGTAGTCCGCGCCACACTGAATCATTGAGTACATCACCATCCAGAGTGGGTGCACTGGCCAGGGCATGGGCAGTCATGGTGGGAGTGACTACGCGGGACGCCAGTTCCTGGCCGTGAATTCCGGGTACCCAGACCAGCAGTACTGCCAATGCCATCAGACCCGGTCGAGTGCTGCTGATTATCTGTTTGGCTTTCTGTTTGGCTTTCTTTTTTATGACCCGCATTCCCACCATCATCCCGCTCCAAGTAGACCTTTGCATTGCATCAACAAACAAAGGCGGAGAAGGTATTGAAACGTGGCAGGAAAATCAAGGCATGCGGGGTGTCAACTACCGACCAGAACACACCGTCTGTGGCAAGTACGGTGCATGCCGAGACAACTTGAGCAGGACAGCCACAAATCCAAGCTATAGCTTATTGGGGGCCGTCGGGATTCCAGTCATTCAGACTGCCCACCAGCTGACCCTGATTGCTGTCGACGACTACACCGGCACCGGGTCGTCTCTGACCTTCGATGGGTACTGACCAGTTCTGCACGGTTCGCGCCGCTCCGGTTATTACTTCACCGCTTGCCAATGTCACGGTAAAAGTGCGCGGCGCTGCGCCGGGAGGATCAATCCGCATCGCAGTCACCGCCGTGTTGCCGGACTCCCTTGCGACGAAGCCGGTTGCGCGATCGGTATAGCCGATCGCCAACATGCCGAAACCCGGACCCTGTACATTCAGATAGGTAAAGGCCGGCGCGAAACTGGCGCGGTCACCGGTCTGTTCATGCCATTTGCCGGGCAGATCGACGGCATGGGTTGTACCATTTACCGTAACTTGTCCCGTGACCCTGCCGAACAGTTCCCAACGCCGATCATTATTGAGGCGCGCGCCGAGCTGATTGGCTACAAACTGCAGCTCTACCTCGACTGGAATAGTGCCACTGCCGGCTTCCGGATGGCGTTCGGCCAGTACCTTCAATCTGGCGCTGACCTCGCCTTGCATGGCAGTGCTCTGACGTGCGCGGGTTTGAAACCAGAGATCAGTTGTTGTACCTGCGGAAAAGCGCGCAGTGTCCGCTTGCACCGGAGTGACTGCAGGAGTGACTCCAAGATTGACGCTTTCATCCACCAGGGAATACGCCTGTCCAGCCACCGCCAGATGCAACCAGACTGAACCACCAGAGCGTGCCGGAAATCGTGCCAGACGCAGACTGAGCTCGAATTCACCATCCTCACTCATCGCACCGATCGCTACTGACTCGGCATAGTCCGGTCCCGGAGTCTGGGCCTGGGTCGTTGCTACAGAACCAAGTAGCCAACACAGAATCACGCAAAGCACTGACGACTTGTGCGAGAGCCGAAAGGTTCTGTTCATGGCTAGAGTCCCGCGCGGCGTTTTTGCAGATCGATGCGCTGGCGCGCTGCATCCGCTACCGGATCTGCCACCAGCGGGGCTTCGACCCTTTGCATAAAATCCAGTGCGTTCATCACCCGCGGGCGTATGGTAGCGCCGACATGGTCAGCACCAAGGACATAGCGGTATTCATGCTTCACGCCACTGTCGAAAAGAATACGGTGCAGAAAATCCGTGCCCCGGTGCAGCCCGTACATGTCCTCGGTGCCGGCTTCGATATAGATCGCCAGTCCGGAGTCGATCAGTCGCTGCGGATTCAGCTGGGCAATGGTGGCCGGATTATTGTCTGCCCAGTACGCCGCATCCACCGGACTGCCATAACGCTCTTCAAAAATTGCATCGGCGCGCCAGAACTTGTCCTCGAGTTTTATGTCGTCAAAGGCCAGCGCGGGTTCAATGCCAGGTTCCAGCGCAATCACGCCACGGAATCGGTCCGGATATTTGAAGGCCATGCGCAGCGATCCCATGCCACCCATGGAAATACCGCCAATATAGATGCGCTCCGGGTCGATGCGATATTGGGTCTGCATGGCTGGCAACAATTCCTGCAGCAGAAAGCTTTCCCAGCGCTCGGCACCATTGCGGTAATCCATATAGAAGGAACGACCGGCGCTGGGCGTGACGACAACCATTGCCGGCGCGGTTTCTGTCTGCCAAGCCGTGTCAAACCAGGGCTGCTGGTTGACCAGAGAATCGCGGTTGCCACCGCCGCCGTGCAGCCACAGCAGCAAGGGATAGGATTGCTCGCTGTCGTTATAGGCCGGTGGCGTCAGCACCGCATAGGGAACCGGCGCAGGGACCATAGTGCTGGTCATTTCCGCCAGTGCCAGTGTTGATTCCTCCACCGCGACCGCCTGCACCGGAAGCGCGAGGCCTGCGCCCAAAATGGCGCAGACGCTGAACAGGCTGGCTAAGGCTGGCCGTAACAGAAAGCTGACTTTTTGATTGGTAATACCGGGACAGTACATGGTGATCTCCTGCAATGGGTGCAATAAAAAGCACAGCTTGGTTGGCAGACGCACTGAGGAACATACAGGAATCTCTCAGCCTTTGGCAACGTTGCAGGAAGCCGCTTCGCAGCTCTTTAATCGTTGCTTGTAGCCAAATTATTGGTGTCCCTGCCTGGTTACACCCGCCCCAGGGCGAAACCCTTGGCGATGTGGTTGCGCACGAAATAAATCACGAGTGCGCCGGGGATGATGGTGAGTATGCCAGCGGCCGCCAGCACACCCCAATCCAGCCCCGAGGCTGACACGGTGCGGGTCATCACGGCACTGATTGGTTTGGCATCAGTTACCGTTAACGTGCGCGCGATCAACAGTTCTACCCATGAGAACATGAAACAGAAGAATGCGGCCACGCCGATGCCGGAGCTGATCAACGGGGTGAAGATGCGCAGGAAGAAGCGCGGGAAGGAATAACCGTCGATATATGCAGTCTCGTCGATCTCGCGCGGCACCCCGGACATGAAGCCTTCCAGAATCCACACAGCGAGCGGCACATTGAACAGGCAATGCGCTAGGGCCACGGCGATATGCGTGTCGATCAAGCCGAAGGCCGAATAGAGCTGGAAGAACGGCAGCACGAACACGGCCGGTGGCGCCATGCGATTGGTCAGCAACCAGAAGAACAGGTGTTTGTCGCCGACGAAACGATAACGGGAGAAGGCATAGGCAGCGGGCAAGGCGACACTTACTGCGATGACCATGTTCATCAATACATAGATCAAGGAATTGATGTAGCCGGAATACCAGGAGGGATCGGTGAAGATCGTAATGTAATTATCCAAGGTGAAGTCAGTTGGCCACAGCGTGAACGTGGAGAGAATCTCCTGATTGTTCTTGAAGCTCATGTTGAGCAGCCAGTAAATCGGCAACAGCAGAAACACGATGTACGCAGTTACGCTTACGGCTTTCAAATATTGCATACGGCGGCTAGTGGTCATCGTGAACCTCCTGCACGGCGCGCACCGTTCTGGGTTTCGTTGTCGTGACTCGTCATCACCGTGTAGAACACCCAGCACAACAGCAGAATGACCAGGAAATAAATCAACGACATTGCCGCCGCGGGCCCGAGGTCGAACTGCCCTACTGCCATCTGCACCAGATCAATGGAAAGAAAGGTGGTGGCATTGCCGGGACCACCGCCAGTGACGACGAAAGGTTCGGTGTAAATCATGAACGAGTCCATGAAGCGCAGCAGCACGGCAATCAATAAAACGCGCTTGATCTTCGGCAATTGAATGTAGCGAAACACCGACCAGCGTGAGGCACCATCGATACGGGCAGCCTGGTAAAATACTTCAGGAATTGCAACCAGACCGGAATAGCAAAGTAATACTACCAGACTGGTCCAGTGCCACACATCCATGATGATGAGAGTGGCCCATGCATCGAGCGTATTCTGGGTGTAGTTGTAGTCGATGCCAACGCTGGCTAGTCCATGCCCCAGCAAGCCGATGTCGACTCGTCCAAACACCTGCCATATGGTGCCGACCACGTTCCATGGTATCAGCAGCGGCAGCGCCATCAAAACCAGACACACAGACACCCATGCGCCGCGACGCGGCATCGCCAGGGCGATAGCAATGCCCAGGGGAATTTCAATGGCGAGAATCAATCCGGAAAACAGCAGGGTACGCAGCAGCGCATTGTGAAAGCGTTCGGACTGCAGGATTTCCTGGAACCATTCAGTGCCTACCCAGAAGAACTCGTTATTGCCGAAAGTATCCTGCACTGAATAATTCACCACTGTCATCAACGGGATGATAGCGCTCAGTGCCACCAGCAACAGCACCGGCACCACCATCAACCATGCCTTGTTATTCTGCGTCTTCATGCGGTTACCAGATGGGAGTTGCGATAGAGATTGATTTTTGCAGGATCCAGGATAATGCGCGGTGACTCGGGAATTGCGGCGCCCTCGCGCACTATGGCGCTGATGGGCATGTCATTGATACTGGCTCGTACTACAAAATGCTTGCCGTTATCCTCCACGGCGGTGATGACCGCAGGCAGGCTGTCAGGATTGCCCGCTGCAGTTGCGACCAGCGACACATATTCCGGCCTGATGCCCAGCTCCAGCTGACCTGCCCCACTGGCACTATATGGCAGCTTGCCAATTACCTTGCCCGCGAGCAGCAGATTGCCCGCATCTGTCGCACAGGGCAGCACGTTCATGCCGGGTGAGCCGATGAATTTGCCGACGAAGGTGTGTGCGGGTTTCTCGAACAGCTCCTGCGGTGTGCCTATCTGCACGACAGCGCCTTCATACATGACGATGACACGCTCGGCGAAAGTCAGCGCCTCGGTCTGGTCGTGGGTGACATAGATCATCGTATGCCCGAACTGCTGGTGAATTTTCTTCAGTTCGGTACGCAACTTCCATTTCAGATGCGGATCGATCACGGTCAGCGGCTCATCGAACAGGATTGCGTTCACATCGGTGCGCACGAGGCCACGTCCGAGCGAGATCTTCTGTTTGTCGTCCGCATTAAGACTGCGCGCCCGCACTCGTGCCATGTGCTCCAGACCGAGCAGCTGCAGCACGGTAGCGACACGCGTCTCGATTTCGGCAATCTTCAAACCGCGATTACGCAGGGGAAAGGCCAGATTGTCCGCCACCGACAAAGTATCGTAGACCACGGGAAACTGAAACACCTGCGCGATATTGCGGCGTTCCGTACTGAGACCAGTGACGTCGACCCCGTCGAACAACACCCGACCTGCGCTGGCGCGTAATAAACCGGAGATAATATTCAGCAGCGTGGTCTTGCCACATCCGGACGGACCTAACAGGGCATAGGCGCCACCGTCCTGCCAAACCTGACTGAGCGGCTGCACGGCATATGCGCTCGCCTCTCCCGGCAGCGCCGAATAGCGATGGGCAATTTGTTGCAGCTCTATACAAGCCATTTTTAATCTCTCATCTCAGTTTGCCGCCAGCGCGATGCGCTGTTGATTTGCATCAAACAACATGACGTGTTCGGGCTGCACCCAGAACTGTACCTGCTCATCACGCGCAAACTCGCGAATGCCATGCAGTAATGCCACCCAGGCCTGGCCGCAAAAATCGAAGTGCACATAACTCTCGGAACCGGATAGTTCAGTTACGGCCACAGTCGCGGGCAGCGCGATCGCATTAGAGGCCGGTTTTTCGGTTTGCAAACTGTGCGGTCTGACGCTAAAAGTAAAATCGCCGCTGAGCGACACATTGTTCCCCAATCGAAACGCAGGCAGCGCCTGGTGAAAGGAAAAATTACCGGCGCTGCCTGTAACAGCAACGGTGTTGAGTGGCGGGTCCGAGAACAGGCGCGCAGCCAGCAGGCCTGCTGGGCGCCGATACAGGTCCATGGTGGTACCAACCTCCACCGCCCTGCCCGCATGCATACACACGGTATTGCCGCCGAGGATTAACGCTTCAGTTGGCTCGGTAGTGGCATAGACCAATACCGCACCCATATGGGCGAACAGGCGCGGTAATTCCGCGCGCAATTCTTCCCGCAATTTGTAATCCAGATTCGCCAGCGGCTCATCCAGCAATACCAGATCGGCGCGTTTAATCAGCGCACGCGCCAACGCCACCCGCTGTTGTTGTCCACCCGACAGGGCCGCTGGTTTACGTTGCAATAGCGGCGTGAGCTGCAACAACGTGGCAATCTCTGCCACACGCCGGCCAATTTCCTCACGTTTGACACCGGCGACTACCAGCGGTGAGGCGATGTTGTCGTACACAGTAAGCGTTGGGTAGTTGATAAACTGCTGATACACCATCGCGATATTGCGCTTCTGTACCGGCACCCCGAGCACTGACTTGTGGTCAAACAGAATATCGCCGGAGTCTGGTTTATCCAGTCCCGCCATCAAGCGCATCAGGGAAGTCTTGCCGGCAAGCGTCGGCCCGAGCAGAACGGTGAGCGTGCCACGCTCCAGCTTGAGTGAAATATTGTCTATATACGTCTCGCCGGCAATCTTGTGCGAGACCTGCTGCAATTCGAGCATGCGGGTAATCCGTTATTTATACCGGTTGCTGGGTTTGTTGCAGATAACGGGAGAGCGTCGCTGTCTCTGCCGCACTGAAGAAGTAGCCAAGCTTTGAGCGGCGCCACAGAATATCTTCTGCGGTCCGCGCCCACTCCTGCTGGCACAGATAATTCACCTCTTGCTGATACAGGCTGTGCCCAAAATGCTGCCCAAGCTCAGCAAGACTGGTCGCACTCTGGAGTATGTCATAACTGAGCGTGCCGTAACTGCGCAACCAGCGCCCGATCAACTCCGCGCCCAGACAGGCATGCCGCTGCACCATTTCCTGAAACAGGTTCTCGACGATATCGAAGTCGCCACCCGGCAACTTCGCCTGCCGGGTCCAGGCTGGCCGCAGCGCAGGGAAAATTGTAGCCAGCATATCGACTGCTTCCTCTGCGAGTAATCTATAGGTTGTAAGCTTGCCTCCGTATATCGTCAGCAATGGCTGCGGCATTGATTCCAGATCAAGCCGGTAATCTCTGGAAACCCTGGTGGCAGACTCTCCCTCTTCTTCTATCAGTGGCCGCACGCCGGCGAAGCTGTTAACGACTTCTGAGTGCAGCACCGACTTGCGAAAATACAGATTGATCATGGCAATCAGATAGCTGATCTCCGCTGTGGATATCTTGACCTGATCCAGATCACCGCTGAACTCCTCTTCTGTGGTGCCAATCAAGGTGAATTTATTGAGATAAGGAATGACGAATATCACGCGCCCATCAACATGTTGCAGCAGGTACGCCTGTTCACCTTTGTAGAGTCGCGGCACCACGATATGACTGCCCTTGACCAGTCGCATGGGCAGCACTGCCTGTTCACGGCTGGTTCTGCCCAGAATCTTGTTGACCCAGGGTCCGGCCGCATTGACCACCGCCCGGCTGTTTACAGTAATTCGTTGCTTGCCTTGCAGCGTCGCTCGCCAGCCGTCAGGGCCGGCTTCGAGATTGACGCATTCCGTGCGCGTCATAACGCTCGCACCATGGCGCGCTGCCTGCAAGGCATTAACTACTACCAATCGCGTGTCATCAGCCGCACCATCCCAGTACTGGAAGCCGTGGCGAATCGCCGGATTCAGGGGATTGTCCGGTGCGAATCTGATGGAACTGGATGACTGGTATAATTTGCGCCGCGCCAGATTGTCATACAGAAACAGGCCCGCCCGCAGCAACATGGCATTTCTGGAATGGGGCAATTGTGGAATCTGGATGGCGAGGGGCCGAATCAAATGCGGCGCGGCCGCGGTGAGAATTTCTCGCTCCTGCAAGGATTTGCGCACGAGACGAAATTCATAGTTTTCAAGATAGCGCAGACCGCCGTGAATCAGTTTGGTACTAGCCCAGGAAGTGCCAGAGGCAAGGTCTGATTTTTCGCAAAGCAATACTTTCAGTCCACGTCCCGCTGCGTCCGCCGCGATCCCTGCACCGTTTATTCCACCGCCGATAATCAGCAGGTCATAGTCATGTTGTGATTCGTTCACGTGTGCACGTCGGATTCAAAAAATTATTTTCAGGTGAGTATTTTCAGGTGAGAGGACTCAGGGGCTTTAGTGTACCATGGCAAACTTGCCGAAAGCCTTCTGCGACAGCTCAACTCGCAGCATTAAATAGCACACCAGGACTGTTTGATATGGCCCCTTACATTCTTGCTATCGATCAGGGAACCACCAGTAGCAGGGCATTGGTGTTCGACACTGACAGCCACATTAAAGGCATTGGTCAGCAGGATTTCACCCAATATTTTCCGGATAACGGCTGGGTGGAACATGATGCCAATGAAATTTGGGCCACCACGCTCGCGAGCTGCCGCAATGCTCTCAACAGGGCTGGCATAGCAGCGACTGATATCGCCTGTCTCGGCATCACCAACCAGCGGGAAACCACGGTTGTGTGGGATCGCAGCACGGGCGTTCCGATTGCCAATGCCATCGTCTGGCAGGATCGACGCACCAGTGCATTCTGCGAAGCACTCAGAGAGCAGGGTCTGGCGCAGACCATCCAGGACAAAACCGGTTTGTTGCTCGACTCCTACTTCTCCGCCACGAAGCTGCGCTGGCTGCTGGAGCACGTGCCCGGCGCCCGGGCCAAAGCCAACAAGGGCGAACTGGCATTCGGCACCATAGATTGTTTCCTGTTGTGGCAACTCACCGGCGGGCGCAGCCATTTTACCGATGCGACCAACGCCTCTCGCACCATGTTATTCAATATTCATACCCAGCAATGGGACCAGGAGTTGCTGGATCTGTTCGAGATTCCTCTGGGGTTACTGCCCGAGGTAAAAGATTGCGCCGCTGACTTCGGTCGGTGCACACCCGATCTGCTGGGTAGCGCCATTCCCATCACCGGTGTGCTGGGTGATCAACAGGCAGCCGCTTTCGGGCAATGCTGTTTCAGCGCGGGCCTGGCCAAGAGTACCTACGGCACCGGCTGCTTCCTGTTATTGAATACCGGCGCCCAGCCGCTCGCATCCAGCACCGGCCTGTTGACGACCATTGCCTACCGTTTACAGGGCGTGCCGAGCTACGCTATTGAAGGCAGCATCTTCATGGCCGGCGCGACCATGCAATGGCTGCGGGATGGCCTGCACCTGCTCAAAGATGTAGCGGAGTCGGCAGCACTGGCCCGTGCCACCAGCGCCGAGTCGAGTGTGTATCTGGTGCCCGCATTCACCGGCTTGGGCGCGCCCTACTGGGACCCTGCTGCCCGTGCTGCCATCTTTGGCATGACCAGGGACACGGGCGTGAAAGAAATCGTAACGGCAGCACTCATGTCGGTGTGCTATCAGACCAAAGACCTGGTGCTGGCGATTCAGCAGGATGGCACCAAGCTGACCCAGCTACGTGTGGATGGTGGTATGGCGAACAATGACTTCCTCATGCAGCGACTTGCGGACGTGCTTGACTGTGAAGTATTGCGCCCGGCCATTACTGAAACCACTGCACTGGGAGCGGCTTATGTGGCCGGGCTACAGGCCGGCCTGTTCGAGTCATTGCCGAGCATCAGTGCGCGCTGGCAGTTGCAGCACAGCTTCAAACCGGAGCGCAGCGAAGCCTGGCGCCAGCAGCGCTATTCCGGCTGGCTCGATGCCGTGCAGCGCACGCGGGTACAATAATCCATGCATATCCATCTCTTTCGCCATGGCCAGACCGACTGGAACGCCGAGCGCCGCATCCAGGGCCAGAGTGAGTCCCGTCTGACCGATCTCGGCGTGCAGCAGGCGCAGGCACTGGGCCAGCGCATTCAGCAGCTGCTGTTCGATCAGGTCTTCTGCAGTAGCAGTTTGCGTACACGGCAAACCGCAGCCCATGCCTTTGCCCAGGCTCCGCATCCGATCACTTATCTGGACACCCTGCGCGAGATTGACCTCGGTCCCTGGGAAGGCAGGCTGTATGCTGAAATCGAGGTGGAGCAACCGGATTCGTATCGGCATTTCTGGGAACAGCCGCATCTGTTCGATGTTGCCGGCGCGGAAACATTCGCGCAACTGCAGCAACGCGCAATCGACGCCGTAGCCCTCATCAAATCGGAGCTGAACGCTGGCCATGTTGCCATCGTCAGCCATGGCGCATTGATAAAAGCTCTGCTTTGTCATTTCGAGAACAAGCCATTGAGCGAACTGTGGGCGCCACCCAGCATGCATAATTGCGCGCACAGTATTATCCAGTTGCACGACGATGGCACAGCACGCATCATTCAAAATGCAGATCAAGTTCTGTAAGGAAGGCTTATGACTCTGGACATGACCTCGAACCAAACTCGTCGCGTCAAATTGTTGCTCAAGTTTGCCAGCATAGTGGTGGCAGCGGCAGGAATCATTCTCGGGCTGTCGACCTTGGCGTCCGCTGCAGGCATCTGGCTTGGGGCATGGGATTTTCGTCGCGGCTTCGACCTGTTACGCATGGCGAATGATTACGGGGATGTCATCGCATGGACCTGCCTCGCCATTACTGTTGTCATCGTGTTCGCGGCCAGACTGTGGAATACCGGTAATGCGCTGCGGCTTGGCACCCTCGCTGCTACCGGCACCTTGATAGCGGGAATTGCGTATGCCATTCCGGAGAGTTTTCGGCCACCGGAAGGCGTCAACTATCCACCGATACACGACATCTCCACTGAGCTTGCCTCGCCGCCAGAATTCGTCGCCATTCTGCCACTACGTGCCGCTGCGCCTAACACTGTTGTCTATGGAGGTACTGACAACATGACGCCAGAGCGTCTCGCGGAACTTACCCGCGAGGCTTATCCGGATCTGGTGCCTCGCACTTATCCAGAACCGATAGCACCCGTGTTCGCACGCGCGGTAGCAGCCGTCTCTGAATTGGGCTGGGAACTGGTTGCTGCCGACCAGAGTGCGGGACGCATCGAAGCAACCGCTACCACATTCTGGTTCCGTTTCAAGGATGACATCGTTATAACTTTCGCAGAAACAACAGGACAGACTCTGGTGAATGCCCGCTCTGTGTCACGGGTTGGTGTGGGTGATGTTGGCGCCAATGCACTCCGTCTCAGAAAATTCTTCGCCTTACTGTAGAGACTGCATAGTGCCCGCCAAAATTTCAAATATGCTCTGGTTTGCGCTGCTTGCACTGGTGGTAGTGAGCGCCTCGCAACTGGTCGGTTACTGGATCAATAGCACTATTCCCGAGAATTCGACGGTCGAGCTGAACAGCCTGATTCACTTCACCCATGTGCGCAATCACGGCGGTGTGTTCGGAATGTTGCAAGGCATGGGCTGGGTATTTGGCTTGATCAGTGTTGGCCTGCTCGTAGCTGTCACCTGCTATCTCTGGTTCGGCGGCGCTATTCAACGTTATGAATATGTCTGTTTTGGTTTCATCGTAGGCGGTGGCGCCAGCAATATTCTGGATCGCTTCATCTATGGCAGTGTGATTGATTTTATCGACATCCAACACATTCCCTACTGGAACTATGTGTTCAACACCGCCGACGTGATGGTGCATGTTGGTATCTGGCCGTTATTGCTTTTCAGTTTCATGGTGCCTCACACCAAAGGCTAAACCGCAAACCGTGTGCGCAACAAAAAGCCCGATCATCTTGCGATAATCGGGCTTTTATTTTTTCATCCGGTAGCTTGCTCTATCTTCTACACATTGCTAACTACACATTGCTAACTACAGGAGCGTGTTACGCGCAGACTTAGATGCGGTAGCAAACGGTGTAGGTGTTATCTCCGGAGTAGGGAGCAGCGAGTACCGCAGCAGAGGGTGCAGTATTGGCACCAGAGACACCCAGGGTCGCACGAAAGCGGCCAGAAGCACCCAGACCGTCATCCAGCTCGCCATCCATAGACACCGCTGCAGTACCAGGAACCTCGCTCATACAAATCTTGTTGCCATTCAGACCACCACCCATTGCACCAGACAGGATTCCGAGCAAACCACCCCAAGGGTTGGTTGGAAGAGCCAGCACGCCGGCATCGGCAGGATTGCCAGAGATGAAGCCAGCAGCACGCAGGTGCTGCCAAAACTGTCCGGCCTCACCAGCACCACTGAATACAATTCCAACGGCGCCTCTGTTTGCGGTGCATTTACCAGCGGCAAAGGTTTGACAATGTCGGGAATCGCCGAAGTGTCTATCGCCGGTGCCGCTGTAAGATGTCGATCCTCCACTACCATGGCTTCCATCGCCGTATTATCCATAGACAAGCTGTTACAGGCGCTGAGCAAAACAATGCCCACCGTGACCGGCACCCACTGCCAATTGTTCCGATACTGCTTGAACATACCTGTCACTCCAGCATTAATGCAGCGATTGTGTTATTGGTGTTACAAACCACGCTGCTGATGTTTTGCACAAAAGGCTGATATTCCTGGATGTGAACCGGTAGCTGTGCCACGAATTCTTTGGCGTAGCTCATACCTGGAAAATTGCCATACTTGATAGTCCAGTAACTGCTGGAACCATCAGCTGACATGCAAACATAGGATTCGTCCAGCAGGTCGGAACTACTCAACAACTGCAGGAAAGCTTCGGCAAACTCCAGATTTTTGGTTTCACCAGACAGGAACTGCACTGTGTAGCCATTGCCAGCGGCCTTGTGCAGCCAGGGAATGGACGCCAATACCCGCTCATGCACCAGACCGCGCGCCGACAACACCGGGTTGAATGCGCCCGGCTGCTGCGGGAGAGATGTAAATGTGAGCTGCGCCGGCAGTTGTTGTGCTTGCGCTTCTGTAGAGCTGGCGGCAGCAGTCTGCCATGCAGCACTGTCCAATCCGGACTCAGTGTACCCTTCTCCTCCTGCGAGGATCGGTTCCGGAGTTTCAGGTATTGGTAATGGCGTGCTGACAGGCTTGGCGGGCACCGGTTCTACATCCGTTTCCAATTCAGTCTTGTCAACTCCAGTCGCTGTTGCAGTGGTAATTGGCGATGAAGTTGAATTGGCTATTGCAGTTGCTGCTTCATTTACTGGCTCGATTGCAACACCGGTTGCAAGGTCTGTTGTAACTTCGGTTGTAACTTCTGTAGTAACTGCTGTGGTAACTGCTGTGGTACCGGCCGGCACCTGCGTGCTACCCGGTTCAAGCTGTATCGAAGTAGTCTGGTTGGCGATGCCGTTGGTTTCGGGCCACAACAGAAACGCGGTGATTAATGCAACCAACATGGTCGCTCCCAGCAGGCGCAGTGGCGACACCAGTGCGTGCAGTACCGACGCTGAGTATTCACTGTCCTGGATCGCTGCGATTACCTGCTTGATGCCTACCACCGGCGGGCTGTTCGCGGTCAGGGTTGACTGGTCTTCGCGCACATTGCTGGCGAAAGCCGAGAGCAGCGCCTTATCGGACAGAATGTTGATGCGTCGGGTCAGTCCGCTCGCTGCGGTCGCGATCAGCCATTCCGCGCGCGGGGTAAACAATGTCGGGCAAGGACAGCCCGCTGCACTCAGGCGGAAGCGGATATAGGCAGACGCCTCCTGCTTATTCATTGGCTGCAACTGAAAGCTGTGGGTAATGCGTTCGCGTAACTGGCGGATATTGCGGGCACTTAAATTTCGGTCCAGCTCGGGCTGACCGAACAGGATAATCTGCATCAGTTTGTCACGATGGGTTTCCAGGTTGCTGAACAAGCGAATCTCTTCCAGCGTTTCCACCGGCATGCCCTGCGCTTCTTCAATCACGACCAGCACCTTGCGATTGGCCGCGTGTTGCCGCAACAGGTAATTCTGCAATTGCTGCATTACCAGCAGCTTGGAGGTGTCGCGGCGCACCGGCAACTTCAGCTCGAACGCGACGGTATACAGAATCTCATCCGGGCTCAGGTTTGGGTTCGCCAGATAGACGATTTCCGTAGTTTCGGGCAGGCGCTCTTCCAGCATGCGGCACAGCATCGTCTTGCCGCTGCCCACTTCACCTACGACCTTGAGAATTCCTTCGCCGGTGGCGATGGCATATAACATTGCCTCCAGCACTACGCCGCGCCCTGCTTCGCCTCCGGGAAAAAACAGGGCTGTATCCGGAGTTATGCGAAACGGGTGCCGCTCCAGGGAAAAGTAATCCAGATACATTGCAATGCCCTCAGGCCGAAGCGAAAACTACACCCGGCTTTTCGGATTCGGCACCAATGCCTGATCAAAAAACCAGCTCTAGTAGTACTTATCGTCTGCGGACTGAAGATATTGATAAAAATCGGGCAGTTAAACCGCTTTTTTTTGGGGACTAATGCACCTGGCAGGCACCAGCTACGGGCTAATGGCGGTGCCGACTTCGTATGCGGGCAGTTGCTCGGGCTCAATCCTTGCCGCAGCACGCCATTGCTGCACCGCTATACAGCCATCGCAGGGGAAATCTGTGACTGCAAGCTCAAGTCGCAAAAAATTTGAAATTAACACTGTAAACTCGGGTCCGCTACGCGCACTGCCTCGCAACGTCAACTACAGTGTTACTGGCTCGCTTCACCGTAGACTAATTGTGCGGCAGCGATGGCTTTTTCATGATCGAGTTGCATGCCTTTGGCCGCAAGCACGTTGGTCAACGCAGAGAGACAAAACAACACGTTTTCGCGGCTGCTCGCAAAACCCATCAGGCCGATACGCCATACCTTACCTGCCAGACTTCCCAGGCCCGAGCCGATTTCCAAATTGTAGTCATTGAGCAGCAATGAACGAACCTCCGCATCATTGATAACCGATGGAAATGACACAGCATTCAATTGCGGGAGACGATACTCCGCATCGACAACGAATCCCAGACCCAATGCCTTGATGCCTGCCGCAAACGCTTGGTGATGAAGCGCGTGTCGGCGCCAGGCATTTTCGAGCCCCTCTTCCTGGAGAATCACCAAAGCCTCGTGCAATGCATAGAGCGAGTTGACAGGAGCTGTGTGGTGATAGGCCCGTTTCGAATCAGATCCCCAATAACCCATTACCAGGTTCAGATCGAGAAACCAGCTTTGCACCTTGGTTTTGCGCGAAGTAATCACCTTCGCCGCCCGCTCGGAGAAACTGACTGGTGATAAGCCTGGCACACAGGACAGACATTTTTGGGTGCCGGAATAGATAGCGTCTATACCCCAGTCGTCGACTCGCAATTCAATGCCGCCAAGCGAAGTCACGGCGTCAACAATAGAGAGACAGTCGTACTTGCGCGCTAACGCACACAGGGTTTCTGCATCACTGCGCGCGCCCGTGGAAGTTTCGGCGTGTACGAAGGCGAGGGCTTTGGCGTTCGGATTTTCTGCCAATGCTTGCTCAGCCTTGTCCACGTCTACAGTGTGGCCCCAAATGTCCTCGACCATTATTGGCTTCGCGCCACAGCGCTCGGCATTTTCCTTCATTCTCCCGCCGAATACGCCATTCTGGCAGATGATCACTTCATCGCCGGGTTCCAGCAGATTGGTAAACACTGTTTCCATACCGGCCGACCCGGGGGCCGAAACTGGCAGAGTGAGCTTATTCTCAGTCTTGAACGCGTACTGGAGCAGTGCCTTCACCTCATCCATCATAGCGATGAATGCAGGATCCAGATGACCGATAGTTGGTCTGGATAAGGCTTCAAGAACTCGTGGGTTAACATCGGAGGGACCCGGCCCCATGAGCGTGCGTACCGGCGGATGAAAAGATTTGATCATGAGATTTTTCCTGGATTAGGTGACCCCAATTCTACACTGCCTGTTCCCGAAACGAAAAAGCCGACCTGGCCACAACGGCGAGATCGGCTTTTTTTGTTCAAGACCCTGATTTATTCTACTGCAATATCCTTTGCGTCGCTGTCACCCGCCGGGCGGTCAACCAACTCCACATAGGCCATGATGGCATTGTCACCAGCTCGCTCGCCGCATTTCAAAATGCGAATGTAGCCTCCTGGACGACCGACATAGCGCGGTCCGAGCTCGGTGAATAACTTGCCCACAGTCGCTTGGCAGCGCGTGCGGTTGAAGGCGAGACGTCGATTAGCGACGCTATCGCGCTTCGCAAGCGTAATCAGTGGCTCTGCCACACGGCGCAACTCTTTCGCCTTGATCAGGGTTGTTTTGATAATTTCATGCTCCACCAGCGACGTAGTCATGTTCCGAAACATGGCGCTTCGGTGTGAACTATTTCTGCTTAGCTGGCGACCACTGACTCTATGACGCATAACAATATTCCTATTTTACTCAGGCAGCCCGGTCGTCAGACTTGAGACTGGATGGGGGCCAATTTTCCAAACGCAGGCCAAGTGACAATCCACGTGTGGCCAGTACATCTTTGATTTCAGTTAAAGACTTCTTGCCCAGATTAGGCGTCTTGAGCAATTCTACTTCAGTGCGCTGAATCAAATCACCGATGTAGTAAATGTCTTCGGCTTTCAAACAGTTTGCTGAACGCACGGTTAACTCAAGATCGTCTACTGGACGCAACAGGATCGGATCAATCTCGTCTTCAGCTTCTTCCGGTTCAGCCACGACTTCGCTCTGGAGATCCACGAATACAGCCAACTGATGTTGCAGAATAGTTGCTGCACGGCGAATCGCTTCTTCCGGCTCGATCGTGCCATTAGTTTCGATGTCGATGATCAATTTGTCCAGGTCTGTACGCTGCTCAACGCGGGCGTTTTCCACGGAATAAGACACTCGGAGTACCGGGCTGTATGAGGCGTCCAACAGCAATTTGCCAACCGAACGTGTCTCGTCATCTTCAGATGCACGCGAATCAGCAGGTGAATAACCGCGACCCTTGCGAATAGTGAGGCGCATGTTGATGGAGCCGTTGTTATTCAGGTGCGCGATAATATGCTCAGGATTTGCGATTTCTACATCGTGATCCACTTCAATGTCGCCTGCAGTTACAGTACCAGAACCCTTCTTGGACAACTTAAGTACGACTTCGTCTTTATTGTTCAAAACGATAGCGACACCTTTGAGGTTCAGCAAAATTTCGATGACGTCTTCCCTGACGCCTTCAATAGTACTGTATTCGTGCACTACACCGTCGATTTCAACTTCTTCTACAGCACAACCAGGCATAGATGAAAGTAATATTCTGCGCAGCGCATTACCAAGTGTATGACCGAAACCGCGCTCTAACGGCTCCAATACCACCTTGGAATGACACGCGTCGAATTCAACAACCTGTATCACTTGTGGTGTTAAAAAGTCAGATAAAGAAATTTGCATGAAATCCACCCTTTGTGTGATTGTCACTACTTGGAATAAAGTTCGACGATAAGACTCTCGTTGATTTCCTGAGGCAAATCGGCACGATCAGGCTTGCGCGTGAAACGGCCTTCCAATTTGCCGGAATCGACGGTAACCCAGTCAATCAGATTACGCTGCGAAGCTAATTCCAGAGCTGATTTGATTCGTAACTGTTCTTTGGCTTTTTGCCTGATTGCAACTGTGTCACCTTCACTAATACTGAATGAAGGAACGTTAACGAGCGCACCATTCACAGTAACGGCTTTATGCGATACCAACTGGCGGCATTCTGCTCGCGTAGAACCAAAGCCCATGCGATAAACCACGTTGTCGAGTCGACACTCAAGCAACTGCAACAGGTTCTCACCGGTCGCGCCTTTCAGGCGGGCAGCTTCTTTATAGTAGCTGCGGAATTGCTTCTCCAGGATACCGTAAATACGTCGCACTTTTTGCTTCTCGCGCAGCTGCACACCATAGTCTGACAAACGACCACGTCGCGCCCCGTGCTGTCCGGGAATCGTTTCAGCCTTGCACTTGCTATCGATTGGCCTAACACCACTCTTCAGGAACAGGTCAGTTCCTTCGCGGCGTGATAGCTTCAATTTAGGGCCTAAATAACGGGCCATAGTTAATCTCCTGAATTAAACTCTGCGCTTCTTCGGCGGCCGACAACCATTGTGTGGAATTGGGGTAATGTCAGTGATCAGACCTACCTTCAACCCACATCCATTAAGGGCGCGCACGGCAGACTCTCGTCCTGGGCCGGGGCCATTTACTCGTACATCCAAACTTTTCAAACCATACAGTTCGATGGCTGCCTTGCCTGCCTTCTCTGCCGCTACCTGAGCTGCAAACGGGGTGCTTTTACGCGAACCACGGAAGCCAGAACCACCGGAAGTTGCCCAACTGAGGGCGTTGCCCTGACGATCAGTAATCGTCACGATGGTGTTATTGAACGATGCGTGGATAAATGCAATACCGTCAATGACAGCTGTCCTTGATTTCTTCTTTACCGGTTTGGTTGCGGGGGATGCCATAATTTATTCCATCAAACTCTTTAAGTGCTCTTGGTAATTTCTGCGCTGAACAGTGCTTACACTGTCAGCATATGCGTTCTATTTGCGAATCGGCTTGCGCGGGCCTTTTCTGGTGCGCGCATTGGTCTTGGTGCGTTGACCGCGAACCGGTAAACCACGTCGATGACGAATGCCACGGTTGCAACCGAGGTCCATCAGTCGCTTGATATTCATGGACAATTCACGGCGCAAGTCGCCTTCAGTTGTCAGCTTGGCTACTTCTCCGCGAATCTCATCCAACTGCTCAGGGCTAAGCTCTGAAACTTTGGTTGAGGGGGCGATGCCAGTCTTCTCGCAGATCGCCCGCGCAGTTGTCGGGCCAACACCGTAAACATAGCGTAATGAAATTACGATATGCTTATTGTCTGGTATGTTTACTCCGGCAATACGTGCCATATTTGCTCCGTTCTTCTCTTCGCTCTATTCGATGCGACCTAACAATAATAAATTTTCTTCAGTTACCAGCTCGCCTGGTCTAAACCAACCAGAATGATTCAGCTGGTCTAACCTTGACGCTGTTTATGGCGCGGTTCCGCTTTGCAAATGACGCGAACAGAACCGTTGCGCTTGATCATTTTACAATTCCGGCAAATCTTCTTAACTGATGCTCTAACTTTCATGGTCTCTCTCCGTAATTCTTATCGCTGGCTAACTAAACGCCTGTGCGACCATAGTTACCCAATTTGGATTTCTTCATCAGCGAGTCATATTGATGTGACATCAAATGTGACTGCACCTGTGACCAGAAGTCCATGGTTACTACAACTGAAATCAATAACGCCGTACCACCAAGGTTAAACGGCACATTCGCCAGCATCTGCATGAAGTCTGGCAACAAACACACCAGCGTGATGTAGATTGCGCCAAACATGGTCAGGCGAGTGATCACGCCATCGATGTATTTCGCTGTCTGTTCACCGGGCCGGATGCCAGGAATGAAGGCTCCGGAGCGCTTCAGGTTTTCTGCCACATCCCGTGGGTTGAACACCAACGCGGTATAAAAGAAGCAGAAGAAAATTATCATGGCGCTGAAAATAATAATGTACAGCGGTTGCCCCGGTCCGATAAGCAGAGCCAAATCCTGCAACCACTCTGAGCCGTCGGCCTGGCCAAACCACTGACCCAGTGAAGCGGGAAACAGCAGAATACTGCTGGCAAAAATAGCTGGAATTACACCAGCCATATTAATCTTTAATGGCAGATGACTGGCCTGCGCCTGATACATCTTTCTGCCTTGTTGGCGCTTGGCGTAATTTACCGTGATACGGCGCTGCGCACGCTCCACGAACACGATGCAGGCGATAACACCAATCGCTATAACTCCGACAACCAATAACAGCACACCATTTATCTGGCCTTCATACGCCTGGGTTAATGACGTACCAATGGCGGCAGGGAAACCGGCCACAATGCCAGCAAAAATCAGCATGGAAATACCGTTGCCAATACCTTTTTCTGTAATCTGTTCACCAAGCCACATCAGGAACATGGCGCCTGTTATCAACGAAACAATCGCTGTCAGGTTGAAGGCTACGCCTGGGGCGTATGCCATCGGTGCGAGCAAACCAACTGTCATGCCTGTACCCTGCACTGTTGCCAGAGCCAAAGCACCATAACGCGTGTACTGGGTAATCTTGCGGCGACCAGACTCGCCTTCTTTCTTCAACTGGTCCAGCTGCGGACTAACCGCAGTCAACAGCTGCATGATAATAGAAGCCGAGATATACGGCATGATACCCAGTGCCAGGATGCTCATACGCTCCAAAGCGCCACCACCAAACATGTTGATCATGTCGGTGAAAGTTCCTTCCTGCTGAGTGAAGAATGCGGACAACTGCAGCGGATCAATACCAGGAACAGGAATATGAGTTCCGATTCTGTAAACAAATATGGCAAACAACAAAAACAGCAGGCGTGACTTTAATTCACCGAGGCCGGCGCCAATGTTTTCAGGATTAATGTTGGGTTTATTTGCCATCTAATTTAACTGCTATTTTCCAATTACTACTATTGCGCTACCGGTTTGATCTTCTTGGGTAGTTTCTTGACTTTCACCTTCGGTGGAGTGTCGATTACTTTGCCGCCTGCCGCTTCAATGGCTGCACGTGCACCCTTCGTCACACCGATACCCTGCAGCGTTAAGGCTCGGGTAATCTTGCCGGACAACATAACCTTGGCGCGCTTGATGTCTGCAGTAATCAGATTGGCTTTTCGGAGTGCTGCCAGATCGATCACATCTACCACCATCATGTTCAATTCTGAAGTTCTTACTTCCGCCGATACTTGACCAATGCGCGAAACGAAACCGAATTTCGGCAAACGCATTTGCAGTGGCATCTGACCACCTTCAAATCCTGGCGATACGGTACCGCCGGCACGGGCTTTCTGACCCTTGTGACCTTTACCGCTGGTCTTACCGAGACCGCTGCCTATGCCGCGACCAACTCGTCGCTTCGCGTGAGTGCTGCCAGGAGCTGGACTTAATGTATTCAAATGCATTCTAAATTCCTCAGACGATAGCAAGCAGGTAGCTGATCTTGTTGATCATGCCACGCACCGCTGGTGTATCTTCCAGCTCGACGGTTTGATGCATACGCTTCAATCCTAAACCTTGCAGGCACGCCTTGTGCTTGGGAAGGGCTCCAATTCTGCTGCGTACGAGTGTTATCTTGACTGTTTTCTTTGGCATGGAAATCACTATTTCTTTATGTTCTCGTTTATAGCAACCTTTGTGGCCGCTGCTTTTCCTGACTTGTTTAGCTGGTAATTTCTTCTATTGTCTTGCCACGCTTGGCTGCAATCTCTTCAGGGGCGCGCATATCGCGCAGACCTTTAAATGTGGCGCGAACGACGTTTACCGGGTTAGTTGAGCCGTAGCACTTTGCCAACACGTTTTGAACACCGGCCAGTTCCAGAATAGAGCGCATTGCACCACCAGCGATAACTCCAGTACCTTCAGATGCCGGCTGCATATACACCTTGGAAGCGCCGTGCGCTGCACGGATTGGATACTGCAGGGTATGACCATCAAGATTCACGCTGATCATATTGCGACGCGCTGCTTCCATTGCTTTCTGAATCGCCAGTGGCACTTCACGTGCCTTGCCGCGGCCAAAACCGACGCGTCCGTTACCGTCGCCAACAGCGGTCAAAGCTGTGAACGCGAATATACGACCACCTTTCACGACCTTGGCAACGCGGTTAACTTGAATCAGTTTTTCCTGCATGCCTTCTTCGTTCTTATTTGGCTCGTTTTTAAATGCCATAAATAACCCTTAGAATTTCAATCCGCCTTCACGTGCCGCTTCGGCTAATGCCTTGACGCGACCGTGATAGGCATAACCTGAACGATCGAAAGCAACTGTTTCGATTCCCGCTGCTTTAGCGCGCTCTGCAATCAATTTTCCAATTGCTCCAGCGGCTTCTATATTGCCTGTTTTCTCACCCTTGCTGTGCTTGCCAACAGTGGATGCACTCGCCAGAATTTGATTACCGGTAGGTGAAATGATCTGCGCATAGATATGGCGCGGAGAACGATACACACACAGGCGATTCATTCTCAATTCACTGATCTTTGATCTTGCACGCTTGGCTCGGCGCAAACGAGCTACTTTTTTATCGTTCATCGATTCGGCCCTATTTCTTCTTCGCTTCTTTTCTATACACTCGCTCATTCGCGTAGCGAATACCCTTGCCTTTATAAGGCTCTGGTCGGCGGAAATCCCTGATCTCCGCAGCTACCTGACCGACCAATTGCTTATCAACACCGCTTATCAGAATTTCAGTCACACTCGGAGTTTCGGCAGTAACACCGTCAGGCAATTGATAATCGATTGGGTGCGAATAACCCAGAGTCAGATTAACTGTTTTGCCTTGAGCTTTGGCCCTGAAACCCACGCCCTGTAGCTCCAGCTTTTTTTGGAAGCCTTTGCTAACACCCTGCATCATGTTATTGATGAGTGCGCGAAATGTGCCTGACATGGCATTCGCTTCACGCGAGTCATCTTTGGCTGCGATTTTCAGTTGGGTCCCGTCTTGCGAAACGCCTACGGAACGATGCAACTGCAATACCAGTTCGCCTTTGCTACCTTTGACCGACACTTGAGAATCGGTCAACTTTGTTTCTACACCCTTGGGGATATCCACAGGGTTGTTCGCTACTCTAGACATATCTTTTGCTCTGTCGCTGTCTTATCTTGCTTTTAAAGAAAAACGCTCTTTTAGAATACGGTACACAAAACTTCACCACCGATTCCGGCGGCTAACGCTTGTTTGTTGGTCATCAGACCCTGATTTGTTGACAGGATCGATATCCCCAATCCAGCACGGTTCACAGGTACGTCTTCCTTGCCTTTATAAATTCGAAGACCTGGTCGGCTGATGCGCTTGATCTCTTCTACGACTGGCTTGTTGCGGTAATATTTCAGTTCAATGCTGATTATGGCTTTGCCATCAACATCTTGCACTGAGTATCCGGCAATGTAGCCTTCACTCTGCAATACCTTGCTCAACTCTACTTTTATCTTGGATGAGGGGCTGCTTACGTTTGGCAGTTTGGCCATTTGCGCATTGCGAATACGCGTAAGGAAATCTGCGATTGGATCTGACATGCTCATAGTTTTTTCCTGCTTATTTCCCGATTACCAGCTAGCCTTGGTCAAGCCCGGAATATCACCACGCATAGCGGCTTCACGTATTTTGTGACGACACATACCAAATTTTCGATAGACGCCATGTGGACGACCAGTAATTCGGCAACGCCGTACTTGCCGAACTGGACTTGCATCACGCGGCAATTTCTGGAGTTTGACCTGGGCTTCCCACTTTTCTTCATCGCTTGCTTTGACGCTTCGCAGAACTGCCTTTATAGCCGCCCGCTTGGCAGCGAACTTGGCCACCGTCTTGGTGCGTTTCGCTTCTCTGACTATCATTGATGTTTTTGCCATCTTAAGACTCCTTTGCCCCTGCTTTCGCGGCATCGTTTGCTGGTGCAGATCCCTTGAATGGGAAGCGAAGAGCGGCTAACAATGCCCGGCCTTCTTCGTCATTTCTTGCAGTAGTGGAGATCGTAATATCGAGACCGCGTATTTTATCTATCTTGTCGTAATCAATTTCCGGGAAGATGATCTGCTCAGTCACACCCATTGCGTAGTTACCACGGCCATCGAATGATTTCGGGTTCAAACCGCGAAAGTCACGAATACGCGGAATGGCTATACCAACCAGTCTTTCCAGGAATTCATACATGCGCTCACCGCGTATAGTTACCTTTGCGCCCACTGGCCAACCCTCACGAATTTTGAAGCCGGCGATAGACTTGCGCGCTTTGGTAATAACCACTTTCTGACCACTGATAGCAGTAAGATTGTCAGCGGCCGCGTCCAGAATTTTCTTGTCAGCGACAGCCTCGCCCAATCCCATATTCAACACCACTTTGGTGATTTTCGGCACACGCATGGGATTATCGTAACCAAACTGCTTGGTTAATGCGGGTATAACTTCTTTCTTATAAAACTCTTTCAGATGAGCCATGAGTGGCAACCTACCTGTTGTTGATCTAATTCAGTCAATCAAATTTAATTAATCTGGTTCAGTAAATTTGAGTTCGTTAATCTATATTCTGCCCGTTTGATTTATAAACGCGCTTCTTGTCTCCGTCATCCTGCACCTTGATCCCAACGCGATCGGCTTTATTGGTTTCAGGATTAAAAATAGCCACATTGGAAATACTCAATGCCGCTTCTTTCTCTATGATGCCGCCGGGTTGACCCGCATTCGGGTTTGGTCTGGTATGACGTTTAACCATGTTTACGCCAACAACGATCACTTTGTCATCGCCGACCAAACGAGAAATAGTGCCGCGTTTCCCTTTGTCTTTGCCTGTGATTACAATCACTTCATCATCACGTTTTAGTTTGCGCATCGTCGCCTCTATCTCTCTAATCTGGTTCTTATAGCACTTCTGGTGCTAATGAAATAATTCGCATAAATTTTTCAGTGCGCAATTCTCGGGTAACAGGACCGAACACACGCGTGCCGATTGGCGCGTCCTGGTTATTCAGTAAAATCGCAGCATTGTCATCGAAACGAATCAATGAACCGTCACCACGGCGCACGCCTTTCTTGGTACGCACAACCAGTGCAGTCAACACTTGCCCTTTCTTCACTTTGCCGCGAGGAATAGCCTCTTTGACACTGACTTTGATAATGTCACCAATACGCGCATAACGACGATGGGAACCGCCCAACACCTTGATGCACATAACACGCTTGGCGCCGCTATTATCGGCTACATCTAAAATTGACTGTACTTGAATCATCGATTCGCTCCATCATGCATTCGTCTTTTGGAATGCAGATATACCTTTGTAACCCGTTTAAACTTCTGCTGCCCTTTCATCTATCGAAACCAGTGCCCATGACTTGGTTTTTGATATGGGACGTACTTCCTTGATTGTTACTTCATCACCTGGCATGCACTCATTGTTCGCATCATGCGCGTGAATTTTGGTGGAGCGCTTGATGATCTTGCTGTAGACAGGATGCTTGACCCGTCGCTCAATCAAGACAACGATTGATTTGTCCATCTTGTTGCTTACAACGCGTCCGCTTACTGTGCGAGCAACTTTCTCTTGATTCTCACTGGCCGACATATTCAAGACCCACTTCGCTGTTTTTCAGTAATAATGGTTTTTACACGTGCAATGTCTTTTCTCACGTTCGTAATCAAATGAGTTTGACCCAGCTGCCCCGTGCTCTTCTGCATACGAAAATTGAACTGATCTTTGAAAAGATCGTTCAATTGTGTCTGCAATTCTGCGACAGATTTTCCCCGCAGTTCGTTGCCTTTCGCTTTCATTACATCACCGTCCGCTTAACAAAGGCTGTCGCAAATGGGAGTTTTGCTGCAGCCAGATCGAAGGCTTCCCGTGCAACAGTTTCGTCCACGCCTTCCATTTCAAACATCACACGACCTGGCTGAATTTGTGCTACCCAGTATTCAACGTTACCCTTACCTTTACCCTGACGTACTTCGAGCGGTTTCTGGGTAATTGGCTTATCTGGAAATACGCGAATCCAGATTTTACCGCCACGTTTTACGTGTCTGGTCATGGCGCGACGAGCCGATTCGATCTGCCGCGCAGTCAAACGACCCCGAGAAATGGCCTTCAGGCCAAATTCGCCAAAATCTACTTTATTGCCACGCTGGGAAAGGCCTCGATTACGGCCCTTCATCATCTTGCGAAATTTTGTACGCTTCGGTTGTAACACGACTACATTCCTCTAGTTGGACTTGGCTTCTTTCGGCGCAGGCGCCGCGTGCAAGTCCAGTACTTCGCCTTTGAATATCCACACTTTGACACCGATGATGCCGTAGGTAGTGTTAGCCTCTGATGTCGAGTAGTCGATGTCCGCACGCAATGTGTGCAATGGCACTCGACCTTCGCGATACCACTCAGAGCGTGCGATTTCGGCGCCGCCTAAACGACCGCCTACTTGAATTTTAATTCCTTCTGCTCCCTGGCGCATGGCGTTTTGTACTGCACGCTTCATGGCGCGGCGGAACATCACTCTGCGTTCAAGTTGTTGCGCAACACTATCCGCAACCAACTGTGCATCAAGATCTGGCTTGCGAATTTCTTCAATGTTGATCTGAACCGGAACACCCATTTTTTCTGCAAGAATGTTGCGCAGTGTTTCAACATCTTCGCCTTTCTTGCCTATCACGATACCCGGACGCGCAGTAAAGATTGTCAGCTTTGCGGTTTGTGCTGGACGCTCAATTTCGATTCTTGAAACGGATGCGCTCGCCAATCGCTTCCTAATAAACTCTCTCACCTGTATATCAATGAGCAAGTTGTTTGCGTATTCAGCTCCTTCCGCATACCAAATAGACGTATGCTTCTTGACTATGCCAAGTCGAATACCAGTTGGATGTACTTTCTGACCCATCCGAATCTCCTAGCTATCAGCGACTGTAATTGTTATGTGACATGAACGCTTCAAGATGCGATCGGCGCGACCCTTCGCTCTTGGCATAATGCGTTTCATAGTCATGCCTTCATCAACACAAATCGTTGATATTTTTAATTCGTCAACATCCGCGCCTTCGTTATGCTCTGCATTTGCAATCGCAGAGTTCAATACTTTCTTGATTATTGCCGCGCCTTTTTTCGGGCTATAGGTCAATAACATCAATGCTTCTTCAACGGCCTTGCCCCGAATCTGGTCGGCAACCAGGCGGGCTTTCTGCGCCGAAAGACGAACACCCTTTAATTTTGCTGCTACTCTCATCATCGATCCCCTAGCGCGCCTTCTTGTCTGCAGAGTGGCCGCGATAAGTACGGGTCGCAGAGAATTCGCCTAATTTATGGCCAACCATGTCTTCATTTATAGATACAGGTATGTGCTGCCGGCCATTGTGTATCGCAATAGTCAGACCAATCATCTCCGGAGAGATCATTGAACGACGTGACCAGGTCTTGATCGGACGCTTGTCGTTAGTCTCAGACGCTGTCTGTACTTTCTTCATCAAGTGAAGATCTATAAAAGGACCTTTCTTCAGTGAACGTGGCACGTCTCTATTCCTCTATCAACGACTTATCGGGTTGATTTTCTGCGACGAACGATCATATCGGTCGTGCGCTTGTTAGTTCTTGTCTTGTAACCCTTGGTTGGTGTGCCCCATGGTGAAACAGGGTGACGACCACCAGAAGTTCTTCCCTCACCACCACCATGTGGATGATCGACCGGGTTCATGGCAACGCCACGCACAGTTGGCTTGATGCCTCTCCAACGACTGGCACCGGCTTTACCCAGTGAACGCAGGCTGTGCTCGGAGTTGGAGACTTCGCCCATGGTGGCGCGGCAATCAGATAGTACTTTTCGCATCTCACCTGAGCGGAGACGCAGTGTGGCGTAGTCGCCTTCACGTGCAACCAGCTGCAGGGAAGTACCCGCACTACGTGCAATCTGGGCACCCTTGCCGGGCTTCATTTCTACACAATGCACAGTGCTACCCAGTGGGATGTTACGCAATGGCAGGCAATTTCCCTGATTGATTGGCGCATCACGGCCGGACAGCAAGGTGGCGCCGGCTTTGACCTTCGCTGGCGCAATAATGTAACGACGCTCACCATCGGCATACTTTAACAAGGCGATATTCGCAGTGCGGTTTGGATCGTATTCCAAACGCTCTATTACTGCCGGGATTCCGTCTTTGTCGCGACGGAAATCGATAATTCGATACCTTTGCTTGTGTCCACCGCCTGCATGCCGACGGGTAATTCTGCCTGTGTTATTGCGACCACCCGTTTTGGATTGGGAGGTTGTTAATGGGGCGTATGGAGCCCCCTTATGCAACTCAGGATTTACAATCTTGACGACGAATCGGCGTCCAGGTGAAGTTGGTTTACATTTAACGACTGCCATGATTTACCCCTTACCCGATATCCGCGAAGTCGATCTGATGACCGGCTTCAAGCCGAACATATGCCTTCTTCCAATCCGACCGCTTTCTTACTTGTCCACGCGCCGTACGCTTGGTCTTGCCTTTAACCTTTATTACCTGAAGATCATCAACGACCACGTTAAACAATTTCTCTACCGCATGCCGAATCTCAGGCTTGGTCGCATTCAATGCCACCTTAAAGGTGTACTGATTATTATTTTCGCTAAGCAGCGTGGACTTCTCAGAAACGTGAGGGCCCAGAATTACGGTATATAAGCGCTCATGGTTCATGCCAACATCTCCTCAACTTTCTTGAGAGCAGGAACTGTTATCAATACCTTTTCGAATCCGATAAGGCTGACTGGATCGAGTCCAGCCACATCCGATACTTCTACCTTGTGCAGGTTTCTGGCAGCCAGGTACAAGTTCTCTTCGACTGATTCGGAAACGATCAAAACATTTTCCAGATCAAATTCTTTCAGTTTACTTACCAGTTCCTTGGTCTTGTGTGATGCCAGAGCGAATTCATTCACAACCAGCAAGCGACCCTGGCGAATCAATTCCGACAGGATGCACTGCATCGCTCCGCGATACATTTTCTTGTTAAGTTTTCTGGAATGGTCCTGAGGACGCGCTGCAAACGTTTTTCCACCGCTGCGCCAAAGTGGGCTGCGAATAGTACCTGCGCGGGCACGACCAGTGCCTTTTTGACGAAACGGCTTGCGGCCACCACCCCGTACATCAGAGCGGGTTTTTTGCTGAACAGTACCCTGGCGGGCACCTGCCATATAAGTGATGACAGTCTGGTGCACCAATGCCTCGTTATAGGCACGGCCAAAAGAACCGTCTGATAGTGATATTTTTTCTTTGCCCGTCTTCTTGCCGGGCAACGCAAGACTTAATTCCATGCTTATTACCCCTTGCCCTTGGTCGATGGACGAACTATGACGTTGGAACCGGTAGCACCAGGCAGTGCTCCGCGAATAAGAAGAAGATTATTTTCCAGATCGACTCGTACTACTTGCAGCGATTGGGTAGTTGTTCTGACGGCACCCATGTGACCGGACATTTTCTTGCCTTTCCAAACCCGTCCTGGTGTCTGGTTTTGGCCGATGGAGCCCGGCGCGCGATGGGAAAGCGAGTTACCGTGGGTCGCATCACCCATTGTGAAGTTATGACGTTTAATCGTGCCCTGAAAGCCTTTACCTTTGGATGTGCCTGTAACATCGACCATTTGACCTGCTTTAAACAGATCAACCTTGATCTCGCTACCCGTGGTAAGTGCCGCAGCTTCTTCGCCTTCGGTGCGGAATTCCCAAAGCCCAGAACCGGCTTCAGTATTGGCTTTGGCATAATGGCCAGCGAGAGCTTTACTCACACGGGATGCGCGACGTGAACCCGTAGTTATCTGAATAGCGCTATAGCCATCAGTTTCCGGAGTTTTGACTTGAGTAACCCGATTTGGTTGTACTTCTACAACTGTTACAGGTATGGACATGCCTTCTTCAGTGAAAACGCGGGTCATGCCGCTTTTCCGACCGACTAATCCTATCGACATTTTATAAACCTCATCGTGCACGGGGCTGAGACCCGCTATGGCCGCTGACGCGTTACACTATGTTGGTTACCGCTTGGGTAACATGATGTTTCAGTTTCCGACTGTCTCTTACTAGCACACTGGTACTGAATTTTTTAACTGGACTAGTATTAACTAGCGGTTCAAACCGCTGGTTAAGACCTAACCCAGGCTAATCTGTACTTCCACACCCGCTGCAAGATCCAGCTTCATTAGCGCATCAACTGTCTTCTCAGTTGGCTCGATGATGTCGAGCAAGCGCTTGTGGGTGCGAATTTCATACTGGTCGCGCGCATCTTTATCTACGTGCGGGGAGATCAATATGGTGAATCGTTCTGTATTCGTTGGCAGTGGAATCGGACCGCGGACTTGAGCTCCAGTGCGCTTTGCTGTATCGACGATTTCCTGGGTAGATTGATCAATCAGTCGATGATCGAAGGCTTTGAGCCGAATTCTGATTCGCTGACTTTGCATCTACTTGTAACTCCAAAAAATCTTAGAAATTAATTATTTACAGCCTATTTTTCAGGCAATCATCTTTTAAACGCCAAAAAAGGATGCGAATGTTAAAGTTTTGGCCCTGATGTGTCAAGCGTAACCAGCCTGAAACCCGCTTTTTATCTACCTTCTAGCCGATTCAAAAGGTTTCAAATCGACCCAGAGAATATTCGGCCAAATCCCACGAAAATATTGGGATTTAATGCCTCTCGAATCTCCCTCTCCTTAATTCTCAAATCAGTCAATCGCAGGGTCAGTTCCGAGCAGCGTGCGGCAAGCCACTGCTTCCCGTGCATAAAAAAGCCAGCACACCATGTGCGCTGGCTTTTGGGATCGAGAAAAGTAACTTACTCGAATATTTTAGCGACGACGCCGGCGCCCACGGTTCGACCACCTTCACGAATCGCGAAGCGCAAGCCTTCGTCCATCGCAATCGGGTTGATCAAAGTGACTACCATCTTCACGTTGTCACCTGGCATT
>Ga0049084_10000033_pt1 | contig 47783 bp, 38 predicted proteins | sample GreLakmeON33MSRF_FD_66720 | JGI IMG/M metagenome (GOLD analysis project Ga0049084, IMG submission 66720) | Freshwater lentic microbial communities from great Laurentian Lakes, MI, USA - Great Lakes metaG ON33MSRF | ecosystem: Environmental > Aquatic > Freshwater > Lake | place: Great Lakes... | reverse complement strand
AGTGGGTTGTACACAGAATTTCTCTTCTCTTCTCTGATCAAATACCCACTCCTTGCGTGCTACGGTTCGACAATTCCGCTACACTTCGTGTTTTCCATATGATCTCTAGGTTTTCTTCGATTTGCGGTCCTACCATCGCCTTCTAGTATGGTCATCACACTATTGGAGTGATTAATGTTCATCAGTGTTCTTGAGCTTTTCAAAATTGGAATAGGTCCCTCAAGCTCTCATACCATGGGGCCAATGGTGGCGGCCAGTGATTTCCGTAGTCGCATTCAGACTTTAGCCGCAACTAATCCAGTTGATCCGGATCTCCATGTTCGCTGCATCCTGAAAGGTTCTCTAGCATTCACCGGAAAGGGCCACGCGGCTGATCATGCCGTAGCATTGGGGCTGCATGGGTATTCCCCAGAGGGCTTGGCCGAGCAGTCGGTAAATGAACTGATGGAGCGGTTATGGAATGGTCGATTAATCAAGCTGAGTGAGACACTATCGGTCAGGTTTAGTGCAGCAATAGATGTGGTTTTTGATCGCACCCAGCCGTTGCCGCAGCATCCGAATGGCATGATCTTCGAATTGCTCGACGGCAGTGGGAAAATGGTTCTGTCAGAAACTTATTTTTCGGTAGGTGGCGGTTTCGTCAATACACTTGCTGAAATTAGCAAGTTGGATGCGCCGCTTAAAATGGAGTCTGCTAGTTTGTGTCCCTATCCATTTGATTCAGCCGATTCCATGGTTAAGATGGCAGACGAGAGCGGCCTGTCGATCGCGATGCTAAAGCGGTTGAATGAACACACTAAGATGACCGATGACGAGCTGAATCAAGGGTTAGATGCTTTATGGCGTGCGATGCAGGTATGCCTTGAGAAGGGATTGGCGGTAGAAGGTGTTCTACCTGGAAGTCTCAAGCTACCGCGACGAGCAAAAGCTTTATTTAAGCAGCTGCAAGATGCCCCTTCAGAGGCCAATCTAAATGACTGGCTATGCGCCTATGCCATGGCGGTGAATGAGGAAAATGCTGCAGGACATATGGTGGTCACTGCGCCGACTAATGGTGCTGCAGGGGTGATTCCAGCCGTTCTATATTACCTTGTTCACCATGAAGGTGGGACACAGGAGCAGGTCCGTGAGTTTCTACTCACTGCTGCTGCGGTGGGTGGCATCATCAAGCATAGGAGTTCGATTTCAGGGGCGGAAGTCGGGTGCCAGGGTGAGGTTGGTTCCGCTGCTGCCATGGCGGCAGCTGGTTTATGCGCAGTACGAGGTGGAAGCCCTCAACAGATCGAGAATGCCGCGGAAATCGCGCTTGAGCACCACTTGGGCATGACCTGTGATCCGGTTGGCGGCCTTGTGCAGGTTCCTTGCATTGAGCGGAATGGATTCGGTGCCATCAAGGCGGTCACTGCAGCTTCGTTGGCGAAGCGCGGGAGTGGAATACACTTCATGCCGTTGGATGGATGTATTGCCGCGATGAAGCAAACTGGCTTAGAGATGTCAGCAAAGTTCAAGGAAACTTCTCTGGGTGGATTGGCGGTAAGTATTACTGAATGCTAGAAACCCCTGAGTAACATCGGTGGTCGATGATCATGCCTCTTGCTGACATCATCTTATTGGTTCATTTTCTGTTCGTGCTATTTGTGGTCAGTAGCCTACCGCTTATCTGGGTCGGTTCGGCGTGTGGGTGGGATTACGTCCGTAATCGTCATTTTCGGCTTACTCACCTTGGCGCGATTCTGTTTGTAGCCGGTGAATCATTGCTAGGATTTGTTTGTCCGCTCACCGCTTGGGAGGATGAGTTACGCCAGTCTGAGGAACGAGGAAGCTTCATTCAGCGATGGTTGCACTTCATCCTGTTCTACGATTTTCCAGAAGGAGTGTTGACGGTAGTCTACGTGCTGTTCGCATTGTTAGTTGTGGTCACTTTTCGATTGGTGCCCATGCGATGAAAGTTTCTCGACAGGCTTGTAGCAATCGGGCCGAGCAGTGCGACTAGATGGACTGTAGATGTGGGGCTGTTTTAACGGATCACGATGGTCAGACGAGTGTCGCCACGTAAGAGACTAAGCATGATGCTATTCTCCCCAGGTTGTAAGGCAGCGAGGAACTCCTGCACCGTGCGTATTTTGCGACGGTTGACACCGAGAATGATGTCACCAGGTCTGATGCCGTGCAGCCACGCGGGGCTATTGGCTTCTACCTTAGGTACGAGTACGCCTTCTACCCTACCGTGGAGTCTCGAGCCGGGCTTGATGTTAGCGACTGATGCACCTGCGAGCTGTGGTAATGTTTCCTCGCTGGTGCTGGGTACTTCGAGTGGTTTGGCAATCAGTGCTTTTGCGATCACCAGTCTTCCATCCCTCAGCAGCCCGAGCTCTATCTTCTCCCCGATCGGAACCATGCCAATCTTGTTGCGTAAGTCAGCAGAATTGCGCACGTTACGTCCATTGAAGGTTGACACAACGTCACGCGGCATAATCCCAGCCTTTTCCGCAGGTGAATTGGCTTCAACTGAATTAATGATCGCACCATCAGTGGAGGGGAGTCCCAGTGCCAAGGATAGGTCATATGTAATATCCTCGCTGCTGGCACCGAGTCTGCCACGGCGGACTTCACCAAATCGGACGATCTGATCTAACACTGCCTTAGTCATCACGCTCGGTACAGCGAATCCAATACCGACACTAGCACCGGAAGGGCCAATGATGGCGGTGTTGATCCCGATTAACTCTCCCTTGAGATTGACTAGTGCGCCACCAGAGTTCCCCGGATTGATTGACGCATCGGTCTGGATGAAGTCCTCGTAGCCTTCTATATCTAATCCACTCCTACCGAGTGCGCTGACGATTCCGGATGTGACAGTTTGGCCGAGACCAAATGGATTGCCGATCGCAACGACAAAGTCACCGACGCTGAGCAAATCTGAATCACCGAGTTTCAGTGCCTGCAAATTCTTGGCTTCAATTTTCAGTAGAGCAATGTCGGTGCCTGGGTCCATGCCGATGAGCTTGGCCTGGAATTGGCGACGATCTTTGAGAGTGACGATAACCTGAAGGGCGTCCTTGATGACGTGATGGTTGGTGATGACATACCCCTTGACGGCATCGACAATGACGCCCGATCCAGCGCTGCGCTCTTGCCGAGCAGATTGATCTGGGATGCTAAAGAAACGACGAAAGAATGGATCCCGAAATAGCGGATTGTCTTCGATGGCAGATCGAGTCAGTACCGAGATATTCACAACCGCTGGCGTAACTTCCTGCAATAGAGGTGCCAACGAGGGAATAGTGCCTCTGCTATCAGTGAGTGGCAGAGCCCCTGCATTAACAGGCAGTGACATTGCTAGGCAGATAATGAAACTAGCGTTGAAGATTCTCATCATTAGCTTGTTAGGGCTCATGTGTTGGCAGTTGGGCACGAGGGCTAAAGGTTCAATGCGTTGCGTATGTTCAGTATCTCGGCTGTTTCGGGTGAGAATTTTTCCTGGTCAAATGCCATGTCACCGTCAACAATCGGCTTGCCATCAGCCCTAAGTCCACGGAAATCATATAGCGACGTATCTGCTAAGTGCGAGGGCTGCACATTTTGTAGCGCGGTGAACATAGTCTCCAGTCTGCCCGGAAATTTTCGTTCCCACTGTTGCAACATTTCTTTAACTGCCTGGCGCTGCAAATTTTTCTGCGAACCACACAGGTTACAGGGGATGATGGGAAAGCTCTCTGACTCGGCGTAAGCGGCGAGATCATGTTCTTTGCAGTATGCAAGTGGGCGAATCACGATGTGCCGGCCATCATCACTCACCAACTTTGGTGGCATTGTTTTAAGCTTGCCACCATAAAATAGGTTGAGAAATAAAGTTTCGAGTATGTCGTCTCGGTGGTGCCCTAGCGCGATTTTGGTAGCGCCAAGCTCGCTTGCGATGCGATATAGGACCCCCCGGCGGAGCCGAGAACAGAGACTGCAAGTAGTCTTACCTTCAGCGATGACGCGTTTAACAACGCTGTAGGTGTCCTGTTCAACGATATGAAACGGTATGCCCATATCGGTAAGGTATTCCGGTAGAACATGTTCAGGGAAGCCGGGTTGTTTCTGATCTAGATTTACTGCAATTAATTCGAATTGTAGTGGCGCATGAGCTTGTAGATTTAGCAGGATATCAAGTAGAGCGTAGCTATCCTTTCCGCCGGACAGGCAGACCATCACCCGGTCGCCCGCTTCGATCATGTTGAAGTCGGCTATCGCGGACCCGACCAACCGCCTCAAACGTTTGTGTAGTTTGTTGGTGTTGTACTGTTTCTTTCTCGATAGAAATTCCATTTGAACCTCGGCATCTCAGAGATGCATCAAATTTGAATGAGTTTAAGATGAGAATTTATTGGCATTTTCTCAGATCGCAAGTGGCTTGCACAGTGAGAGTCTCTGTCCGGGTACTCAGTGAGTCACCAACATAAAATATCTGCACATCAAGAAATCGGTTTGTATATATCCTTTTGATATAAGTAAATATACTGATAGTATTTAATATTATATAGATCGTCTGCTAATCTCTCGCCCATTAATCGTAAGTATCCTCTGAGACTAAATAAATGGCTACACATGAGATTCTAATATCAGGGCCCGTTCTGACGATCCAAAAAGATTGGTTATAGGGGGAAAGAATTCATGTTGATCGTGACAATTTAGAAAATAAGGTCGCAAGTTGTGAGGCATTGAGAATTAAGATTGGCTGAATAAGGTAATTTAAGTTTGGTCGCCATGGTCGCCATGGCCGCCAAATAAGCACCGACCATAAAGATGGAGGTGAGAACGTCCAACTGATAGTGGTGACCAAACGGAATGCCGAGTGTGCCGCTTAGGAGAGAGTAGTGAAATACTATTTGCAAATCATAATTGTATCTGTAGCCAGCATATTGCCTGTCGAATCGATTGAGGCGAATGTGGACGGTAAATCGGCACAAGAGTTGCTGGTTGCCCGGCAAGGGTTGCAACAAATAGTCCAAGCAGGGTCATCGTCAAACAATAGAGAGCGAGTAAAGTCATCAGGTGAGAACTTTAAGTGGGCAATCAATCCAGAAAATCAGCCAATTACTCCACCTAATCCAAATCAGTACCTGTATTCGGACCGTGAGTATGATTGGTGGGAACAGCCCGGAACAAAAGCGGAAGCGCCTCAAAAGACCGTAAGCTATCACCGGCGTTCGAATAGTTACGCTACTAATCCGGACCCCGATCCGCCGAGATATGTGCGTCAGTTGAGTGAGATCGGAGTCGATGCATTCAAAGATGTCACTTGGCTTGAAATTGGGATCGAGCATCGAACTCGATACGAAATGCGGCATAACGATATTCGGCACATTGAAGGCGGATACGACAACCCCTTCTTCTTAAGGAATAGGGTATATCTAGGGATAAAAGAAATCCTTGATCCGTTTCGTTTCGCGGTTGAGTTTCAGGACTCGCGAGTTTACAACCATAAGTTTGCGTCAACCGATCAGGAGAATAATCCATACGATTTAATCAATGGCTATGGGGAATTATTTTTCAAGCGCGCGTTAGGTGAAGATGGCCGTGGACAGAATCAACCAATTAGATTTCGGGTGGGCCGCATGGCCTACGAGACGCTAGATAGACGTTTTATCGGACGGAATGAATGGCGAAATACAACCAACTCGTTTGAAGGTTTTCGTTTGAATTTGGGCCAGCAAAATAACCCGTGGGAGGTAGAGATGTTTGGCTTGCAACCAGTAAAACGCCTTCAGACCAGATTTGATGAGGCTAACAAGCATCTATGGGTATTTGGAGCGATCGGGCATTGGCGGAAGTGGTCCGACATTATCACTCTGCAACCGTATTATATGGGACAAAAGCAAACGGCTGACCCAAATGGACTAACGACGACAAGCCAACTCGATCGGGAGATTCATATGCCATCCTTGCGGGGCTACGGAAAAATTGGAAATTTATTGGATTATGACCTCAATTTTAGTTACCAGTTTGGATTTAACGGAGCCCAGCAACATAATGCGTATGGATATACAACAGAGATAGGGCGTAATTTTGACTACGCGTGGAAGCCAAGACTGAGTGCTTTTTATGGCTATGCGACCGGCGATCGTAATGCTAATGATAATACGAGTAATCGATTTGACCGTTTTTTTGGATTCGCACGGCCTTGGTCAGCAGATCATTACGTAATTTATGAAAACATTAAAGCTCCAAAAATTAGATTTGACCTGCAACCTACCCGGAAACTTGGAATAGAAGCAGGGTATGCATGGTTCTGGTTGGCCAGTAAGACAGACCGCCTTTTCGACTCCTTCAATGGCAATATCAGTGTCATAAACGACCCCGGTTACAATCGAGACAAGACCGGGAGAAGCGGTGACTACGTCGGGAGTGCAGTGGAAGCTCGAGTTCGTTATCAAGTTACGCCACGAGTTAATACTGTCGTGGGATATACCCACTTTACGGCGGGCAATTTTGTAAAAAACGTAATAACTGCGAATCATGCACATATTGATCAGCGATCTGGAAATACCGATTTCTTGTATGTAGAAGTATTAATTAGTGCATTTTAAATAGCATCTGCTCGATTATCTTTATTAGGGGAAGAATCATGAATATTAAAACGTGTCTGTCAGCAGTCTTACTAGCGAGCCTGATAATCAGCGGCAACGCAACAGCAGATAGAACGTTACTGAATGTCTCTTATGATCCAACACGAGAGCTATATCAAGAGTTCAATGTCTCATTCATCAAACAGTGGCAGGCAAAAACAGGAGAGAAGTTGGCCGTTAGGCAATCTCATGGGGGTTCGGGTAAGCAGGCGCGATCGGTAATTGATGGTCTTGAGGCGGATGTGGTGACCCTTGCTCTGGCGAATGACATCAATGCAATTGCTGAAAAGGCGAAACTGTTGCCAGAAGATTGGCAGAAGCGACTTGCACGTAACAGCACGCCCTATACCTCGACCATAATCTTCCTGGTGCGTAAGGGCAATCCAAAGGGGATCAAGGATTGGAATGACCTGGCTCGACCCGGCGTATCCGTGATCACCCCAAATCCAAAAACTTCCGGCGGCGCACAGTGGAATTATCTGGCGGCGTGGGAATATGGAAAGCGAAACTTTGGTGAGGCCAGAGCCAAAGAGTTTGTTGCCGATATCTACAAGAATGTTCCGGTACTGGATTCTGGTGCACGAGGATCGACCACAACTTTTGTTGAACGTGGTGTCGGAGATGTATTCATCTCATGGGAGAATGAGGCCTTTCTGGCGATCAAAGAGTATGGTCCAGGTAAGTTCGAGATGGTGGTGCCTTCACTTAGCATATTAGCTGAGCCCCCTGTTGCGATAGTAGACAAGGTGGTAGACAAGAGGGGCACACGTGATCTGGCAGAAGCCTATCTGCAGTATCTCTATTCAGAGGAGGGGCAGGAGATCGCCGCAAAGAATTTTTACAGGCCATCTAATCAGAAGGTTGCAGAAAAATATGCTAAGCAGTTTCCGGCGATTACGCTGTTTAGAATTGATGAGGCTTTCGGCGGATGGAAGAATGCGCACAAAATTCACTTCTCTGATGGCGGTACGTTTGACCAAATCTACCAAAAGTGATCATGCTGAGAAGCTGCAAAAATGGATCTAATGGGAGTGCATAATTGAGTAGGTTCAAGCAGCACAGTATCCTGCCAGGGTTCAATTTAGCGCTCGGGTTCACATTGCTCTATCTCAGCCTAATCGTATTGATACCACTATCGGCAGCCTTTATTCGCACTACAGAACTCAGTTGGCAAGAGTTCTGGTTTGCAGTGACGACCCCGCGCGTGATGGCATCATATCGACTTACTTTTGGAGCTTCGTTTGCAGCGGCACTGGTTAATGCAGTATTCGGATTGCTAGTCGCTTGGGTGCTGGTACGTTACCGCTTTCCCGGCAAGAAGTTGATAGATGCTTTAGTAGATCTACCGTTTGCACTCCCGACTGCTGTCGCCGGCATCGCATTGACAGCCCTCTATGCGGGCAATGGCTGGATTGGACAGTATCTGGAGCCGCTGGGTATAAAGGTGGCATTTACACCGATCGGAGTATTCGTGGCACTGACCTTTATCGGCTTGCCATTCGTAGTTAGGACGGTGCAGCCGGTTCTTGAAGACATTGAGTCCGAACTCGAGGAGGCCGCAGCCATGTTGGGTGCAAACCGGTTGCAGACCTTTTTGCGAATAATCTTTCCGACGATCTTCCCTGCACTTATGACTGGCTTTGCACTTGCTTTTGCCCGTGCAATTGGTGAATACGGGTCGGTCATTTTCATTGCTGGCAATATGCCAATGGTCTCTGAAATTACACCTCTACTAATCATCACTAAGCTTGAACAGTACGATTATGCAGGTGCTACTGCTCTGGCTGTGGTGATGCTAGTCATTTCATTTATTCTGCTTCTAGTTATTAATTTACTACAGTGGTGGGGCCGGCGTCGTAGCGCCTTGGCATAACAATGGCTACTAATACACTCTCTTCAACTTCACGCGTGCGGCGCACACTAACCACCCAGGAGCCCAGTTGGGTACGTAGGGCTCTTATCGGGTTAGCACTTGCATTCTTGACACTGTTTCTTTTTGTGCCATTGATCTTGATATTCTACGAGGCGCTGAAAAAGGGGTTTGACGTGTACTTCGCTGCCATTATCGAACCGGATGCGCTATCAGCAATTCAACTCACTTTGACCGTTGCAGCAATCGCTGTTCCGCTCAATCTGGTTTTTGGTGTAGCGGCTGCTTGGGCCATTGCCAAGTTTGAATTCCGTGGTAAGAATCTTCTGATAACGTTGATTGATCTGCCTTTCTCGGTATCACCAGTAGTTTCGGGGCTGATCTACGTGTTGATCTTTGGTTTGCAGGGATGGTTGGGCCCATGGTTGGCTGAGCACGACATTAAGGTCATATTTGCGGTAACCGGCATTGTGTTGGCGACAGTTTTCGTGACGGTCCCCTTTATCGCGCGCGAATTGATTCCACTGATGCAGGCACAAGGTACGGAAGAAGAGGAGGCGGCTGTGGCGCTGGGGGCAAATGGATGGCAGACCTTCTCACGGGTGACGCTACCAAACATTAAGTGGGGTCTTTTGTACGGCACTATCCTTTGCAATGCGCGGGCGATGGGTGAGTTTGGTGCGGTATCGGTTGTATCTGGACACATCCGGGGCAGTACCAATACCTTGCCATTGCATGTCGAGATTCTTTATAACGAGTATAACTTTGCGGCCGCATTTGCAGTGGCTTCGTTGCTTGCGTTACTTGCGCTCGTGACGCTGGTACTGAAGACTGTGGTTGAATCTAAGATCACGCAACCCAAGGAGAATGCCGATGAGCATCGAAGTGTGTAATCTATCTAAGCAGTTCGGAACTTTTGCTGCGCTGCGTGATGTCAGTCTAGAAGTGCGGTCAGGTGAGTTGCTTGCATTACTTGGGCCCTCGGGTTCTGGCAAGACTACTCTGTTACGCGTGATCGCAGGGCTCGATGTGGCAGATTCTGGGCAGGTGCTCTTTCAAGGCGAGGATGCTACCGACCAGCATGTCCGAGAACGGCAAGTGGGTTTTGTATTCCAGCACTATGCATTATTTCGTAATATGACCATATTCGAGAATGTTGCTTTCGGTTTGCGGGTTCGCCCAAAGGATGTACGCCCACCTGATGCTGAGATACGAGACCGCGTGCATGAGCTGCTTAAGCTAGTGCAGCTTGACTGGCTGGCCGAGCGTTATCCGCACCAGCTCTCTGGTGGGCAGCGGCAACGCATCGCTCTGGCGAGAGCTTTGGCAGTTGAGCCAAAGGTACTGTTATTGGATGAGCCTTTCGGTGCGCTTGATGCTAAGGTTCGTAAGGAGTTGCGTTCTTGGCTGAGGCGGCTGCATGATGATATGCACATCACGAGCGTGTTCGTTACACATGATCAGGAAGAGGCGTTGGAAGTAGCGGACCGAGTGGTGGTCATGAATGAAGGCCGTATCGAGCAGATCGGTACGCCGGATGAAGTCTATGAGAATCCTGCGAGCCCATTCGTCTATGAATTTCTTGGCAATGTAAATTTATTCCATAGTCGTCTGCACCGCGGACGTGCTTGGATTGATGGTATAGAGGTTGATGCACCTGAGCATGCCGAGGCAGAAGAGCTCGCGGCGGTAGCTTACGTTCGTCCTCACGATATTGAAGTTGATCGTACTGCTCAGGGCGATGCCGCACTTGCGGCCCGCGTTACTCATGTTCTTTCAGTCGGCCCAATAGTCCGCCTAGAACTGGTCCGTGATGATAGCGAAGATAAAAATCCAATCCAGGTCGAGATAAGCAAGGAACGCTTTCGTGAGTTGCAGCTGGTAAGAGGTGATCAAGTCTTCATCAAGCCACGCCGTTTTGATCTATTTCCGAGGCGAATACATTAGAGATCTTTCTGCTACGTCCACTGGCTTGGTATTGATCATCTCTCGGTTTTCAGAAAGTCCGTCGGGGCTGTTTGGCAGAGCATTTTTATGTTATGATTTTAGACTTCCATAGTAATAAGAAGAGCATGCTGAAGAATGATGAAAAAAGTCGGAGAGAAAGAGTCTGAAATGCCAACAAAAAGATACCTACGCTGGCCGATCGCGTTAGCTAGCCTCCCACTATTTGGTATGGTTGCCGCTTTTGGTATTGCACCAGATACCTCCTTGAAAGATGTGCCTGTGCAGCAAGTTATCCTCAATCTTGATCTCCCCGAGACCTCCAGTTCTGCGATCGCCGATACCACTTTCTGGCGTCAGGAGCGTATCCAGCGAGGGGATACCGTTGCCGCACTGCTTTCTCGGTTTGAGGTGAATAATCTGGATGCAGCTAATTTCCTGCATGAGGCTAGAAAAATCAAGGCCATGCATCAACTGGTACCCGGCAGGATTGTCCATGCACAGACCACTGCGAGGGGAGAGCTGCGCATGCTTCGCTACTTCCCTGGGGGTAGTGAGCAGTTTTTGATGGAAAAAACGGATGGTGCTTTCAAGCTAATCGAAAAACCGATTGAACTTGAGAAGCACGTCCAGATGAAATCGGGCGTAATAGACAGTTCATTATTTGCCTCCACCGACAGTGCGGGTGTGCCCGATAACGTCACCACCCAGATTGTCGATATTTTTTCTTCCGATATTGATTTTCATCGGGACTTGCGCAAGGGTGATCGATTCACCGTAGTCTATGAATCACTTCATAATGACGGTGAGCTTGCTAGAGCGGGACGGATACTGGCGGTTGAGTTTGTAAACCAGGGGACATCTTACAAGGCAGTATATTTTCAGGCGGATGATGGCAATAGCGGCTATTACGCCCCCGACGGCAAGAACCTACGCAAAGCATTTTTACGCTCACCGCTGGAATTTTCTCGTGTTAGTTCAGGTTTCTCAAGCGCACGCTTTCATCCTGTGCTTCAAACCTGGCGGGCCCACAAGGGAGTTGATTATGCTGCTCCAACGGGCACGATAGTTAAGGCGACTGCCAATGGCATTGTGGCATTCGCTGGATGGCAGAGTGGTTATGGCAATATAGTCATATTGCAACATCAAGGCCAATACACCACCGCTTACGGTCATTTGTCTGCTTTTTCCAAGGGCCTCCGGAAGGGGCAGCGTGTTAGCCAGAGCGATGTAATCGGTTATGTCGGAGCGACTGGCATGGCAACTGGCCCACATCTACATTATGAATTCCGTGTCAGTGGTGTCCAGCGCGATCCGCTGCGCGTGGCTATGCCTGTAGCCATACCCATACTGGCTCAAAATATGACAATATTCCACGAGAATACTAGGCCTCTGACAGCTCGGCTGGATATGCTACGCAATACCAATCTTGGATCCCTGGACTAGTCTAGAAGTCTGGGATCGACTTGGCTAAATAGCTGACGCCATCTGAATTGCACCCCATTTACTATATCGGAATCATGTCTGGTACCAGTCTGGATGGGATAGATGTGATTTTGTCGGACTCAAGTACATCCCTCCCCTCGTTAGCGTGCACCTATTATCTGCCATACGATAAGAATCTACGTCAGCAGATATTGGAACTACACCAGCCTGGCAATGATGAACTGCACCGAGCAGCTGTTCTCAGTAATGAATTGGCCCGCAGCTATGCTGAGGCTGTGGTTGGGTTGCTCACAAAGAGTGGCGTCTCCCCGCAAGATGTTATAGCCATTGGCTGTCATGGTCAGACCGTACGACACTGTCCACAACCCGAGAGGAGCTACACGCTGCAGTTGGGCAATGCCGCTTTACTGGCAGAGCTTACCGGCATCACTGTAGTGTCAGACTTCAGAAGCCGTGATATTGCAGCTGGCGGACAGGGTGCCCCACTTGTGCCAAAGTTTCACCAATTTTTGTTCACAGATCCGAAAAATCATCGTGTCATTGTTAATATCGGCGGGATTTCTAACCTTACTAGTCTTACACCCTCTGGAGAGGTTGCTGGATTTGATTGCGGCCCCGGCAATCTACTCATGGATGCATGGTGCCTGCGCCACCTGGGAGAGACGTATGATCACGATGGCGCGTGGGCTAGGTCAGGAAAAGTAATTCCAGAGTTGTTTGAGAGGCTCTTCGAATTGGAATTTTTTTCATTACCATTCCCGAAGAGTACTGGTCGAGAGTTATTTAATCTCTCCTGGCTGGAGGGCTATTTGTCTGGAATGGAAAAGCCAGAAGATGTGCAGTCGACTCTGTCTCAGCTCACCACCTTAAGTATCGCCAAATCATTGCTGTCACACTTTCCGAGCGCCGTAGAAGTATTTTTATGTGGTGGTGGGGCACGAAATACAGATCTAGTTGAGAGATTGCGGGCTGCATTACCAATGAAAAGAGTCGAGTTAACGGATGTGCTAGGTGTGGATGCCGATTGGTTGGAGGCATTCGCTTTTGCCTGGCTGGCGCAGCAGGCCATGGCGGGAGCTCCGGGCAACCTTCCCGAAGTAACTGGCGCAAGAGGCCAGAGAATTCTCGGGGCGATTTACCAAGCTTGAATTTCAGATTGAGATTAAAGTCGCAGTATTACTGAGTAACTTCCCTATCAAGATAATAAAAAATGGGAGCTAGGGCACCTTTTCAGATACAAACTTGTTCCTGTGGGTTTTATGCTGAGAATGAAGAACCGCAGCCACAGGTAGAAGCAGCGCCTGGATTTTTAATCACAAATTGGGCACCCTCAGGATTTTCCTGATAATCAATTTCTGCGCCCACCAAGTACTGGAAACTCATTGGGTCAATCAGCAGTTTCACCCCATTCTTCTCCATGACGGTATCGTCTTCATTAATCAGCTCATCAAAGGTAAAGCCGTACTTGAAACCAGAACAGCCTCCCCCGCTTACAAAAACTCTGAGTTTAAGGTCGTTGTTACCATCTTCTTCGATTAATTGTTTGACCTTATCCGCCGCATTACTGGTAAAGATCAATGGGGAATGGATCTCGGTAAGTGAGCTTGTTTCGGTGACTGTGTTCATGTTTAACTCTATGTGGATTAACTAAAAATATATATCCTGCTACTGAGCCAAAATTAACTACCTATGGCCGGTGTGTCAGCGGCATTCGTCAATGCAATCTCATCAGTCTTTTTAGTTTGGTCTACTCGACCCTGACGGACTAATATACTCTCAATAGTCGCCCCGAGTTGAATTTCCACAACACGGTATATACATCCCCAGACACCTTAGCCTTGGCTTGCAGCTCTTGGTATTCTACAGCACGCGCCGCTACTCGCGGGGCGGATATGCCAAATTTTTTCTTTAGAGATTTTACTATAGGCATCAGGGATTATAGCAAGGTGATCTCAGCGTATTTAAGGTAACAGCGCAACATGATCAATCGCAAGGGTTTCCGGCAGGCCAAACATGAGATTCATATTCTGTACGGCTTGGCCAGCAGCACCCTTGACCAGATTATCCGTCACCGATAGTACCACCACAGTATCGCTTCCCTGTGGACGATGCACCGCGATGCGACAGAGATTAGACCCTCTGACTGAGCGGGTTTCAGGATGGCTGCCCATGGGAAGCACATCAACGAATGGTTCGTTAGCATAACGTTCCTCAAACAGGGACTGTAAATCAGCATCTGCGGTGAGTCTTGCATAGAGTGTGGCATGTATGCCGCGGATCATGGGCGTGAGGTGTGGGACAAATGTAAGTCCAACTGATTTTTCAGCCATATTAGATAGGCCTTGCCTAATTTCTGGTAGATGGCGGTGGCCCGGAACCCCATACGCCTTGAAATTGTCAGAAGCTTCGGAAAAAAGTGTGTTTACTTCGGCCTTTCGCCCCGCACCAGAGACCCCTGACTTTGCGTCTGCGATAAGATGGTTCATATCCACAATGCCAGACTCTATCAAGGGAAGGAACCCCAGTTGCACCGCTGTAGGGTAGCAGCCCGGATTCGCTACCAATCGAGCTTTCTTTATCTGGTCTCGGTTGATTTCAGGCAATCCGTAGACTGCTTCTGCCACCAGATCTGGACAGGAGTGGGTCATTCCATACCACTTTTCCCATTCTGCGACATCCTTAATACGAAAATCAGCAGCCAAGTCAATCACTCTAACACCTGCATCGAGCAGAAACTTAGTCTGTTGCATAGCAATACCATTGGGCGTGGCAAAGAACACCACCGAGCACTTTTCCAGTGAGGCTTCGGCGGGGTCACAAAACTTAAGAGATACCCGTCCACGAAGACTGGGGAATAGATCCGATACAGGCATACCTGCTTCCTGGCGAGAGGTGATGGCCTCTATCTGTACCTCAGGGTGTTGAGAAAGAATCCGTAATAACTCGACGCCGGTATATCCGGTTCCGCCAACGATGCCAACTTTAATCATAAAACCCCCATGGTTCTGCTGAGCGAGCGTTATTTATTTCACAATCTATCGACCTTGCGCTCTTTGCAGGGAAACGAAAAGAATCATATATATAACAAGAAACAAATAAGAAAGCGATTATAAGCACCAAACAAAAAAGCCGCCAGAAGTTGGCGGCTTTTCCGGGATACATGAAAGACTTAACGCTTGGAGAATTGCTTGCGCCGACGGGCCTTGCGCAGACCAACCTTCTTCCGCTCAACCTCACGCGCGTCGCGTGTAACCAGACCAGCTTTACTTAATACGGGCTTGAGTGTTGAATCAAAATCAATCAGTGCGCGGGTAATGCCGTGTCGCACCGCCCCAGCTTGACCGGACTCGCCACCGCCATGGATATTAATCATGATGTCAAAAGTCGTAAGGTTGCCGGTTAATTCTAGCGGCTGACGGACCACCATGCGACCAGTTTCGCGTGAAAAATATTCGTCTACTGGCTTATCGTTGACCGTTATCGCGCCTCTACCAAGCTTGAGGAAAACTCGCGCTACGGCGCTTTTTCGCCGACCGGTGCCATAGTTATAATTTGCGCTCATATGTTAATTTCTGACCTCGAGTTGTCGCGGTTGTTGTGCCGCGTGGGGATGGGTAGAGCCAGCATAAACCTTCAATTTTTTGAGCATTGCATAACCCAGTGGACCTTTAGGTAACATCCCCTTAACCGCTTTTTCTAAGGGTCGGCCAGGAAAGCGTGCATGCATCTTGGTAAAGTTGGTCTGGTAAATGCCGCCTGGGTAGCCGCTGTGCCGGTAATAAATCTTGTCTTCCGCCTTATTGCCGGTTACTCGCAGCTTGTCGACATTGACCACTACAATAAAATCACCGGTATCCACATGCGGAGTGAATATAGGCTTATGTTTGCCGCGTAAACGGTGTGCGATATCGGCTGCGAGTCGACCCAACACCTTGTCGGTTGCGTCTATTACGAACCAGTCGTGTACTACTTCGTGCGATTTAGCTGAAAAGGTTTTCACAAAGCCTGCCTTGCATGTTCAAAGAAAGCCGCAGATTCTATGTCAGACGGGGACGAATGTCAAATATCCCCGTCTTTTTAGACGGTGTACTCAGAGCTGCGATCATAGTCAATGATAGCACTCATCAATAAATCACCCGGACATTCTCTGTCTGGAAATGCACTGCCAGCGATTGTAGTAAGCCATCTTGCAGATTTACTTGCCATGCATCGCCAAGTTCAAGTTCGCATACTGCACCTTGGTTACGGTAGATCACTGTTACTGGGCAATAGTTACGTTTGTCGCTAAAGTTTGTATTGGGACCGCTGGGATTGCTATTTATACGATAAGGCGCGAGCAGTTCTCTAAGTTTGCCGGCGTTTGATAGGCCATTACAGTTGAGTTTCATACTTTTAGCGTGGCGTGAGCGAGCGTCAGCCAAATTATATAATTTATCGGCGATAATGCGGAGTGTACCTCCACTCTCTTCATCGCCCCCTTTAGTGTTTACCTTAGCCTCTACTAGCAGCAGCTGGTCCTCCTTGAGTGAATTTTTGAGAGCGTCAAAGAGCTCGCTATATACGACCATCTCGACCCGTGCATTACCATCATCAAGTACGATTATTCCCATCTTTCCTCGTCGGGTCATCTGTGTTCGGATGGCGTAAATAATACCTGCTAGAAGCTGAGGCTCCCGCTGGGGATTTAACTGGTCGAGCCGGGTGTGAACGAAATTTTTTAGTTCATCTGCATAGGCGTGAAACGGGTGGCCACTTAAATAGAATCCCAACGCCAGTTTTTCATTTTGTAGCATCTCCTTCTTTGGCCATTGTGGCACATCAATCAATTGGGGTTGCTCTGTTGCCACATCACCCTCGCCAAATAGACTCACTTGGGTGGCAGCGCGGCTGATCTGTTCGGCAGACTCGAGTGCGATGCCAACTGATGCCAATAGGCTGGCGCGATGGGTGTTGATGGAATCAAATGCGCCGGCACGGATGAGCGATTCCAATACGCGTCGGTTAACAATACGTTTGTCTACCCGCCGGCAGAAATCGAATAGATTGGTATAGGGGCCTTCCCGGTCCCGCGCCCCGATGATGGATATTATTGCTGATTCGCCTGTTCCCTTTATTGCACCTAAACCATAGCGTATGGTTTTATTATTCATAGGTACGAACCGATAGCCAGACGAGTTAATATCAGGCGGCAGAATGGTGAGGCCATTGCTAATGCCGTCCTCAAAGAATGAATGTACTTTGTCGGTGTCATCCATATCAGCCGACAGGGTGGCGGCCATAAATTCTGCCGGATAATGTGACTTAAGGTAAGCAGTTTGAAATGCAATTAGGGCGTAAGCCGCTGCATGTGACTTGTTAAAACCGTAGCCAGCAAACTTTTCCATTAGACCAAAGAGCTCTGCTGCTTTTTGGTTAGACAGGCCCTTGTTAATTGCGCCAGCAACGAAGATATCCCGTTGTTGAGCCATCTCCTCGACTTTTTTCTTGCCCATTGCACGTCTCAGCAGATCTGCGCTGCCTAGGCTATAGCCGCCAATTAGCTGGGCAATTTGCATTACTTGTTCCTGGTAGATCATCACGCCATAAGTGGGGCCGAGTATGGGTTGCAAGCGCGGGTCAAGATACTCCACCCGTTTGCCATGTTTACGTTCTGTAAATTCAGGGATCAAATCCATTGGCCCCGGGCGATATAGGGCAACCAGGGCGATGATATCTTCGAAGCAGTCTGGCCTCGTCTTTTGCAGCAGATCTTTCATACCACGTGATTCAAATTGGAATACCCCCACGGCATTGCCCTGTCGTAACAGAGCATAAGTGGCTGGATCATCCAGAGGAAGTTTTTCCAAGTGGAAAATTTCAGAATCTTTAGTCTTGATCTGAGCCGCACCTTGATCGTCAATCGTATTAGTGGGATCAGTTTTTTTATTGCCCTCTTCCGTGTCCAGTTGTCTGATGTACCTGACGGTCCAGTCCAGTATGGTCAGGGTTCTTAACCCAAGAAAATCAAACTTTACTAATCCAATCCTCTCCACGTCATCCTTGTCTAGCTGGCTTACGGCTGAATTACCCGATTCCGCGCAGTAGACCGGGCAGAAGTCCGTGATCTTTCCCGGCGCGATCAGTACTCCGCCAGCGTGGGTTCCGACATTGCGGGCAATTCCTTCCAGCCGTTGAGCGAGTTCTAGCAGGTCACGCACACCCTCTTCCTGCTGAGCGCGCTGATTTAATTGGGGTTCTATGTCGCGCGCCTTTTTTAAGGTCATGCCAAGTTCAAATGGAATTAGTTTCGCTAACTGATCGACAAAGTTGTAAGGCAGGTCTAGCACTCGTCCAACATCACGTATGACAGCTTTTGCCGCCATGGTGCCGAAAGTGACGATCTGCGAAACACTCTCAGATCCGTACTTCTGCTTCACATATTCGATCACATGTTCACGCCCGTCTTGGCAGAAGTCGATATCAAAGTCTGGCATGGATACCCGCTCAGGATTGAGAAAGCGTTCAAATAGCAAGTTATAGCGGAGTGGGTCAAGATCAGTAATGCCGAGAGAGTATGCGACCAGAGATCCTGCGCCAGAACCTCGCCCCGGGCCTACCGGAACTCCGTTGTGTTTGGCCCAATTAATGAAATCGGCGACTATTAAGAAGTATCCGGCGAATCCCATCTGAATGATTGTGGACACCTCAAAGTCAAGTCGCGTATGGTATTTTGGTAACTGTGTATTACGCATATCAGCATCAGGAAAGAGGGTATGCATACGCTCTTCCAGGTTAGTCAATGCCTGATCGTGAAGATACTGTTCCAGGCTTTCATTGTGGGGGGTGGGGAATAGTGGCAGATGATTAACACCTAACTCCAATATTAAGTTGCAGCGCTTGGCGATTTCTACGCTGTTGGCAAGTGCCGCAGGAATATCGGCGAATAGCTCCGACATTTCCGTCTGGGTCTTGCAGTATTGTTGATCAGTGAAATTCTTTGGTCGGCGACGGTCACCCAGAACATAGCCTTCTGCGATGCATACTCGAGCTTCGTGTGCCTTGTAATCATCGGGACTTAAAAATTGTACCGGCTGTGTTGCCACCACCGGCAGTTGCAAACTTGACGCAAGCACTAATGAGCGCTGTACAACGGCTTCTTCATTAGAGGGACTTATCCGCTGTACTTCAATATAAAACCGCTCGGGAAATAGTTGCGCCCAGTCACGTGCCAGCACCTCAGCCTGGATTGGATTGTTTTGTGCTAAGGCCAGGCCAATATCGCCAATATGGGCACCGGACAGAGCGATTAATCCATCTGATCCACTATCGGTTTTGTTAAGCCAGGATTTACGAATCTCAGGTCTTCCGCGGTGCTGGTTCTCACGATAGGCGCGCGATAGAAGGCGACACAGTAGCAGGTACCCAGTGTGGGATTGGCATAGAAGCAGCAAGCGTGAGGGTTTATCTCGGTCAGCCTCGTTAGTGATCCAGACGTCGCATCCGATAATTGGTTTTATTCCATGATCACGCGCCGCCTGGTAAAACTTCACCATCCCGAACAGATTTGAAAGGTCGGTCAATGCAAGTGCAGGCATGCTGTCGGATACGGCTTGCTCAACAACAGCATTGATACGGACGATACCGTCAACGATGGAGTATTCGCTATGCAGACGCAGGTGAATGAAATTAGGAGAAGCGGGCATGGTGTTACAATTCAGTACCGAGTGATCTGTATTCAGTTGTGGTTAAATTCGATTTTGTGACTAATTTTTCAACGAAATATAAACGTTTAAAATCATTATTAATTCTACACCATGTTGAAAGCCCCTGAACTTTTACTCCCCGCTGGTTCGCTCGAGAAGATGCGCGCCGCGTATGCCTTTGGTGCGGATGCAGTTTATGCCGGTCAACCGCGGTATTCCATGCGTGCCCGTAACAATGAATTTGGTTTGGAGCAGATACGCACGGGGATCGCTGAAGCACATTCGATAGGGAAGAAATTTCTCGTTGCCAGTAATATCATTCCACACAATGCGAAAGTAAAGACTTACTTGGCTGACATGGAACCTGTGATAGCTATGAAACCGGATGCACTGATCATGGCCGATCCCGGACTCATTATGCTGGTTCGGGAGAAATGGCCGGAAGTGCCGATACACCTATCCGTTCAAGCCAATACGGTTAATTATGCTGGGGTAAAGTTTTGGCAAAAAATGGAATTGACACGGGTAATCCTGTCGCGCGAATTGTCACTCGATGAGGTTGAGGAAATTCGCCAATTGTGTCCAGATATGGAGCTGGAAGTTTTTGTTCACGGAGCATTATGTATTGCTTATTCAGGACGTTGTCTCTTGTCAGGGTATTTTAATCACCGCGATCCCAACCAGGGCACTTGCACTAATTCCTGTCGATGGGATTACAAGGTTAAGTCAGCTGAAGAAGATGCCAGCGGCGACATACGGGATGTGCAAAAAATTGATTTTGATTTTAATCAGGCGCTCATGCAATCGAATGGGGAATCTAGCTTCCTCGCCAGTGGAGGTGGGAGTGATGCGATTAAACGTCACCCTGCCGCCGACCAGGTCTATCTAATCGAAGAGAAAGAACGCCCAGGCCAGTTGATGCCCATCATGGAAGATGAGCATGGGACTTACATTATGAATTCTAAAGATCTTCGAGCCGTAGAGCACGTTGAGCGTCTAGTCCGAATCGGCGTGGATTCACTGAAAATTGAAGGACGCACCAAGTCAGTATATTACGTTGCTCGTACTGCGCAGGTTTATCGTAAAGCAATAGACGATGCGGTATCAGGAAATCCTTTGGACCCCACTCTGCTAGGCGAGTTGGAGGGGCTGGCTAATCGCGGCTATACGGATGGTTTTTACCAACGGCACCATGCCAGCGACACGCAGAATTATCTGCGGGGGCATTCGGAATCGAATCGGAGCCAGTATGTGGGTGACATTACTGGTTTCGACGTAGTCAACGGCATGGCTGAGGTGCTTGTGAAGAACCGCTTTCAGGTCGGCGATCGGCTGGAAATCATTCACCCCTCCGGTAATAGAGTAATTGAACTTACGAATATGCAAAGCCCAAATGGTGAATCGGTTCAGGTCGCACCGGGTAGCGGGTACCGGGTCAAGATCCCCTTGACAGGCAATATTGAAAAAGCTTTCGTAGCTAGGCTGCTGTGATTGTTAGCCACAAATTATGATCGTACGTGGAATAAGTGCCATCAGAATTCAGTCGCGAGTACTTCGACAGACTTGATTTTGGAAGAAGTTGATTACTCTTTTCGGTAACCACGTTAATCTGCCGGGAAATGGTGAGCTCAAGAATCCCGCGTGACCCCCTTGTTCGGGAAACTCCAGCGTAACTGCAGATGAAACATCCGATTTTGTCGGCAGTGCGGAGGAGGGCATGAAGGGGTCATTGAGGGCGTTGATAACCAACGTGGGTACTTGAACGTGCTTGAGCCACGGTTTGCTACTGGACTGTCTCCAGTACTCGTCGGTGTTTCGAAATCCATGCAGCGGCGAGGTTACGGCATTATCAAATTGATATATTGTAGTGCATGCGACTACTGCGGCAGCGTCAAGCGAATCTGGGAAACGAGCGATTTTTTCCAGAGCTTTGAATTTTAGCGTATCAAGAAAGTGACGAGTATAGACTCGGTTGAAGCCTGAATCGAGTGCCTGTCCGGCAGCAGCTAGGTCGAGCGGAACAGAAACTGCCACCGCGCCAGCGACAATCCTATAGGCTTGCTCGCCTTGCTCTCCTAGCCACTTTAGCAGGGCATTGCCACCCAGAGATATCCCAATCGTATAGAGCGGCGCGGAAGAGGTTGCCACATTTTGATCACTAATCTTTCGCAACATCCAGTTGATCTCAGCCGAATCACCCGCATGATAAGCTCGTGGCAACCGATTGGGTGAGCCCGAACAACCACGGAAATGGACGACCGCACCACGCCAGCCAAAATTTTGTAGTGCACCCATGATGCTCAACACGTAATGACTGCTGGAATCACCCTCCAGTCCATGAAAAAGAACCACCAGTGGAGCATCAATGGGACTATCTAACCAGTCAATATCAATGAAGTCTCCATCATCCAGTTCCCAGCGTTCGCGACGGTAAGCGATCGGAGATGCAGGTAATAGGTAGGGGTAGATAGTTTGTGCGTTCCCCCCAAGGAGCCAAGTTGGAGCAGTGTATGGCTGTGGGGGTGGCAAGTTTTTCAAGTTCAGGTATATGATACAAAGCGGCTAAGGGCTGGATGACTCATCCGTTCCCTAGCGTATTTGGTAGGCCGTGCGAGATTTGAACTCGCGACCAACGGATTAAAAGTCCGCTGCTCTACCGGCTGAGCTAACGACCCGGAGGTTGAGCATTATACCGATTCGCACTCCGATACAAAAGTTCTCTTTGAGCAAGATTTCTTAAAAGTGCTAAAAACTTGTTTCAAGTTACTTTAAGTTTGTTCCCGCCATTGAAATTTTTGGCGCCTGTGACGCAGATTAAATCAGAAACAGAGATTACTATTTAAGTATGCTTTACAGTGCCGTTATTGTGGTCTCTTAACCCCGCCCATGCAATCTTATGAAACTTTATTTTCAAAGATACGAGCAGAAATATTGATCATATAGGGGTGGTAATTTAGTTCTGGTATCATCCCCTCATGAATGATCTGAGATCAATGTTAGAGCAAGCGTTTGGCGCTGTCAGTATTCGTGACCATAGTGGGAAAATGGACTTGGCTCCTGACACACTTTATATACCTTGAAAGAAATTAAAGTGAGCTTGGTTAGATGAGTATTCTTCTGGAATATCAATGCAATCTGTACTAGAAAAGGCAAAAATTATTCGGATGACCGTCTTCGACGTGGATGGAGTGTTGACTGATGGCAGCCTTCATATCGCGGTTAATGGAGAGGAGAGCAAGACGTTTAATAGTCGTGATGGCCACGGTATGAAAATGCTTAAGGCAAGTGGAGTTGAGTTAGCTATCATCACCAGCAGAGAGTCACGTTGTGTCGACTTGCGTGCGCAGGATTTGGGGATCACTCTTGTCTTTCAGGGAGCGAAAAACAAGCTGCAAGTATTTGAAGGGTTGTTGCTGAGTTTGGGATTGGAGGCTTCTGCCTGCGCTTATGTCGGCGACGATCTGGTAGATCTGCCGGTGATGCTGCGTTGCGGTCTTGCTATCAGCGTGCCCGCCGCCCCTGCGCTGGTGAAGAAACATGCAGACTATGTTACTCATCTTGAAGGTGGGCACGGTGCAGTTCGAGAGGTCTGTGAGATGATAATGTCTGCTCAGGATACTTTGCATGCCCAACAGATGGCGTACCTTAAATGATCAACCAGTTCCTGACCAGACTAATGAGTCTGCCCAAGCTACCAGTGGCAATACTTATTTTACTGGCGGCGACATTCTGGCTGGATAACGCAGTACAACCCCAAGTCACTGTGCAAGATGATACCTCTCGCCGTGACCCAGACTTTATGATTGAAGGCCTCTCGGCGATCCGCATGGGTCATGATGGTATGGGGCTTTATAAACTCTCTGCGAAAAAGTTGCTACATTATTCGAGTGAGAATGTTGATCTAATTTCTCCAATGATTGAACCAAACCCCACCCCCACCCCCACCCCTGTAGTAGTTGAAAAAGCCGTCCCTTTGACTCCAAAAGCTCAAACTCCAGATAAACTTCCTGTACGTCTCAAGGCTGATCTAGTAGAGTTGTATGGTAGCAATGATGAGATTTACCTTAGCGGGAATGTTAGCTTGTTACGCGATATAAACAAGGATTCAAATAAGAAATTAAAGATAGTTACCAGCTCGTTGAGCGTCTTTCCAGATAAGAATGTTGTCAGAACCGATAAAGCTGTGTTTATCACCGAAGGAAGTACCACCATCAATGCCGTTGGAATGGAAGTTGACAACGATTCTAATGTCACTCGGTTATTGTCACAGGTCAGAGTTGTTCATGAAAAGAAACGTTAGTCTGGTGACTTCATTTTGGCCTACTTATAAGGTATGCATGAAATCACTCTCCGTCATATTTTTATTAGCACTATTGCCTTCTGGGCATACTCTTGCCGAGCGTGCTGATCGTGATAAGCCGGTTAATCTAGAGGCTGATCGGGCCTCTGTGGAGAACGCCACTCGCACCAGTGTATTCACCGGTAATGTAGTCCTCACTCAGGGAACTTTGATCATACGTGCCGATAAGATGCTGGTTAAGGAAGACTCTAACGGTTTCCGGCATGCGACAGCTTTCGGGAATCCTGTCAGTTTTCGGCAGAAACGTGATGGCAAGGATGAGTATATCGAGAGTTGGAGTGAGCGGATGGAATATGATGGTAAGGCAGACAAAGTGCAACTCTTTAAGAAAGCGAGATTGAAGCGTGGGCAGGACGAGGTAGAGGGGGATTATATTTCCTACGACGCAGTCAGCGAATTCTTTCAGGTGTCGGGTAACAATGAGAAATCAGATACTCAGGCGAATCCTTCCGGCAGGGTGCGGATCGTGATTCAACCGAAGAATAAACAGGAGAGCTCGGCAGCCGAGAAACCGTAGGAGAGTATCCCTATCCGGAGCCCGAGCTTTAAAGTGATGAGTGAATTTAAGGTTTTTAACCTAAAGAAAAAATATAAGTCTCATACCGTGGTGCAAGATGTTTCGCTCTCTGTTAACAGCGGAGAAGTGGTCGGCCTGCTCGGTCCAAACGGCGCAGGTAAGACTACCTGTTTTTACATGATGGTTGGTTTGGTGCCGCTGGATGGCGGCAGCATATACCTGGATGGGAACGATGTGAGTCAGATGCCGGTTCATCACCGTGCTCGGCTAGGGTTGAGCTACTTACCGCAAGACGCATCAATTTTTAGGCGGTTGTCTGTGGCAGAAAACATTTCTGCGATATTGGAGTTGCAGGGTTACGACGCATATGAAATGCAGCAGCACCTAGATGACTTGCTACATGACTTGCATATTAGCCATTTGCGCGACAACTCAGCTATTAGTCTATCCGGCGGAGAGCGCCGGCGTGTAGAAATTGCTAGAGCACTGGCAACGAATCCACGCTTTATTCTTCTGGACGAGCCATTTGCAGGGGTGGATCCGATCGCTGTATTGGATATCCAGAAGATCATAAGCTTCCTCAAAGACCGTGATATCGGTGTAATTATTAGTGATCACAATGTCAGAGAGACGTTAGGAATTTGTGATAATGCCTACATTATAAATCAAGGGGTTGTATTGGCCGGCGGTAAGCCCGATGAAATAATTTACAATGAAGATGTAAGGAAGGTGTACTTGGGAGAACATTTCCGGCTATGAGATTAAAGACTCGATCTATTAGAGTTTGTGGTTGTCAGTTGTTTTTCCAAAATTATGAAACCTACCCTTCAGCTTAAGCTGAAGACTTCCGCCTAATTAAGAAATAATTGCATTGCGATGATGACTGCCTTCGATCAATACAGTACCTTGTCACTCACTTAAATCCTGGGCACAGTTCTGAATTTAATACTGCAGTTGCACGTTACATCGTTGCCAATGTGATTGTGACTAAGGCCAGTAATGCTTGGCTGGCCAATTAAAAGAAGCCAAGTGGCTCATCAAGAATGTAAGGCAGAGCTTTGACGCAACCCTGAGGGTGTCTTGTGCGATAGTCGAGTGTCAGAGACAATTCTTAGAGCACGGTGCAGTCGCTATGCGGCCACTGGTTCTGCATGAAATAGCTGATGAACTCGAGTTACATGAGTTCACGATCTCGCGTGTGACTACTCGGAAATTTATGCGAACACCGCGCGGGACATTTGAACTGAAGTATTATTTGGTAGTTACGTTGCGACCGATACCGGTGGAGCATGCTCAGCTACAGCAATTAGAGCCCTGATCAAGCAATTTATAAGCGGTGAGAATATCAAGAAGCCACTAAGTAACAGCCAAATCTCTGAGATTTTGGGGCAGCAAGGAATTGTGGTTGCACGGCGTACAGTTTCAAAGTACCGTGAGCCCATGCAGATTCCGCCAGTTAGTCTTCGTAAGTCGTTTTAACTCAAGCCAAGGAGGCATGATGAATATCAATCTTACCGGGCGCCATGTGGAGATTACCGCAGCTATGCGTGATTATGTTACTTCTAAGATGGATAAAATAAAACATCATTTTGATCATGTCATTGATGTCAGCGTGATTCTGTCGGTGGAGAAGCTTAAGCAGAAGGCTGAGGCTAATGTACATATTCGCGGTAAAGATATCTTTGTCGAAACGGATAGCCCCGACATGTACGCTTCCATCGATAGTCTGGTAGACAAGCTTGGCCGGCAGATACTCAAGCACAAGGAGAAGAGTGCGGATCGACGTAGTGATGCTGCGCCACTTGACAATGAAGAATCTTAGCAGTTCGAATGATTGATTGGATTGGACAGAGCTAGTCCAATGCTTAACCGTCACCAGACTTAAGAAATTGATCGAAATATAAACTATTCTTTATGAACCGCATTGCCCAGTTATTAACGTCATCCAATGTTATTGTAGAACTCGATGCCACTAGCAAGAAACGCGTATTTGAGCAGGTCGGACTCTTGTTCGAGAACGCATTGCAGATTAAGCATAATCAAGTCTTTGATAGCCTGTTCGCCCGCGAAAAATTGGGTTCCACCGGACTCGGTCAAGGTGTTGCAATTCCGCATGGCAGAATCAAGGGGTTACGTGATGCTGCAGCAGCATTTATCCGCATGAAGCAACCGATTCCATTTGACGCACCGGATGGCAGGCCAGTCAGTTTGATTTTCGTTCTACTGGTTCCAGAGAAGGCAACGGACCTGCACTTGCAAATCTTAAGCGAACTGGCGCAAATGTTCAGTGACAAGAATCTACGAGAAGGTCTGTTAACCGGGAAGGATGCGATGGGAATTTATCAACTTATCTCCGATTGGATGCCAAATGCCCCAGATCAGCATTGAGCAGCTATTTGAAGATAAAAAGGAAAATCTTGCTCTGAGTTGGGAGGCCGGCAGGGATGGCGGTGATAGGCAGCTCGACGATAAGATGATTGATCAGTCTACACAGGGTCTGGTTGGCCATCTGAATTTTATACACCCAAATTGGGTGCAGATATTGAGTGAGACCGAGACTGATTACCTCGACCAGCTTGATCCAATTGCCTTGCAAGAGAACATAAATAAACTGGATCAAAGTAGCATAGCTTGCATCATCGTAACGGGTGGCGCTTCCATACCCACTTTGCTGCGGGCATTAGCTGAGTCCTCCCGTATACCCTTACTACGTTCTCCATATTCTGGTCTGGAGGTGATCTGGCTATTGCGTACTTACCTAGAACGTGTTCTGGCTCCGCCATCTACCCTGCATGGAGTGCTTCTAGATGTACTGGGAGTGGGAGTAATGATTATCGGTGAGAGTGGCGTCGGTAAGAGTGAGTTGGCTCTAGAGCTGGTGAGTCGTGGCCACGGATTGGTTGCAGATGATGTGGTGGAGCTGCGCCGCATCGCACCAGAAACACTGGAGGGGCGTTGCCCACCGATGCTACGTGACTTTCTTGAGGTGCGTGGATTAGGGGTATTGAATATCCGAACTATTTTCGGTGAGACTGCGGTACGTCGGCGGAAAAGTATGAAGCTGATTGTGCACTTGCTAAAACCCGGTGGTGCAGATGCTAACTCGGTGGAACGGTTGCCAATTAATGATGTTAACGAGACTGTTATGGGTGTGAATGTCCGTAAGGTTATCATTCCGGTAGTTGCTGGACGTAACTTAGCGGTATTAGTAGAAGCGGCTGTGCGCAATTATGTTTTACAGCTAAGGGGTATCGACAGCACGAAAGAATTCCTCGCGAGACATGAGCAAGAAATGGGAAAAGAGTGTGACTAGATAAAGTTGTATAGATAAGACACATCAGTCTGAATAGACTAATGGGTTGAATATATTTCTGTTAGCATGATTGATCAAGCAAAGCTATTTTTATAATAGAAACCGATTAAAAATACTTTTACAATTGCTTGACCAAGTTAGAATGACTTGATATAAAAGATGCTGCAGCGCCTTCTTATAACTTTCTGCGAAAGGGGAATTACATGAATAAATCTGAACTTATTGATGCCATCTCAAAATCTGCTGATATCTCAAAGGCGTCGGCAGGTAAGGCGTTGGACGGGACGTTGACTGCGATCAAGGCTACCCTTAAAAAAGGGCAGAGCGTCACTTTGGTGGGATTTGGAACTTTTAAGGTGGGTAAGCGCGCAGCCCGTACCGGGCGAAACCCCCGTACTGGTGCAGCAATTAAAATCAAGGCAGCCAAGGTTCCAAAGTTCAGCGCTGGCAAGGCGCTGAAAGATGCAGTAAACTAGCTCGTCTTCCAATGTGGGGTGCTTAGCTCAGTTGGTAGAGCGTCGCCCTTACAAGGCGAATGTCGGCGGTTCGACCCCGTCAGCACCCACCAGCCGTTATTCTAAAGGTCTTGGGAGTGGTAGTTCAGTTGGTTAGAATACCGGCCTGTCACGCCGGGGGTCGCGGGTTCGAGTCCCGTCCACTCCGCCAAATTGTGCGCTAAACTAGGGCGAACGCAAGTTCGCCCTTTTTATTCGTTTCTTGGATTTTAATAGTGTTTGATTTTGTTCATAGAAAGAAAGGTGTCGTTCAATTCATCCTAGTGCTGGCGACGTTGCCATTCTTGTTCTGGGGGGTTGAGTCGTACCGCAGTGATGGCGAGGATCATATTGCGATCGTGGCCGGCGAAAAAATTCTGCGGCAGGAGCTTGATCAAGCGATGCGTAACCAGCAGGAGATTATGAGAGGTGCAGGAGAGGACCCCTCCATGCTGGACAATCCGGAAGAGCGAGCATCGGTGCTGAAGAGGTTGATTCAGAACCGGTTATTAAAGCGGGAGGCAGCTCGTATTGGATTAACAGTGCTAGATCCTCAGCTGGTGGACTTGATACAGGGAATTGGGGCATTCCAACAGGATGGCGCATTTTCCAAAAAAAGCTATGAAGAGCTCCTCCGTGACCAGGGGATGACCCCATTAGTATTTGAAGAGCGTGTGCGTCAGGAGATGCTGCAACAGCAGTTGATTGATGCCTATACCCGGAATGGCTTTGTTCCAGATACCGTGGCTGAAAGGGTTTTAAGCTTGAGTGAAGAGAAGCGCGAAGTCAGCATGATTCGGATTCAGCCGGAACAGTTCTTGGCACAGATGAGGCCGAACGATGCTGCTATTAAATCTTACTATGATCTCCACCAGACTGAATTCCAAGTACCAGAACAAGTCCGTGTCGAGTATCTGGTGCTGTCATTAGATGAGTTGGCCAAGCAGATTCGAGTAGAAGCTGACGAGACCAGGAAGTATTTTGAAGAGCATAAGGATGGGTTTGGTCGTCCGGAGGAACGTCAGGCAAGCCATATCCTGATCAGTGTAGCGACCACTGCTTCAGATGCTGAAAAGGCTGCAGCACGAGCAAAAGCTGAACAATTATTGGCACAAATAAAACAAACACCGAAAATCTTTGCTGATCTTGCTAGGCAGCAATCTCAGGATCCTGGCTCCGCAGTCAAAGGTGGAGATCTTGGTTTTTTCGGGCGTGGAATGATGGTCAAGTCCTTTGAGGATGCTGTCTTTCAGATGAAGCTGGAAGAGGTCCGTGGCCCAATCCAGACAGATTTTGGCTTTCATATTATAAAATTATCCGCGATTAAACTTGGAGTGGCGGTAAATTTTGATGATGTAAAGCACCAGGCTGAGCAGGAACTGAAGAAACAAAAAGCCGAGAAGGCGTTTGGTGAAATGGCAGAAGGATTCGGAAATTCAGTTTATGAGCAGAGTGACAGCTTGCAGCCGGCAGCAGAGAAATTTAAGTTATCTGTCCGGCAGAGTGACTGGATTAGCAGGAAGGCTGGGGAGCTACCCTTCCTGACCAACGGCAAGCTGTTGCAGGCAATATTCTCAGAAGATGCAATCAAGAACAAGCGTAACACTGAGGTGGTCGAAGTTACGCCAAATACCCTAGTTGTAGCGAGGGTGTTGAATCACAGGCCCTCTTCTCTACGCTCTATGGCTGCAGCAAAGGATGAAATTACCATGCAGGTGATCCGGCAACAAGCGGCTGAGGCAGCCGTCAAGGATGGCAGAGAGAAGTTGGAGCGTCTGCAGAAGGGTGAAAGTGTAATGGTTGCCTGGGGCCCTACTCAACAGGTCTCCCGCCAGCAATCACAGGGTATAGAAAACAAAACCCTACGTGCAATATTCAAAGCTGGATCGAATGCATTGCCGTCTTATAGCGGAGAGACCAATACCCAAGACGGATTTACGCTGATACGTATTAGCCTTATAACTGAGCCGGCATCTGCAGATGAGTTTAAGCGCAAGGCTTTTGGCAGGCAGTTGCAACAGTTGCTTACCCAGGAAGAGCTCTCAGCCGCTCTTGCTGGAATCAGGCAGCGGTCTGATGTGACGATTAAACAGTAATTCAGATATCGAAAGCAACCGTATTAAATCCAGCATCAACATAGGTAATCTCGCCGGTAATGCCGCTGGCAAGATCGCTACACAAGAAGGCCGCAACATTACCGACCTCCCCGGTTGAAACATTACGTCTTAATGGTGCAACTTTTTCAGTATAGTTCAGCAGTTTTCCGAAGTCGCTTATACCCGCTGCCGCCAGGGTTTTTATTGGACCCGCCGAGATTGCGTTGACGCGGATCCCTTTTGGACCAAGGCTGGACGCCATGAAGCGCACATTCGCCTCAAGACTTGCTTTTGCTAAGCCCATTACATTGTAATTTGGCATGACTCTTACTGCGCCTAGGTAGGAGAGAGTTAGTAGAGAGGCATTTCTTCCTTGCATGAGCGGCATACCGGCTTTTGCCAGCGCTGCAAAACTGTAGGAACTGACATCATGGGCAATGCGAAAGGCTTCTCGATCTAGGCTCTCTAGGAAGTCTCCACTCAAGGCCTCTCGTGGGGCGAATGCGATCGAGTGAACAATACCATCGAGATTGTCCCAGTGCTTCCCCAAGCTGTCAAAGCACTCACTGATTTGAGTATCGCTCGCAACATCGCAGGGAAGTAGTAAGTTACTATCAAATTCAGCTGCAAGTTTTTCAACGCGCTCGCGCACTCCCTCTCCTTGGAAAGTGAAAGCTAGTTCTGCGCCTTCACGGTGCATCGCTTTGGCAATACCATAGGCTATTGAACGATTACTGAGTAGTCCCGTGATGAGGATACGTTTCTCTGTAAGAAATCCCACGTTATTATCCTTATTAGGGTTGAGAAATTCGATAAATTATAGCCTAAGGCTGATCAGATCTGAAGAATCATGGGGAATGAGACCGAATTCTAAGGTTTTTGCGAGGCTTTTCCACTCTACTCTATACTGGTATTTACGCTAAACTATGACGCCAATGAAGGCTCCGTTCAAATACCTGTTGGCGCTGCTTGTGGCTTTGCTCACTGCCTGTAGTGATCGACCCTGGAACAGCCCTTACTTAGCCACCAGCGCAGGCAAGAATATTCTCTATAGCGCATTTGCCGAGCGTCCCAAACATCTTGACCCGGTCCAGTCTTATAGTTCAAACGAAATTTTGCTGACCGCCCAGATTTATGAGCCGCCGCTGCAGTATCATTATCTGAAGCGTCCTTACACATTGATTCCTGGGACAGCGGCGAGAATGCCGGTGGCGCAGTATTTAGATAAGAATGGAGCGAATCTGCCGAGTGATGTTGACACTGCGAAGATTGCTTATACGATTTATGAGATCTCCATCAAGCCTGGTATTCGTTTTCAACCGCATCCAGCATTTGCCAGGGGTGATCTGGGGAAATTCCTCTACCATAACTTGACTGCCGAAGATTTGGTTGGAGTTTATAAGCTTAGTGATTTCTCCCGCACCGACACGCGCGAATTAACTGCGGAAGATTATGTATATGAGATCAAGCGCCTAGCCCATCCTAGGTTGCACTCGCCTATCCTTGGATTAATGTCGGACTACATCGTGGGTCTCAAGGAATACTCTGCCACTCTGAGGGCGGCATCCGAGGTGCAGCCTAAACAGCAGGATAATAACGCATACTTGGACCTGCGTGATTATCCGCTGGAGGGTGCCCAGGTGGTGGATACGTACACTTATCGCATCAAGATTAAGGGTAAGTATCCACAGTTTATGTACTGGCTGGCGATGCCTTTTTTCTCACCGATTCCATGGGAAGCCGAACGCTTTTATACGCAGCAGGGCTTGGCAGAGAAGAACATCACACTTGACTGGTATCCGGTAGGTACCGGACCTTACATGCTGACCGAGAATGACCCTAACAGGGTGATGATACTGGAGAAGAATCCAAACTTTCATGGCGAGAGTTATCCCTCAGAGGGGATGCCAATGGATGAACAGACTGGCTTACTACAAGATGCGGGTAAGCCACTACCTTTTATCGACCAGGTCATATTTAGCCGCGACAAGGAGAGCATTCCCCGATGGAATAAATTCCTTCAGGGCTACTATGATGCATCTGGCATTGGATCAGACAGTTTTGATCAAGCGGTACAAATGACGGGACAGGGAGAGGCGACCGTAACCGAAGCGATGAAGGCGCAAGGAATTCGGCTTGAGACCGCGGTTGCAACCTCCACCTACTACATGGGTTTCAATATGCTGGACCCGGTAGTCGGAGGATTATCCGAGCCTTCCAGAAAATTACGACAGGCTATTTCCATCGCAGTAGATTATGAGGAGTATGTTTCAATCTTTGCCAATGGTCGTGGCATTCCAGCACAAGGACCGATTGCCCCAGGTATTGCGGGTCATCGTGATGGTAGGGACGGCATCAACCCGGTGGTCTATGACTGGCTGCAGGAACGGCCGCAACGAAAGTCAATCGCTGTTGCTAAAGCGCTGCTGGCTGAAGCGGGCTACCCCAATGGGATGGACGCTAAAACCGGCGTACCGTTGGTGCTATATTTTGATGTGACCTCCCGCGGTGCAGATGATAAGTCCAGCCTTGATTGGATGCGCAAGCAATTTCAGAAACTCAATATTCAGCTAGTGGTGCGTAGCACTGACTACAATCGATTTCAGGACAAGATACGCAAGGGAAATGCTCAGATCTTCGAGTGGGGTTGGAACGCTGATTACCCGGATCCAGAGAATTTCCTATTCCTGCTGAGCGGGGCGGAGCGGAAGGTTGATAATGATGGTCAGAACGCATCCAATTATGATAATCAAGATTACAACCAACTGTTCGAGCAGATGAAGAATATGGAGGATAGCCCTGAGCGACAACAGATCATAGATCGTATGGTAAATATTTTGCGAAATGATGCACCCTGGCTATGGGGATATCATCCCAAGGATTATGGGCTTTATCACGCTTGGTATAGCAACGTGAAGCCCAATAAGCTATCAAACAATAATATTAAATACTACCGTATAGACGGTAGTTTACGTGAACAGAAGCAGCGAGAATGGAATGAACCGGTACTGTGGCCAGCTGTGGTTGGTCTGTTGGTGCTGTTAGGGAGCCTAGTTCCTGCAATGGTCGCATATCGTCGCAGAGAGCGGACCATGGGGACCAGAGAGGCATCGAAAAGTGTAGGGGTATCGGAGGCAGGAGATGCTTAACTACATCATCCGTCGAATCCTCTACGCCATTCCAATCTTGGTCGGAGTGAATCTGATCACCTTCACTTTGTTCTTTGTCGTCAATACGCCCGATGACATGGCCCGGATGCAGTTGGGCATTAAGCGAGTCACTCCCGAAGCGATCGAGAAATGGAAGCATGAGCGGGGGTACGACAAACCGCTGATGCTCAACGATAGTGAAGAAGGGTCTGGAAAGTTTACGCATACTATTTTTTTTGAGAAATCGGTTGCTATGTTCGCATTTGATTTCGGGCGTGCTGACGATGGGCGTGATATCGCCCACGAAATAAAATCACGCATGCTACCGAGTCTCGCCATTGCTCTGCCGGTGTTCTTGTTAGGGTTGATTGTCTACATCACCTTCGCGCTGGTGATGGCGTTTTTTCGTGCAACTTATGTGGACTTCTGGGGGGTGGTCCTGTGCGTTGCGCTCATGTCTATTTCTAGCTTGTTCTACATCATCGGCGGACAGTTTCTGATCAGTAAGCTCTGGCATCTGGTCCCTATTTCTGGCTATAGCAGCGGACTTGATGCAGGTAAGTTCCTAGTCTTGCCGGTTATCATCGGCATAATCAGCGGCGCTGGCGCCAGTACACGTTGGTACCGTACTATTTTTCTTGAAGAGATGAGTAAGGACTATGTAAGGACCGCTCGTGCCAAGGGCTTGCCAGAAAGTATCGTGCTATTCAGACATGTTCTCAGGAATGCCATGATCCCGATCCTCACCGGTGCGGTAGTGGTGATCCCATTGCTGTTCCTTGGGAGTCTAATCGCCGAGTCATTTTTCGGCATACCGGGACTGGGTAGCTATACCATTGATGCTATCAGCTCACAGGATTTTGCTGTGGTGCGTGCAATGGTGTTTCTCGGCTCATTGCTTTATATCGTTGGGCTCATCTTGACGGATATCTCCTATACCCTGGTTGATCCAAGAATAAGGTTGGAGTGAGTATGCTCTTCAAGCCTGTCATTCTCTGGACCGATGCCCTCATATACTTGCTGGTAATGGTGGCTCTTGTCTTTGTTTGGTACGTACGTCGCAATGAGCACATGCTCGTACCATGGAGGCGAGTAGGTCATAGTGCGAGCGGGATGGCATCCCTCACGGTGCTGGTATTCTTTATGTCTATTGGGCTACTCGACACGGTACATTTCCGTCCTGCTATCGAGAATGGCAGTAATAGTGAGAAGGTTTATAGCGTGGAAGTGCTGAGTCTTCTCGATATCATCGCCACTCCATTGCGTACGCGAGTCGAGAAGACTTACTCAGCACCCTTTGCCGCACACCTTTACGCTAGAGAAACGATTGAGTTGCCAGATGGAGCGCAGATGAGAGAATTCCCACGTTTGCAATTTGGAGGGGCGCATTTGCAGGATCCAGCAACGCAGTTAACTAATGATGTGGCCGAACGAGCAACAACGGGACTGGCATTGGGCTTACTGAGTTGGTGTTTAGTGTTGACCTTGTTGAGTGTTTCATTGGCACGCCGGGACAGTGCAACACTTTCATTTACATTATCTGCCATCCGTCGAGGTGATACTGAAGTTCCATGGAATGCAGTCTTAGCCACACTGGCATTGATGTTCATGTCGATCGGTGTAGCGCTGATGCTATCCACTCATTACCACATATTCGGTACTGATAAGGTTGGGCAAGATGTATTTTATCAGTCACTCAAGAGCATCCGTACCGGGCTGGTGATCGGCACTCTCACCACCTTGATGATGCTCCCCTTTGCATTATTGCTTGGCATCATGGCCGGATATTTCCGTGGGTGGGTGGATGACGTGATTCAGTATATTTACACCACCCTGAGTTCAATCCCAGGCGTATTGCTGATCGCAGCTGCAGTATTGATGATGCAGGTTTACATGGAGACCCATCCCGAGCTATTCGACACCATTGCTGCACGGGCCGATCTGCGTCTGCTGTTTCTTTGCATCATACTTGGCGTCACTAGTTGGACTGGTTTATGTCGACTACTACGCGGTGAAACCTTGAAGCTGCGGGAGATGGAGTATATTCAGGCGGCTCACGCGTTCGGGGTCTCTCATTGGCGCATCATTAGTCGCCATATTCTTCCGAATGTGATGCATATCGTATTGATTGCTACGGTGATGGATTTCAGTGGATTAGTTCTGGCCGAGGCTGTTCTGTCTTATGTTGGTGTCGGTGTTGACCCCTCCATGATAAGTTTCGGGACCATGATCAATGCAGCACGTCTGGAAATGGCACGTGAGCCGATGGTGTGGTGGGCTCTGTTATCAGCCTTTGGTTTCATGTTTGCATTGGTTCTAAGCGCCAATCTTTTTGCAGATGCAGTTCAAGATGCATTCAATCCGCGTGTGAGAACCTGGCCACTACAAGCTAGGAAACTGCAACGCAGGGGCCGCGAGCAATATTCTAAAGACAAGACAGTAGAGGCTGAGATTAAGGGCTCTCACTCTCCATGAATCTGTTATTGCAAATTAAAAATTTACAGACTCTGCTTCATACCGGACCCGCACCGGTGATGGCGGTAGATGGGCTTAGTCTTCAGATTATGCAGGGTGAAACTTTTGCATTGTTAGGAGAGTCTGGCTGCGGCAAGTCCATGACAGCTCTGTCAGTGATGAGACTGTTGCCAGAGACGGGTGAGATCATTGCTGGTTCCATTAGAATCGGTGGAGAGGATTTGCTGTTGTTGCCGGAAGCGGATATGCGCAATGTGAGAGGAAAGCGGATAAGCATGATCTTCCAGGAACCGATGCTGAGTCTGAATCCCGTGATGACGGTGGCAGAGCAGATCGGTGAGGTTCTGAGGAGGCATTTTAATTTACGCGGAGTTGCGCAACACCAACGCGTGTTAGAGATACTAAATCAGGTTGGAATACCTGATGCGGATCGGCGTATGGAAGAGTATCCGTTCCAGTTCTCTGGTGGAATGAAGCAGCGTGTGATGATCGCAATGGCGCTGGCCGGAGAGCCGGAACTGCTGATTGCAGATGAGCCTACTACCGCACTGGATGTCACCATCCAGGCTCAGGTACTTGATCTCATGCGTGATCTACAGAAACGCAGCGGCATGTCGATACTTTTGATAACACACGATCTTGGCGTGGTAGCGGAGATGGCACACAAGGTGGCAGTAATGTACGCGGGCCAGATCATTGAGATGGCAACACGTGAAGAATTCTTCCACAACCCCTCTCACCCCTACTCGCACAAATTATTCGCTTCTTTGCCAGCGAAAAATAAGCGTGACCGTGGTTTGGCGGTGATCAGTGGCACCGTACCTCCGCTATCAAGAGAATTCATCGGTTGTCGTTTCGCTGACCGGTGTGACCACGCTTGGGATTTATGTCGAACCACGATGCCAGGATGGAGCGAGGTCACCTCTGGTCATCAGGTGAAGTGCCATCTCTTTGATCAAGATAATGGTTCGAGAGCCCCTAGTTCAGTTAAGGCGGTCGAGGGAACCCCTCAGAGAGCTTCTGTTCTTCAATCGGATTGCTCCATTCTAGAATTGTTGCGTGTCACAGACCTTAAAGTCTATTTCCCCATACAGAAGGGTCTGATGAAAAGGGTGGTAGGGCATGTCAAGGCGGTGGACGGAGTATCACTGACAATTCCGCGTGGAGGTACCCTGGCCTTGGTGGGTGAATCAGGTTGTGGAAAGACCACAGTTGGCAAGGGTATTTTGCAATTGATTCGACCTACTGCTGGGAGTGTGCTCTACGATGGATTGGAGTTAGTAGGGTTAGAGCGTAGGCAGTTACGCGAGAAGCGTGCTGAGTTCCAGATTATATTTCAGGACCCATATTCATCACTCAACCCGAGAATGCGCATTGTCGATATTATCGAAGAGGGTATGAACGCACTGAATGTTAGAGGCAAGCCGGTTAGTGCTGGGGATAAACCCTCCTCTTCAGAGAGGTGGGAGGTAGATGCATTATTACAGAGAGTAGGTTTGCCACCAGAAACGAAATGGCGTTACCCGCATGAATTTTCAGGCGGTCAACGTCAACGTATTGCGATTGCACGTGCATTGGCAGTCAATCCAAGATTGTTAATTTGCGATGAGCCTACCAGTGCATTGGACGTGTCGGTACAGGCACAGATTCTGAACCTGTTGAAAGAATTGCAGAATGGTTTGGGCCTCTCATACCTATTCATTACGCACAATATCTCAGTGGTGGAATATCTCGCTGATGAAGTGGCGGTGATGTACTTAGGCAGAATTGTAGAACGTGGCAGCATGGATGAGGTGATGGGAAGTCCACAGCACCCTTATACTCAGGCACTTCTGTCAGCTGTTCCGGTAATTGGACCTGATCTAAAACGTGAGGTCATAAGGCTGCATGGAGATTTGCCCTCACCCGCAAACCCACCGGCGGGTTGTCACTTCCATCCACGCTGCCCTAAGGTGATGCCCGTATGTCATGAGATTTATCCAGAGGCTAGCAGCTTCAGTTTTACCCATACGGCACACTGCCATCTTTATACCCAGAAGTAACGTACCGTGGCGAAATTTGAATTTTTAGAGGTACCTGAATGACAATTGAACAGGAAGTAAAGCGTAGACGTACCTTCGCCATTATCTCTCACCCTGATGCAGGTAAGACCACGCTTACTGAAAAGCTGCTACTTTTTGCCGGAGCCATCCATATCGCGGGCAGCGTCAAGGCACGAAAGGCCAGCCGTCATGTCACCTCCGACTGGATGGAGATCGAGAAGCAGCGTGGTATTTCTGTGGCTAGTTCAGTGATGCAGATGGAATATCGTGGCTGTGTCATTAATCTGCTAGATACGCCGGGTCATCAGGACTTTTCAGAGGATACTTACCGAGTCTTGACTGCTGTGGATGCAGCACTGATGGTCATTGATGCTGCCAATGGTGTAGAGGCACAGACCTTACGCTTACTGGAAGTATGTCGTGCTCGTAACACGCCTATCCTCACATTTGTTAACAAGATGGATCGTGAGGTGCGTGAGCCACTTGACCTGATAGACGAGATCGAGCAGACGCTCCATATGTCGACGGTACCCTTTACGTGGCCGGTGGGAATGGGTCATCATTTTCATGGGGTATTTGACTTGAACCGAGACCGTATGCATGTATTTCAACCGGGTGCAGATAAATTAGGCGGCAGAGATGAGATTATCGAGGGGCTTGATAATCCAGCTATGGTGTCCCGTTTTGGTGAGAGTTTTACTCATGCAAGACAGGAGATTGAATTGATCCGAGGTGCCTCTGAGGAGTTTAACCGAGAGGCTTTTCTTGCAGGCCGTCAGACCCCGGTATTTTTCGGCTCTGCTATTAATAATTTCGGTATCCAAGAAGTACTTGATGCATTGATCGATCTAGCTCCGTCGCCTAGGCCGCGTAAAGCTATACAGCGCGTGGTGCAGCCGGACGAGCCTAAATTTTCTGGCGTGGTATTCAAAATCCAGGCCAATATGAACCCGGCCCACCGGGATCGGATTGCTTTTGTACGTATCTGCTCGGGGCGTTTCGAACGCGGCATGAATTTGCATGTGGTGCGTAGCGGGAAAGATGTTCGTCCAGGCAGCGTGGTGTCATTTCTCTCTCAGCGGCGGGAATTGCTTGATGTCGCTTATCCGGGAGATATTATCGGTATTCCCAATCATGGCACATTGCAATTGGGGGATACTTTGACAGAAGGTGAAGAGTTGCAGTTTACGGGCCTTCCATTTTTCTCCCCAGAGATTTTTCAGACGGTCGAGCTTGCCGACCCAATGCGTGGGAAACAGCTCAAACTTGGTCTGACTCAGTTAGGCGAGGAGGGTGCAATCCAAGTATTCCGACCGTACGCAGGTGGTGCACTATTATTGGGTGCTGTCGGCACACTACAATTTGAAGTGGTGGCGCATCGACTCAAGCACGAATACGGAGTAGAAACTCGCCTCTCTTCGGCCAAGTACCAGATGGCCCGCTGGGTCACTGCTGATGATCCGCGCGAGCTGAAACGATTCATTGATACCAATGGACATCGTGTCGCATACGACGCAGTCGATGCCCCCACCTTCCTAGCTGCATTTGGCGCAGAGCTCAGTGTTGCACAAGAGAACTGGAAGATGATTAATTTTCATCGGTTACGCGAGCATGCTGGGTTGGTATTCCAAACCCATATGGATGGGTGATTTTTCGAGACAGTAACCATTATCTGTGAGGGCGAGGTGGAGCATCGTGACAGCTAATATTGAGGAAATTCAGCTGGTAATCGGGGATTAGAAAGGAGGTAAGTTGGGACAACTTCCTGCCGTATAGAGACCATTCCATAACAAAATACTCAGACCGATAATTAGAAGAGCTGACGGGTTTTTATGCGCATACTCTTGATTGTTATTAGTTTACAGGTTGTTCAAAGATTTGGATTTCAGATAAAACCTTGCCAGATAGGGTTGCAATTGGCAGTACGGAAAACCTGATCGATGGTGGACAACCACTCTCAGTTGCGCAAGGATTTTTGTGATGGCGCTGAGAGGTCTGCAAACTCAAGAGCGTATGTTGGATTGGCTCTCGAATTTCCCCAATTCTACCGTTGCTAGTGGTTTCCACCCAGATTTCCGTTGTTCCGCCACAATATTGGTGAAAATGCCACCGCGCACATAGAATTTAGCAGTAAGGCGCATATACCTCGGCTTTAGAGCGGCAGTCAGGTCATCAAGTATGCGGTTAGCGACAGCTTCATGAAATGCACCCTCGTTGCGATAAGACCAAATGTAGAGCTTGAGGCTTTTAAGTTCGATACACTTTTTATCAGGGATGTAATCAAGGATCAGAGTAGCAAAATCCGGTTGTCCGGTCTTAGGACAAAGGCAAGTAAACTCCGGGATCTCCATATGAATATGGTAATCCCTTGCAGGGGTTGGGTTTGGGAAGGTTTCCAGATATTTTGCGGGACGGCTAGGCATTCTCTTCTCTCGGTCAAATCGGTTAGAATGATCACCCCTAGGGTTGTTTTATAGGGCATTTTTTAATTTCCCCAATTATAACTGGTAACAAACAATAAATTGCGTCTCTCCCATATCAAACTTGCCGGTTTCAAATCCTTCGTTGATCCTACCAATATTTCTGTTCCAGGTGATCTGGTTGGTGTTGTTGGTCCCAATGGTTGTGGTAAGTCAAATGTAGTTGATGCGGTGCGCTGGGTGCTGGGTGAATCGAGGGCATCGGCACTACGTGGCGAGTCCATGCAGGACGTGATTTTTAACGGCTCGGCTAATCGCAAACCGGTAGGGCGAGCCAGTGTCGAACTGTTATTTGATAACAGTCTTGGAAAGGCAGCAGGGCAATGGTCAAGCTATGCCGAGATCTCTATCAAGCGAGTGCTGCTACGGGATGGGGAATCATGCTACTACATCAACAATATTCACGTACGCCGACGTGATATTGCCGATATCTTTCTTGGTACCGGTCTAGGTGGGCGTGGCTACGCGATTATCGAGCAAGGAATGATTTCTCGCATCATTGAGGCTAAGCCGGAGGAGTTGCGCGTATTTCTGGAAGAGGCCGCAGGGGTTTCTAAGTACCGTGAACGCCGCCGTGAGACTGAGTTGCGGTTGAACGACACTCGCGAAAACTTAACAAGGGTGGATGATATCTGCCAGGAATTGGAGAGGCAGTTACAGCACTTGGAAGAGCAGGCCAAGGTCGCTACCCAGTTTAAGGAACTGCAAGTTCAGTTGTATACCTCACAGAATCTATTGTGGCTTGCACGTAAACAGGATGCATCAGCTCAGCGTATCCATGCAGAAAATGAAATTGAACGATTAGAACTTGAACTGGAAGCTGAGACCGCACGTCTGCGTGATGCGGAAAAACGGCTGGAAGAAAAACGTGCCCAGCATTACGCTGCCAGCGATAGCCTGCACCAGTCGCAGGGAGATTTGTATGCCGCCAATGCAGAAGTGGCGCGGATTGAGCAACAGATACAACATCTGCGCGAGAATCGTCAGCGGATGGAATTACAGATTACAGCAGCAAAGGGCCAGCTTGAGCATCATGGGGAGCAAAAGGAAAGTGCGACCAATAGTATGAGCCGCTGGCGCGGTGAACTTTTTCGGGCAGAGCTGACTCATGAAGCTGGTAAGCAAAAAGCTGCGACGGAGAATGAGAGGTTGCCGATAGCGGAGTCCGTCTTCCGCTCGTTCCAGGAGAGACTGGGGGAAATGCAACACAGCCTAGTGCTAGTCGAGCAGAGTGGACAGCTTGAAGAGAGTCATCGCATCCATGCTGAGAAATCACTGCAACAATTGGAATTGCGTCGCGAGCGTCTGCTGGAGGAACGGGGTTTGCTTCCACAAACTGATGATGAGAGTTTATTCCGCTTGCAGCGCGAAACAGGGGGTGTCGCCGCAGACCTGAAGCAAAAGCAGAACGAGCTTGCGCAAGCGTTAGAGTGTCTGCCCAACTCGGAAGGGAATAAACGAGAGTTCGTGCGCAAAGTGCAACTACTGGGACAGCAGATTACCCAGGCGGAGGCACGGTTTGATGCATTGCAACGCCTGCAGCATCGGCTCGAAGGTAATGAAGGTCTGAGCGCCTGGATTACCAGGCATCAATTGGATGCATCACCTCGTCTGTGGCAAAGCATCCAGATTGAAAAGGGCTGGGAAGATGCGCTTGAAGCTGTGCTGCGCGAGCGCTTGAACAGTGCCCAGCTTGAGAGATTGGAAACAGCGCAGGAATGGTCAAGTGATTTGCCACCTGGCAGATGGGTTGCATTCGAACCAGTTGGAGTGCCCGAACAGGCTGAAGATGATTTGCATGGCGAGAAGGATATGACACTCTTGCAGCAGTATCTCACGTGTGATGACACCAAAATAGAAGCTGTATTAAATGAATGGCTGAATGGGATATTTGTGGTTGATGGTGTGCAAGATGCTCTCTCTCAGCGTATGAGACTGACTGGTGGAGAGATGCTGGTGACCCGAGAAGGGCATATCTTTACCCGCCATAGCCTTACTTACTATGCCCCTGACTCGCAATTGCATGGAGTATTGGCCAGGCAGCGGGAAATAACTCAGATCGGAATAGAAGTGAACGTGCTAAGGAATGCGCTCACCATAGAGGACTCATCACTAAAGGCAGCAGAAGAAGCCTATCATGAACTAGAAGTATTGATCGCACGCTTGCGTCAGGATAATGAGCAACTTCAGCATCAGCACCATGAGCGGCAGATACATATGCTTAAGCTCAACCAGTTGGCCGAACGTGCTAGTCAGCGCCGAAGTCAGATTGAGGATGAATTGACAGAGATCGCACAGCAGATGGGGGCGGAGGCTTCGCATAAACAGGATGCTGAGATCAAGTTGGCAGAGTATCAAGTTGAAATTGTCGCTCTACAGGGACGAGTGCAAGATGAGAAATTGAGGGGGGAAGCATCCGAACAATCCCTCAATGCTCAAAGGCAATTAGTTCAGGATGTGGTTAGGGAAACGCAGGAAGCCGCTTTCTATGAAAAAACTTGTCAGAGTAAGATTGTCGAAGTAGAGAATTCCATTCGTTCTATCGATGAGAGTGTTGCTGAATTAAAAAGCAATCTGGAAAAATTACAGATTGAACAGGGTGGTTTTGATGAGGCCAAGATAAATATTCAGTTACACGAGTGGTTAACGTTGCGTGAGCAGCGTGAAATGGGTCTCGCAAAAGCGCGAAATGTTATGGAAGGTGCGGCCAATGAGTTGCGGGAGATAGAGCAGGAGCGAATGACTTCTGAACAGAAATTGCACCCACTACGGGAGTCGATCACTCAGGCGAGACTTAAGGAGCAGGAGGCACGTATTGCCGAGAGTCAGTTTGGAGAACAGTTAAAAGAGGCGAAGGCCAATGAGGAGGAGTTACTGCTGACTCTCGGGAAAATGCGGCCTACTGCGCTGCAGACTGGAATCAATCGTCTGAATACTGAGATTTCTGCCCTCGGCGCGGTCAATCTTGCCGCGCTTGATGAGTTACAAGCCTCTCAGGAGCGCAAGAATTATCTTGATGCGCAATTACAGGATTTGAGAGAAGCCGTTGAAACGTTGGAAAATGCTATCCGCCGGATAGACCGAGAAACTCGTGAACGCCTACTGGAAACTTTCGACAAGGTTAACAGTCATCTGAGCGAAATGTTCCCTGTTATATTTGGTGGCGGACAGGCTAAGCTGGTGCTTAGTGGTGAGGAGATTCTTGATTCTGGCGTACAGATCATTGCTCAGCCACCTGGCAAGAAGAATAGTTCTATTCATTTGCTGTCTGGTGGTGAGAAGGCGTTGACAGCATTGGCGCTTGTATTTTCCCTATTTAAACTCAATCCTGCCCCCTTCTGTCTGTTGGATGAGGTGGATGCTCCGCTGGATGACAGCAATACTGTGCGTTTCTGTGATTTAGTGAAGAGAATGTCACGTCAGACCCAGTTTATTTTTATCAGCCACAATAAAATCACCATGGAAATGGCGCAGCAGTTGATAGGCGTCACCATGCAGGAGCAGGGTGTCTCGCGAGTAGTCGCAGTAGATATTGAAGAGGCGGTCAAGTTGAGCGATGTGGCGGCAGTTGCATAATGGACACGATGGGCATGAGTGACCTGCAGATCAGTCTGGTTGTCATAGGGGGTGCTGTGGTAGTGGGTGTGGCTCTCTTCAACTGGGTACAGCAGCGTCGCTTTCGTCGCAGCGCTGAAGAGGCATTCGGGCATAAGCATGAGGATGTGCTACTCGAGCCCGATGTGAGTATTGAAGAGGGTGGGCGGATAGAGCCCCAACTCGGCAAGGAAGTATTGCAGGAATTTCAGACGGAAATGAGTGTAGGGATTGCCGAACAAGGAATAGATGCAGGTGAAGCGGCAGAGTTTCCTCAGGCAGATGCTACTCCCAAGGTTGCAGTACCTATACTGGCAGAACAGAAAGCGATCGAGGCTGGCGGTGCTGGCGGTATTGATTATATTGTGAATATCCAGAGCGACGCATTAATTGCCCCATCAGGCCTGACTGCGGTATTGCTGCGTAAATTTGATTTTGGTAAACCGGTACACTGGCTGGGGCAGAGAGACTCAGGTGCATCCTGGGAAGAGATAACGGTAGAAACAAATGAGGGCGGGGGCGGCTACACCAAATTGAAAGGCTGTCTACAGATGGTTGATCGGTCAGGTCCTGTGAGTGAAGTAAATCTGTCCGAGTTTTTCGACATGGTGAAAAATTTTTCTACTCATATGAATGCGATAGCTGATTTGCCAGATATTCGGCACGCCCATGCGCAGGCGGTGGCGCTAGATCAGTTCTGTGCAGAAGTGGATGTGATGGTGAGTATCAATATCATCAGCAAGGATGGTGGCGCATTCACCGGTACCAAGATTCGCGCCCTGGCAGAAGCATCGGGTCTCAAGTTGGAGACAGAGGGCGCATTTAGCTATCGCGATGAAAGTGGCGCGGTCTTATTCTCACTCAACAATTTTGACTCTGCTCCATTTCTGCCTGATAACATGCGAACGTTCACCACGCATGGAGTTACATTTCTACTGGACGTGCCTAGAGTGAAGAACGGCGAGAGAGTTTTCGATCAGATGATGCATCTTGCTGGGATCTTTTCCACTACCCTGGGCGGTATGCTGGTGGATGATAACCGCATCTCTTTGACCGATAGTGGCATCGTTAAGATCAAACAACATCTGGGCAGTATGCAGGACATGATGAGGGCACGAAATATTCTTGCTGGTGGCGAGATATCATTGAGGCTATTTGCGTGAATGGAGATTCCAGAAAATATCTGGCAGCAAGCGCAGAAACTGCGCGAGACGATCGAACGGCATAACTATTATTATTACGTACTGGATGAGCCGATTGTCCTGGATGCCGAGTTTGACCAGTTATTCCTCGAGTTGCAACAACTTGAGCAACACTATCCCGAATTAATCACACCTGAATCACCTACGCAGCGCGTAGGCGGTGCGCCACTTAAGGAATTCTCCCAAGTTGTCCATCGGACCCCAATGCTCTCGCTCAGCAATGCGTTTGAGGGTGCAGAGGTGGTTTCGTTTGACCGGCGTGTGTGTCAGGGTCTTGAAGTGGGCGGAATCGAGTACGCTGTCGAGCCAAAATTTGATGGTCTCGCTGTTAGCCTCTGTTACGAGAATGGTCTGTTAGTGACGGGCGCAACCCGCGGTGATGGCTTTACTGGAGAGGACGTAACGTTGAATTTGCGCACCATCAAATCAATCCCGCTACATTTTCCTGATGGTCTTAAGGGCGCTACATCGCTGGAGGTGCGTGGGGAGGTAGTGATGTTGAAGGCTGATTTTGAGAGGCTTAACCAATGCCAGCGCGATAGGGGTGAGAAGGAGTTTATGAATCCACGTAACGCTGCAGCTGGTTCTCTGCGCCAGCTTGACCCTGCCATCACTGCGAGTCGTCGGTTGACATTCTTCGCTTATGGTGTCGGCACATATGCAGGTAGTGATGTTCCTTGTAATAAACATAGTCAGATGATGGATCATCTTGCATCATTGCATTTTATGGTGGCAAAAGAACGCCGAGTGGTGAGCGGTGCAGCCGGATTAATGGCGTACTACCATGAGATAGGGACTATACGTGAAAGATTACCCTACGATATCGATGGCGTGGTTTATAAGGTCAATGATCTGGCAGAGCAAGAAAGACTAGGATCTGTCTCCCGCGCGCCACGATTTGCTTTGGCACATAAGTTTCCTGCACAGGAAGCGGTGACGGAATTACTGGGGATCAATGTACAGGTTGGCAGAACCGGCGCCCTAACTCCGGTCGCACGATTAGAGCCGGTACTGGTAGGTGGTGTAACCGTGACTAATGCAACCCTGCACAATGAAGATGAAATCGGGCGTAAGGATGTAATGATCGGTGATCATGTAGTTGTAAGACGTGCAGGAGATGTAATTCCCGAGGTAGTGGCAGTGGTGATGCAACGGCGTCCCAGTACCGCAAGGAACTTCATCATGCCGGACCACTGCCCAGTATGCGGCGCTAGGGCGGTACGGCTACCGGGTGAGGCCGCAACACGGTGTACTGGTGGGCTATTCTGTCCAGCGCAACGTAAGCAGGCTTTGCTACATTTTGTTTCACGGCGTGCCATGGATATAGAAGGATTAGGCGACAAGTTGGTGGAACAGCTAGTGGACCACGCTATAGTTAAGACGCCTGCGGATATCTATAAGTTAGATATGACGTTACTTTCCAGCCTGGATCGGATGGCGAAGAAATCTGCGGATAATGTAGTGAAGGCGATTGAAAAGAGCAAAGATACCACGCTGGCGCGCTTCATTTACGCGCTTGGAATTCGTAATGTGGGTGAGACCACCGCCAAAGAGCTAGCCTACTATTTTGGTAATCTTGAACAATTGATGACGGCGGACGAGGAGCATCTACGACAAGTGCCGGATATTGGTCCGGTAGTGGCTCAAAGCATCATTAATTTTTTTTCTGAGATGCATAATCGTGAGGTCATCGAGAAGTTGCGCGCAACTGGTGTACATTGGCAAGAGGGTGTGAGTACAAAGAGGACGAAAACCATTGGAGGCAGGGTTAGCGATAAGACATTTGTATTAACTGGAGCCTTGCCAAGTCTGTCGCGTGAAGAGATCAAGGAGAGAATCGAGCTTGCGGGTGGAAAGGTAACCGGAAGCGTTTCTAAAAAAACAGACTATGTGATAGCGGGGGACGGTCCTGGCAGTAAGTATGACAAAGCGATTGAATTGGGAATAACCATCCTTGACGAAGCACGACTGCTACAATTATTGCAAGATTCAGGTGCCCCATAACTGAGTAGACTCGTTGGAATTTTAAAAAACCTAGAGCTTTGGATAAGATAAATCGAGAACAAGAAATGAATGTGCAACATATTGTTAATATGCTACTCATTTTTTATGAGAAGAAGCATGCCGTGACGAAATCTAGATTTTAAGAGGCCACCTTATGATAAAAGTAACCAAGGCCATTTTCCCAGTAGCAGGCTTAGGAACGCGCTTCGGAAACTAAAGCTGATGATTCCAACTGAAGAAGCGAAACGAATACTTGATACGGCAGAGATGATTTACTCTGCTGATGAGATGGCCGATACTGTCATGAGGATGGCGGCGGATATTACGTTAGCGCTGTCCGATCGATATCCGCTCGTTCTGAGCGTAATGCGTGGCGGGGTGATGTTTGCTGGACAGCTCCTACCGCTACTTAAATTTCCACTAGATTTTGATTATATTCATGCCTCCCGTTACCATGATAATACTACTGGCAGTCAAATTGAATGGAAAGCAATGCCTAGC
>Ga0049084_10000032_pt1 | contig 48354 bp, 55 predicted proteins | sample GreLakmeON33MSRF_FD_66720 | JGI IMG/M metagenome (GOLD analysis project Ga0049084, IMG submission 66720) | Freshwater lentic microbial communities from great Laurentian Lakes, MI, USA - Great Lakes metaG ON33MSRF | ecosystem: Environmental > Aquatic > Freshwater > Lake | place: Great Lakes... | reverse complement strand
AAGTTCGGCGCAGTGGTAATTGTGTTCATGCTTGAAGTTCTTGATACAGAAGGTCCCAAGCCTAATCCAATTCTACTACTAGCGTATCTTTGTTCAGATTTTGTACCTGCAGATGATGTATCGCTAGCAACTTGTGTTGCTGAGGATCTTATAGCAGCTGCCAAAGATGTTCTATTTGCCATAACTTAAATTATACCCAACTTTGTGATGATGGAGCACTTTTGTCCGTGAATATTCCCTTGTTCCTGAGAGCTAAATAATATCCTTCGCCATTAAACATGCTTATATCAGCATCTTTGGGATTTAAAGTATTTTTTAATGAGCTTTCATTATCTGGAAAGTTCATTCTGAGTTGCTGTTCAGTAGTAAGATTTTCTGGAGATAATTCAATAGGCTTTGCAGTTTCAATTACTTCATCATCAATGTTTGTGTTGACTATTGAAATTCTTCCAGGGTTTAGAATATTTATATTTTCTGGGGACAAAACGGCTACAGTGGTATCGCTGCTAGATTCTTCATTCTTATCAGCGACACCAAATGAAGCCTTTACGACTCTGTACCACATGTTATTCTCTAGATTCTTCTAATAAACTATCTAATCCTAATTCAGATGCAAAATGTTTTAAATCTTCTTCTGAGAATTGATGTCCCCAAGAATCTTCATCTGTGTCTGAAAGTAATTGCTCGATAGTTTTATCAAGATCAGACTCAGAATTAGTTCTGCTATCTTCAAGATGTGAATCGAATGATAAGTCTTTTTCTACTTTTTTAGCAGTTTTATTAAGATGTTGGGATACAGTCATATCATCACCATCTTCAGCTTTATCATTTATTTCGCTGCTAATATGCTTATAATCTGAATCATTATCTGCTAATTGATGTGCGTAAGAAACTTCCATTTCTCCTCTGTGCCCCATCATGTCAGCGTTTTGTAATAATTCTTCTGTTACGGTATCAGTGTCAGATTCAGTATTGTTAATATTTCTCAACAATTCTTCTAATGTAAGAACTGAAGTACTGTTTGTTCTTGGTAATTGCTGATCAATTACTTTATTGTGATCTGTTTGAGAAGTTTTTGTATTCTTAGATTTCTTTTCTTCAGTATGCCCGTATTGAGAAGGTTTCATTGAAGAAAGTTGTGATTGAATACTATCGTCATAGTTTGATTTATCTCTCATGGAATTTGCGCCTTGAGTGCTTTTATCAAACATCATCTCGTATGTGTTATCTGCATCTGTAACATCTTTGGATCTTTGTCCTTCGCTCAAGTTGATGTTCGTGTCATTGTCTGAACTTCTATGAACATCAAGTCTAGCAAATGTTTCATCATGAGAAATGAATGCCACTTTAAGCCAATCTTGATAAGCGCAAGTGACTGAACCATCTTCAGCTACTCTTGAATCAATGCAGTTAAATCTACATTTAGAAACTTCCATAGCAACTGGCTTTCCAAATACATATTTACCTTTAGGACACATGAGGTAAGGTTCATTATCTTGTGTTGATAATGAGGTATAAGCAAGCCTTCTAGTTTCTTTAGGGGTAAGGGCTTCATAGCATGCTTTTACATAATCTTTAGCGTATAAAAGCTCTTTTCTGTCACCTGAAAGAATATTAGATCTAAGATTTGCTATAGTAATTCTTTCAATATTATCTACAAGGCTAGATAATTTGTCTAAAGATTCTAAAGACTTAATTTGCCAATAACCAGCAGACTTATCATCATTTTTTGACGCAACTCTCTCAAGTTTTGCAGCATCGTTATTTTTATCCAAAAAGTTTTGAAGAGCCATATAGGAGAATCTATAATTATTTCTTAGATCAGATGCCAAAATTGTTTTATATTTACGCAATCTAGAAGCTAAGGTAGGAAAAGCCATATTGCCTGGGAGTGATATTATATGAATCACTTCTTCAGGTCCGCCATCTTTTCTAAACTCTTGAGTTACGCCGTCATCACATAAATTATCTTCATCAACATAAGAAAGCATCTCTTTAGGATTAAATCTTCCTTTATTTTGTTGTAATTCTTCAATGATATCTTCAAATATTCTCGTGATACTTACGCCGTTTAAGGAAGGTGAGTGCATTTTACTCTTTTTTGATTTTTCTGTCATTTTATATCCTTCCATTTAATCACCAAGTCCTAAGTTTTTTAAGTCTTCTTTATCAAAGTTTCTTGCAATTAAAGCTTGTTTGATTAATTTAATTTCTTGCTTAACACCCTTTTTGTCAGCAGCGTCTTTGCGATCGCCTTGAGGGGTGTTTTTGTCATAATCTTGCAAATCTATTAAAAAACAAGCTCTCATAATTAACTCAGGAGTGGATCTCTTTGAATAGTCTGGTTTTTTGTCATAATCGAGGGAGGCTTGGCTTAATCTTTTATCAATTTCTTGTATTTCTTTTATAGCATCATTAAGTTCTTGTTTGCCGTCTGCTATTTCTCTTACATCATTGACTAGATCATCAGTTGAAACACTCTTTCTGACGTTTTTTTCAGAAGAATCATCTTCCTTAGATTTCTTCTTCTTGTTGTAATCTCTTACAATATCAACCGCTCTTTCAATTGTTTCTTTATTCCAGAATTTTAATTTACCTATGTATCTAACTATGTCGTTTTTTTCAATTCCATGATCAAGAAGCTTGCCAACTTTACCCATCAAGACTCTAAAAGGGTTGCCTCTAGTTTTTTTCTTTCTTTTAGTAATTTGTGCTTCTCTGAAATTGTACACTTTGTTTTTTTCCTTTGTCGATAAATATTCTTCTTCAATTTTATGAGCAATATCTATATATGTAGGATCATACTTTCCTGTATCTGGATCTTTGGTTCTTTTCTTTGGATCATTTGCCATCATGAGTGCGCTTGATAGTTTATTAAGTCTTGCTCTCAATCTTTTATCATTCACATTATCAGAAATTTCAGAAATTCTATCGCATATTGCTTGTCTGTCTGAATCATCACAGCTCTTAACATCAATAATAAGTTTTTTAAGATCTTTCCTAGTAATTCCCTTACTTTCTTCACCACCCAATGCAATATTATTTATTCCATTAGCAGGATTTGAAGCCATTGGTGCATTAAAGTTAGAGATTCTATACATTTTATTTAATCTTCTATGTCCATATTTAAAGAAATACTATTGTAAATATCTGAAAGATTTTGCGCTCTATTTGTAGACCTTTCGTTAAGTCCATTTTGAACGTTTTTCTTAATAGCAAGTCTTTGTTCTCTAGATTGATTTTGCATAGCAATTCTTTTGCTTTCTCTATCATCGAGAGCTGATGGGTCAATCATTCCAAATTGTGATGTATGTTCAACATCAGAAGAAGTTCTTAAAATCGAATGTGCTCTTGAAGAAACAACATTCTTTTCTCTAATTGAATTAAGATTTTTTTCTTCCCAGCTAGCATGTCTTGAAGCATGTGCCTCTCTCTTTGCAGAAAGTTCAGCTTTTGATTGTTCAGAAGATGAGATTTGGCTATTCATGAACTCTTCTGTAATATTAATCATATCAGGATTAAAAATATTAGCAGAACCTCTTAAGAGACAATCCATGTATTCGTCAGAAGAATATGCTTTGAGATTACTGGTTGTTGTTCTAGCATTAAGTCCAGAATCTGTACCATAGTCAGCTCTCTTAATAGCATTTAATTCTTGTGATAAAATTCTGTCTTCAATACTATCAGTTCTTAAGTCTTGATATGTTGAAGCGCCTGAAATCTTTTCCCAAGATTTATTCAATGATGTAGCTTCTTTTGTAAATCCAATTTGTTGCTTAGAAATTTTAATTCTGTTTTCAGAACTATTGTTTTTCAATTCAGCATATGGATCTTCATCAATATCTACTTGAGATCCAACAAATCTTTTTTCTATAAAGCTAGGAATATTGTCAATTTCTCTTACTTTTCTAAATAAACTCATATTTTTATCCTAGTATGAATTTCAAGAACAGTCCCAGATATTTAAACCTGGGACTTTTTTTCTTGAGGATTTTACTTACTTATCGTATTCTTGGGTAAAGAGTTCATCTACCCATGCTTCAGCATATCCGAGCTCATTCTTCCAGTAGTCTTTGAGTCTCTTATAGTCGTCATTTGTAAGTGTAGCAACTTTTGTCATTGATTTGATTGCTGCAACTTTTACATTAGGCTCTAACTCAGAAGCCATAACTTTCTTGATGTCAGATAACTTATCAACCTTTACCGTCTCGCCTAACATTGCTTGAACATACTCAGCTGGAAAACCATTTTCGATAGCTTTTGCTGCAAAAGCTTTTCTAGCTGAATTATTCATTGAAGAAACCTTTACAAACTCATCAGAATTGGCAACTTCTTTCTTTGAAGTTCCTACTGGTAAGCTATTGACGATATTTTGTCTATAAGCTTTTCTTTGAGCCAATTTAACATTTTGAGTATTTTGAGCTACGATTTGTCTTTCAATTTTCTCAGCCAATCTAACTCTTCTCTCATGTCTGACTGCAAGAATGACGTTAGCAAGTTCTTGATCACCATTTGCTAAAGCTGTTTCAATAGCTTCTGCACTGATTTGTGATGGATGATTGAATGCATAAGATTTCTTCTTTTCATCTTTAGATTTAGGGCCTTTTCTCTTCATTGGGCCTTTACCATCTTTCTCATCATCTTCATCGTCTTCATTGTCTTCGTGATCATGCTCGTCTGATTCTTCTTCTTCAGTTTCATCATCTTCGTGCATTTTCTTATTTTTCTTGACATTATCAAGAAATTGTGGTGGAACATCATCAAGTTTTTTTCTATCTTCTTCTGATGGTTTCTTTTTGTCGCTTAGACCTTTGAGCATTTCTTTGGTTTCATCATCCATTTTCTTAGGCTCTTTGGCTTTGGCTAGTCTTTCATTAAAGTTGTCCCAATCAATCCCTTGAAATACAAGGTCAGAATCAAGAGCCTCTTCTTGAATTCTGTTAGGGAAAATTCTATCTGCCATAATTATTTTTTCTCCTCAAGAAAGAATACATTAAGTGATTTCTAAATAATTTATATGATCACCTTTAACGTATTATATTTATATTGTTTTATCTAAAATTAAAATTTGATCCTTCAAAACAAAGCTATTACCAATTTTTATACCTAAATCATCAAATGTTCCCTTATTTGCTTCTACAACAAACTTTACATTGTTTGATTTTGGGCAACATGATTTTTCACTTTGAGCTTCCATATCCTTAATTTCTAATATTTTGTAATCTTTATCTAAAAATGCTAAAGATAAATCAAAGTCAACATTTTTATTCCAAAAACAATAATTATCTGGTGTATCAAATATAAAGAAAGCTACTTCTTTTTTGTCCAAAGGTTTTGCATTCATCAATCCTTTTGAACGTGATGAATCATTTTTTGCTATAAACCTAATTTGTAATTTTCCATCAAAACTTTGATGTTCATTACTAGTCAGTCATTTAGAAGTTTTGACAAATTTATTGCTAGAAGCCTTTACGCTTCTTGCTTCTTCTAAATCAAATCTATCTTTTGTTCTGACTTTTCTAAATTCATTAACCGTTTCTTGGCTTAAATAATGATCTCTTAAGGCTAATTTTGCCTTTTGAGTTAATTCTACTGACCTACCATAGCCTTTAATTAATCCTGAAGTCTTTAATGCAAACAAGTCATTGTCATTTATTTGATTTGGAACGTTGCAATATTTTATTTCAGAATTTACTGTCATTTGGCTTGCGGCAGTAACAACCTCGTCAGCATTTGAATCAATTTGTTTGAGCATGTCAATATATTTGTTACTTAATTTCATTGCTTCTTTTTTTGGTTGTGAATTTACACCGAGTAATTGAATCTGAATATCAGATAATCCTAAACCCTCCATTGAAGGTCCATCAAATAATTCTGCGTGTAAGTCTAAAGAATGAACTGGTTTGATTGGTATTGGCATAATTTTATTCCTTATCTGTTTGGTAATCTATTTTTCCAAGTATTTCCATCTTGAACATTTTGTTCGTTAGTGGCTTCGTATGTGTAATCATCTAATGAGGCATCTCCATAAGCTAATCCCTGAGATGGGCTACTAGCAGCTGATACTGGATCAACAGCTGCAGGACCAGGCACTGCATCATCTTTGTTATTTATAGAAAAAATGCTTTGTGCCTTTTCTTCATCTGTATTACCAGGAAGAGGAAAGTATTCTTTTTTTACTTTGTTCGGCTTATCAGTTTGTCTAAATTTATCATCACTTTGTAATTCTTGTTCTATATCTGCATAATCAACTTTTCTTTCACCTGTGTAATCACTTTGATCAGGATAATAGTATGAAATTTTCAAGAACAAGTTGTCAGATTTTTTGAATTCCCCAATTTTGTCCAAAATATTACAAATTTTGATTAACGAATTAATATTTGGTCTCATTAGAAGCTATTTCCATGAATTCCAATACCAAATGTATTGTATTGTTTTTCTAAACCTGAATTTTGTTCATTGAAAGATTGATTGTTAATTTCTTGTATTGTTTTTCTATTATTTTTACCGTTTAAATTAGTTTCTAAAGGCTCATTTACATCTAATAATAAAGGAGTGTTAGACATTTCAGATCTTGGATTAACATTTGCTTTTGTGTCACTAGGAACACCGTCATAGCCAACAGGCTCGCTATAACCAGAAGTGCCTCTATGGTCTTGGTTTGATTCTTGAGCTTTATTTAAGTAATTATTAAGTCCAGGAAAGCCATCTTCACCTGCGAGTAGTGGATAACTAGCTTCTGGAAAAGTATTAAATCTTTTTTCATCATAAACATTTCTATTGCCATTTGCTGCATCTTCAGGATGATCTCTGGTAATTCTTCCTCTTTGACTAGGGCCTTCAGAGATTCTTAAATTATTTTTGCTTGAATAATGATATCTTTCAGGCTTTATCTGCTCAGGAATATCATCTTCAAATTCAAATTTTTGAAATGGTTTATATTTATGTTTTTTTGAAGCTTCTAAACTTTCTTCAATAGTTCTGAAATGATCAGGATCGTTTTTTGTATTTTTATTGATATAAGCCGCAGTGTTTTTAAATATACTATCTGCTTCTTGTTCTAAACCAAGTTTATAATCATTAATCTGTCTTCTTAATTTTGCTCTTCTTCTAGCAACTGGGTCATCTAAGAGATAAGGAATGGTGTCCGACTCAATATTATTTTTATGAAATTTAAGTAATTTTGCTTCTATTGATAAATCTGATTGATCATCACCTTGACGCATTTTTTCTAAGAGCTGAGTAAAAGAATCTTCTTCATTTATATATGGATTGATTCCACTTCCACCCCTATTTTTGCCGCTTATTCCAAAAGGAGTATTTCCAGGCGAATACGCTGAAGGTTGATAGCCACCTCCAACGCCGCCAAATCCAGAAGCTGTTTTTAAATTCTTAGACATAGCTATTATTTCTTATATAAAATTATCTAAACCTTCCACCTAAATTCACTAACTTTGAACTTGGAAGTTTTGATACAATTTTTGAAACAGTGCACTCATATGAAGCTGCAGCAACAGCATCACAAATGTCATCTTTATATCCTTTAAGAGCTTGGATAAAGAATCTTTTACCTTTCCAAATTTTTTGAAGATACTGAAATTGAATTTTGGCTTCTTGAACCTCATTAAGATCTATTTTCTTACCAGAAGCATCTTCGTAAAATCCAGAAGATAAATCATAAACGTCTATTCTGTCTTCTCTAATAAGCTGGGCTAATTCTGAATAAATTTTTTCTTTATATTCTTTATTGAATTGTCTTTCAACAATAGGAATTCCACGACCTTGAAGTTTGATTAAAGAAGTTTGAGAATTCCACTGATCAATACTAACTTGCCTAAATCTAAATTTTGCATGCAGGCTTATAACATATTCTTCAACTTCTCTTTCAGAAATAGGTTGATTTTTTGATATCGGATTCCAAAAATGAATATGATCTATTACAACACGTTTCAGAGGTTTAAAATCTGGACCAACTGTGTTATATATACTTTCCGCATGGGTAATTACTAAAGCGTAATAATCAGATGTTCTTGCAGGATCTAGATGGCAATAGTATTCATGCAAACCATCAGATTTTTCTTTTCTAGGAATCATTGACATAGAACTAAACATTCTTTGTATGTCATCAGGAGAAAACATTGGGTCTGAGGATGCAGCTCCAAACTCAGCTCCATACTGCATCTGGTACTCAACTGGATTTTTCTTTTTTTCTCCCTCAAGATATTCTTTATCAATATTAGGATTTGAAAGCCAGGTTGGCATTCTCATTATCAGAGTAGAGGGATCTTCTAGTCTATTCTCATGTAAATCATAAAGTAATCCTATTGGTCCTTTAGGGTTGGAGAGCATCATAATCTTTCCATCTCTACCAAATGTGGCTAAAGATGGCTTTAAATCATTATATAAAGCATAGTCAACACCAGAATCAGGACTATCACCAGCCATAGCAGCAATTTCGTCCATAATGATGCACCAACAAGTTAAACCAACAAGACCTGAAGCGCTACTAGAACCACATTTTAGTACTAAGGAACCCGAAAAAGGATTCATTCCTTGATTTATTCTTCTGTCATTTTCTTTTCTGTCATTCTCAGTATAAAAGCGCATCTCCAGTTCATTGTCTTTACCAATATATGGTTGAAAAAATGGAGATGACAAAACAGTATTTTTTATTTTTGCGAAGATGGCATTTTTAGCCTGTTCTTCATTTTTAGCAACATTAAGAAGAGTAATTTGATCAAACTCCATCAATCCATATCTAGATTGAGGATGCCCCATCGCTATCAATCTATAAAGTTCATATAGAGCAATAGCTGAAACAAGGAATGATTTACCTGAACGTCTACCAAGTACCAAGACTAATTCTTGAAATTTAAATCTTTTTTCGCATTTATCTAAGATTTGTTTTCTTACTTTTGGATCAAGCTCTTCTGCAAAAAATAAATCTCTTTCTGATTGGTAATTTTCAATAATTGGTCTTTGGGACAATTCTAAAATGATTCTTTCGGAATCAGGGTTTGTAGCTTCTTCTTTTGCTACATCATATCTTTCTTGTCTTACATTTTCTGGAAGCTTATTGCATGTTAAGCAAGGTGAATTTTCAACTGTAAAAAGAGGCTTGATAAATTTGCCTTCTTTTCTTTTTTTCATTACATCTATTTCATTTTTACTAATATGTTCCCAGACACATCCTTTACAAGAAGTTCTTTCTTCAACTGGAACATCATTAAATATAATATTTGTATTGCCTTCTTGTCCCATATAAAAACATTTCAATATAAGTCTTTGCCATGGGTGGGGTTTTAAATTGCAGAAAAAAGGATGCTCAATAAAAGTAACAATATCTACAATTTGATCAGGGTTAAATCTTGTTTTTTCAGGAGTAACAGGAGGTGATACTTCAGTTCTAGTTTGAGGGCGTATTTCATCCTCAAAGTCAGCAGCATATTCTGTGTCTTTGAAAAGTTCTGTAATATCATTTGCTTGCTGCAAAAGCTGTGTTTTATAGTCAATATGATTTTGCTTTGCAGTATTTATTTTTCTCATTATTTATAACAAGTAACATATATCCAATATTTATGCATATATTCATCGTAAGCATTTTCAATTGAACAATCTATCTTTTTAAATCCAATATTAGACAAATCTCCAAATATTTGATTTGGATCTGTCACTCTAACATCATGCTCCCCATGAGAGCCTGATGCCTTGTAAATATTGTCATAGTATCCGGCCATTGGAAGTTGGCTTGGAAATATACCTACTTGACTTTTCATTCTAACAAACCAATGATTAGGATAACCTCTATCTTTAAGATTATCACCAAAACCCATTTGAAAAGTAAAAACTCCATCCTTCTTCATTACTCTATAAATTTCTTTAAGTAATGAAAGTCTGAAATCATAAATTGGAATATGTTGAAATACTAAAGTAGATATTACAAAGTCAAAAGATTCATCATTAAATTTCTTAAGATTTCTGCCTGAGGTTTTATGAAAATGATATTTAGTATCTTGAAAATTTTTGATATTTTCATCAATATTTTTCTTACTTAGATCAACTCCATGCAGCTCTTTCCATTTTGCCAAATTGTCAATATTTTTTAGATTTCTACCTCTTGAAGTACCAAAATCTAAAGCTTTTTTGTCATTCCAATATTCTGGATTTGATGATATTGGTTTTAATAAAATGTCCCAATATAAAGGATTTAGATCTTGTCTGTCGTAATCTGAAGTACCATATGATGTTTCTTCATAAAGCATTTCTAAATAATCGCTCAGTTCATCATTGTCAAAGCTAAAAAACATTAGTTATCCTGCTGTATCTTTTGTCGTAAAAATTGCATTTCATCTCTAATTCTTTTTTTATCTGCTTCAGTTTCCATCTCATTATGAAGCTTTGAAAGAATTTCAAAAATATTTATAGCATATATTCCGGCATTATCTCTACTTTCTTTAAGATATAAAATTTTAGAAATTAATTTTTCAACCATAGCAGCTCTTCTTAATTTAAGATCATTATTTTTGCTACAGTCCATTCCTCTTACATCATCTAATTCAACCAATAAAGCCGTTAATGCCAGTTGTTGTTCTCTAAAAATCCAAGGAGTAATTAGCTCTTCTCTTTGCTCATAATTCTTAAGACCTGATGTGGAAATCTTCTTAAAATCACAATGCTGTTCCATATGAGTGTTAACTTGCATCCAGTTAAGTTTAGCGTCATAATGTTTTGCAAAAAAATTAATTACTGATTGTGCCTTTTTACCAGTTTCTAAATAAACATGTTCTGCTAAATCTCTAAAAGTAGAAGTGCAAATGGTGCATCTAGGTTCAACAAACTGAGGATAGCTAATATCACTCATGTTGTCTTGAGGTAAAGGAACTAAGGGTATTTCTCCTTCTTTTAAATGTGCAAACATCCTTGAAGGCTTCTTGGGATCGTTTACAATGAGAGAATCAACCTTACTTTTATTATCTTCCATTTATTGTGTTATACAAGCAAAACAAGCCGCATAAAGCGGCTTGTTTTGCTTGTCCTGAGTAAAAATTAGTCTTTCAAAGCTCTTTTGAGTCTAGCATATGGGGAAACACTGTCTGCTGCTGAAACCATGTATTCATCTGCTAATCCAAAATAAGCATAATTGCCTTCAATAAATTTATCACTAGTTGAAGTAGCATTATGTAAATCTACTTCTGCAGTACCTTTCTTCATTGAAACAATTACTTTATTGTTCTTTGCTTCCACTAATGGTTTTTCTGATTGAGCCTTAAGAACAGAATTCAATAAAGCTTCTTCAATCCATGGCTTGAGCTCTTTGTGTAAGGCAATTCTCATATTTGAATTGTCTTTTGCCATCTTGACTAATGATAGCCAGCTTTCAACACCCTTGCTATCTGTTTTTACAATAGAATGCTCACCAAGAGTAAGTTTTCTAACAAAGTCTTTTGCAGAAAATTTTTCAAGTGTTTTTTCAATAATTGGCGAACAATCAGAATACTTAGTTGGGACTACTGCAACTTCAATAGCCTGTTTTACAGTTATGATATCATCACTATCAAATAGATTAGATGCAACTCTATTTGCAACTTCTAAATCATAATTGTCTGCTGCTAAAAGTTCAACTACTTCTGATTTATCAAAACCTTGATTTTTATATTTTTGAGCTTGGGAACTGGCCACTACAAATACGCCATCATTATGTGAGCGTAATTCGTTTCTCCAGTTGTAAATCATGTCTTCGGATAAGTTATTTTCAGCCACTGCAATAATCTCCCCTTTTAAAAATAAAAACCCCCAGACTGAGTTTTGAGTCTTAGGAGTTTAGGTGGAACATAAATATATAGTACAAAAATATTTAAAAATTATTCCATGTTTAATCGAGTAGGAAGTCTTCTCCCAGAATGCTCTTTAATTGATCAAGGGTTTTGGATAATTTTTTAGAAAATGCCCCTTGTGTTATTCCAAGCATTTCTGCAGCTTCTTGCTGACTGTACTGTTCAAAGAAGTAAAGTTGAATGATATCAGATTCGCTTTCATTCAATAGCTGCATTGCATTTTGAATTGAAATAATTGTATCAATTTTATTAAATGGATCATAAGAAATTTCGTTAGAAAAATTGTTCTGAATTCTATCTTCTTCTTTGATGTATTTTTCTGACACATGCCTGAATAAATTAATGTCTATTCTAGTTGAAATAAAATAAGAAAAATAAGTAAGGTCTGGATCATACTGATTAATAATTTTTTGAAGAACAAATAATGATTCTTCAAACATATCTTCCCTATGAACAGATAGTCTAGGGTCTTTTATAATACATCTTTTTATTGAAGAGTAAAGAAGTGGCTTGTAAAATTTAAATAGCTCAAAAAGAGAATCCATATCCCCTGACTTAGTTTTAATTACTAAATCATTTATTTGCTCATACTTTTCATCCATATCTTATTTATACATTTGCTAGTTTATTAATCGTGAGAGTATTAGCTACATTATTCTCACCAAAAAATCTTGCATCACTTATATGCTGTGTTACAAGAGATATCATTTCGCTTATTTTATTAGTTGGGATTTTATTTTCACTAAGGGCTATTTTTATTCTGATTGGATTATGTGATTTCAAAGATGTGTTTACTTCTTCATAATCATCAGAAAGATATTTATTACCAATGTCTCGCAGTTCTAAAATTTCTTGCACTTTTTCAGGAGAATATATCTTATTCTTTTGACATTCAGATATTACAAGTAAAAAATACAATTGTTGAAGAAGTATTAGAAAAAATCCTTGAGTGGTAAACTCTTCAATCACTTTATCTAAATTAGAATTAATGTAATTAATATCTTTACTGAATAATTTTTTAAAATATTCAAATATATCATGCTCTTCATTAAAATCTGAATTATTAAAATGCTCTACTGATAAGGTTTGATCTAATATGGATACCTTTTCAATTTCTTTTAGTAGTATGTCAATGTCATAATAAAGAACTTCTTTTTTCGTTGTTTTATTCTTTATCTTTATAATTGGACAATTAGATACTAACCATTCAATACAATCACTTTTGATACTAATATTGAGTAATTTAGAGTGTTTGTATATGATATTCTTCAATACATTTGTGTCACCTAAAACAGGATAAATAGTGGAAAAAATACTGTTGGCTTTTTTGATTTTTTGAATGAGTGATATTCTGCCATCAAATCCATCATCATCAAATAGAAGAATATGTTTCTCAATTTTTTTGTCAATAAAACCAGATATTTTCTTTATTGTTTCTGTGTTTGGATTATCATAAAGATAAATGTTATTTGAATCAAAGAAAGGAGAATGACTAGATAATTGCTTGTCAATATTATCTATAAATATGAGATTAGCACCAGAAAAAGCTTCCTTAATTTGACTCATATAAAGATATCTAGATCCAAAATAAATTCTCGGTAACATTTTACTCCATAGGAAACATGATATGGTTGAAATCAGTATCTTCTAAGACACAGATAGTATATCCATTATAATCTTTGAAAACAAGATTAATTTGATCCATGCTTACTAATTCAAGCACTTTAATAAAATGATTGATCAAATAAGATACATCTAAATCTTCAATTTCTTTATCTAATAAAATCTTATCAGCCACAGCCCCTTTATCATCTCTAGAACTTGAAATGATCAAAGTATTACTAGAAGATCTAAGATTGAATGTATGAGAGCTAGTGATGTTGGATATGAATTTAAGAGATTTGATAATTTGAATTTTATCTACCGAGAAAGAAGTTATATGTTCAGATTCATCAAAAAACTTATTGAATGAATTGTAGACACTTTGAAATGAATTATTTTCTAAGCATGTTACAAAAACATTATCATTCCATTTAATGATAAATTTATTTTTATGTATGCAGTAAGAATATTCTTGATCTTTGTCTAAGAAGTTTAGTAATAATTCAGCTTGATTTTTAGAAAGCAAGAATGATGGCTCGCTGTTAAATCTAGAGCCAAATATTGAAATTCTATGCTTGTCAGAAGATTGAGAATTAAATCTATCCTTGCTTGTGAACATCATTATTGAAGAATATGGATGTTCATCAAAATCAGGAGCACAAGAAAATGATGTAAATTTAATTAGATTTATGATTCTTTCAATATCTAATTTTTGAAAATTAAGGTTTTCATCTTGGTAAAATTCATTACTCAAAATTTCCTTAATGCTATTTGCTTTTGAAGTCTTAAGAGACACTCTAGTTTTTTTATTGCCAAAGACTAATTGATTTTCTTCATTAGAAAAAACAAACTGAACATCATCTGCTGGAAAATTAGAAAAAGCATTACAAAATAAGCTAGATTCAATTCCAAAGTTAACAAATTCTTCTTGAAAATCACATAAATAAATTAAAGAAGAACTTATAGAATTTGAACAATAAATATACACCCTATCATTCAAACAATAGAATGATAAAGAGTCACTAGAAATAGCCTTGTTTTCATTTAAGGTTATTTTATTTTTAGATATTTTATTTATTAACTGAATCTTAGACAAATGCTCAGTTTTGTTCAGCTTAAATTTCAATGTAGTTGTCCTTGGAATTCAACTTCAGTATTAGTAAGACAAATCTTTATTTCTTTCAAGATATTAGAAATGAATGTATCTTCATCAGAACAAGATATCAACATTCCATTTTCATAATAATTCCAAGCACTAGTCACTTGTCGAAGAACATCCATTTTGTTGATAATAAGCTTTGTAACACCATTCATTTGGCAAGCAGTAATCACTTCTTGGATGTTGAGCCAGTCTATTTGTCTTGGTCGTCCTGTTGTAGCTCCGTATTCTTGACCAATTTCTCTGAGCTGTTCAAATCGATCGTCATCTTTTTGGTATCCTTTAGCTCCAACATAGGTAGAATAACACTTGATAACCCCGACAACATTCCGTACTTGCTTATAATTGAAACCATTGTTTAATACTGCTCCTACACCTGTATTTGATGAGGTAACAAAAGGATAATCACCAAAATCAACATCAAGCCAATATCCTTGAGCTCCTTCAGCTAAAAATTTATTTGGGGAAGAATGAATAATACTGTGCATATCAACAAGATATGGTGCTAATTCTGGAACATCTTTGGCACGAAGACCTGTACGGGCAAACTTGTCTCGATAACAAGGTCCATTTCCAGTGCGAGTTGTTCCAATCTTTGTATCTTTGGAATCTTCGTCAATGTGATCTTGGGTAATTATATGTGCGTTTTCTGCTATTTTAAGGATTGATGTGTCAAACCCAAATCCTTTAAGATATTCAAGTTCGTCAAATAATTTTTGCGTATTGATAACACAACCATTACCGATGATACTAGGAATACCATGCAGAATACCGCAAGGAACAAGATGTGTAACAATTTTCTCTCCATTGAGGTAAATTGTATGACCTGCATTTCCGCCTCCATTGAATCGGAATACATAGTCATATTCACCAGTAATTACTAATTGATAGGCAATTTTACCTTTGCCTTCATCACCATACTGCATACCGATAACTACATCAACAATTGAAGTTTCCATATGCAAATCTTACTACATTGTAAGATTTTTAGCAAGAGTTATGACAAGTCTCTTTCAGGTAAGTCTCTTTCAGCATCATATAAATTTTCATTCTTGTCAACTTCATAATCACCCGTCATTACATCAATTGAAGCATATGGGAATCTTTCTCTAACATATTCTTCTGCTTCTTCAGCTGTGTAATCTTCAATCGGTAAATTTGTTGAATAAAGAACATCATATGTTATTTTTTCAAGATCTTCTTCACTACTATACAGCTCTTCTAATCCTGGAACTGAAAGTTGGTCAGTGAGCAATTTGCCTTCTTTATCTGACATTTTTGCTAAACCTTGCAAAGACAGTGGGTCTATAAATGAAAATTTCCAAACACCATCTTTTGCAAATATGAAAATTTGTGAATAAATTTCAAAAAATCTTCTATAGTCAGAAAAACTATAATCAGCTTCAGCTACGTTGTCTGTAGTCATTTTATCAATTACATCCAACGGATCTTTACCAGTAGACCTTGATCTGTCTAATACGTGATCTGAAAACGTAATAGGTTTTTTTGGTAATTCAAAATCACTTTGATCGATAGCAATTTTAGTTATTTTATCTGCTAATTTATATTTTCCAACTTGATCTAAAAATGAAGCCAAGCGCAATATGTGTCTCATATATTACTTTTTTGGTAAATTATGTGACGCATCCTCTTTCTCGTCAGTCCTAAATTGCGTATAAACTTCAGTGGCTTTTTTGCGTATTCTTGTGAGTGCATTATCAACACATTTAGCTGGAACATTTAGTGAGTTTGAAATATCTTTGTAAGAGGATCTTAAACAATACTCTACAAAAATGTCAGCTTCTAAAGGGGTAAGCTTTTCAAGCAACAAAGATGAGTTTATTTCTAATTCTTCTCTGACGATAATGTCTTCAAGTAAATTAACAGGAGGAGATTCATCATAAGGATTTTTCTTCTCAGGAATATAATCTCCTAAAGTATGAAAATTTCCATCATCATTTAAAATAAATGGTGCATCTAAAGAAATTGAATCATTCAACGCTGAATTTTTCATTCTTTTTGCCGAAGCTATAGCTGTGGCAAGATGTCTTTTGCAAACTAAATTAACACAGAAGTTTTTGAAAGTTGTGTCTTTGGTACAGTCATAAGAATTAACAGCTTTATAAACGCCCAATCTTAATTCTTGCATGACATCTTCACGATCGCCACCAACAATAAAAAAATGCGGAGCAATTTTCTTGAGATCAGGCTCTACCATTTTTAAAAGTCTTTTAAAAGAAGCCTCATCGCCTCCTTTTGCTTTATTTACTATTCTTACAATTCTTGGATTTTCAGATGCCATCAAATCTCCTGAGGGCAAATTTCAATTTTAATTCTTTTTACGCATCAGATAATTTTGCGTACTTTTCAATAACTTTGAGAACTCCAGTTATTGCCAGTATGTCCTCAGATACAGTTTGCCTTGTGTTATTAGATATGTTATACAAATCTTCAGTAAGCATTAATAAATGCAAAGTATTGATAGATTTTGCTATATTTTCTATCTGAGGATCTCTATCTACCTTTTTTATTTTCAAAACTACATATTCAAATGCTTTTAAGAAAATGCGTGAAGTATCAACGAGAAGACCAGTCAAGCTTCTACCTTCAGCTTGAGATGTTTGAATAATTCTCATTGAATCAGCATAATTGATATCCAGTATAGATAATGCTAAATTCATAGAAATATGCTTTGGAGATTTTCCTAAAATTTCTCTTACATTTGAGTCAGAAATTTCAGTAACAGAAACTTGCTCTAATATAGATAATGCATTTCTAGCACTACCATCTGATTCTTTGACAATAAGATTTAAGGCTTCAATGTCATAATCTAAACTTTCTTTTTGGCAAATATCTTCAAGTAACTCAAGACAATTTGAATCAGATAGTTTTTTCAAATTTAATGTTTGACAGCGAGTATGTATAGCTCTTAATATTTTATGTGGATCAGTTGTGCAAAAGAAGAACTTTACAAATTGAGGCGGCTCTTCTGTTAATTTGATCAAGGATGTCTGAGCTTGGTTTGTAAGCATCTGAGCTTCATCTAAAATAAATATTTTATATTTACCTGATATTGGTGAAAGCCTAGAGAATTGAATGACATTTTCTCGTATATGATCAACACCATTATTTACAGCACAGTTGATTTCATAAATGTCCGGATGTGAATCATTTATAACCATTTGCTTAGTATTATTATCAGCTTCATTGCTTGATAATAACTTTATAGCAGCAATACGTGCCAAAGTTGTTTTTCCAGTACCAGGAGGGCCTGAAAGTATATAAGCATGTGTGGTTTTATTGTTCTTAATTTGTAAATCAAGAATTTGTGCTGCCATACATCCTTTGAGATCTTTGAACTCTGTAGGACGATATTTATTGTAAAAACTTTGGCTAATCATCATCATTCATTGGGACTATAAGTGAAATATCGTTATCAAGAAGAGAAGGCAAATTGTCTTTTTCAGTCCAATAAGGCCCATAGCCACTTCTGACAAAATATTCTACAATGAACCCGTAATCCTGTACATCGAAGTTTCTTATTTTACCATCTAGTGCTGGGCTGATAGAATAAAGTGACCGAAAAACAAGCCATTCTTTTTTTGATTTTTCAGTCTGTTCCCAAATTTCTGACCAAACAGCAAAACAATATGTTTTATTGCTTCCTGATGTTCTCAATATATCTCTTGCCCATGATTGAGTAAGCCCCGACATTACACATGCCGGGGCGCTCTTGCTCTTATAGCCATCCATTTCAACAAAATGAACTAAATCTAAGTCAACATACCCAATAAACATATAGTATTTTTCAACAAGTTTTTGAGCAATGTCGAGACATTCTTGTGACTCTATGAAATCTGGTTCACTCATATTGATAATTGTGTTACAGCAACAACTTGACCATTTTCTCTAATTGCTGTTGGGCCGGTATCTACACAAAATACATCTTCTCTTAGAATAGGAATATAATCCATTATAATTCTATTGACAATAAAATATGTACCTTCTTCAGGATCAGGAAGATTAGTGATTCCTTTGAAATAAGTTTTAACAATTGGAATATTTGATAACTTTCCAATTACTCTTTCTTGGGTATCTATACGACAAGGCTTTTCACACTTAGGTAAAGTTGCGTAACCTGAAATCGTAATTTCATGACCAATCAAATTGACAAATTTTTTGAATTCAGGATAAATCATAAATCAATTTTACCAATTCCCTCATTGTAATCTGGACATATGGCTTTAGCAGAAATATCACCGTTTCTGCGTTTGTTGTTAATCAAAATACGATCTCCGCCACCAATACCCATTACTAGTTGATCATAAATAATTCCAGCATAAGAAAGCTGTTTTATTGTTACATCTCTCAAGCTTTCTTTGCGCCCTGTAGTGAGAATTATATTATAATTTTTACTATCCCATTGTCTAATCTTATCCAGAACACCAAAAATCATCTTTGGTTGATATCCTGGTTTAGAAATTTCAACTGGATCGCCTTGCTCCCAAACAGTAGCGTCTAAATCCAAAAAGATGGTGTAGCTTTTATTTGATTGATCAAGATTATGATCCATTATTTACCTGTACTTCCAAGACCGCCCTTACGAGATGTCTTGTTGGATTGACCAAATTCTTGAACTTCAACAAGTGTATGTTCTGCTAATTTTGCTACAACCATTTGTGCAATACGATCACCATGATTAATTGGAAATGGGATTTTATTGTGATTGAAAAGAATTACCTTAAGTTCAAATTCTTCTCCATCACCGGAATAGTCACTGTCAATTGTTCCTGGCGTATTGAGGACCGTAACACCATGCTTAGCAGCTAAACCTGAACGTGGTCGGATTTGAATTTCATATCCTTCAGGAATATTTACATTCAATCCAGTTGGAACAATCATGCTGCTGTGAGGATGAATCATCAATCCACTTGTAAACTCAGAAATACATGCACACAAGTCATATCCTGCTGCACCTTCTGTAGCCTTCTTTGGAATGGTAGCTCCTTCCTTGAAAGCTTTAATTTCAACTGTTGCTTTGTAACCACTAGGGCCTGATACTGTAACCTGTCCACTTCCTGATGCTGCCATATTAAATACCTTCCTCATTCTTAATCATATCAAATGTAATTTCTTGATCATCTGGGTTGAAAATCAAAGATAATGGATGCTCTCTATTTTTCAAAGCAATTGAAAAATTAATTAATTCCCTACCCTCTAGATATCTACTCATTTTGGTTATTTCTTTTATATCATCAAGAGATAAAACTGCAGTATAAACTCTTTCTGTTTTTACATCTTGAAGTTGAAGCCAAATATATTGAATGATTGTAGGTTCATCGTCTGTACCTTCATCTTCTTTCAATACTGCATCTAAAATTTTTACTTCTCTTATAGTAGGATTAGCCATACAAGGATTTTACCCAATTTTGAAGTAAAAGTAAAGTTATAATGTGGTACAAATTTGCAATAAATAATGAATATATAGACAAAGCCTTAAAAAGATTTGACACAACTGATGACCCTGAAAAAGCTGCCTATGTGTTACCAGAAGGTCAATTATTAAACTTTTATGACAGATTTCAGGGAGATAGATTTCTTCATGGACAAATCTTTGAAGTAATGCCACCTGTTCAAAATTTAGATAATGAAATTCCTAATGATTCTAGGGATTATGTAATACCATTTTTAAAAGAAACCAATTCAATTAGAGTTTCTAGAATAGATAATGAATGGCGTGTTGAAATTTGGAAAGCTCCAACATTAGATCAAATAAATTCCATAAAAGATCATCATATAAATGGATTAGATTTTCATTATGAAATACCACCATTTAAGAACTCTGGAGTTTTAAATAATGCTAGATCTTCAACTGTTGGCTCGTTCTTAAGTAAAGTAAGAGCTAACTTTTTAGCTATGGAAAAAAGAGACAAATAACATGTGGTACAAAATTGCTCTTAAAGGTCACAAAGCATACTATGATTTTAATGATCTAAGTTATGAATTGAAGCAAACTGAAGATAGTGACGAAAGTGACAGAGATCCTTCTGAACGAAGAGTGAGATCAATTTCATATGTCTTAAAAGCTTATGATTTAGAAGATAGACAGAGAGAAATGCCAGTTGGAAAAATGGAATTTGATGTAAGTTTTTACGCTTCAGGCAGAAATCAACTTGAACTTAAGCATGTAAGAACTGCTGATTGGTATGAAGGCATGGGTGTTGCTACTAATCTTTATAAATGGCTTAAATATAACTTTGAGAATTTTGGAAAACCTGAATGGTTAGTTAGTTATCTAATTAATTCAGCAGCAGAAAGAATAAGAGAAAAAATACTTGGAGAGCCAGACATTAAAGGCTCTTTACACGAATATAAATTAGATTACTCTCAAGGTAAGTTGGATATTTAAATGTGGTATAGATTAGCTATAAAACCAAATGTACCTGATAATGTTTTTGAACAACATGTAAAAGAAAAAACTCCTAAACCTATTCCTGTCTCAGATATATGGACAGGTTCAGGAAGTGAGCATTTGATTCTTTCTGGTGATGAAAACGTACATCAAGCAGTAAGCCATAGTTTGTTTCTTGATAGAGTCTTAGAAAGCGCAAGAAACAGTGTAAGCCAAAATCCTGAAGTTAGAGAGAAGTATAATATTTCTGCACTTCCAGAATATGCATTTGGGCCTGAAGATTTAGTACAAAGAAGAAGAGAGAAATTAGGGCCAAGATACAATTCAGAAGATGCCGTAACAGAGATTCTTCATAAATATTTTGACAGAGGCATTAGAATTAGTAAAATGGGAAGCACTATGACAATAAATGCCTTTGCACCCCCTTCAGATGAGCAAAATGCCAAAATTTTTGAAATCATACATAGGTTACAGCCTCAAGATGTAGTATTTATAATCAATTCTAATAAGGGCAAATTTGAAAAAGCTTATGATATTGATAGAGTCCATGATTATAATGAAGATATGAAAAGTTTCATGGTTACTGGCCCACCAAAATATGTCTCAGATATATCCCGCTGGAGAAATTTATAATGTGGTATAAATTTGCTCATGAACAAAATGGTATTAAAGAATTAATAATTTATTTCTTAAATAAGTATCCTGAAATTGTCTTAAGAATAAATGAATACGAAAATAAAATCAAATTAGATAAAATATTCATTCCTAAAGAAATGAGGGGAATAGGTATAGGAACAGAAATTATTACTTCCCTTAAAGAATACAGTCAAAGAGTGGGCAAGCCAATTGTTCTTAACCCTGAACCTGAAAAAGGTAAAAAGGGAGCACTACAAAGATTTTATGAAAGAAATGAATTTGTAGATAATGCTGGAAGAAAAAAGGACTTTGATTTATCAGATACATTTTCAAGAACTATGTATTATAAACCTAAAGAAATAATAGCGTCTACCAATTCTTTTGAAAATAGTTTAGAAAGGCTTACTTCGGAATTTGTAGATGCTGCACAACAAATTTATGATGATTGGGATGAGAATCCTGATGTATATGCTGGTGGGGGTATTTGTCACCTCATTGCAGATTCTTTTGTTGAAATTATAAACAAAAACTACCCAAGTTATACTGCAACAACATTTACAAGAGACGATATACAGCACGTAGAGACCATCGTTTATAACATTGAACCAGATATATTATATGATGAAGATGATGAAAACAATGATCTAGTTGAATTGGTCATTATAGATTTAAGCCCTTTTATTTATGAAAGAGGCGGAGGATTTACATGGACAAAAATCCCAGATGTAGAATTCTCAAATAACGACATAACATTTTACAAAACTACTGTAAATAGACAAAACATAGATACAGATTACTAAAAAAAAGAGGGGATTTCTCCCCTCTTTTTTATTTATGCTCCACAGCTTTCGCAATCTGGATTATCTAATGAACATACTTTAGCAGCAAATTCATTATTATCAAAATCCTTTAATTGTTCTACTTCCTTGGGTTTTTCTACTTCTTGGATTGATGCACTTGAAAGATCGATTCCAAGACCCTTTAATGCTTGTGCTTTAGGCTTGACACGTAAATAATACATACCTGTCTTCAGCCCTAATTTCCAACCATACATATGAGCAGAAGATAATTTACTTGGAGTTGGATCAGCCATAAACATATTCAATGATTGTGATTGATCAATAAAGTATGAACGATCACGGGCCATATCAAGAAGAGATTTACCCTTCATCTCCCAAACTGTCTTGTAAACTTCTTTGATATCTGTAGGAATTTCAGGGATGTTTTGAACTGAACCATTCTCATTGAATAATTTCAATCTCACATTGTCACTCCAGATACCAAGATTGACTAGATCTTCTACTAAATGCTTATTGATAACAGCATATTCACCACTCAATGTATTGCGTTTATATAGATTGGTAGTAAAAGGCTCAAAGCACTCGTTATTTCCAAGAATTTGTGCTGTTGAAGCGGTAGGCATTGGAGCAACAAGAAGTGAATTTCTCAAACCAAATTGCTTGATTTCTTCTTTGAGCGCTAAAAAATCCCACATACCGGAAAGATCATTTTCAGTAAGTCCCCATAAGTCATATTGTAATAAACCTTGAGATGCTGGAGATCCTTCAAATGACGCATAAGAGCCATGTTTCTTTGCCAAATCCTTAGATGCAGTAAGAGCAGCAAAGTAAATTGTTTCAAAGATATCCTTGTTCAATTTACGTGCTTCATCTGATTCAAATGGAAGACCCATCATTACAAAAGTGTCTGCTAAACCTTGAACTCCTAAACCAATAGGACGATGCTTAAGATTTGATGCTTTTGTTTCAGGAGTAGGGTAGAAATTTACATCAATAACCTGATTCAAATTAACTGTTGCTTGGTAAACAACTTCATATAAAAATTTAAAATCATATTTGCGTAATTTCTTATCCTTCTCACGAACTTTGCCAGATGGAATAAGTACATACTTCGGTAATGCAATAGACGCAAGGTTACAAACAGCAATCTCATTTTTGTCTGTGTATTCTAGGATTTCTGTACACAAATTTGAAGACTTAATTGTCCCAAGATTCTTCTGATTACTCTTATAATTACATGCATCCTTGTAAAGCATATAAGGAGTGCCAGTCTCAACCTGTGAATCAAGAATTTTTTCCCATAATTCACGAGCTTTAATGGTTTTAAGCGCTTTGCCTTCTGATTCGTACTTCTCAAAAAGTTCAGTAAAAGATTTCTTGTCTGGTGTATCATAAGCATCAATCAAACCAGGAGCTTGATCAGGGGAGAATAAAGACCAATTGCCATCAGCTTCAACACGCTTCATAAATAGGTCAGGAATCCACATAGCTAAGAACAAGTCTCTAGCACGTAATTCTTCCTTGCCTTGATTCTTGCGAAGTTCAAGAAAGTCAAAGATATCTCCGTGCCAAGGCTCAAGGTAAATAGCAATTGAACCCTTACGCTTTCCGCCACCCTGATCAACATATCGTGCAGTTTCATTGAATACTTTGAGCATTGGAATAATTCCATTAGAATGTCCGTTAGTACCCTTGATATAGCTACCCTTAGCACGAATCTTATGAATGTTTATGCCAATTCCGCCAGCAGATTGAGAAATTAAAGCACAATCTGAGAGTGTTTTGTAAATGCCTGGAATGCTGTCGTCATCAATGTCAAGCAAGAAACACGATGATAATTGAGGGCGATTGGTTGATGCATTGAAAAGAGTTGGAGTTGCATGAGTGAAAAGACCTTGAGACAACATGTCATAAGTCTTTTGAACCATTTCTAAGTTATCACGCCAAATACCAACAGCAACACGCATGTAAAGATGCTGTGGTGTTTCAGCTGCTTTCCCATCTACCTTCAAGAGGTAAGATTTACGTAAGGTCATGAATCCAAAGTAATCAAAATTAAAATCTCTATCATGCACAATCATTGCATCTAATTCTTGAGAATTTTTTTGAATCACACTATAAACTTCATCAGATATCATTCCTGCACTGTCACCAGTTTTTGGATTGATATAGTCGTAAAGCTTCTTAGCAACCACTGAAAAATCTTTTTCAACATCCTTGTAAAGTGCAGTTATAGCAATCCTAGCTGCTAATTTACCAAAGTCAGGATGGACCGTTACCATTGATGCAGCAGTCTCAGAACTGAGCTGATCAAGTTCAGTGCTAGAAACACCATCATATAGCCCAGAAACTACTTTAGTGCTGACTTTATCAGGGTCAACTCTTTCGTTGAGGCCATATGTTAGTTTTTTGATGCGGGATGAAATTTTTTCTAATTTAAGGGGCTCTGTTGTCCCATTACGCTTGACTATATCCATTACTAAAAATCCTCATCAAATGAAATTTGTTCTTGCACTTCACCTACGCCACTCTTGACATAGTCCGCAACACGCTTCTCAAAGAAATTGGTCTTATTCTGAAGTGCAATATTAGCCATGAAGTCAAACGGATTTTCAGTGTTGTAAACCTTACCAACGCCAATATCCATCAACAAACGATCAGAAACATATTCAAGATATTGCTTCATTAATTCAGAATTCATTCCGATTAAACTAACAGGGAGTGCTTCTGTAATAAATTCTTTTTCAATATTGAGAGCTGAATCAATAATTTCGAGAATGCGCTCACGAGAAAGTTTATTCTCAATGTGGTTCTTGTAGAGATGCACTGCAAAGTCAGTGTGTAGTCCTTCATCACGAGAAATTAATTCGTTAGAGAATGAAAGACCTGGCATCAACCCACGCTTCTTCAACCAGAAAATTGAACAGAAAGATCCAGAGAAGAAAATTCCCTCGACAGCAGCAAAGGCAATAAGGCGCTCGACAAAAGATTCAGAGCCAATCCACTTAATGGCCCATTCTGCTTTCTTTTGAACTGCAGGAACTGTATCAATTGCATTAAAAAGATGGTTTTGCTCTTCTTTGTCTTTGATATATGTATCAATGAGGAGAGAGTATGTCTCGGAGTGAATGTTCTCCATCATAATCTGGAAACCATAGAAGAATTTCGCCTCTGTATACTGTACTTCAGCAACAAAGTTCTCAGCTAAATTCTCATTTACAATTCCATCTGAAGCAGCAAAGAAAGCTAAAATATGTTTGACAAAGTGCTGCTCACCCTCATTTAACTTCTCCCAGTCAGTAAGATCTTGAGCTAAATCAATCTCTTCCGCAGTCCAAAAAACTTGTTGAGCCTTCTTGTAGTAATCCCAAATATCGTGATGCTCTATCGGGAACAAAACAAATCTGTTCTTGTTCTCTTGTAAAATTTTTTCCATATTTTGACAATAAAAAATATCTGAAAGAAATCGATCAGATATTTTTATCCCTTCCTTTTGTATTATGAGCTATTAAATGTTTTTTGGCAACTCGTCTAGATCTAAAAATCTTATCTTTTTAACCAATTCATGAAGTTTTCTTTTATCCCATCTGTAGGCTAAAATACTATCAACAATTGCCTCTCTTGCGCTTTCAAAGTTATCATAATCTAAATTAAGTTCCTGTAAAATTTCATAAACTTTTCTTTCAAATGCAATGTCTAGAATTAATTGTGATCTTTTGTCTGACAACTTAAAACCACAAACGTTCATGTCAAGAGATGATTGAATTATTTCTGAATTACAAGTTTTAGCCTGATCTATTAATTCAGCCCAAGTAGTAAACTTTGTTATTGTCTTATTCTGATTCTGAGTAAGTGTTTCCTGAGATAGATTATTAAGATTTTCTTGTTTATTGTTAAAAAAATGGTTGATAAGGATTTGTTTTTTTGCTTTGATCCAGCTGTCTTTGTTCATTTCTTACAATGCAAATTTAATGTCAATTGCAAAAATTCTTGTTGAAATGCCTTTAGTTTTCTTTCCGGCAATTTCAGCATTATATTCAGACTGTCTTAATACAAGTACAGATCCATTTGTAAGTGATTCCACTTCTCTTGATGCAAAACGATATGCGGTCATAACAGAAGATAATGCTGTTGGGCCTACAGACAAAACTCTAACATATTCATAATCTTTAAGTACATGAAGAATACTTCTGGATAAGCCGACAGGATCAGTTGGTCTTTTGGAAGGATCAGGATTATTAAAATCTCCACCACGAGCTCTTAAAATTCTAGGATCGTTAGCTGTTGCTTTCTTTTCGTTTGTTACCACAGTAGTAACTGGTTCATCAATATTTTCCATTATAAATTACCTTCTATGCCAGCTATTGACATCTTATTCTTTATATTTTCTACAGCAATATTAAACTCAGAGATCGAGCATTGATACAACTTAGGATCATACTTTATTTTGAGATTTCCATTTAAAATATTCTTAATTATTTTTGATTCAACATCATTCATTTCTAATTTAAGAAAGTTTCCAACTTTGTTGTCATCTTTCAAGCTATCATAGTAACAAACACCCTCTCCATCATCTTCATCAGATAAATAAACACTCAAAGCCCTTGGGGATACTGTTTGGTGATCAGGATATAGCTCATTAAATTTTTGAAATAGTAAAGAAGAATGCTTTGATAAAATATGCTTCTTGATTACAGCTGTTCTTTGTGAAACTAAACATTTCTCACAAGCAGTTTCTTTTTTATCATTACAATCTTCTAAACACTCATAAGATCTTGGCATTTTATGCGATTTACAAAAACCACATCTTTCAAGCTCTTCTAACTTAATGCCTGTAGATAGTAAGTGCTTCCAAAGAATATCTGCGTGATGATGAAGGATGTGTGTTGATAATGGATTTACCCACTTTTCACAAACTGGGCATTTTTGAGTTGGGTTTCTTTTTCCAGCATTATCAGCTTTTACTAGATTGATGTAATTATGTTGAAGAGCGCCAATAAAATAATTTTTAAACTCCCCACTTCCACCATACCTTGATAACTTACGAGTTGATCTAGGCTTCCAGTTAGACAAGACATTACAAAAAATCTTTATATAGTCTGACGCAAAATCTTCTTGAGAGTCATATAAGTAATGATATTGATTCCACCATTCTTGCATGTGTAAATAAGGTGGATAAATTTTACAAATTTCTTTGTAGCTTTTATCAATGACCCATTTATTATCAGTAAGTAAAGCGCTTTGATATTTCAAGATTGCTTTTTCTAAATTTTCCTGAGTCTTAATTTTTAATTGTTTTAAAATATCATCAGTCACAATGTAATCTCCCCAACGATATTGTAATTATATGTAAAAATTAAAAAAATGTAAATTAGATTATTTTTATATCTTGCACAATCATGACAAGAGAGTTAGTTCCAGACCAAGTATCTATATCCAAACTGTAAACGACATCAACTTTATCGCCTTGCTTGAAATTTTTACAAACTTCTCCAAGCCTCCAAGCATTAGCAGTAATCCAAGACTTTTCACCATTGCTCAGTTTAATTTTTGCATGCTTACCGTTTGTCATCAACTTACAATCTACAATGGTCATGTTTTTGGTCAAGAATACTGGATTGTGATTACCTGATCCAAAAGGAGATAGTTTCAGTAGGTGGTTGTATGTTTTTATGTTTAAATCTACAAAAGACATAAGAGAATCAATGTCAATAACCTTCTCTTGAGACGGCTCGCCTAGTTTGTCTTTTGCAAATTCATTCAAGGCTAAACGCATTGCAGGAATGTTATCTATGGAAAGCTCAAAACCAGCAGCAAAAGCATGCCCACCACAAACAGTTGAACCATCAGCTCTTTTCTTAAATAATGCCCAAGCTTTTTCAGATTTTAAAGCTTCAAGAATATTAAAATCTCTTACTGACCTACATGAACCTTTGGCGTAACCATCTTTTTTATAAGAACAAACTAATGTGGGTTTATTAAATGTTTCTGCTAGTTTTCCAGCTATTAAACCAATCAAACCCGGATGCCATTCTTCTCTTCCAACAATAAGAATATGTTCGTTCTCTAAATCAAAATTTTCTGAAACATAATGAATTGCTTCAGTTGTTGCTTTTTCTTGTTGTTCTTGTCTCTTAGTATTTGCATTGTTCAATTGATTGGCTAATAAATTGGCTGTAATGTCATCTTCAGCTAGCAAAAGACTCAAGGCAGTACCAGCATCAGCTAAACGTCCTATAGCATTGATTCTGGGGCCAATTTGAAAGCCTATAGAAGTGGTTGATACTTCCTTTACGCCAGCAATCCTAAGCAATTCTTTGATGCCAGGTTTTGTACTTCTTGATAATACTTGGCAACCATAATTAACTATGATTCTATTTTCATCAATCATAGGAGCAACGTCAGCTACTGTTCCAAGAGCTGCAAATTCAATTAAGTCATCAACGAATTCGAAAATATCTGCTTTCCTAGAACTTGCTAAAGCCAGCATTAACTTAAAGGCAATTCCGCAGCCAGCAAGAAAATCACAAGGATATCTATTGAAATTTTCTGTTTTATAAGATGCAAAATGCTCACCTGGATAATGTGGATCATCTCTGTTAGGATTTACTACACCTATGCAATCAGGAATTTTTCCATCATGTGAAGGATGGTGGTGGTCTGTGATAATCAAATCCAAGTTGCATTTCTTAGCATATTCAGAAGTTTCAAATGCAACAATTCCACAGTCAACACTCATTAATAATTGAGCATTTCTTTGTAGAGCTTCATCAACAGAATGAACTTTGATGTCATATCCATCTTCCATTCTGTGAGGAACTTTATATTCAATATTTGCACCTAGTTTCTTAAGTGCTGTTACGACAATTGCGGTAGATGTAATACCGTCAACATCGTAATCACCCCAAACAAAAATCTTCTCTCCTGTATCAATAGCTTTATTAATTCTATCGATTACTTTTTGTGCATCAGGAAGCGAGAATGGATTGTGGAGTTTTTCAATTTTTAAGGTGGTAAAACTTTTTGCTTTCTTAATGCTATCAATACCCCGTGTAGCCATAACTCTTGCTACAGGAGTGGGTATTTCAAGTTCGTATGCCAATTCACCACAAACTGAATTGTCACAAGGTCTAATATTCCAAACAGTGCTAATATTTCGCATCAAGATACCTTAATCTTAAGAATTTTTTTACTATTTTCTAACGAGTCTTTTATTGCAAGATCAAGAGCTTCTAAATCAAATGAAAAAGCAAAATCATCTGGATCCATACTATCTGGCAAATAAATGATAAGACAATTTATGCCAAGTTCTTGAATCTTTTTAAATATTTTTTCACCAGCTATTCTTCCAGGTTCATCACCATCAAGTATCAATACAATGTTGTCGCAATATCTAGCACATAAAGCTAATTGATAATCTGAAATAGAAGTGCCACACAAAGCACTTACATTTTCAAAGCCATTAGAATAAAAGCTGTAAACGTCAAAATACCCTTCAACTAAAACAAGATAATTTTTCTTTCTAGCTGCATCCTTAGCTTTGTCTAAAAAGAATAAATTTTTATTTCTCTGGTAAGGCTCATTAATCCACTTACCTTTTTTCCATTTAGATATTCTTTCTAAACATTTTGCTGGTTCTTTGCCATAAGTTTCCCAAAATGATTCCACTGTTTGTTCCATTAGTTGTGGAATTTGACGACCAGCCATTGCAATAACATTACCGTGAACATCTCTTATAGGAACAATCAATCTTCCCCTAAGTAACGGAAATTCATAACTTGAATAAACAGGACAAAATCCCACCAAGTTATTTTCAATTAATTTTTGAGAAAGATTTCTAGAAGAGAAATAATTTTGGACAGAATTATTCTCTTTAAAATTTCTTATGAATTGATTGTAATTCTGCTCACGGTTAGACATATCAAGTATTTTATCAGTTATTGTAAATCAAGCAAACAGTAATAGAAAAAATCCCCTCAAAAGAGGGGATTTTTCTAGTCTAACATTGCTTTTGCAGCTTCATCAAATGAAATGCCATCATCATCCTCTAAATCGTCAATTTCATCAGATTCAGGGCCTTTTTTAATTGCTTCAATAAGGTCAGTGAGAGGTTTTCCAACCACTTTCAATCTTCCACAGACATATTCAAAAGCTGTGGCTGAATTATCACCACGAGTACGCTTTTCGGGAGCTGGTTGAGTCATTAGGAGATTACAGAATTCATATGGGTCTTTAGATTCAATAACTTCTCCAGTATCAATATTCGTGTAAATAAACTTCTTACGAACTTCCTTGACGTATTCAAATCCCTTAGCCTTAGCCTTGTAAAGAAATTCATCAACAGGATTAGTAGTTTCATCATCAGTGAACATAATTTTAAATTCACCAGTAAGACCAGGCTGACCATAACGAGTCTTCATAACAAGAACTTTGCTCTTGCCACCAATTACGACATCTTTACCTTCAGCATCCTTTTTGGTAACTTGCCCAGAAGCACCATTAATCTTATTAATCCACAGACGCATATGAGTGAAATAGTTCATAGCATTACCGCCAGAAGCAGTTTTTGCCATGGTTCCTGGCATTACTCCAGCACCCATATAAAGCTGGTTGATAAGTACAACAATAGTTCCAGATGCAGCAGTCTTAGCAGTTAAATCTTTAGTCAATCTTTTTACAAATCGTGCATGTAGTCCAATAGTCTGAACTTGCTCCATAGATTTCACTAATTCATCATTTGGTATCATTGCTGAAATAGAGTCAACAACAATTACAGAATAGTCTCCAGTTTCAACCATAAACTTGAGTAATTCACCATACTTTTCTGCGGAGCCAACATTTTCAACAAGTAAAAGTTGAGCAGTGTTAACGCCACAAGATAAAGCACGTATAGGATAATATGAATTCTCAACATTGAAGAAAGCACACTTCTTACCTAATTTTTGAGCTTCAGCAATCAGCTTATAACCAAGCCAAGTTTTACCAGATTGTGATTCACCACAAAATTCAATCAATGTACCAGCAGGAATTCCCATACCCGCACCAAGGATTGAATCAACTTCAAAAACACCTGTTGGAATAAATTCAATATTCTCTACATCACCAGACTTTACACACTTCTCATCAATTCCAAGTGCTTTAAGTTTTTGCTTAAGAAGGCGTTCTTGATCTTTGTCGATTAGTACTGACAGTTCTTCTTTTTTCACTTTTTAAATTCCTTATTGGGGGATAGAAAAATCTATCCCCCAATATATTAGCGATTACCCATCCAGCCTAAAGGATTGTCATCTTCATCATCTTCATCTTCTTCAATGACAACAGTCTTTTTAGCAGGAGCCTTCTTTGGTGGCTTTACAACAAAACCTTCATCTTCCTCTTCATCCTCATCGGCTGCAAAAGGCTTTAGGTTTGTCATAATTGGAGTAATCTCTTCCTCTTCAACAACTGGTTTGGAAGGAATTGAAACAGTGTCAGATTCATCAGAAGCTACAGGTGTAAACTTGTAAATCTGCTCAAGAGAAAATCCATAAACAAAGAAGTCTTCCCATTCAGGCATGAGAGGGTCGTTCTTGCGCTCTTTCTCATAACGTGTTCTCTCACGTACCAACTTCTCAGTTGACGGATCTCCAGCTTTACGCAAAAGCTCAATCATGTCATCATCAATATAAGTTGGCTTAGATTCAAAAAGAATCTTGTAGTCTACAGAGAGGGGTGGTTGCTTACCAGTTGCTTCAGCAATAATCTTAACACATGGTGCATTTCGAGTTCCAAAGTGGCGGCCATCACCATCTTCATTGGTCTCATCTGCATAACGTAAAGCAATTTCCTCTGCAATCTTGTGGAAAATAGCTTTACCCTTCTTAAGAACTTTTACTTTCCAGGTACCATCTTCTTGCTTTTCAAGACAGTTTTGTGCAAACTGCATTGTGCAGATGTAACCCATCTTCTTCCAAGGACACTGGGATTGATCCTCATTTCCAATACGTGAAAAGGATTTCTTGATATGCGCATCAGGAAAATCTTTTTTGATTGTCTTTCCACGGAGGGCTGGATCATTTGTTGGATTAGGAACATAAACCTTATCGGTAAATTCCCAAAACATGTAAGGATCACCAATAAGGCGTAATCGACGAGTTACCTTAGGTGAATTCTTTACGGAAAGATCGACAACGTCTTCCCTAAAGTTGAACATCGAGTTTGAAGTTTTTGGCTTCATTGTTTCAGTCTTCAAGAGACTGGATGGTGATAATCGCATTTATTGTTACCTCTAAAAGGGCACTTAGGACCCTTGGTTTCTTTATATCATTAGTTTTTGGCAGCGTCAATACAAATTTAATCTATTCTAGAATTTCTTGTTTTGATCTTTACACTAGGTTTATTATACTGACTGTTTGTAGGTGTGTCCCTAGAATAAGATTGAGACATTCCTTCTGAATTAAATGTCTGATTAATTCTTGATAAGGCTTGATGTTCTCTCAACATTCTATCCATTTGAGATGCAGCAAAATCAATGTTTCTTAAAACATGCTCAAGATATGTAAGGAATCTTTTAGCATGAGACATTGGTACTACAAATCTATGAACTGTAAAAGCAGCTGTAGCTTCTTTGTCATGTTTTGCTCCAGATGTAAGCTTGATTGCCATTTCTTTTAGATTTTTATGAGCTTGAAAAATCATTTCGTGATGAGCATAAACAACAGAAATCATTTCAGTAATTCTGTTTCTGTACTGCACTTGTTTAGAGTATGAGATTGCAAAATTACCAAAATCAAATTCATGCTTTGAAGGTACACTTATATCCCAATTTCTAATTTCTCTTCGCATATTAACTTCGTCATAATGTGGCAATATGGAAATGTTTAATCTCCAGCTTTCAACTTCTTTTTGAAAGCCTTCCTCAGTCACACCCTTTAGCCTTGAAACAATTTCGCTTGCAAAGTTAGAATCTTGCCAATCAATATTTTCAGGGTTTGGTCCCCATAAAATATCTGCAATTATAAGATTATTTTCATCACTTTCGTCATTTTCTACACTAACGTAGTTCTCGTCATCTTCTTCTTCTTCATAATACATAATGCACCTCAATCAAACAGATCGTCTTGCAGAAGTTGAGATAAGCTTTTTCTCTTATCTGATTGCGTTTTATTATCTGTCACTTTATTCTTTATTATATCTTGAAACGATAAAGAATTTTTTTCTTTTAGTTTTTTAAGTCGTAGAGAATTTCTTTCTTCTTTCATTCTGTCTTCTACTAGCTCGTCCCAGTATTCCATAAATTCATGAACAAATTCAAATGTTCTACTGTCTGGCAAACAATCTAATGCGCCTTCTTTAGCTAGTGCAAAAATCATTCCTTTGTTTGGCCTTGCTCTTAAACACAAATCTTTACAATCTTCAAAAGGCTGATGATTAACAATGTCTTCAGCCCTAGAGCCTACACCCTTGACTGATGAAAGAGGAAGCATAATTTCATTCTTTTCGTTTACTAAAGTGGTTGTGCCTGATTCATTTACATTAGGATCTTTTAATACGATTCTTTCCATATCGCATTCTTTCTTTAGCATAGCAACCTTATCTTCATCATCTTTTGCCAGATGAATACATGTAGCAAGCCACTCATGAGGATAATAGAAGCGCAACCAAGCAGTCCAGAATGAAAGAATTGCATAAGAACAAGCATGAGATCTGTTAAATGCGTAGCCAACAAACTTAGACATTAATGAAAGCACAGACTCTACTGAAGATTCATTAACACCACGTTGTAGTGATTTTTGCCTAAACAATTCAGTAACTTCAGCAAAAAGTTTGTCATTCTTTTTTGAAATAGCTTTTCTCAATTTATCTACTTCGTTATGATCAAATCCAGCCATATCACGAGCTAACTGCATGCCTTGCTCTTGATAAACCATAATGTTATAAGTTACTTCAAGATGTTTTTTAGTAATTGGATCATCGTATACAACAGCCTCAGGGTTTTTCTTACCTTCAGCATAAGTGTCAATATATTCTAATGGACCTGGGCGATAGAGAGAAACGACAGCAATTAAGTCTTCCATGCTTGATGCGTTTACTTTTCTTAGAGCATCTTGCATACCTCTAGAAGCAAACTGAAACACAGATGCAGTCTTGCCTTTTGCATAAATATATTTGTAAATTTTTGGATCTTCTAAATCAATATCGATTCTGACATCAATTTCTTTACCCCTACGCTCTTTAATCATTTTGATAGTATTAGCAATTTGAGTAAAAGTGTTCAAGCCAAGGTAGTCGTATTTAACAAGTCCAACTCTTTCGACATTGAACATATCAAATCCAGAACATAAGTTACCTTTGGAATTTTCAATAGGGGCATGTTCGCTTACAGGGTCACCACATATAATAACTCCAGCTGCATGAACCGAGAAATTTGAAATTGTCCCCACTAGTTTTTTGGCAATATCAATTTCTTCTTTCCAATAACTATAATGATTTCTAAATTCCGAACTATTAACTAAAGCATCATCAATAGTAATATCAGGAACTTTGGGAATAGTGGCAGACACTTGTATAGCAGCTTGATGAACATTATCGCCAAATTTTTGATTAAAGCGTTCAGATGTTTTTAAGGATCCTACTACCGCAGCTTTAGCACCATAAGTACCCCAAGCACCAATCTGAGCAACATGAGTAGCCCCAAATCTACCCACAGCCCAATCAATAACTTCAGCACGTCTAGAAGCATCAATGTCTGTATCAACGTCAGGAAGAGTAGCAACCTTAGAAACATGCAAGCCACCATCAGGCTCTTTTTCACAAATGCCTAAAATGTGTGCAGTCCAAAGATTACTTTCATTTTCTTTTGTTGAAATGTCATTATTCGCTAAATCACAAATATAAGATGAAAGACCTTGATTTTCTAAAACCCATATTTCTTTTAAAATCTCAGGTTCATATTTAGAATATTCTGGATTTTCACTAAGCCAATTTTTGCAAACTTTGGTTATGGCTTTAGAGTATTTAGTTTGTTCCATTTTGCCATTCTCTTGTATCCATTGTTTGGCTGGATATTCTGAAATGTTAATCTTATATTGAGTACCTCTTCCTGGATTGAGAAAGCGCTCAAACATTAAGTTCCATCTGACAGGGTCTACTGAAGAAACATCAAGGCAATAATTTACAAGAGACCCAACACCAGATCCACGTATTCCATAATAGATGTTTTGTGACTTCATAAACTCAACCATTTCATTTTGAATCAAGAAGTAGTCAGTTACACCCATATACCAGATTTGAGATAATTCAGACCTCAATCTTGATACATAATTTTTATTATCAGAGAAACCTAAATTTTGCAAACCTGAAAATGCTCTAAAGGCCAAATAAGCTTCATTAGCGCTGTTGTATGGAAGATTAGTTTTCCAAAATTGCGCAAACTTAGGATTATCAATTGGAATTATTGCTTTAGGAAGATTGTGCTCAACATCTAACTTGAAAAAATCATCCACCATTTCAGAAATCAAAACAGAATTCTTGATACATTCTGGAACTGTGCCAAAAATTTTCATCATTTCATCATGTGACTTTAGATAAAATTGATGCGTACCGTAAGCTTCTTTCTTGCCATTCTTTTTAGTAATGCCAGTTTTTTCATCTCGCATGTCTCTCATTTGAATCAAGACATCATGAAGCTTCCAATCAAGCTTATCTAGATAGTGAACGTCATTTGATGCAACAGTTGGAATATCAAGCTTTTTTGCTATATCTAATAAGTGATGAAGATTGTTTTTTTGCTCTTCAATTCCATGGTATTGAAGTTCGACAAAATATCTGTCTTGATATAAATCTTTAAACTTACTAGCAGTAGAATAAGCTTTGTCGATATCTTCTTTCATTAGCGCCTGATTAACTTCAGAGGCCAAACATCCAGATAAAGCAATTACACCTTCAGAATGCTTTTCTAAACATCCCCAATCAACTCTAGGAGAATAATAAAAAGCTTCTGGGTCATTACCTAAAGCTGATAATGCAAGTAAGTTTTTGTATCCAACTTCATTTTGAGCCAATAATGTTAAATGATTAAGTTTTTGTCGTTTGCCATCTTCAGTCTTGCTTTTATCAAATCTATCTGGACATGTATAAAGTTCAATCCCAATGATAGGTTTAATTTGTTCAAGATTATCAATTTGACTCCTGCAATTAGATACAAATTCAACAGTACCAGACATCTTTCCATGGTCTGTTATAGCAGTAGCCCTAAAACCCATTTCTCTAGCCTTCAAAGCATATTTTGAGGGAGAAGGCAAAGCATCTTGTATAGAGAAATGAGTGTGTGCGTGAAGATGCACAAAATCCTTATTGTTACACATATTGACCTTTCATGTAAGCGCCATCAAAGACAGTCATTCACTTACTAACATAGTCATCATTGCTCGCATGCAATTACTTTATTGCCGTTTGCAAAAATATTTTTATCTTTTCTAGAATACAGTTTTTTAGGTAAGATTTCAAGTAATGCTTTGTCTATTTTCTTGAGCTCTTTGGGTCTATATTCATACGGTAAGAAATTCAAATCCTTTATCTTATATGAATTAGAAATCTGTTTTACTAGAAGAAATTTCTCATCTTGTTCTATAATCCTCATGCCCCAAGGATGATCTGAATTTAAGATAATTGATACAAGAGGTGCTTTTGATGAGCTTTCTTCTAAAATTTCAAAGTTAAAAATCTTATCAACTAAATTGCATTCTTTAATTGCATTTCTGATAGTAGATTCACTCAAATGTAATATCTTTGATAATGCAAGAATGCTTATAGGATTTGGATCTTCAAACCGGGCAGCAAACAAAGCTATTAAGATTTGCTTAATAGTTTTAGTTGAAGAATTTTCAAATAAGAAAAATGGTAAGGCTATACATTTGCTCTTTGATACTTTTGGTGACAGTCTAGTTATTACTTTTCCAAATCCATATAAAGATGTTGACTTCTTGCCTTTATGTATGCAAATGTCAGACCAATACTTATTTACGCCTTTATTGAAAATTTTATAGACATAAGTTGATTGAAAATTAAAAATAGTACTGGCTACTTCTAAAATCTGGCTAAAACAAACAAATCCTGAACCATTCTTATCAGCCCTTTTCATAACAAGCCATAATATAAAAATATCTGACTCTTTATTAGATAAGATTTGAGGAATTAGTTCAGGATTTATTGTGATGTAATCTTTATTCTGAGAACACGTTGCCAATTTTTTCTATTTCTTTCTCAACTCCCTGCCTAAGAATAAATTTGATAATTTCATCTTCTGGCAAGTTGTAATATTTGGAAAGCAAAGTTATAACAAAATGGAGCTTCTTGGCTAGTGTACCATTAACGATTAGATTGATTGGAATTTCAGTGGGAGAATTTGATAGATCTTTAAGTAAGTCTTCGTGATGTATTTCATTAGGTTTTTGCGAGTTCATTTACATGCTCTTTAAGATTTTTATTGTAATTTTTCCAAAAGGTGGTGATATTAATGTAGTCTTTTTTATCCATCAAATCATCAAAAATTTTATACTGTTCATCTATCCATTTTATAATTTGAGGATCTTGATTGTGCTTGGAAGAAATTCTTTTACTTTTTTCAGACATTGCAAACATGAAGCTAATTTCATTCAAGCCACCAGGAAACAAAGAAGTATTTTCAATTTTTAGATATTCATGAATTTTGTTTTGAAATTCATTCACTAAATATTTCATATCTAAATTTACAGTTTCAACTTCAATGCCAGCACTTAAGGATAATTTTTGAATAGCTTCTATAAAATTGAAACCTTCTACAGATTGTATTAATTTTATAATGTCTCCAGAAGCTCCACAACCAAAGCAATTATATGTATTGGTTTCTAAATTTACTCCAAAAGAGGGGCTGGAATCATTGTGATTTGGCATAGGGCAGTTTGTATTAGCCCATTCAGAATTTTTAGAATAAACAAAGTCTGAATCATATTCAGACTCCATAAATTCATCAATTTTGACCATTTTATTAAGATGGATAATAAACTGCTTTGTTATCTTCTCTTTCAACTCAACACCCAGTCAGTAATTTCAATTTCATCTTCATCATTATCAGGAACAACAAATATCTCTTCGTTTTCTTCCTTAGATTCGTTGCGTTTTTTCATTGGTACTTTTTCTGTTGCAGTGTCAGTTGCAGCAGGTTTTGATACCGTAGTTGCCCCATTATTCATTTGATGAAGACCCATAATTTGATCTTGCTCTTCCTTGTCCATTTCCCTTACTTTGTTGTATTCGGGGTCCATAGCAATAGGGAATGGATGAAAGAAAGCATCACGCATTTTAACAGGGTGAAGAATACAATAGCCCTTTTCACGATTAGGCTCCATGGCAATAGCATAAGTACACAAGTGCATTAAATTTTGCCCACCAGATGCAGCAGCCTGATCATAGGACATAAACTTATTATTTTCTTTGCTCTTTCTGCTGTCCCTGATAGTTTCTCGGTTAATCTGCTGAGCGGTAACGATAGGAATGTTATATCGTTTAGCCATGATGAACAATTGTTGAATCGCTTTAGATTGTAATTCCCAATCTTTACTAGCTGTACCAGGATTGCGAACTGTCATGTTTCCGATATAGTCTACAACAAGTATGTCTGGTTTACCCTTAGTGGCAATTAAGTCCCTAATCTTGCTATCGATGTATTCTGGAGTAGGATCTTCCATGTTGACATCATATTCAAAATATGGGCCGTTTTCTGCTAATTTTAGGCCATCAATAATTTTCTTCTTCTGTTCTGATGAAAGGGTATTACCTTTGATTTGGCTATAGGGAATTTCATATGATAATGAAACATGTCTTAATAAACAAAGCCATGAATTCATTTCAAAAGACATATATAGCACTTTCTTTCCACATTTCTTGTTAGCATGAATTGCGGAGTTCAAGAGCATAACACTCTTACCACCAGATGAAGGCGCTAAAAATACAACTATCTGACCAGGAAGCCAACCAAATGTTTTTTCATCTATATTTGAGACTCCACATTCAATACCTTTAAATAATTCAGGATGATTAAGTCTCTTATCATATTCAGATTCAAAGAACGTTGAGGACTCAGCAATATCAAAGCTATGTTTATCCCCACCAATTTCATTTTTTTGTTCTTGGATTTGGTCTAATTTTTTCTGAATAACCTTAATAGAATCATCTAAACCATTTGAATTGAGTTGATCATATCCCTCAGACAGCATTTGAGATAAAAGCTTCAAACAGTATCGTTGCTTGATTTGACTTGTAATTTCAAAAAAATCATTTTCGTCTACATCAGTATCTTCAATTTCTGACCATAAAGTAAGTAACTTAATTTTAGTTTTTTCACCAACTTTATATTCTTGAAATTTTGACTCTAAAACATAAGATGTAAAAAGGCTTCCACCACTCTCTTGCCAATACTTATGAATCAGCATATAGAGCGCTCTGGTAAAACAAGTTTTCTCATTTTGCGCCTGATATTCAAAATGATCTTCGCCTATTCCACGAGTAATCAATTTATCCATACATTTAGGATATTTTACTAGCGCAGAGAGACATAAAATTTCTAATTCCTGCTGATCTAATTTCATCTTATGTGAGGCAACCTTATCGTCAAACAATTTCTAAGAAGACTATTCCAACCTGATCCTACACTAATTTGGTTAGCATTTCCAATACTCAGCAAAACAGAAGGTTTACCAGAATGCAATCTTGCTTTGGATATTCTGTCTAAGTTTTGTATGAATGATGAATGAGAATTGTTGTAACTTTCAATTCCATCAATAGCAATGAGATCTAAATTCTTAAATTCTTCGACAAGAGTATCAGCTTCATCTTTTTTATTAAAATCTGTTATGGTGTCTAAAATATCAGACCAGTCATAATATTTAGCAGTAAGCCCCTGACGTATAGCAGATTGAACTAATACGGCAGCAATAAAAGTCTTTCCGCTGCCAATACTTCCCTCAAACATTAAAGAATGAATTTCATTTACAGCATTTCCAGCATGCCTTATTCTAGGTAAATGACCATTAACTATTTTCTTAAGATGCTTATTATAGAAGTTCAAGAAAATAAAAATCTTCTCACTTGTTGACTGCTGAATTCCTAAATCATTTCCTTCAGAATCTGTTCTAGTATTCCAATCATCAACAGATTTTCCATAAAAAGACTTTGGCACATTTGCTTTGATAAAAAGTTCAGCTAAGAACTTTTCTTTTTGACAAGTGCACATTACAGCTTTGCCTAATTTGTTTGTGGTGTATCCAGAGTAGTCACATAGAACACACCCCTTGCCACTATTCTTCCTGTAATTCTTAGCACCTTCTCTAAGCGCTTCTACTGAAGCTATTCCTAATATTTCGATGAAATCACTCATAAGTCGTCACCTTCGTCAAGCAATACTATATCATCATAATTAGAGGCATTTCTAGCTCTATCACTAGCCCATAGCCTTAAATTTTCAATGTCTTCTTTCATCAATTTTGAAATAGGCACACAATTTTTGATTGCAGTCTCAATGTCTTTATTTGTTACTTCTCTCTTTTTGTCACTAAAAGCTTCGTACAATGCTGCCTCAATAGAAGATTCAATTTCAGCCCCAGTGTAACTTTCAGTAATTTCAGCTAGGAAGTTTAAATTAAAGTTTTTTGGATTTCTGGATCTTTTTTCTAAATGTATTGAAAATATCTTCTTTCTCTCTAAATATCTAGGAAGATCAACAAAAAATATTTCATCAAATCTTCCCTTTCTCAATAACTCAGGAGGTAGATTTGTTACATCATTAGCGGTAGCAACAACAAATACTGGAGCTTTTCTATCCTGCATCCATGTAAGCCAAGAACCTAAAACTCTTGATGTTGTTCCGCCATCTGTTGAAGAAGATGATCTTGAACCGGACATGCCTTTATCAATTTCATCACACCAAAGAATACAGGGAGCAACAGATTCAGCAACCTTAAAAACCTGTCGCATATTTTGTTCAGAGCTTCCAACAAGACCTGAAAAAACTTTACCCATGTCTAATTTAAGAAGTGGGAAATTCCAATAAGAAGAAACAGCTTTTGCAAATAATGATTTACCAGCACCTTGAATTCCTACTAGAAGAATTCCTTTTGGGTTTTGAGGTAAGCCATAGTCTAATGCTTCTTTTGAAAATGCATCTTTTCTCTTATCAAGCCAATCTTTCAAACCGTTTAGGCCGCCAATTTTGGACATTGATGTATTTTCATCAATCCAGTCAAGTAGTCCAGATTTTCTAATTATGTCCCTTTTTTGTTGTGATATTACTTCTGGCATTAATGACGTGTGTTTAATCATGCAATAGGTGCAAACTTGTTCACATTCAGAAATAGTTAATCCCCTAAAAGAGTTTACAATTATGTCTAAAACCAAAGATTCATATTCAGTTTGAAATTTGGCAGATAAGTCTTTTCTCTTAGATGCTTTAAGGAGCATTTCTAAAATTTTATGCTCAATTTCTTCTTTTGTTGGAAGTGGAAAGTCAATTACTGGAACTATCTTTTCTAAGTCATTGGGCAGTTCTAATTGAGAAGATAATATGATGATAGCTTTATTTTCAGTGGAGAATAGGTAAGATAAATTTTTAGCATGCCTAATAATCTTGTTCTCTAATTGGCCTCTGTAATTTCCAGATCCAAAATATTTATGGAAATCCTTAAGAACAAGAAGGCAGAATTTATTTTTTGGGACTATTAAGTTTTCAAACCAACTTAATACTTCCTCTTGATCAAGCTTTTTATCAGTTTCTTTTACTGGCATGAATTCTGGAAAAGAAGAATGTAATCCAGAAACTATGTCCCATTTTATAAGGTCCCAATTAGTATCAGCCTTGGAACACATTGATTCCAAAGCTGATATTACACGGTTTTCTTCCTGAGACACTAGATACAAAATTGTTCTTTTTGATCTAAGGATTAATTCTATTTCTTCTACTGTTTCTTTGCTATTCATTTTATAAACTTATCATATTTAAATCTTGGATTCCCTGGATAATCCTGATCTCGCCACCAAGTTTCCTCTTTAAATCTTTCAATAATTTCAGAGAATAAAGCTCTCCAATCAGTCAACTCAAATCCAGCAATATATGGTGATCTTGAAATTGATTTTTGAACTATATCATTCAAGAGTTTTTTCTCATCAGAATTTCCATTTGAAAGATTTGATAAGAATAACTTTGTTCCTCCTACTAGATCGTTGTGCGTAACGTCTCTATAGTTTTTATAGTAAGTACATGCTACAGGGATGCCATATTTACCATAAATTTCTTTAGACCTACCATTTGCTGCAAGAGCTTCAATTTCAGAAAATATTTCAATTTGCGATGTGGTTGAATTAGTGAGAATAACATCTTGATAATATCTATTTAAAAAATGAGGTAACTCCATTAGAAGAAAGTGACCTGACTTTTTTTGTATTATCTCTTTATTTAAGAAGCACCAATCAATGAATTTTTTAGTACCTTCATTTTTAACCAACAAATTATCTTCCATAAACTCACAAATAATATTTATAATTTTATTATCTGATGTGTAAGTGGTTTTATATATGCCCTTATAAACAGCCTTATAGTTTTCAGAAAAATAATCTACAAAGTGTTTAGCGGACCAATCAGAAATATCTAATGGTCTTTCTTTAGATTCCTTAATTGCTAATGGATTTTTCTTTTGTCTTTTATTAGCAGCAAAAGGATTAGATAATTCACTCTGCAAAGGCACGTTTTTCATGTAAATTGACCTTACAAAATCATATGTTGGATCATTAATTTTTGTCATATATAGATTTTAATTCTTCGTATGATACAGAATTTACCCTAGCCACACCAGCATCATCTTCTCTGTCTTTGCTAACTAAAAAGTTTTTATTTGAAATTTTAGAAAATTCAACAGGCCTATGACTAATAAGCATAAATTGTGATTCGGAATCTTTTATGTAATTGTCTAAAAACGATATGAGTTGATCAAGTTTATCATCTGCTGAAAGTCCAGAAAGAGACTCATCAAGTGCTATCATTCCCCTAAATTGCTTGTATTCAATTACAGCCAATCTGATAAGCATACTAACTGTTTCACACAATCCTCCCCCACAGCTTGTAAGAGGAAATTCACAATATTGTCCCCCATGTAAGCATCTTATAGTAGGAGTTATAGTGTAGTTGTAATTTTGCTCTCCAACATCTTTAGTGTTGTAATCTTTCATTTTGAACATAAAAGCATAGTCTTCACCATAGATTTGTTTGATACCTAATGTAGCAATTGCCTCTATAGCTTCAATAGCTTTCTTTCGGGTATCTGCAGCTTTAAGCTTTATGAAAATATATGCATGCTTATGATCGTTTTTATTTTCTTCTAATTCAGCAATAAATTGTTTAGCTTTATCAATTTCATCATTCAAAGAGTTAAATTTAGTTTCTTCAATTACAACACTCTCTTTAAAATCATCATAAAATTGCATTAAATTTTCGATCGTCATGAATTGCTCGCTTTGTTCAATCCCTTAAAAGCATTATATTTTTCCACTGCAGCATCTAAAAGGTTAACAAGAGTTTCTTCATCAGCTCCTAAGTTCTCAGCAAGCTCTTCAATTGTGCATTCAAATTTCTCAATGCATTCTTTTTGTATATCTGCAATCTCTGTCCGATATCCCAAAATTTGCTCTTCAAGAACTGTAATAGCACCTTCTGATTTATTTTTGGCTTTTATCAGATCATCAATTTTCTTTTGAAGTTCCACAAAATCTACGCTCATTACTTTTAACCTTCCTTTTCATTAACTTCTATAACATTTTTCTTGACAATTTCCCAAACTTTATCAGAAAGATCAGCTTCTTTGCAAGCGTTTTCTAAAGCTTTGATTTTGTCTTGAAGATTTGTAAATGCCCAGCTATCAATTCTGATACTTGCAATTTTCTCTTTTGTTTGTTGAGAATATGACTTAGATTGTTTGGCAATAGCAATTTCATTCATCTTAAATACTTCTTCAGATGGTTTCACAGTCTTTAAAAAATAATATTTTCTATCAAGAATATCTCCATCTAAAGTGTAAGATAAAATAAGAACTTTAATTTTTTTCTTGAAATTTGAATCATTAGCAGATCTTCTACCTGTAGCTCCTGGATTGATGAAAATCTTGCCATCAGCTCTTGTCTGTTCCATATCTCCATGTAAGTGTCCACAAATAATCAATTTTGTATTGTCATGTAATGGAGTGTTTTCAAATAAATAAACATCTTTATTGAATGGATCTGGCTTAGTGGACATTGATGAGTGAGCTGCTATGATCATTGCTGGATGATTAGTAAAATGCCCCTCTTGTGCCTCTTCATCAATTGATCTGTGAAAATGGCCAAAGTAAATACCAAATTCTGGCTCGTAATCTTTTTTGATTATTAAGTTGCTTTGTATTAGTGTGCCAATCGTAGTTTTATTCAAATTACCAGTAGCATCGATATCATGATTACCAACAACTATATAGATTGGAAAAGACCAAGGAAGATCATTGTTAGCTCCGCCTTTGAATAGATCAATCATTCTATTTCTAAGCTTTGGCCCAACCTCATAACGATCAAATAAATCTCCAAGTATGCAGACAAAATCAAGCTTATGTTTTTCAGCATATTGTAAGCACTCAGTCATTTTCAAAACTGTTGCGTCTTCATAGCTATCTTGCCTATTTTTAGGTTGTAAATCGTCAATATGAGGATCTCCAATAAACATCCCATTAATTTTTCTAAGTATATTCATATCTTTATCTTTTTCCACAAGTAGGGCAAACTGGATATTCTAAAATTATATTGCTGTATTCATCAAGTTCAATGTTAATTGCAATGATTTTATTGTGTTCTTTTTCAATTTTTTCTTGTGTTGATTCAATCTTTGTATGAACTTTTGTGATCTTTGATAAGTAAGATTCTGCCTCTTGAAAACTATCAAATAACTTTTCAATTTTTTGTAATGATAGTACGAAATCTTCACTCAAGAAGCTTTTATGTATCTTGAGAAGCTTGCGTGTTTTGTTTAATTTTAAGGCTTTGTCGTTAAAATCTTCAAACATTTTGTTCTTAATTTTATAACCATCAAAAATGTCAGATATTTTATTTACTATCTTGCTTACACTTTTTATAAACTTTTCATGATTTTCTTTTTCTTGAGTTTTTTGAGTAAATAATTTGTTTTTGAGATTTGAATTTGAAATTAATTTTTTCTTTTCATCAATATCTCTTAAGAAAGAATTGTAATCATTAATAGAGTTATGAAATTCTTCTAAGCACAATTTTTTTTCAGGTAGATTTTCATAATTTTTCAAGTCTTCTTCTAAATTGGTTAATTCAGATTGTTTGGATTTAATGTCAGTAGAAAACTTATTGATATCGCTATTAATTACAGTGGCAGCTTTTTCTAGGTCATTAATGTCAAGAATTTTTGATATTTCTCTTGGAATTTCTTGTTTAGTAAGATTGACTAAGAACGCATCGCTTTTTTGCAATGAAAGAGAAAGTGGTCCGCTCGATGTGACAGGTTGATATCCAAGAAAGTCAACTACTTCTTGGTCTAATTTTGTTTTGAATTTTTCTGATATTTGGACAGGTTGACCAAAATACTGAAATTCAATTCTGTTATTATCAGGGCCTTTGATTTTAGTTATTTTATCGCCATTGAAAAAAGTAACTATTATCTTATAAAACTTGGCCCCTCGTCTTACATATTCATTATCAGTTTCATTCCAAAATACTGCATGCAAAGCTCTTGTGATTGCTGATTTACCTGAATTTGAAGAACCTGTGATAATGTTTAAGCCATCTGAAAAATCAATGTGTGTGTCTTCATGATTTAAGAAATTGATGAGCTGCAGACTTTTAATTTTTCTGTCATGAGTATTGTTTGTCATTTCAAAAGTATTGTAGACAATAAATCTGGAAAATGCAAATCTATAAAATCATTTTTTGCTCGTGATAGCTCAGATACTATATCATATCTGCTAGGAATTACAATTTTATATAGCTCTGCACTGTTCAATCTTATGGGACTATTCATCATTTCACAACATTTAGATGATCTTTTTCCATCATGCATTTTGTTGCAATGTAAACAAATGAAGTTACTTGATTTGAAATATGGAATAATAATACCAGCAGAATTGTCAATATCATAATTTTTTAATTTAAGATATGTTTTATCTGAAAAATCTTTAAATGTTGAACAGGCTTTTCTTGATGTGATATTTTTGTTTTCAATGAATAAAGTGTTTGGAATTTTCACTTCATATTTGGTTGAAAAAATAAATTTAGTATCTGACAACTGCGCAGGACTAGCTATGCATGAAATCATTTCATTATTTACGTTTATAATTCTACATAGCATAGGGAGGTTCATAATAAGTTGAAAATAAATATCGATCGTGAGTTATTACAAAATAAATTATACGAGATAAAAAAATATGTCGTAGAAGCGGGTTTGTTTTCTGATGATGGTAAAAAAGCTGAAGTTTTAGTTGATGAGTTAATATTTTTAGTTATGAACGCTCCTCAAGCTGAAAGTAATGCTTCTTACCCAAAGCCAAAGTTAAGGAGAGGATAAATGACACATAATAGACTTGAGGAATTACTTGCAAACCCTGATATTAATAATCAAGAGTTAGCTGAAATTATTGGTGCAGCACTTCTTTCTATTTCAAAACATTCTAAAGATATCAAAAACACTTTACAAACAATTGAAAAAGAAATAGAAGTGATACAAAAAAAGTTAGATCTTCTAGAAGAAAAATCTAACTTTGGTTTTGGAATAATTATGGATGATGATGAGGAAGCCTAAGCTTCCTCATCTATCACTGAATCTAGTGGCATTTCATCTAAAATTCTAAAGGGTTGATCTGTTTCGTAGCTAGCCCATACTCCCGAAGAAATTTGATATACTTCATTGCTTTGTGTATATGGGCAAACAATTTCAAAATCATCTAATGGAGAAATAAAATCTCCCTCTACATTCTTCTTGATTAGCTTTATTTTGCCAACAGGGAGTCTTTGTCTTGAAGATTTTTGAGCAGAAGCCATTTGAGTTGAATCGTGATCTTGGCTAATAATACCCAAAGATCTTTCACCCTCGTCAGTTAGGTCGTCGTCATCAAAATCATCTAGAAGATCTATATCATCAATTGGAACTTCGATTTCATGAAGTTGGCCATCTTTTTCAATAGTGACTGTATGATATTGAAGATTGTGAGATGAATTACTCATTTGTGTCAATTCATCATTTAGTTGCTCAGTTAGTTTTTGAGCATCTTCTGCTGAAAGAATAATTCCAGATACTTTTCTTTCTGACATTACTTCATCCCCATTACTGAACTAAGTTGTGAAAGAGCAATTAGCTGACCAATAACAGAAATAATAATTCCAGCTGTATTGCTACTATTAGTCTTTTTAACTAATTCATCATTAGTGTTGATAGAATTGTTCTTGACATTTGGTATTACTAAGAGCCAAACAATTCCAAGTAAAGATGATGCAAAAAACCAATTCCAAAATCCATAACCTTTACTTTCTGCAAACTTACCCATTAAAAATCCCAAACCTGCAGTGATAGAAATAAAAATCAAAAGTGCAAACATAGCAATCCTTTCAAGCTATATTTTTACCTGGAAGATCTGTCAACTTGAAATTTAGTTGAATTGGAAAATTAAGGCCTCCTGTTGGTATAAAAGTAAAAGTTTCTGGCTTATTCTTATCTACACTAATACAGAGAGCATCATATTCTTTTTTGGCAGGTAAAAGCTTTGTCATAAATATTTTACCTCTATTTTGATAAACAAGTAATCCATCCCCGCCTCTTGGTGAAAATGAGAATCTCAATAAACCATTTTTCTTTGGTGTAATTTTTATTAT
>Ga0049084_10000028_pt1 | contig 52036 bp, 47 predicted proteins | sample GreLakmeON33MSRF_FD_66720 | JGI IMG/M metagenome (GOLD analysis project Ga0049084, IMG submission 66720) | Freshwater lentic microbial communities from great Laurentian Lakes, MI, USA - Great Lakes metaG ON33MSRF | ecosystem: Environmental > Aquatic > Freshwater > Lake | place: Great Lakes... | reverse complement strand
TACTGCAACATGAGGCCGAGCCGCCCATAATTCTTGTCGCCGCACTTTGCCGCCATCCGCTGCACTACTTCCAATTGCAGCATGAAGGTCATGTCCCTGATCAGGCTGTGGTTCTGCAACAGATAAAACAACACCGGAGTGGAGATGTTATAGGGCAGATTGCCAATAATGCGCAGGCTCTGCGGCGATGTAGTGAGCTGCGGCAAGTCGAATTTGAGAATGTCGTGCTGGTAGATCGTTACATTGCTGGCGTCGGCAAACTGCGTGTTCAGGTGCGCGGCGAGGTCGCGGTCCAGTTCGACACAGTCGAGGCGGGCGCCAGATGCCGCCAACGGCCGCGTCAATGCACCCTGCCCGGGGCCGATCTCGACGATGTGGTCATGCGCACCAGGATTGATGGCGTTGACGATACGCTGGATTACGCCCTGATCATGCAAAAAATTCTGGCCGAAACGTTTGCGCGCCTGATGGGGCATGCCATTGCTGAGGCGCAATTGCTCATCGCCTTGCTTGCGTGCCTGCTTGCGCTGTGGCCACTTGTCCCTGCTGTGCTCGGTTACCTTCACCTGCGTGCCTGCCAGTGACTGACCATGTCGGTGGCGGTAGCTATGGCGTGGTACAGGCTGCCGGTAGTAGCGGCACCAGAGCCAGCCAGATCGAGCGCGGTACCATGATCGACTGAGGTGCGCACCAGTGGCAGTCCCAGCGTAATATTGCTGGCATTGCCGAAGCCCTTGAATTTAAGCACGGGCAAGCCCTGGTCGTGATACATGGATAACACGGCGTCGGCGTCGCGCAGGTATTTCTCGGTGAATAGCGTATCCGCTGGCAGGGGGCCGATCAGGGTCATTCCTGCGCGGCGTTTCTCTGCCAACACCGGTTCGATGATATTGATTTCTTCCCGCCCCAAATGGCCGCCTTCACCAGCATGGGGATTCAATCCACACACGAGGATGCGCGGATTCACCAGGCCGAATTTTTCCACAAGATCCTGGTGCAGGATATCGATTACCTGGCTGAGAGAGTCTCTGGTAATGGCACCTGGCACCTTATGCAGTGGCAGGTGGGTTGTGGCGAGCGCCACGCGCAGACCAGGGGTGGCAAGCATCATCACGGTCAATTCCTGCTTGCAATAAGCCGCCAGGAATTCAGTGTGACCCGTGAAGGCAATGCCAGCTTCGTTGATCGCACCCTTGTGCACCGGTCCGGTGACGAGTGCGTCGAGCTCGCCGCCGAGGATTTTGTCGCAGGCAACTTGCAGAGTGGTGAGTACGTAACGGGAATTCGCCGGATCGAGTCGGCCGGCATGTACTGGTGCTGTGAGCGGAATCGACAAAACGTCCAACACGCCAGCGCTGCTGGCGACAGGTGGCTGTGTGGGATCGAATGCGCGCAGTGAGATGGGCAGGCCGAGTAAATCCGCGCGTTGCTGCAGCAGTGTGCGGTCTGCGATCACTACCAGTTGCACGTCAGGCGGTGGCTGCTGCGCCACCATGATGCAGAGGTCCGGGCCGATACCAGCGGGTTCGCCTGGCGTGATTGCAATGCGATATACCACGGGAACCTCAGGTGGTTGTAATGAGACTACTCAACCAATTCGACGAAGGCTTCGGCACGAATTTCGATCAGCCAGTTTTGCAGTTCTAGATCAAACTTGCGGTTGCGCAAGGCATTATCCGCCTGCCTGCGCGCATACTCGCCACTAAGGTCTTCGTCGCGACGTCCCAGCACCTCGGCAATGTGCCAGCCGCCATCGGTGCGAAACGGTTCGCTTATTGTTTCCAGCGCCAGGGTCGCTACAACTTGCTCCATCTCCGCTGGCATACCGCCAGTGCTGACCCAATCCAGATCACCGCCAGCAACGACTGATGTGGCATCATCGGAATTCTGTCGTGCCAGATCGGCGAATTCTTCGCCGTCAATAATGCGCTGTCGCAAGTCCTGGATAGCAGACAATGTCTGATCTTCATCACGAATCTCATTTGGTGTCAGCATGATATGCCGAATATGTGTCTGGCTGACTATTTGTTCGGTGCCGCCGCGCTTGTCGGCAAGCTGGATGATATGAAAACCATTGCCGGCCGGAATCGGACCCTCTACTTCATTCAGGCTCAGAGTGCCGACGATGTCAGAAAACAGGGTGGGGAACTGCTCAGCCTTGAGCCAATCGAAATTGGTAGTTTGCACGAGGTAGATGCGCGCTTGCTGCGCAGCAGTAAACACGGTCGCGAATTCTTCGCCATCCTGCAATCGCGCCACAAGGTCGGCGGCAAATTTGCGCTTCGCTTCCTTTATTTCGGTTGCATCCAGTTCGTCTGATACGACTACCATATGGTTGACGAAGAATTCCGCCGCCATGACTTCACGTCCCATTTCCGAATTGAGGAAATTCTGGATTTCCTGATCAGAAATTGTGATGCGACGATTGACGATGCCACGTTGTAATTCCTGCAGTGTCAGCTGTTTGCGTACTTGTTCCCGTGTGCGTATGTAAACATCCCGCTCTTCCAGCATCGCAATGTATTGATCAAAGGTCATGTCATTATTGCGCGCCATGTTTTCCAGCACGCGATTGATTGTGTCATCGTCAAAGCGAATGCTTACGCGTTCAGCAAATTGCATCTGCAGATTTTCAACGATCAGGGCTTCCAGCACTTCAGCGCGTAACACGTCTTCAGCTGGCAAAGGTTCATTGTTAGCTGCTGCCTGACCCCGAATATCGGTCAGGCGATCTTCGAGTTCGCTGAGGAGCAAAACATCTTTGTCGATTATCGCGATTACCTGATCGAGTAATTGCCGCTGACCCAGGGCCGCAGGTGTACTCAGGCACAGCAGCATGCCAAGTCCAGCACAGGTAACCAGGCGCTGCAGGGTGGATAAATTACTGTTCATATGCGTTTTCTCTAAAGCCCCAAATGCCGTCACTTAACAGGCTGCTAACCCCGCCACCGGTGATATTGCCGAGGCCATGCAGGGTAAATTGGACAAAAATACCTTGATTAGGTTCGACATTAGGAAGAAACAATTCGTCCTCGTCAACCCATTCCCGACCTACAAGGCGGATCGTCGCGCAGCAATTGCTGTATTCAATCCCAGCAAAGGTCTCAAGGTTGCGCGCATTGCTGTGGTCGTAATTCCAGCGCGCCAACAGCTTCCAATTGGCATTGAGAGGCCAGATACCGGAAATATCACTCTGCTTGATGCGCGGATCAACTCCAGCCGGCAGGGTGAATAGCGGGGTATTGACCAGCCGCCGATAACGATAGGCCATATTGAACAGGTGACTGAGGTCCCGTTGGTAGCGTAATTGCAGGCTGCCTTCATCCACTTCCTGGCTATCCTCGTTCCACTGCACATCACTGTTAAAACGCCAATTGGCGCCAACGGCATAGGCGAACTCGCCCGCCAGAGCCGAAGTATTGGCGTTGGGCGCATAGCGTGGAGCCCAGGCTTGCAGGGGGCTATTGAGGGACACCAGCCGGTCCTCGAAATACAGGATCTGGCCAATACTGGCGCGCAGTCGTTCCTTGCCTTGCCGGTCCAGCAGTCTACTGGTCAGGGCCAGAGTGAGCTGATCGGCATCGGCGACACGATCCCCGCCACTGAAGCGATCTGCACGCAACAACTGGTTGAAGCTAAAGCTCATTTCCGCGGTATCGAACACGGGCAGTTGGCTCTGATCCTCATAGTCGCTGAACAAATAGAACAGGCGCGGTTCCAGAGTCTGGGTAAAACCGCCGCGGGCCAGTGGGCGTTCGAACACCAGGCCACTGTCCAGGCTGTACACGGGGATATTGAGGTCCGGGTTGTCAGACGTTCCCAGCGCCTGCTGCTCCAGCTGATAGGAAATATGTTGGTAGCTGGCGCGAGTGCGCAGGAACCAACCGGGAGCTTCTGCGGCCCAGCTGATTTCCGGTTCGAGGTTGACTCTGTTACCTGTTACGAGGGCGCCATTGTCCAGCTGCGTGGCAGTGAGAGCATTGCGATCCAGAGTGCGATCAAAGGCAGTGACTGCTCCATTCAGATCGATGCGAAATCCGGCCAGCAGCTCGGTACCAGTGTCGAAAGAGAATTGTGGCAAGCGATCGTAGGGACGGTTCAAATCGGCGGTGGCGACAAATGGATCGATGATCTGGATGCGCTGTGTATTCAGTCCGGCGCGCAACCAGTCGGATTGATAGTTGAGTTGTGCTTGTCGATTCAAATGGGTGCGACTGGCCAGATTCAGGCCACCACTGCCAAGATCATAAAAATAGTCGGCATCGCTTACCGCATTGTAGTCAACATAGGTCGACCAGTTGGCGCCCAGCGCGCCGAAGTGTTCGTAGCCGATATACCAGCGCTTGTCTGTGGTGGGTGAGTCACTGCCGGGCACGAAAGCCGTTGCCGGATCATACAATTTATCATCGCCAAGATAGGACGCGTTCAAGGTATTCATGGACCAACTGGACAAGTAACGAAGTTCAGTGCCAAGCATCACACCGCGATCAGAAATAAGCCTTGGTGCGATAGTCGCATCATAATTCGGCGCCAGATTTAAATAATATGGCAACTCAAAGTCAAAGCCGCCACTGCGGGTGGAGCCAGTACTCGGTGCGAGAAAACCCGAGATGCGTTCATCGCCAAGGGGAAATGTCAGGGTATAAGGATAGTAAAAAATGGGCACGTCCTTGACCTTGATGCTGACCGCGGTCGCGTAGCCGCGACCCGCGACCTGATTCAACACGATCTGGTCAGCTTCGAGATACCAGAAATTGCTGTCCGGTTCGCAGCGGCTGAATTCGCCATTCTCAATCGTGACCAAGCCCGCGTCGCTGCTATATACGATGCTACTGGCAGAGCCATGGGCGCCGTAATTGTGCAGTACATATTGCGCTGACTCGACGCGGTTAATGCCCTTCGTATTGTCGATATAGGCTGAACTCCCGGTGAGCAAGATTCCAGGTTCGCGAAACACGACGGCGCCATCGAGCAGCACGCTATCGGCGGCGCGATCAATGCTGGTACTGCCATTATTCTGGATGGTGCGATAGCCCTGCTGCAGCAGAATTTCGCCATCCACAGTCAACAAGTCAGGCGCCACCTGGGAGATTCCGCCCACTGTGTTGAATACGGTTGCAGCGTCAGCTGGAGCATCGCCGCTGTCAGCCTGCTGTGCTGCGGGATCGATATACGCACCACAGCAGTTGTCGGGTACGGTGGCGAGCTGCGCTGGTGTCAAGTAAGCGCGCGGCACCCAGTCCAGGGGGTAATTACTTAGCGGCGCGGCGCGGCGGGAAGTTTCGACCGTGGCAGATGCAGTGGTCGGCGTGGCTGTATGGTCGACTGCAGTCGTTGCTGTTGTGACTGCCGGTGCTGTCGGTGCTGTCGGTATTGCCGGTACTGTCGGTGCTGTCGGTATTGCCGGTACTGTCGGTACTGCCGGAGCACGAGGTAGCGGTGTGCTTAAAATCGGAGCCGCCGAGGTAGCGCTCTCGCAAATCCAGCCATCACCCGCCGCATTGCTGCTACAACTGTACTGGGGCAATTGCGCCAGGGCCAATTGAGGTAAGGTGCTGAGGACAAGTCCAGTGGAGAATATCAGTGTTATGCTTGCACAAAGACTGCGCTTGTTGAACGGCATACTTGGGAAAATCCGGTACGGGCAATAGTTGTAAGCGGCGACTGTAAACAATCTGGCAGTGAAACCGATATGGCTTCTCAGTGGTATGAAGTCGATGTAAGTCGCGAGCATGTTAATTCATTGCGGATTGAATGCAAAGCAATCAACCGGCCGACGGATTTTGCGAGATTTATGCTCAGGGAAATGGTCGTCAGGGAATAGCAGGAATCAGACAGTGATAACACACGATTTACGCTTGCAGGAATTAACCAGCTGGGCCAATACCGAAGCGCAACGCTTGACTGCGATTGCGTCCGATGCGGTCGTACTGCGCACGGTAAGTGGCGATGCGAGTTTCAGGCGCTATTTCCGGCTGACCACAGCGCATTATTCATATATTGCCGTAGATGCACCGCCCGCACACGAGAACAGCAGCGTATTCGTCAAGCTTGCCGGTTTGCTGCGTGACGCTGCGGTCTGTGCGCCGCAGGTTTTCGCAGTTGATTACGACAGGGGCTTCATGTTGCTGGAAGATTTTGGTGACACGCTGTATCTGGAGCCGTTATTGCAGGCACAGCTGCGCGGCGATAGTGCGCTGCCGGAGCAGTTGTATCAGGCTGCGATCACCGCACTCGTGACCCTGCAGCGCGGGGTGGATGCGACGCAACTGCCTGCATATGATCGAGCGCGCCTGCACAATGAAATGGCGTTGTTTGAAACCTGGTTTTGCGAAGCCTTGCTCGGCATGCAGTTGACCGCAGCTGATCGCAGTCGCATAGCAGATACATTCCGGTTTCTGGAAGATGCAGCGCTCGCACAACCACAGGTGGCAGTGCATCGAGATTATCATTCCCGCAATTTACTGCTGCTGGATCATGCCAAATTCCGGGCAACGGCGAGTCCGGGAATTATCGACTTTCAGGACGCAGTGTGCGGTGCTTACTCCTATGACCTCGTGTCTTTATTGCGCGATTGCTATATCACTTGGGACGACCAGCTGGTGCAGCATTGGGCGCGCTCCTTCTTGCGTCAGGCGGCTGAATATTCATTGTATCCAACGATCAGTGAAGCACAGTTGTTCCGGGATATGGACCTGATGGGTTTGCAACGTCATCTGAAGGTGATGGGAATTTTCAGTCGCCTGTGTATTCGTGATAACAAACCCCGGTATTTGGCCGATATTCCACTCGTCATCCGCTATTTTCTGGACGTGAGTCACCGCTACACGGAATTGCTATCTTTCCGTAACTGGTTTGCGCAAACTGTGCTTCCAGTCGCACGATCCAGGCTCAATGACTTTTAGTTAGTCGTTCGCGCCTCACTCCTGTAGCGGTCAACCAGTCTTTCTCAGCGGCACTTTTTGTCGAGTGCACAGTTTTAGAGGTATTAATGCGCGCCATGATTCTCGCAGCCGGGCTCGGTAAACGTATGCAGCCCATGACCGCCAATCTCCCCAAACCGCTTCTTAAGGTCGGCAAGAAAACACTGATAGAGCACCAGGTAGAGCGACTGGCAGCCGCAGGCATTAGCGGCATAGTCATCAATCATTTTTATCTGGGCGGCATGATCCAGGAATTACTGCGCGATGGATCGAAGTATCGCGTACCTATTGAGTATTCCCGCGAACCAATTTTATTGGATACCGCCGGTGGCATCATCAAGGCGCTACCAAAATTGCGCGATAGCAGCTTTATTTTAGTGAATGCCGATGTCTGGACCGACTTCGATTTTTCGCGCCTGCAACCTATCGATGGTGTCGAGCAATTGGCGCACCTGGTAATGGTGCCGAATGCCGAACATCATCCCCAGGGTGATTTCATGCTGGATGCCAACGGCCTGGTGTGCGAAGCACGAGATGCACGCGATCGCCGACTGACCTTTAGTGGCATCAGTGTGATGCACCAGAAACTGTTTGATGGCTTCCCAATCCAGCCACGCTCAGTTGTGCCTTTGTTAAAGGCAGCGATGGCAGAAAACCAGGTGACGGGTGAAGTGCACGAGGGTCTGTGGATTGATATCGGTACTCCGGAACGCCTGCAGGAATTGAATACACAATTCGCCCATCAACAGGACGCCTGATGCTGGCAAGCTTACGCCATCGCGGTTACAAGCAAGCGCTATTGCGTCGACTGGATGGCACCGAACCCAATGCGGAATTGCCGACCGGCGGGCAGGCCGAGCAGCGGTTTATCGAAGCCATGTTTGTGACCATGGGACGGCTGGCGAAGCTGGATGGTCAGGTCACCCGTGACGAAATTGAATTTGCGAATCAGGTAATGCTAAAGCTGGGTCTGCATAATGGTGCGCGCGAACACGCCATTGCTTGTTTCAATCTCGGCAAGCAGCATAGTACCGATGTGATGCAATACCTCACTCTGCTAACAAGCAGCATAGGCAAGCGCAACGCGCTGGCCTATCAATTCCTGCGCTCATTATGCCTCTTCGCGCAATTGAAGGGCGTGATTCAACTGCAGGAAAAAATTCTGCTGCGCGATTGCGCCGAAACGCTGGGATACGACAAGGCGGAACTGCTGGAAATCTGTGCGCAGCAAACTGTGTCAAAGTCAGCCCGAACTGGCCCGCTGTCGAGCGTACTGCGCGATGCCTACGGCACCTTGCAGATTGAAGTTTGGGTCGATGACAGTGAGGTACGTAAGGCCTATTTGCGGCTGATGTCTCGTTATCACCCGGACAAAATCCGTAGCGCCAATCTCACCCATGAATCCCTGCGCTTCGCCTAGGAACAATCGATGGCAGTGCGGGCTGCATATGAGACAGTATGTGGATTCCGCAAGCTCAGGGCATAAGCGCGGGCAGTAGCAGACCAGCCGGGCTTGAACGGGAACGGCAGGGGACAAGCCACCGCAATCTCTGTAAAATGGACCCTGAATTTCGCTGACACATTCATTAAACACGCTTACCGGGCCAGCCACATGAAAGATTACCTGATTGCCCCTTCGATCCTTTCAGCAGACTTCGCGCGCCTCGGCGAAGAGGTTAACGCCGTGCTGGATGCAGGCGCCGATGTCATCCATTTCGATGTGATGGATAATCACTATGTCCCCAATCTGACGATTGGACCCATGATATGCGAGGCCCTGCGCAAGCATAAGATTACGGCTCCGATTGATGTGCATCTCATGGTGACTCCGGTTGACCAAATGATTCTGGATTTTGCCAAGGCGGGTGCCAGTTATATCAGTTTCCATCCGGAAGCCACTGCACATGTGGATCGTTCCCTGCAATTGATACGCGATCAGGGTTGCAAATCCGGGCTGGTATTCAATCCCGCCACCCCCACGCACTGTCTCGAATACCTCATGGACAAGCTGGACGTGATCTTGCTGATGTCGGTCAATCCGGGGTTTGGTGGGCAGAAATTTATTCCCGCCACGCTGAAGAAGCTGGAGAAGGTGCGCAAGCTTATTAACGATAGTGGCTATCCGATTCGACTCGAGGTCGATGGCGGTGTGGGCATAAACAATATCAAGCAAATCGCCGCCGCCGGGGCCGACATGTTCGTTGCCGGTTCCGCTATCTTCAACAGTGGCGACTACGCGAAGACGATTGCGGCGATGCGGGCCGAATTGGGCCAACACCCGCAAAAGCGTCACCATTGATATGCCTGCATTGATGGTTTGCCGATGAATCAGTCCCAATTCCAGCAGCTGGCGGCAGACGGCTTCAACCGGATACCGCTGGTGCGCGAAGTGCTGGCGGATACAGAAACCCCTCTCAGCATTTACCTCAAGCTCGGCAAGGGTCTGCACAGTTATTTCTTCGAGTCAGTGCAGGGCGGTGAGAAATGGGGTCGCTACTCCATCATCGGCCTGCCCTGCGCTACCGTAATTCGGGCTGTGAACCAGCGCGTTACTGTGGAAACGGATGCCAGCATTGTTGAAGAAATTGCGACTGATGATCCCTTCGCTTTTATCGCCGGCTTCAAGGCGCGTTATCGGGTTGCTGATGTGCCGGATCGCACCCGCTTCGCAGGCGGTCTTGTTGGCTACTTTTCCTACGATACGGTGCGCTATTTTGAAACCAGCATTGGACCGGCTCGCGGTACTGATGTGATTGGCACGCCGGATATCCTGTTGATGCTGTCAGAAGAAGTGGTCGTGTTCGACAATTTACGCGGCACCATCGCCTTCATCATCAATGTAGACCCGTCGCAGGCTGACGCCTACGTGCAAGGTAACAAACGGCTCGACTATCTCGAGTCGCAGCTGCGCAATCCGGCACCCTTGCCCGCGCAGCACAGCAGACGCGCAATTTCCGAAGCCGATTTCAAGTGTCACTTCCCGCAAGCGCAGTTCGAACAGGCTGTAAATAAAATCAAGGAATACATCATCGCTGGTGATGTGATGCAGGTAGTGTTAGCCCAGCGCATGTCAGTGCCCTATGCAGACGATCCCCTCAATGTGTATCGCGCCCTGCGCTATCTGAATCCCTCGCCTTATATGGTGTATTTCGATCTCGGCGATCACCATGTGGTAAGCGCCTCGCCGGAAATTCTGGCGCGCGTGGAAGCTGGCAAGATTACCGTACGGCCACTGGCTGGCACGCGCAAGCGCGGAGCGACCGAGGCTGAAGACCTCGCGCTGGAACAGGAGCTATTGGCGGATGCGAAGGAAATTGCCGAACATCTGATGCTGATTGATCTCAGTCGTAACGATTCCGGGCGCGTATCTGTAACCGGTTCGGTGACCGTGCCGCGGCAGATGTTCGTGGAGCGCTATTCCCATGTAATGCATATCGCCTCCATCGTGGAGAGCGAGATACATCCCGACATGACGGCCCTGGATGTGTTGCAGGCTACTTTGCCAGTGGGCACATTGAGTGGAGCGCCGAAGGTCAGGGCTATAGAAATTATCGATGAACTGGAGCCGGAGAAACGCGGCATCTATGGTGGCGCCATGGGATACCTCGCCTGGAATGGAAATATGGACATGGCCATCGCTATCCGCACGGCAGTGATCAAGGACCAGACGCTTTTCGTGCAAGCCGGCGCCGGTGTGGTAGCCGACTCACAGCCAACTCAGGAATGGGAAGAGACCCAGAACAAAGCCAGAGCCATCGTACGTGCTGTACAAATGGCCAATAATGCCCTCAAGGTGACCGCGAGCTGATAACTAGCGCAAAGTCTGGTAAGCGGCCAGTGCCCGCGCTCGCGTTTCGCGCAGATCTACAATCGCGCGGGGATAGGTTTCATTCAGGGTAATACCCGCTGCAGCCAGCGCGGCCGCAGGCGCAGATCCCGGATCGTGCAGGTATGGAGTCGGCAGGTTGCTCAGTTCTGGAACGAAGCGCCTGATATAGGTTCCTGCCGCATCAAATTTTAGTGACTGCGTCACGGGATTGAAAATGCGGAAATAGGGAGCCGCGTCCATACCGCTGCCAGCAACCCATTGCCAGCTGCAACTGTTATTGGCGAGGTCTGCGTCCACCAGACAATCCCAGAACCACCGCGCGCCCTCGCTCCAATGAATCATCAGGTTCTTCACCAGAAACGAAGCCACCACCATGCGCACCCGGTTGTGCATATACCCTGTTTGCCAGAGTTCGCGCATGCCGGCATCAACCAGCGGAAAACCGGTTTGACCCTGTTGCCACCGTCGCAATGCATAGGCATCGCGGCGCCAGGGAAAGTGATTGAATGCCGGCTTCAGGTTTTCGGTGGTGAGATCTGGATAAGAATGCAGTAATGAGTAGGAAAACTCGCGCCACATGATTTCGCGCAAGAAGTGCTCTGCCTGCGACTCGGTGCCATCGGCCCGCGCCTGTTCCAGTACCCGGGTAATAGCCTGCAGTGGCGATACTTCTCCGAAATGCAGGTGGGGCGATAGCCGGGACACGCTCTGCTGCGCGGGAAAATCCCTGCCTGCCCGATAATTCCCTAACCCGGTATCCAGAAACTCTTGCAGCTTCTTGTGGGCGCCGGCTTCACCCGGCTGCCAATGTTGCTGGAAGTCAGCATACCACTTAATCGATGGCAGCAAGTTCAGCTTGTTTATTTTTTCTGCGGTCTGGGGACAGGTAACCAGATCGAGCTTTGTCGGTGCTGTCGCAGAGCCGCGATGAGTCATGATAGAGAGCGCTTGCCGGTAAAACGGTGTGAATACCTTGTATTGCGAGCCGTCACCCTTGGCCACGGCGCCGGGCTCAAACAGCAGGCAGCCATTGCAGGATTCTGTTGCTACGCCTTGCTTGCGTAGAGTGCTTTGCAATTGCGCATCTTGCTGGAGTCGCCACGGTTCATAACAGCGATTCCAAGTAACCAGCGATGCCTGATGCCCATCCACCAGTTCCTTAAGCACCAGACTGGCGTCACCCTGCAATACATGGAGATTACCTTGTAAACTTCTATCCAGTTCCTGCAAGGATTGATGCAGCCACCAGCGGCTGGCAGCACCCATTGGCCATTGCTGCGCGTTCGCGTCATCCAGAATATAGACTGGCAGTACCCGCCCTGCGCGCGCAGCAGCGAGCAGGGCGGGGTTATCCTGAATCCGCAGATCTTGTCGGAACCAGACTATTGCTATGGAGTTGGACATGGTGGCAACTGGTATTGGAGTGACAGTAAGTATTTAACGTCGGCAAGCTGCAGTTGGATCAATCCTGCTTCAAGACAGATGTGCAGGGGACTGCTATGATTGGCGCTCTTTTAAATCGGCGCAAATGTGAGAAACAATCCAGTGCTGTTGATGATCGACAATTACGATTCCTTCACTTACAACGTAGTGCAATACCTGGGGGAACTCGGTGCGGAAGTGCAGGTGTATCGCAATGATGCCATCGATATTGCCACGATCGCGAAATTACAACCAGACCATATTGTGGTGTCGCCAGGCCCCTGTTCACCTAACGAAGCCGGTATCTCAACGGCAGTGATCCAGCACTTCGCCGGGTCGATACCGATTCTGGGCATTTGCCTTGGACATCAGAGCATCGGTCAGGTCTATGGCGGCAAAATTGTGCGTGCAGGCAAGGTTATGCACGGCAAGGTTTCAAAAATTCATCACAATGGCTCTGGTGTGTTCACTGGATTGCCTTCACCCTTCACAGCGACTCGCTATCATTCCCTCGTTATCGAGCGCGCGAGTTTGCCGTCGTGTCTGGAACTCACCGCGTGGACGCAGGATGCTGCTGGCAACATGGAAGAGATCATGGGTGTGCGACACCGACAGCTGGCGGTGGAAGGGGTGCAGTTTCATCCCGAATCCATATTGAGCGAACATGGCCACCAGTTACTGCGCAATTTTCTGGAAGCGCCCAGGCGGCCTGTTTAGGCAAGTACACCACGTGAGCTCAGCAGGCGAATAAATTGGGAGAAAAGATGGATATCAGGGCGGCGATAAAACGCGTCACCTCCGGACAGGATCTGGACCGTGATGAAATGGTCGCAGTGATGCGTGACATCATGTCGGGTATCACCACCAATGCCCAGAATGCCGGCTTCCTGGTAGGTCTGCAAATGAAGGGCGTGAAAGTGGCCGAAATTCTCGGTGGCGCTACTGTGATGCGCGAGCTGGCGACGCCGGTTACAGTGCAGGCGCATGCACATTTGGTTGATACCTGCGGCACTGGTGGCAGCGGTTCGAATAAATTCAATGTTTCAACTGCCAGCGCTTTCGTCGCGGCAGCGGCCGGGGCGAAAGTAGCGAAGCATGGTAATCGCGGCGCCTCCAGCAAAAGCGGCAGCGCCGATGTGCTGGAAGCGGCTGGCGTCAATCTGACCATGAATGCAGCGGCAGTCGGTCGCGCGATCGACACCATTGGCGTGGGGTTCATGTTTGCCCCGGCCCATCACAGCGCAATGAAACATGTGATTACGGCACGCAAGGAGATAGGTGTGCGCACGGTGTTCAATCTGCTGGGTCCGCTCACGAATCCGGCCGGCGCTCCCAATCAGGTGATGGGCGTTTTCGATGCGGTCTGGATACCGTCTCTGCTGGAAGTTTTGCGTGAGCTCGGCAGCAAACACGTACTGATAGTAGCCGCCGCCGACGGCCTGGATGAGATCAGCATTGCTGCACCCACCACTATCGGCGAGTTAAAGGCTGGCAAGATCAGTCACTACACGGTAGCGCCGGCGGATTTCGGTATTGGACCGTACCCCGACTACAAGATGCTGCAAATTGATAGTGCCGCCGCCAGCCTCGCAATGTTGAAGCAGGCACTGACTTATTCGAATCAGGCTGCGGGCGACATAGTCGCGCTGAATGCCGGAGCGGCGATTTATGCGGCGAATCTCGCCGACACGCTCGCAGCGGGAGTGGCGCAGGCGCAAACTATACTGCACTCTGGCGCGGCATTGCAGAAACTGGACGAGCTCGTGCAGTTTTCCAAGACCACTGCCAGCTAGTCAGCTGCTAACACATGCATAATCAACAACCTTGAATAAACAGGACGTATTCGATCTTGGCAACAGCAACTATTCTGGACAACATACTGCAGCATAAAGCAGGCGAGGTGGCAGCCGCCAAAGTGAGTATCTCCCAGTCTGCTCTGGAAAACCGTTTCCCCACTTTGGAACAACGCCGCCCATTTCAGCAAGCGCTGCGCCAGCGTATCGAGCAAAAACAGCCGGCGGTGATTGCTGAAATCAAGAAGGCATCACCCTCGAAAGGTCTGATTCGTGCCCAGTTCGATCCGGCGGCGCATGCTCAGGACTATGCCGAACATGGTGCCACGTGCCTTTCTATATTGACTGATGAGAAATTCTTTCAGGGCAGTAATGCGTATCTGCAGCAAGCGCGCGCGGCTTGCTCGTTACCGGTATTGCGCAAGGATTTCATGATCGATGCTTACCAGATCGCCGAATCCAGAGTGCTCGGTGCAGATTGTATTTTATTGATTGTAGCGGCGCTCGAACAGGCGCAACTGGAAGACCTGGCGGCATATGCCAATGACATCGATATCGACATACTCGTGGAAGTGCACAACCAGGCGGAACTGGAGCGAGCGTTGGAGTTGCCCACCGACCTTATCGGCATCAATAACCGTAATTTGCACACGTTCGAGACTTCGCTGGCAACGACGCTGGATCTGATTGGACTGATTCCCCAGGACAAACTGATAATAACCGAAAGCGGCATTCACACTGCTGCCGACGTGCACAGGATGCTGGAGCGAGGGGTTTACGGATTTCTGATTGGTGAGGCCTGTATGGCGGCAGAACACCCAGGGGAAAAGCTGAGGCAGCTGGTTTTCAGTTAAACGAACCGCGCCGAGGCGGCCGCTTAACGCGTGCCGAACACGACGATAGTCTTACCCGAGACGCTGATCAAATCCTGCTCTTCCAAGGTCTTTAATACGCGACCTGCCATCTCTCTGGAACAATTCACTATACGGCCAATTTCCTGACGCGTGATCTTGATCTGCATGCCATCGGGATGGGTCATGGCATCCGGTTCCTTGCTCAGTTCGATCAACGTGCGCGCAATACGACCAGTCACGTCATAGAATGCGAGGTCACCCACTTTGCGCGTAGTATTGCGCAGGCGGTGAGCCATTTGCTGACCAATTGTAAACACGATTTCTGGATGGGAACGTATATAGGTATTGAAGTTGGCGTAACTGATTTCGGCAATCTCACAGGCGGTTCGAGCGCGACACCAGGCGCTGCGTTCTTCAGCCTGTTCGAACAGACCCATTTCACCGAAAAAATCCCCAGGGTTGAGATAGGCGATAACAACTTCCTTGCCATCATCGTCTTCGAGAACGACGGAAACAGAACCCTTGATTATGTAATACAGGGTATCGCACTTGTCACCTTCATAGATGATAGTCGCGCGATTCGGATAACGTTTGCGATGGCAATGAGACAGGAAATTATCCAGATCCTGTATATGTGGCGTGATGGCCATTAATGCCATGTGTTCAACTTCTGCACTTGCGTTTTAAAACCTGTTTAAATGTATATCACATTTTAATGGCAATTGTGAGTTATGCATCACAATAATGGCCCCGTTACTGCGGGCTAATGTAAGGTTTTTATCTCGAGCTCCTAGCGTAAATAGTCCGGAATATTGAACTGTGATACGCTTGCCGCGCTCGTCATTATCGATTTTTATCGGATGCCTGCCTGCCATTCTTGATAGTAATCTGGCAACCTGCTGCAAAAAAGCAATTTCAACAAGAGATCAGTTTATGAAGGCTCGAATCAAATGGGTAGAAGATGTCATGTTCGTGGCTGAATCCGGCACCGGACACGCGATAGTCCTGGATGGTGCGCCTGAAAGCGGTGGTCGCAACATGGGTATGCGGCCGATGGAGTTAATGGCATTGAGTGTGGGCAGTTGCTCGTCTTATGACGTCGTGACGATTCTTAAAAAGGCGCGACAACAAATTACCAGTTGCGAAGCCGAAGTGACTGCGCAACGTGTCGATGCGACCCCGGCTGTTTTCGAATCGATTCACCTGCATTTCAAGGTTTCCGGTACAGAACTCAGCGCCAAGCAAGTCGAACGCGCCATTGAACTTTCGGCTGACAAATATTGCTCTGCCTCAATCATGCTCAAGAATGCAGGCGTAAAAGTTACGCACGATTTTGAGATCGTAGAAAAATAGTTATTGCCGCCTCATTCACATCGTTTTTGGGTCTCTGAGTCGCACTGACGGCTATTGGTTGAACCGAATATTAGGTGGCTTCGAAAAAAAGACATTCCGCATTTTTTGCCATATTGAATTGCACATTGCGCAATGGGAACTGCGAGCGTGGGGTCGGGGGTATGGGTTGACTCGGCGATCAAGCGCAGCACCGACTGACCGAGGAAGACCGTTTTTCACGGCTTCCGACCGAGGGAGGGAACCCCGGAGGGGTGCAAGCTGCCGAGTGAACGCATACCCCTGGCCCCGCGCGGTGCCCCAGAATGAACTGACCCCGCGCAATCCGCCAGTCATGCAAAAGCCTGATTCAAAAAGACAATCGGGAAATTTTGAGCAGAAAGGGGAAAACTACAATCGATAGGTAGTTTTTTTCATAACTGTAGACATCAGGTGCATAGCCTGACGTATGGGTTGGGGCAGGCTGGCGCCGCCAGCGGCTAGCGCTGATTCACCATGTAGCTTTTCGTCCACCAGCATTTGTTCAAGAATCGCCTTGCTCTTGTGGTCGCTTGCCGGCAGTTGCAGTAAATGCTCCTGCAAATGTTTGCATACTTGCTGTTCGGTTTCGGCAACGAATCCCAGACTCCATTTATCGCCGACGATACCCGCAGTGGCACCGAGTCCGAAAGACAATGCATAGAACAGCGGATTGAAAACGCTGGGGTGACTGTCCAGTTGTTGCAGACGTTCCTCACACCACGCCAAATGATCCACTTCTTCTGCAGCAGCATGCTGCATGGAGTCACGTACCTTGGTCAGCTTCGCGGTTGCGGCCTGGCCCTGGTACAGGGCTTGCGCGCAGACTTCGCCGGTGTGATTAATCCGCATCAGGCCGGCAATGTGCTGCCGTTCGCTGCCAGCCAGTTCCGTGTCGTCCAACTTCACAGCTGGAGAACTGCGCTGCGGGGTAACAGAGCCTGGCACACAGGTGCGAAGAGCCTGATCGAATTGAATCAGGCACTGGTCCAGAAAAGAATGTTGTGATTGCTCTGACATGCTCACTCGCTTTGGGTGTCGCCATTCTCACGTGCGATCGCACGATAAGCAATATCTGTCCGGTAATACACGTCTTGCCAGGAAATGGTTCGTGCCAGAGCATAGGCAGCAGCCTGGGCAGCAGACACGGTATCGCCAATCGCAGTTGCGCACAGCACACGCCCGCCATTGGTAACTACTTGCTGGTTCTTGAGGGTGGTGCCGGCGTGAAATACTTTCTGGTTTGCGCTAGTGGGCGTTTCCAGTCCTGCTATCGGCATGCCCTTCGCATAGGAGTCCGGATAACCGCCAGCGGCCATTACCACAGCAACCGCGCAACGCGGATCCCAGCGCGCCTCGGTTTGATCCAGCGTGCGTGTCAACGCTGCCATGCATAGCTGCGGCAAATCACTCTGCAGTCGCATCATCACTGGTTGCGCCTCGGGATCACCGAAGCGGCAATTGAATTCGATAACATTGATAGTTCCATCAGGCGCGATCATCAGGCCGGCATAGAGAAAGCCGACATACTCATTGCCGTCCGCGGCCATGCCGCGCACAGTGGGCAGCATCACCTGCTCCATAATGCGTTTGAAGATAGTGTCAGTGACGACCGGAGCCGGGGAATAGGCACCCATGCCACCAGTATTTGGACCGAGGTCACCATTGTCCCGCGCCTTGTGATCCTGCGATGTGGCCATTGGCAATACGTGCTCACCATCTACCATCGCTATAAAACTGGCTTCTTCGCCACGCAGGAATTGTTCGATAACAACCCGATTGCCGGCATCGCCGAATTTGTTGCCGGCCAACATGTCGGTGATGGCAAGGTCAGCTTCTTGCAAGGTATGTGCAATGATCACGCCCTTGCCAGCTGCCAGTCCATCGGCCTTGATTACGATAGGCACACCCTGCTGCTGCACGTAGGCACGAGCCATTTTGATATCGGTAAAACTCATGTAGGCGGCGGTAGGAATGCGATGCCGACTGAGGAAATCCTTGGTGAATGCCTTGGAACCTTCCAGCTGTGCCGCTTTTTTCGAAGGGCCGAAACAGGGCAGCTGGCGTTCATTGAAATAATCCACAATGCCAGCAACTAAAGGTGCCTCAGGTCCCACTATAGTGAGCGCAATATCCTGCAAGTCAACGAAGTCAGCCAGTGCTTCGAAATTCATTGGATCAATCGCGACATTTTCGAGTTTTGCTTCACGTGCAGTGCCGGCATTCCCCGGGGCCACATACACCTTCTCGACCGTAGCTGACTGGGCAGCACGCCAGGCCAGGGAATGTTCGCGACCACCACTGCCGATGATTAACAATTTCATTATCGAGCCCTAGTGTCGGAAGTGACGCACGCCAGTGAAAACCATGGCGATATTGGCTTCGTTGGCGGCGGCGATCACTTCATTGTCGCGCATGGAGCCGCCGGGCTGAATGACTGCGGTAATGCCCGCAGCTGCAGCGGCGTCGATGCCATCACGGAATGGGAAGAACGCATCTGAAGCCATTACGGAACCCGGTACTACCAGTTTTTCGTCGGCGGCCTTGATGCCGGCAATCTTCGCGCTATAGACGCGGCTCATCTGACCCGCACCAATACCGATTGTTTGTTGATTCTTGCAATAGACAATGGCATTGGATTTCACGAACTGGGCCACTGACCAGGCGAACATGAGATCTTGCAATTCCGCGGCAGTGGGCGCGCGCGCGGTCACCAGCTTGAGGTCTTCGCGAGTGATGGCATGTATATCCCGGTCCTGCACCAGCAAACCGCCATTGACACGTTTAAAGTCAAAGTCCGCCACGCGCTGGTCGCTCCACTGCCCGCAGCTCAATACCCGCACATTCTGTTTGCTGGCAGTTACTGCGAGTGCCTCGGTGCTAATCGACGGTGCGATAATGACTTCGGTAAATTGCTGTTCGACGATGCGTTTTGCAGTGGCAGCGTCCAATTCGCGATTAAAGGCGATGATGCCGCCGAAGGCAGAAGTGGGATCAGTCTGAAACGCCAGTTCATAGGCGTGCAGGATAGAGTCGGCAATGGCGACCCCACAGGGGTTGGCATGTTTCACAATCACGCAGGCGGGTGCGCTGAATGATTTTACACATTCGAGCGCGGCATCAGTGTCCGCAATATTGTTATAGGAAAGTTCCTTGCCTTGTAACTGGCTGGCCGTGCTGATGCTCGCTTCAGTCGGGTTTTTTTCGGTGTAGAACGCAGCACTCTGATGCGGGTTCTCGCCGTAACGCAGCGTCTGTTTCAAATGGAACTGGGCATTATAAGTGCGGGCGAACGGGGCATCTGCATTTGCCTCCAGTTTCGCTCCCAGATAGTTGGCAATGGCCCCGTCATAGGCAGCGGTATGCTCGAAAGTCTTCACGGCCAGGTCGAAGCGCTGCTTCTGGTCGAGGCAGCTATTGTTGTTCTGCAGGGACTTGATAATGCCGGCATAGTCCTCCGGGTTGACGACCACAGCAACGAAGCGATTATTCTTGGCGGCGGCGCGCAACATGGTGGGGCCGCCAATATCGATGTTTTCTATTGCTGTGGGCAGGTCGCAATCCGGTTTCGCCACTGTCGCTTCGAATGGATACAGGTTGACGACAACCAGATCGATCGGTGGAATGTCATGTTCCTGCATGATCTGCTGATCCAGATCGCGGCGCGCGAGAATGCCACCGTGCACTTTTGGGTGCAGGGTCTTGACGCGACCATCCATCATTTCCGGAAAACCGGTGTACGCGGAAATCTCGATGGCTGGAATGCCTTCAGCCGTGAGCAGCTTGTAGGTGCCACCCGTAGACAGGATTTCAATATTCAATTGCTGCAAGGCTTTAGCGAAAGCAACGATGCCAGATTTGTCGGAAACACTGATCAATGCCCGACGAATGGCAACAGATTGTTCTGATGTCATAATAATTGTTACGTGTTAGATGTTAGCGAAAAACCAAATCCGCGAAAGACTCAATTGGTTGAGATCGGGGATGCCTGATTGAGGATAATGCTTTTTAATTCTATAAATATTTTTAGTAATTACACCGGTTTGCATTGCAGCTGCGTATTAATTCAGAGCATTCCGTATTGCTTTAATTTGGTGCGTAGCGTACCACGGTTAAGTCCCAGCAAGATAGACGCCTTGCTCTGGTTGTTGCCGGTATAGCGCATCACCGCCTGCATGAGTGGGGCTTCAACTTCTGACATGACCATCTGGTAAAGATCAGTGACGGGTGCATCTTCGAGATGCTGAAAATAACGAAACAGAGCCTTGTCGACTTCGGTGCGCAGACTGGTTTCCTGTGGTGTCACTGTTTCCGTTTGTTCCGGTGAATGAAAGCCATTCAATGTGGTCACTTCATCAAATTTGTTCATGCCGCGATGGCCCCCTTTGCCATGTTTAAATATTCCGGATCTGTCATGCGGTCGCAGATCAGGCGGTCGCAGAAGAGCTGAATCTGCTCAAGCTGGCCAATTGGTGTTGCGCACAGGTTGAATTTTTGCAAAAAACTATTGGCACCGGGTAAGCCTTTGACATATCCGGCGACATGTTTACGCGTGTACCACACACCTTTTACTTCACCGTAGAATGCATGCAAGCGTGTGAGATGGGTGCTGATTATATCCCGGCGCTGCTCAATGCTCAGTGGCGGTAATTCGCAACCGGTGGCCAGAAAGGCGGCAATTTCGTTGAATATCCAGGGTCGACCCTGGGCCGCGCGCCCGATCATCAGGCCATCGACAGCGGTGTGCTGCAATACCTGCGCAGCCTTCTGCGGCGAATCGATATCGCCATTGGCAATGACCGGAATGCGGACTGCTGCTTTTATCGCAGCTATGGTGTCGTATTCGGCAGTACCGAGAAACCGGCAGGCGCGTGTGCGGCCGTGCACTGTGAGCAATTGAATACCGTAGTCTTCAGCAATCTGTGCCACTTCAATTCCATTGCGGGATTGCGGACACCAGCCTGTGCGTATCTTCAGAGTTACCGGTACCGTCACCGCCGCTACCACCGCCTTGATGATTTCCCGTACCAACTGGATGTCCTTGAGCAAGGCTGATCCGGCGGCTTTCTTCAATACTTTCTTGGCCGGGCAGCCCATATTAATGTCAATGGCATCTGCGCCCAGAGCTACATTCATGCTTGCTGCTTGCGCCATCTGAGTCGGGTCAGAACCGGCAATCTGTACAACCTGGGGTGAACTGATGCGAGGTTTTACTTGTTTGAGGCGGTTACGTTCGTTCGACCATAACTCGGAATTACTCGTGAGCATCTCACCAACCGTCAGGCCGGCGCCGAGTTGTGAGCATACTTCACGGAACGGCGTATCACTCACTCCGACCATCGGTGCAAGAAATAAATTATTTTTTAATCGGTAGGGTCCGATGTCGATCATGCTAAATCTTTTTTCGAGAGAGGGTGGCTATGATAGCCAAGACATATTTTCAGATAAAGATAATTGTCGGAAAATTTTGATTCAGCACCCAGTTTGGGTAGATTTGAATCAAACTTGGTGAATTTTTGTCAGGGTCGACGAAACGCAACAGTGTAATTTACTGCATCAGCGCCTGGATCCATTACTTCGAGCTCGATTTGCACTGGTGCTGACACTGGCATTAATTCCATTTGTTGCAAGCCTGCGTCGAGATATTCCGCTGGTGCGAATTCACGCAGGGCAATAATCGCATTGGTAGCCGAATTAAAACTGAGAATAAGTATTGGAAACGGTTGCGGAAATTGCGCTGTGTTTCTGAAGCTGAGTGACACAGTCAGCGCATCGGCGTTTGCTGGATGACTGCGCACCACAAGATTGTCGCTGCGAATTGCACTGATCTCGTTATATACGGGCAAGGTGCAAGCAATGTGGCCGCAGGCGAACTCATAGATCGGTCGCCACTGTGCGCTGCGACTGTAAATAGGCAGACGTTGCCACAGGAATTGAGCCAGCAGCAATGCGGTCAATAACAGGCCGGCGCTTGCCAGAAGCAGACGGCGGCCCCAGCGCCCCTCCCTGCCGCTGAGTAATTCAACCGGAGGCAGCACCCTGCCAATGGCGGCGCGGGTACTCTGGGGCAGAGCCTCTAACGCGTTGTCATCACGCAAGGTGCTACGAAATGCATGGGCACGGATGGCTGCGGTGGAATCATCGTTTCCGATAACTGGTGGAGGAGGAATGTTGGCGGTGCTGTCGTCAGGTTCTGTGACAGCAGCAGTGACACGCTCTTCTGCACGATCAGCTGCATGTTCTGCTACAAATTCCGCTGCAAATTCTTCCGCTATTTCTTCAGCAAGTTCGGCGTCAACGCCGTCCCCCAGTTGCACTTCAACAAATTCAAAGGTATCGATGTCGATCAGATCATAGTCTTGCTCGATGGCTGCGAGTGGGGCGGTGGCCGCAGTAGCAGTGTCTGGCTCGGCAACAATAGTTGCGACTATTGCTGCCGGTACCGTCGCTGCCGGAGTTGTTACTTCCGGTACGATTGTCTCTGGCACGAGTTCGGTGGTTTCAAAAAATTCCGGGGTTATTGCTTCGTCTATCAGCAATTGCGGAGCTGGCGTTGGCGGCGCGGGTTGAAAAGGGTATACCGAGAAAGAAGCATGCATGCGGATGTCTTCCGGAGCAGGATGCCGTAATTGCGCTGCTGCTATCTGTTCGGGTTGCAGCAGCTCCGCAGTAATTTCAGGTGCTGCAGGATTCGGTGCAGCTGTCTGCTCCTCAGGAATTGGCGGCTCCTGAATTTCGTTAGGAGTAGAGATATCAGCAGCGGTCGTCTCTATCAAATCCGGAGCAGTGGTGAAGATTGCTGGCTCAGTTGGTTCCGGCTCAGCTGCCTGTTCGTCAGGAATTGCCAGCTCCTGAATTTCATCAGGAGTAGTGACGTCAGCAGCGGTCGTCTCTATTAAATCCGGTGCAGTGGTGAAGGTCGCTTGCTCGTCTGCAGTGGCGGCAAAAGCGCTGAGCGCACTGCGGGTGATGAAAGGTGTCGGATCGAAATAATCGTTTGGATTATTGCCAACGAAAACTGATGTGTCGTCATCCTCTTCCAGCTCAGCGCTGGCTACGAGGTTTTCCATGGCTTCAAACACAGTCAGGCAGGCACCGCAGCGAACTTTGCCAGCAGCTGACAGCAAGATGCGCGCATTTGTATTAAAAGTAGAATCGCAGCCGGGACACTGTGTAACGTGAAATGCCATGTGTATATCGGGATCGAAGCCGTCAGCAACGGCGAGTGAAATTGATTCGACAGCAGCCGCATCCAAATCAGCCGTATCGATTATGCGCGCATCAATAGTAGTTGAATCGGGTAGTGTTGCCTACCAGCTTCGCTACTTGCGCAATCCGGTTAATCGCACCCATTGCTGTTCGATTCGCGGTGCGTCCATGATGAAGTCAGCGCTATATGCTGCGAGCACTGCCTCGGCTTGCTCCGGTAACAGTCCTGACAACACAACAGGCGCAGCACTGCGCAGCAGACTGGCGAATAAGGGCGCCAATTCTATCAGCGGTTCAGCCAGAATATTCGCCAGCAGGACATCGGCCGTTATTGCAGGCACGGCGTCTGGCAGGCAAATGGTCATGACCGCGGCGGCAATTGCATTGTTATCGCAGTTGGAAATGGTAGCGACCAGCGCCTGCGGATCATTATCCACGGCGATTACCCGAGCAGCGCCCAGCAATGCGCTGGCGATGGCGAGTACGCCGGAACCACAACCATAATCAATCACGGTCTTGCCTTGCAATGCTGCACCTTCCAACCATTCCAGGCAGAGTGCCGTCGTGGTGTGACTGCCGCTGCCGAATGCCAGGCCGGGATCCAGAATTATGTTGATCGCGTGCGGATCGGGTGGCGTCTGCCAGCTGGGGCATATCCAGAGCCGTTGGCCAAACTGCATGGCCTTGAAGTCGGTCATCCAGCTGCGTTCCCAATCCTGGTCCTCGATGTGATCGATAAGCAGCGAGTCGGCGTTGATTACTGCCTGGTTGAGCCTGATCCATTGCAGCAGAGGTTGCAGATCTGCTGTGGCATCAAACAGGCACACGAGATAAGTCTCATCCCACAACGGAGTGCTGCCCAGCTCGCGCTGAAATACGGGTTGATCCTTTGCGTCCAGATAGGTCACGGAGAGGGCGCCATGGGACAGCAATTGCTGCTCGAAAAAATCCACATGGGCAGAGTTAATCTGCAGTTTCAGTTGTTGCCAGGTCATGGGTATCGCGTGCGCCGCAGGTGCGCCGAAGTGAAGCGCGCAGGTGATGGGATGGAATCAGGATTTCAGTTTGTGTTCCAGGTAGTGGATATTGACTCCGCCTTTCTGGAACTCGGCATCCCGCACGAGCTCTCTATGCAGCGGAATGTTGGTGCGAATGCCATCGATCAGTAATTCATCCAGTGCGATTTGCATACGCGTGAGTGCCTGGGCGCGGGTTTCGCCATAGGTGATGAGTTTGGCAATCAACGAATCATAATAAGGTGGCACCGTGTAGCCGCTGTACATATGCGAGTCTACTCTGACACCAGGTCCACCCGGTGCGTGAAACAGTTTGATCTTGCCGGGGCAAGGCAGAAACGTCACCGGGTCTTCCGCATTGATACGACACTCGAAGGAGTGGCCGCGCAGGTTAATGTTTTCCTGGGCAACTGAAAGTGGCAGGCCGCTGGCAATGCGCAGTTGTTCGCGGACGATATCGATGCCGGTCACCATCTCGGTAACTGGATGCTCAACCTGCACCCGGGTATTCATTTCGATGAAATAGAAGCGTTCGTCCTGATACAGGAATTCGAGCGTACCCGCACCGCGGTATTTCATCACTTTGCAGGCTTTGATACAGATGTTTTTGACTTCTTCGCGCACGGCATCAGGAATGCCCGGTGCCGGTGCTTCTTCCAAAACTTTCTGATGGCGACGCTGCAATGAGCAATCACGATCGCCGAGGTAGATGGCATTGCCCTGACCGTCACCAATCACCTGAATTTCCACATGCCGTGGATTCTCCAGAAATTTTTCCAGATACACGATGCCATTGCCGAAAAACGATTTCGCTTCGGACTGGGTAACATAGATGGCTTTTAACAGGGCCGCCTCATTGTGCACAACCCGCATGCCCCTGCCGCCGCCACCTGCTGCTGCCTTGATTATTACCGGATAGCCGATCTCTTTGGCCAGAGCCAGCGTGCGCTTGTTGTTGTCATCGATCGGACCGTTGGAACCGGGTACGGTTGGCACACCTGCCTTGCGCATCACATCGATGGCAGAGACTTTGTCTCCCATCAGGCGAATCGTTTCCGCTGTGGGTCCTATAAAGATGAAACCGCTCTTTTCCACCTGCTCGGCGAAGTCGGCATTTTCCGCCAGGAAACCATAACCCGGGTGCACCGCATCGGCGTCAGTTACTTCCATGGCGCTGATGAGCGAGGGAATATTCAGATAGCTTTGAGTAGCACTGGGTGGACCAATGCAAACCGACTCATCAGCCAGACGCACATGCATGAGGTCGCGATCCACAGTTGAATGGACGGCAACTGTCTTGATGCCCAGTTCTTTGCAGGCACGCAATATCCGCAGCGCGATTTCGCCACGATTGGCTATGACAACTTTTTCCAGCATGCCTTGGTTCCCTGGGTTTTTTAAATGATGGTCAGGAGTGGTTGATCGAATTCGACTGGTTCGCCGTCTTCCACCAGTATCGCTTCGACGATACCGGAATGATCTGCTTCAATCTGGTTCATCATCTTCATTGCTTCCACGATGCAGACGTGGTCACCAGCCTTCACGTGCTGACCCACCTCAACAAATACCGGTGAGGAGGGTGAGGGCGAGCGATAGAAGGTGCCGACCATGGGTGACTTGATAACGTGACCTCGGTTCGCTGCCACAGGGGCTTCTTTCGGGGTAGCTACAGCGGCTGGGGCCGCGACCGGGGCCGGTGCTGCCAGCGCCGGAGCCTGCAGCATGATCGGCGCCCTGTTGGCTGTCGACGCGCGACTGATGCGCACTGATTCTTCGCCTTCCTTGATCTCGATTTCGGCGATATCGGAGGATTCCAGTAATTCGATCAGTTTTTTTACTTTTCTAATATCCATACGCAACTCCCATCACGCTCAATTTATTTGGCCAATTTGCGGCAAGCTGCCTGCAGTGCCAATTCATAACCCTGTGCACCTAGTCCGACGATGACGCCAACCGCTATGTCGGAAAAATAGGATTTGTGCCGAAACGGTTCCCGGCTGTGCAGATTCGACAAGTGCACTTCGATAAACGGAAGCTCGGAGGCAAGTATGGCATCGCGCAGCGCGATACTGGTGTGGGTAAAGCCGCCGAAATTGACGATCATGAACGCGGTGCCATCAGTGCGCGCCAGGTGCAGGCGCTGAATGAGCTCCGCTTCGTCATTGCTCTGCAGGCAAGCGAATTCGTGTCCGGCCTGGGTGCACTGGCTGGCCAGTCTGGCGTTGATGTCTGCCAGCGTGTCATAGCCATATATATGTGGTTCGCGGCTGCCGAGGAGGTTCAGATTGGGCCCGTGCAGGGCCAGGATAGATGCCATGAGTAGATTCCGACAGGCTGGGGAAACTTGCGGTTCGCGTCGTTTCTGCCTGATTGCTTATTTTAGTAGCATGTTCTCAGAATTTTTCAGTTGTTTCACCCACTATCTTCCAACGGGGTCGGCTTCAGGGATGCACCGGGAAGCTTTCCTGCTGTGGTGGATAGCAGAAACCCCAGTCGGCGCAGCCCTGATATTGAATGAGCAATACCGTGCCGGTGGCGGTAGCGGGGGGGAGCAGCAGGTCGACACTGACGCTGTTGTAGTAGGCCTCGATCGCGCCGAAGAACTGGTCAGTTTTAGCGAGGCCAGCGGGCAGGGTCACGCGCAGCTCCTGCAGCTCCCCGGCAGCCTCGGCTTGCAGGCTGAAATGAAATGCGTGGCGATAGAGGTAATGCCCAGCCGCAGGCGTCCAGGTCACACGTAGCTGATTGGGGCCGGTTTCGCTCACATAGAATGGAAACGCCTGCGCCAGGGGTAACGGTGAGGGGCTGCCAAGTGCGCGATTTTCGAGCCCGCTGGGGGCTCTGGTATCGAATTGGGCAAGACTAAAGGTCGAGCAGAGACTGAGTACAAACAACAGACAGGTTTGGCGCAGAGTGGACATAATTACTCGATTGCGGAATTGAAGTTTGTCCTGCGGAGTCTGTCGCCAGATCGCCCGGTTTGCAATCGCAATGCTTATCAAGCGCTATATCGATCAAAAACCAGGCTGGCGTTGGTGCCGCCGAAACCGAAGCTGTTGGACATGATTCGTTGCAGCTTCACATTGTCCTGGCGTTGCAGCGCGATGGGCAAGCCCACGGCCACGGGATCCAGCGTATCGATGTTGGCTGATGCAGCGATAAAATCATGTGTCATCATCAGCAGCGAATAGATTGCTTCCTGTGCCCCCGCCGCACCGAGTGAATGGCCGGTGAGGGATTTGGTGGAATTTATAACCGGAACCCGGTCCTTGAAGACGCTACGGATTGCATTCAGTTCCGACACGTCGCCAGCCGGTGTGCTGGTGCCATGGGTATTAATGTAATCGACGGGCCCTTGCAGGTTTGCCATCGCCATCTGCATGGCGCGCGCACCTCCTTCACCAGATGGAGCCACCATGTCATAGCCATCGGAAGTAGCGGCATAGCCGGTGAGTTCCGCGTAAATCTTCGCACCACGCGCCAAGGCATGGTCCAGCGCTTCCATGACCAGAACCGCGGCACCACCGGCAATCACGAATCCATCTCGATCAGCATCAAACGCCCGCGAGGCTGTTTCCGGTGTGTCATTGCGCTTCGACGATAATGCACCCATAGCATCGAACATATGGGACATGGTCCAGTGTTCAGATTCTCCGCCACCGGCAAAAACCACATCCTGCTTCTCCAGCTGAATAAGTTCGGCAGCGTGACCGATGCAATGTGCACTGGTGGCGCAGGCAGATGAAATCGAATAATTGACGCCCTTGATTTTAAAGGGAGTGGCGAGGCAGGCTGAGACTGAACTGCTCATGGTGCGTGGCACGCGATAGGGCCCAACTTTACGCACTCCACGCGCGCGGGCGATGTCAGTAGATTCGAGCTGATCTTCCGGGGAGCCACCACCTGACCCGATGACGAGACCGGTACGTGTATTGGAAACTACGCTTTCAGACAGATTGGCGTCAGTAATAGCTTGTTGCATGGCGATATAACTGAATGCGGCGGCTTTGCCCATGAAGCGCGAAATTTTTCGGTCAATCAATGCGTCCGTATCTAACGACACCGAGCCGCTGACCTGACTGCGCATGCCTATTTCCTTGTATTCCGGATTGAAACGAATGCCACTGCGACCAGTGCGCAGGGAATCCAGCACAGTTTGCTGATCGTTTCCCAAGCAAGACACAATGCCGATTCCGGTTACAACGACGCGCCGCATAAAATCCTCTTACTTCTTATAAATAATCATTGCCTGAATAAAAATTAAAAATTTTTTTCTGGTGTAAACAGGCCGACTTTCAGACTTTTGGTAGTGTAAATAGTTTTACCATCTACGGCTACGCTGCCATCGGCGATTCCCATTACCAGCTTGCGATCGATGATGCGACTGATTGAAAGCGCATATGTGACCTTTTTCGCTGTGGGCAGGATTTCACCAGTGAACTTGACCTCGCCGGCTCCCAAGGCTCGACCCTTGCCGGGGCGTCCGGTCCAACCCAGATAGAATCCAACCAGTTGCCACAGAGCATCGAGGCCGAGGCAGCCAGGCATAACCGGATCGCCAGGAAAGTGGCATGCGAAAAACCAGAGCTCAGGGTGGATGTCCAGTTCAGCAATAATTTGGCCTCTGCCAAATTCTCCCCCATCGTTATCGATGGTGGTGATGCGGTCCAGCATCAGCATATTGCCGACCGGCAGGCGCGCATTACCAGGACCGAACAAGCGCCCGTAACCACAATCGATCAGTTCCTGCAGAGCGTATGAGCTTTTGGGAACAAAATTGTCATTCCTTGGTTTCATAAGCACGTGCTGCCCTTACAGCGCCATCCTGACAAAGTTTGCGATATTATCGTGCCAAGCCGAAATAATCGATATTAAATTGCTCGTACCGGCTCGATCATACAGCTATTCGATATCCTTCTTTATTAAACAGATCAATACTTTGCTACCATTGCCGCCACTTGTCCGAGGCGGTTAGCTATGTTGATCCCTGTAATATTGGCCGGTGGTATCGGCTCCCGATTGTGGCCTGCCTCCAGAGCAATGCTGCCCAAGCAATTCATCAATTTTCCAGGCCAGAGCGGATCTCTGTTTCAGGCAACGATATTGCGCATCGAAGGCATCGCATCACTGGGCCATCCGATTGTGGTATGCAATGCCGATCATCGCTTTCTGGTAGCGGAGCAATTGCGCCAAATCCAAAAACAACAGAATACTATTCTGCTCGAACCCGTGGGTCGCAACACCGCGCCTGCAGTTGCACTTGCTGCTATGACTGCACAGCAGTCTGCGGCTGATCCTATCCTGCTGGTGCTGCCCGCTGATCATGTAATTCAGGACCAGGCCACTCTGCAAAAAATCATCACGCAAGGAATTGAACTTGCCCGTGCCGGTAAACTGGTCACGTTTGGAATAGTGCCGGGTAGTCCAGAAACAGGTTATGGCTATATCGAGCAGGGTGCTGCAATTGCAGGTACAGTGGCGGCGCAAGTCTCCCGCTTCGTGGAGAAGCCTGATCTGGCAACTGCACAAACCTATGTTGCCAGCGGCAAATATCTATGGAATAGCGGTATGTTTATGTTCAGCGCTGCACGCTATCTGGAGGAACTGCAGCGTTTCGCGCCCGACATTTATGCCAGTTGTCATGGGGCTTTCGCAGCGCTGGAAATGGACAACGACTTTTATCGCATTCCAGATGCCGCATTTCGTCAATGCCGCGCTGATTCAATTGATTACGCGGTGATGGAACACACGGCGGATGCGGTGGTTTTGCCATTGGCTGCGGGTTGGAATGATCTCGGCGCCTGGGACGCGCTGTGGGAAATACAAGCTAAAGACCCTGGCGGCAATGTCGTGAGTGGAGACGTGCTGTTGCAAGACACGCATAATTGCTATGTGCAGGCCCAATCCAGGTTGGTGGCCAGCGTGGGCTTGCTGGATACCATCATTGTTGAAACCGCAGATGCGGTACTCGTGGCGCATAAAAATTCTGTGCAAGCTGTGAAGAAACTGGTTGCGCAACTGGAACAGCAGAACCGGCCAGAAGCCGTTTCCCATACCATCGTCTACCGCCCCTGGGGCTCCTATCAAGCGCTGGCAGCGGGTACGGGTTATCAGGTTAAACATATTATTGTGAATCCTGGAGCTGCACTGTCGTTGCAGCTACATCACCAGCGCGCCGAGCATTGGACGGCTATTAAAGGCATCGGCCAGGTTACCTGCGATGATCGGGAGTTCCGTTTGCTACCTAATGAATCAACCTTTATTCCGCTTGGTGCCAAGCACCGCCTGAGCAACCCTGGTACAGAGCCGGTGGAAATTATTGAGGTTCAGGTGGGCAACTATCTCGGTGAAGATGATATCGTTCGCTTTGAGGATCGTTATGGTCGCGTTTCTCAGACAATTTAGGCTAACAGTCAATCTGGGTTTTAAAACAAATGGCTTCGATTAAAAAATGTTTATTTCCTGCTGCCGGCTATGGCACCAGGTTTTTGCCGGCTACCAAGGCCATGCCCAAGGAAATGCTGCCGATTGTTACCAAGCCGCTGATTCAATATGGAGTGGAAGAAGCGCTTGCTGCGGGCATAACTAATATGGCATTCGTTACCGGTCGTGGCAAACGCGCACTGGAAGATCATTTTGACGTGAGTTATGAGCTTGAGCATCAGATTGCGGGCTCAGACAAAGAGAGTCTGTTAAGCGATACTCGTTACCTGATGGAGCATTGCACTTTTTCCTATACACGCCAGAACGAGGTGAAAGGGCTGGGGCATGCGATTCTCAGTGGTGAGTGTTTGATCGGCGATGAGCCGTTCGCCGTGCTGTTGGCGGACGATTACTGCGTTGGAGAGGGAGACCTGGTTCTGGCGCAATTGGTGCAATTGTACGCGCGCTATAAGTGCAGCATTGTCGCTATCGAAGATGTACCCATTACAGAAACGAGTCGTTACGGAATTATCGATGGCGAGGAAGAAGAGCCAGGAATATATCGTGTGCGTGACATGATAGAGAAACCTGCGCCAGCTGATGCCCCTTCTACAATGGCGATAATCGGCCGCTATATTCTGACTCCCGACATCTTTGATGTAATTCGTGGCACCCCGCCAGGTATAAATGGAGAACTGCAAATTACCGATGCATTGTTGCAGCAAGCCCGACACGGCAAGGTGATTGCTTACCGATTCAATGGTCGCCGTTTCGATTGTGGTAGCGTGGATGGTTTTATCGCCGCTACCAATTACACCTATAGTCGAAATCAAAACCAGAATTTTAAAACGCCGGATTGGCGCGGGAATAATCAGACAAAATGACAGCAGAGCTGACGTGCTTCAAAGCGTATGACATTCGTGGACGTTTACCCGATCAGCTGAATGAAGATATAGCCTGGCGTATTGGCAGGGCTTATGCGGAGTGGTTGCGACCAAAGAGTGTCGTGGTTGGTTACGATATTCGACTGAGTAGCGAACGCTTGTGCGAGGCACTAACTGCGGGTCTGAATGATGCCGGGGTAGATGTGTTAAACATCGGTCAGTGCGGCACCGAGGAAATCTACTTCGCCACCTCACATCTGCAAGTAGACGGCGGCATCGTAGTCACGGCCAGCCACAATCCGAAAAACTATAACGGTATGAAACTGGTCCGGGAGCATTCGATTCCGATCAGCGGTGACACTGGCCTCAACGAAATCAAGCGACTCGCCGAGCTCAACAATTTCAAGCCCGCAAATCGCCAGGGTTCATCTACTGCGGTTGACACACGACCTGCCTACATCGAACACTTGCTAGGCTACATCGATCGTTTTTCACTCAAGCCTCTGACTGTAGTTTGCAATGCAGGTAATGGTGGCGCTGGAGCGGTAATCGATATGCTGGAGCAGCACTTGCCTATCGAGTTTATCAAGCTGCAACACGAACCTGATGGTAATTTTCCGAATGGAGTGCCGAACCCGCTGCTAACCGAGAATCGCCAGGCTACGATTGATGCTGTGGTTGCGCATGGCGCGGATCTGGGTATCGCCTGGGACGGAGACTTCGATCGTTGCTTCTTCTTTGACGCAAGCGGGCGCTTTATCGAGGGTTACTATATCGTCGGCCTGCTCGCTGCCAGTTTCTTGCAGAAGCACCCTGGCGCCAGCATCGTGCACGACCCGCGCCTGACCTGGAACACAATTGAAATTGCCAACAATGCGGGTGGAACAGCTGTGCAGAGCAAGACCGGCCACGCTTTTATCAAGGAGCGTATGCGCAAAGAGAACGCGGTATACGGTGGCGAAATGAGCGCGCATCATTACTTCCGCGATTTTCATTACTGTGACAGCGGCATGATTCCATGGCTGTTGGTTATTGAGCTGATGTCAGGCCGGGGCCAAACGTTGGCATCGCTGGTGGATGAGCGCATAGCCGCATTTCCCGCCAGCGGTGAAATCAACCGGACGATCAACGATCCGGCTGCGTTGCTGAGCTCTATCGAGCGCCAATATTCGCCAGCGGCTCTCAGCATCGATCGCCCCGATGGGCTCAGCATGAGCTTTGCAAATTGGCGCTTCAATGTGCGTATGTCTAACACTGAACCTGTGGTCAGACTGAATGTTGAGTCGCGCGGCGATGCAGCACTGATGCAGACGAAAACCCAGGAGATCCTTAAGTTCATGCGCCAATACGAGGCTCAATAGATGATACTGGAAGTCGCCGTACTGGCTATCAAGCCGGGATTTACTGCCGAATTTGAATCTGCTTTCGCCAAGGCCAGGCTGATCATAGCCAGTATGCCTGGCTGTTTGCGCAATGAGTTACAGAAGTGCGTGGAAACACCGAACCGATATATCCTGTTTGTGCACTGGCGCAGTCTGGAAGATCACATGGTTGGATTCCGGGAATCACCGCAATTCAAGCAGTGGAGAGCGTTGTTGGGAGGTTATTTCGACGGCGCACCATTGGTGGAGCACTATACTGAAATCAAGGGCTAGACAGCATTAAAGCACCGGTCTCGCCACCCTGATCGAACTATTTTATTCGGACCAGGCCATACGAACGCTGTGGGAGTCTTCCTCGACCAACTTGAATCCAGACGCCAGATGGAATTGCATGGCGGGGTTGGTTTTCAATACGCTTAAATGTACCGGCTTGCTTTTGGCGCGGGATTTTTCCTTGACGCGTTCCATCAGAAAACGCCCGAATCCTTCATGTTGTCGCTCCGGGATTACCAGGATCATATCGAGCAATAAGTGATCGGGTTTGTCGGTCAGGTGAAAACTGCCGACGCGGATATCGTCAGACAACAACACTTGAAAATTTCGAACGGGCAGTGAAGTGACGAAGCCCTCGCGCTGCAGTAATTCGTCCCAGCCCCAGGCCTTGTCGATGTGGTCCTGCATGGTGCGGCGAAACAGATCAAACAGCCAATCCTGATCGTCGTTCACTCCCTTGCGTAATTGCAGTTGCCGAGTCATTCGCGTGTTACTTGTCCCAGTCTCGCGCACAATCTATCAGGTTGCGAGTTGAAGCATCCAGCGCAGTATTCGGCTGCTGCCCGCTCACTGCAGCAAACAGCTCGCGCGACATTTTCTTGCCCAACTCCACGCCCCATTGATCAAATGCATTGATATTCCAGATAACGCTTTGCACATAGACCTTGTGTTCATAAAGCGCCAGCAGGCTGCCAAGATTATACGGGTCGAGTGCTTTCATGAGCAGTGTATTGCTCGGTTTATTCCCGGCCAGATTGCGAAATGGGGCGTTCTCATCTCGATATCCTTGCATCAGAGCAAGGCTCTGTCCCAGGCAATTCGCGAGCAGCTGTTGGTGGGCAACCTTGTCTGTTGTGGTTGTCGGGTTTGCTGTTACGATGAAATCCACCGGAATAAAATTGGTACCCTGATGCAGTAATTGACCACAGGAGTGCTGTATATCGGTGCCGACTGCGCCCCAGACCGGTTCCCCAGTGAGATGTGTTACGGGTCGATTTGACACATCGACACTCTTGCCAAGACTCTCCATCGACAATTGTTGCAGATAGGAAGGCAACAGCCGCAGAGATTGGCTGTAAGGTACGATGGCACTACTGTGAGCGTCAAAAAATCCACGATACCAGATTGCGAGCAGTGCCAGTAATACTGGCATGTTATGCCGCAGTTCCGCGCGGTAAAAGTGTTGATCCATGGAATGGGCCCCGGCCAGGAGCTGTCTAAAATTTTCCATACCCAGAGTGAGTGCGATGGGTAGTCCTATGGCAGACCACATCGAAAAGCGACCGCCCACCCAATCCCACAGCGGCAATATGTGCGCATTGTCGATGCCGAAGGCGAGAGCTGCTTCTGTATTGGCGGTCGTCGCAAGAAAATGTTTGGGCACTGCCGCTGGGGCGCCAGCATGTGCTTCCAGCCAATGCCGTGCAAATTGTGCATTGTGCAGAGTTTCCAGGGTGGTGAAAGTCTTGGAGGCGACAATGAACAGCGTAGTCTCCGGATTCAGAGCGGGGAGTACGCCGTCGATGTGAGCAGGATCGATGTTGGAGACAAAGTGCGTGCGCAGTTGCTGGTTTCTGGATGGCTGTAATGCACTGACAACCAGTGCCGGACCCAGATCAGAGCCGCCAACACCGAGATTCACAATATCGGTGAAGGGCTTGCCGCTGAAACCACATTTCGTGCCACTTTGTACTGCGGTTACCAGCGCTTGCATGCGGTCCAGTGTGGTTTGCACTACAGGGAATCGACTCGCTGCAGGTGGTTCCCGTAACGCAATATGCAACGCCGGGCGCTGCTCGCTGTGGTTTATGTTCGCGCCGCTGAACATGGCTTCGATGGTTGCTGGAACCTGTTGTTGCAGCGCCAGTTTCACCAGTAAATCCAGTGTCTCCGCTGTCGCCAGGTTTTTCGAGAAATCGAGCAGGAGATTGTCGTGGCGCAGGGAAAATTGCTGAAATCGGTCTGGCGTACTGTTCAGTAATTGTACCAACTTGAAGTCTGGATGCTTGAATTGAGCGCTATGCAGTTGCAGCGATTGCCAGGCTGAAGTTTCTGTCGGGCTATTCATTTACACAACTCATGTACACAATTTACACAACCCATTTACACAACCCATTTACACAACTCATTCGAACTGCTCACTCAAGCTGGCCTTTCGCCATCGATGCACACCAACTATGCATACCAACCATGCACACCAACCATAACAATCACTATTCGTGCACGGCTTCCAGTTTGTCGGCAACCTGCGGGCGGGGTTTCCTGAACAGGGCCATCCAGCCATTTTTTCGGTAAATACTGTAGATATCAACGAATGGGCGGTAATGCTGTACCAAAATATTATTGCTGTACTGGCTGTCGCCGAAATTATCCGGAAGCTTGCCTGCTGGGTAATACGCAGTGCCGAACAGGTAGTCCAGGAAATTGAATTCGGCAGAGAAATTCTTGTCGATCGCTTCCGGATGATTGGAATGATGCCAGCGATGAAACTTCGGCGTACTCATGAAGTAACCCAGCCAGTGCGGGCTGCGAATATTGCCATGGCCGAAGCGACCCCAGAAGTCATTGAATGAAACGAACAAAAACGTCAGTGCCGGTTCGGGCTGCAGATAGGTGACGAGCATCAGATACGGTCCGGCAAAGAGCACCTTGTCGAGTATATGGAAGCGGCTGGTGGAAAAGGAGTCCAGTGCCAGCGAGCTGTGGTGCACACGATGAAACTGCCATAACAACGGAATCTTGTGGGCACAGTAGTGAGCCACATAGAACGTCACATGTCCCATTAGCAACAGCGCGACACAGTTCCAGAACCAATGCGCATTTAACAGCACACCCTGTAGCGGCAATTTATCACCGCCATGTTGTTGTGCGTAAGTGGCCAGCCAGGCAATTAGTGCCGCATTCAAGAACGAATGGAGATGTACGCGATGATAGGTATGGATGAGATCGTTGATGATGCCGGGTCGTAGCATATTCTGGGTATTCATGGGAAACAGGCGTTCGACCAGCGGAATCATCCAGATCCACCCATAGAGTGACAGCATTCCCAACCATTGCGTGGTGGTTTCAGTTAATGTCATAACCCAAACTCGATCGCCCTTGTCATAGCGCAGATTAGCTGCTGCCGCTTATCCAGAGACCCGGTCCCCAAGGTCAATAAACACGCCGTCCGCAACCTGTATAGCGCGATTCACTTTAGCAAAAATACAGTGAAGTTAGTATGCTTGATTTCCCGGCACGGGGGCCGCTATGAGCTTGGCAAACGCGAGTTTGAGTGGTTTTGTGTGCACCGCAGGATCACTGGATAAAAAGCTGAATTATGCTGGTTGTTATCACAATCGAGTACTCCGCACTTACTCCCTGTGCCTGTTTTTCCTCGGGCTCAGTTTCCTGACCCATCCGGCGAATTTTAGTCGGTGGCGATTCCTGCAAACAGTCCTGTTAATGCCCAACTATCCGACCGTATTTAAGGGTGGGCTTTTCACTCCTGTGTTCTGGTCGATGACATGCTTAGGCCGAGCCAGTGGATGCTGTTGGGGCGTATCCACCAATTCCTGATTGCTGTGCTGGCAGGCAATTATTATCAACCGTGGTTTCGGCCAGGGCTGCAGCTGGATCGTCTCGGTATCGCTGCCATAGGCGGGCTACTGCCGCTCTTGTTCGGCTTTAATCAGATCGGGGCGGCGCCAGTATGGTTGGCTTTGGATTCTATGGTCTCTTCTTGTGGCGCTGGCATGAGGGGTGTACCTGATGGGTTATTTGTTGCGCGCGCGTCACTTAAAGTTGGGGGTCGCGCTAGCCATGCCGGGTCTGGGTACAGAAACTCATTCAATTTACCTTGCCCAATTCTGGTGCGCCGGCGCGCCTATGTCGAAGCGCAAGCCGGGGATTGAATCAGGCGCATTTATTCGGTAGTATGCGCGACCTGATTGGGGCAGTAGTAATCAGCTTCAATTTTAAATGCCGCTATAGCTCAGCTGTGGTAGAGCAGCTGACTTGTAATCAGCAGGTCCCGGGTTCGACTCCTGGTGGCGGCACCAACTTCTTCCTCGCAGCATTCTTCTGGCAGCCAGGATCCAGCGCATCTTCTGACCGAGATTGCTGCGTCCTTGGAAATAAGTCCCCAAATCTCAATTTCTTGTAGTCGATTCTTGATTCCACTATTCTTGGCGGCTTTCCAGTGGCTGGCTAAAGGTGAATTGTTTCCATGTTGAATGAACGCGAAATACGTGAACTGGTGGCAGAACACGGGACCTTGGTGAATACCGGTCGACCGATTGAGCAACTCGTCAGTGATGGCGAAATTCCCCGCTTAAAGGGTTGTACCGTGCTGACCGGCAAGGTCTCGGATTCAGTATTTGGCGACCAACTCGTCACCAGATCCGGTGCACCAATGCGACTCATGTTCCGCAATAATCGTATTTCCACGCACGATGTAAATCGAGGTGCGATCCCGTTCAAGGATCAGGTGCTGGCATTTAATCATGATCACATGTTGCACATCGTCAAGCATGTGCTGGGTTCCTCACAATTCGAAGTGCCGGGATTGTTGCCAAGTTCCACGGTTATTCCTGCTGAGAATTTGCAGCTGGTCATGCTGGAGAATGTGCTGCGCATGTATATGGCGGAAAGCTCCACCTCGACTTCGCTATATCAACATTGGATCAGTGCAAAAGCGGCAGGGGAGAAAGTCCTGCACTATGCAGGCCACGCCATGACCGTGGCGGAATTGACTCCCAATGGTGTGTTGCCCTACCTGATGGACACCCCCAGCACCAAGGACAAGGTTGATCGCACCATAGACTCCCAGTATTTGATCGATCAAGGCGTGTGCACCCAGGCCCAATACAACCAGATTCGTAACGCTTCCCTGATGGCATTCGGCATGATTTCCCAGTATCTCGCTGAGCGTGGCATGGTGCTGGTGGATACCAAGACCGAGCATGGTATCAACACCCGCGGTCAGATTGTCGCCGCCGATGAGTTGTACACGATGGACTCCTCGCGCTTCTGGCGCCTTGATGCTGCGGGTCAATTACTGACCCGTGACGGCAAGCCGGTTTCGTTCTCCAAGGAATTTGCCCGCGGCATGGTGCAGAAACAGGATCAGCAGTTCACCGCAGAGCAAGCCAACGAGATTGCTGTGCGCTACATCCAGGGCTTGCAACTTTTGACTGGTGTGGCATTCGCACCCGATCTGCGCTCGCGCGATCAGCGCATCGTCGAGTCGACCAACCTGATACTGGATAGCTTGCTCTAGTACTGATCAAACTGACAGGAGCACTGCATGTCGACGGCACCAGGCAACACTGTATTGAAAAACCCGGCAGCAGTTGCAATGCTGCTGAGCACATTAATGGCCTCTCTGCTGAATGGATGTATGCCTCCGAACAATCCCGATACTAAGGCGCCGCCAGCGGCTACACTCACTGACTATCAACGCGCCGAACGCTTTCTGGCCGTTAACACCGCACCGTTGGTTTCGAATCTGGTAGAGGCGCAGTATTGGCAGCGGGCGCACCGGTCCCAATTGATCTATCGCCGCAGCAGCGGCGCTGACGCAGACTATGTGCTGGCCGATGTACAAACCGGCGAGAAAACCGTCTTGATCGATAATGCGCGACTGAGCGCGGCGCTTGCCCCGTTTAACACCGCAGCTGTTGATGCGAATTCTTTAAATCTTACGGCGCTGCAATTGAGCGCGGCCGCGGACGAGCTCGAGTTCGGTCACGCCGGCTCGACCTATACCCTCACCTTGCCCGGGTATGTCCTCAGCCAGCATGCGGCCACGCCCGCCAATGAATTTCTCTCCCCTGATCGCAGCAAGGCCGCATTCATCGAAGAATTCAATCTCTGGGTTCGCGACACCGCCACCAACGCTTTGACGCAACTGACGTTCGATGGCTCGGCAGACTATGGCTATGCCACCAATAATGCCGGCTGGTTGCGCGCACCAGGTCCGGTGCTGCTGTGGTCACCTGACTCAAGCAAAATTGCCACGTTTCGACATGACGGGCGCCCGGTGCGGGAGATGTTTTTATACAACACCGTGGTTGGCCATCCAGAGCTGGATGCATGGAAGTATCCATTGCCGGGAGACTCTGCCATTTTCATGATCGAGCGTATCGTGGTGCATGTGGCGCCCCAGCCAAAATTGGTAAGGCTGGAGATGCCGCCAGATTCCCATCGTTCGACTACCAGTGACCATGTAGCAGCTAATGACGGCACATTCCTCGACGTGGAATGGAGCGAGGATAGTGCCACGCTCGCATTTGTTTCGTCTTCCCGCGATCACAAGATTGCCAGTCTAAGGATAGCTGATCCGGAGACTGGTGCGGTCAGGGATGTGTACACGGAAGCGGTGGCAACCTATTACGAAGCCGGCTTCAACAGCGCCAACTGGCGCGTGTTGCATGATCGCAACGAGTTTGTCTGGTTCTCTGAGCAGGATAACTGGGGCCACCTGTATCTGCATGACCTGCAAACGGGAGCACTGAAGCAGCAAATAACCTCGGGTAATTGGTCGGTGCAACAAGTGCTGCGCGTTGATCTGGAAAACAGCTGGATCTATTTCATTGGGGCTAATCGTGAAGCCGGAGATCCGTATTTCCAGTATCTGTATCGGGTCAAACTCGACGGCTCAGAACTCACCAACCTCACTCCGGAACCAGCGCAGCATGCAATAAACTGGGACGCTGACGCGGCATACTTCACCGACACTTACTCTACTCCGGTCACCGCGCCGACGAGTGTGATTCGCGATAGTTCAGGTGCAGTCGTCATGCCTCTGGAACTTTCTACCACAGATGCATTGTTAGCTTCTGGTTGGGTGGCACCGATTCCTTTCACGGTGAAAGCGCGTGACCAACAGACTGATTTGTATGGTCTGATGTACAAGCCTTCCAACTTTGACGCTGGTCAGCGTTATCCCGTGTTGAACTATCTGTATCCGGGTCCGCAGACCGGCAGCGTCGGCAGTCGTGCCTTCCGCGCTTCACGCAATGACAAACAGTCCCTGGCCGAGCTCGGCTTTATTGTCGTGGAAGTTGATGCGATGGGCACACCCGGGCGTTCCAAGTCATTCCATGATGCCTATTATGGCGACATGGGTGATAACGGCTTGCCGGACCAGGTGGCAGCAATTCAGCAACTTGGCGCACAAAATTCCTGGATGGATCTGGAGCGGGTTGGAATCTGGGGGCATTCCGGTGGCGGCTATGCGTCCACTGCCGGTATTCTGCGCTATCCGGATTTTTATAAAGTTGCAGTTTCTGGTGCCGGTAATCATGACAATCGCAACTACGAAGATGATTGGGGTGAGAAGTGGCAGGGCCTGCTGGTAACGTATCCGGAAGCGGAGCCAGTACCAGCTGATGGAGCGAGCACGACCCCTGCGACGAACTATGACAATCAGGCGAATCAATTACTCGCTGGCAACCTGCAAGGGAAATTACTCCTGGCCCACGGCCTGATGGATGACAACGTTCATCCCTCCAACACTTTGCTTGTGGTCGATGCCCTGATCGAAGCAGAAAAGGATTTCGATCTGTTGCTGCTGCCTAACGCTGGTCACGGGTTTGGTAATGGTCGCTATTTCATGAAACGGCGCTGGGATTATTTCGTGGAACACTTGCAAGGGACTGCCCCTCCTGCTGATTTCCGCTTTGCCGACAATATTCGATAAGCGTGTTTTTTTGCGCGCCAGTGCGGTCAACTATCGCTGGTGGCTGGATGCTGGTGAAATTCAACATCGATTGATTGAGCCAAAATTAGCGGAGGGTTAAACCCATGAAGCAGATGCGTATGCTGGTATGTTTATTGATTGTCTGTGGCTTGCAGTCAGTTGCGCTGGCACAAGAACCAGAAACGGCGGTCAATGCCGTGCTGGATGATTACCATGCTGCCGCTGCGGCTGGTGACTGGTCACGCTATTTTGCATTGATGAGTGAGGATGGCGTGTTTCTCGGTACCGATGCTGGTGAGCGTTGGACGAAGAGTGAGTTCCAGGCTTATGCGAGTGGTCGCAGTGGCTGGAAATATACGCCACAGACACGCCATATCAATTTCACCCCGGATGGCAATAGTGCCTGGTTCGACGAGATTCTGGAGAGTGCCAGCTATGGCACCAGTCGCGGTACTGGCGTGCTGATTCGCACCACCGCGGGTTGGAAGATTTCGCAGTACCATCTCACCTTGCCGATTCCCAATGCTCTGGCGCGGGAAATCACGGACAGCATCAAGGCATACGAGACGCAGTAAGGTGCAGATTTAGTAACCGTTTTCCACCGCAATACGCTGAAAACCTCGACTCATGAACCACGCGCTCACCGTGGAAATCGCGGCAAACACTGCCAGCACGAAGAACACCTGCGACCAGCCCAGATAGTCGGACATGACTCCGGCCGCGAACACGGCAATGGCGCCGCCGATGTATCCAATTCCATCAATTATTCCAGTACAGGAACCAGCCCCTTTGGCTCCAGCGATATCCAGCGTCAGACAGCCGCTGCTCATCGAATAGGGACCGAGCAGGAAGAATCCGCTGGCGCCGAGGAATACCATAATCAGGGTGGAGTCCGGTGTCGTGGCGGCACTCAGTATGGCGATCGCCAGCAGGCAAATAACCAGCACCGACAGCATCATCCACATCATGCGCGCACGGTCCCCATTGCGAGCGTGATGATCGGTATACCATCCGATGAACAGCGTTCCCAACACCCCAAGCATGGGAAAGATTGCCGATTGCAGGATGGCGGTGCTGGCTGAAAGGCCACTGTCGAACAGGAATTTTGGAGTCCAGAACAGGAAAACGGAGCGCAGCAGGGTCGTTAGAAAACTGTATACCAGCAGCTGACGGTAGATGGGCATTTTCAACAGTGTGGTCAGAATCACCCGTACCGTTGGATTTTCATCGGTACCGTAATTGGCCAATTGCGGCTTCGTGGTGGATTTGCCATCGGCCCCGAGCGCGGCCTCACTGACGATAGCGCCAGCTACCACATCAGCTGGAGTGGCCCGGGAAGCCAGATACGACCAGACCAGGATTAGCGACAACACGATGGCAGGGAAAATGAAGATACCTTGCCAGTTCACACCCATGGCCACCAGCATACCGGCGAACAGGGTGGCGGCGACGCCACCGAATTGAAAATTAATACTGATCAGGCCCATTATGGTGCCGTTGCGATCGCGCGGGTACCAGTTGCCAATCGTCTTCGTCAATCCGCCCCAGCCCATGGACAGGAAATAGCGACAGCAGCACCAGACTATAATAAAAGCGGTCAGGCTCGCCGACAGCGCGAAGATGATGTTCCAGAAGATGGCGCCCGCCATGCCCACCAGGAAGATCTTGCGCCCCCCAATTCGATCAGCCAGCGGGCCATTGATAAACTTGCCGGTGGCATAAGCCATCTCGGACAGGGAGGCAATCAATCCCAACTGGGTATTGGAGTAGCCGAATTCCTGTTCGAGTAGTGGAAACGCTGCAGACAGATTGCCGCGACAGATGTAATAGCCGACGTAGCCCAGCAGGCATACCCAGAACGTGGAGACACGCCAGCGCAACAAGCGTTGATTGTCCTGTGCCGAAACCGGGACCTTGATGCCATCAAGCAGCCTATGGAACATCATTCAGGTTTCCATGCGCAGCTAATGGCGCTCAGCAGTGGGGTAAAATTGAGAAGATGCAGCGTGGTCACCCGACGTGATTGCGGCTCAGTGAATGGTCTGTTGCGGTTTCGAGCCAGCTTCACTGATCTTCGCGCTAACAGGTGTGTCTTCCTGGGCAATAAAACTGCGAGTGAGAATTGGGCTTAACAAATGTGGTGCCAGTTTGCCGATGAACTCATCCATATGGGCAGTCTGGTAATGCGCCTGCAAGCAATCGGCATTTTCCCATTCCTGCAGCAGGATTACCCGATTGGTCTCCGTAGTGCCTTCATAATACTCATAACTGAGGCAGCCATATTCCTTACGGCACAAGCGCACCATGTTTTTCATGAGCAGCAATGCTTCCGGCTTGGATGCGGGCAATAACTGAAATGTGCTCTGCACAATAATCATGATGGTGTCTTTCCCCAAGCATTCCCGGTTGATGGATTTGCGCTTCATTATACGCAGTTAGCGACTAAAAACAGCCTTGCACTTGGCCGGAATGTGGGCTGCGCACGGTTTTTCTAGCGGGATTTGCGGGCATCCAGACTCCAGCCACCACCGCCGAGGCCGGCCGCCACCAGCAATCCGGCCATAATGGCCATGTTTTTCACGAAATTTTGAGTCTCATGTCCGGTCTGCAATTCACCGGCGGGCAAGGTCCAGAAATCATGCATCACTACACTGATGACGAGCGTCAGGCCTGCCAGAATGAATGCCACTATCTTGGTCTGATAGCCAACAATCATGGCGGTGCCGCCACCCAACTGGATGATGATCGTCAGCACGAGGAAGAATGGTATGAGCACCATGCCGTGCTCAGCCATATAGTTGGAGTTAGTTTCGAAGGCGAATACCTTGTTCAGGCCGGGGCCGATGAAATACAGCCCGAGCAGTACTCGTCCGGCAGTAACCATTAGTTTCTCAAATAGAGCGGGCATGCAGTTGTTCCTTTTGTAACCTTTGTTTACTGGTTGGCGAATGCTGCTGCAAAATAACATTAAACTTTGTTGGTGACGAAATAAATAAGTTCTAGTAGTGCAAATTCGGGATCAGTGTGAACTGGGAAGTTGCGGGATTACTTTGGTTTTGGGGTTGCTAGGTCTTGAATTATTTCTGGATCGCGCCGGGTAAGGGGATTGTGTCCGCTCGGCAGCTTGCCCCCCTCCGGGGTTCCCTCCCTCGGTCGGAAGCCCTGTAACGCGGTCTTCCTCGGTCAGTCGGTGCTGCGCTTTTATCGCCGAGCCAACACAATCCCCTAACCCTGCGCTCGCAGTTCCCACGAGACATCTTAAAAAACGGTCAGAGTAAAAATGCCGTGGCGCATTTCTTCTCTGACTTTTTTCCCTTCGAAGCAATCGATTTAATCGTTAATGAAATTTCGAGCCGGAACGCGACTCGAAATCCCAGCCCCCAGCATCGAGTCATTACCACCAGGGATAGAACGGAGGCATGTCGGTGGAGGCTTGGTCGGTAAATACGGGAGGGCGTTTTTCGAGGAAGGCACGGACTCCTTCCTTGCCGCTGGCCTGGCTCGCGTAGAAGATCGCGAGAGAATCGACGCGGTGCGCCTCCAGTGGGTGCGGTTGCGCGGCATTGCGGTACAGCATCTGGCGGGTGAGGGCGAGCGCGACCGGACTGTGACAGGCAATGCGAGCCGCGAGGGCGTGGGCAGATTGCAGCAATTGTTCGGCGGGTTCGACCGAGCGCACAAATTGCTTTGCCAGCAGTTCCTCGGCGTTGATGAGATCACTGGTATAGACCCATTCCAGAGCGGTGCCGATGCCAACGATACGGGGCAGGAACCAGGAGGAGCAGGCTTCGGGGGTAATGCCGATCTTGTTAAACACGAAGCCGACGCGGGTCTTGGTCGATGCCAGTCTGATATCCATGGCACAGGTCATCGTCGCCCCGATACCGACAGCGGCGCCATTGATCGCGGCGATAATTGGTTTTTTGCAATCATAGATTGCCAAGGTCAATTGACCGCCGGTATCACGCACACCTCGTTCTATGGTGGGATCGTCGAGATGATCAGTCATATCTTTCAGGGTCGGTTGTAGCGACTCATCGAGCCCGAATACATTGCCTTTCGAACTCAGGTCCATGCCAGCGCAGAAGGCCTTGCCAGCTCCGGTGACGACGATCACGCGCACGGCATCGTCGTCACTCGCTTGCCGAAATGCGCTGATCAACTCATAGGCCATTTCCACAGTGAACGCGTTCATGTGTTCCGGGCGGTTCAGCGTTATTGTCAGTATGCTGTTGGCGATTTCATAACGAATGCAATTGAACGACATGACGAGACTCCTGCAGGGGTTCGAAGTGACAGCGGCTCAAAAAATAAATGTTAGAAAATAAGGCGGTTTGCAGCCAGATAAGTCATGCGTCAGGAAGGCTTTGCAATTTCTGTTTCGCCTTGAATAAAGCCAGTTCGCTCTCTTGCAACATCTGTAGCAAGTGCAGATCCTCTTCGCGCTTGGTTATGGTCGCGATCACCATTTTGATCTTCAGCTTGTTGCCGCGATAGATAAAATCCTCACCCATTACAGCTTGCCGGATTTTCTCGATAATGATTTGAGCGCCGGCCTCATCTATGCCTGGTAACAGCATATGGAATTGATTGAAGCCGGAGCGTGCCAGCACATCCTCATTGCGGCGGCGATCTGTGGCCTGCAAGGAAAAATGGCGGAGTAATTCATTGGCGATACGCACGCCAAACTGCTTTGCAATCTGATCGAGATTCTCGACTTCAATGGTCAGCAGGGTTACCGGTTTGGAATACCGCAGCGCCACACCGAGCACCCGCTGGCTCACTTCAAGGAAAGTACGGTGATTGAGAATAGTGGTGATCGGATCAAAGATGGCGTTCTCTTTGTGTTTCACACTGAGTTCTTCCATCGTCATGATAATCACGGCGAGTGCGATAGTGAGTATGCTGAGCACAGCGGCGAGCAACAGCAGGGCCGTGCCGGCATTCGGATCGCTCAGCGGTATCGCTGGACGGGTTAACGCGAGAATCGCCTCGGAAATCGCATTAAAGCTGAACAGGCCGATGAGCCCATTGGCGCCGAAATTGCTGGATATAGCCATTACCGGACGCAGGCGACGCTCGATTTTCAGCCCATTAGCGACCACATAAACGGAACAGCAGCAGAAAATAATGATCATCGCTGAGTAGATTCGAATCCGCCACAACACCGATTCATCGATCATCGTGAAATAATAAAAGCCAATTACGGCGCCGATGAAGCAGACACCGCAGAACAGCGGTAACAGGGATTTTTCCTGATTCCAGAATGAGGTGAGGCCCATCAGCATGGGTATGCGGCCACCCATAATCATGGAGTTCGCCAGCAATATGGAAATAATGGGGGGTAAAGTGCCTTGCGCGGCCAATAACAGAACGCCTGCAGCGGTCAGGGCGAAACCCATCGCGATACTCAATAGACCCGGCACGGTGCGATTGCCATACGAGTTGGCAAATAGCGCTACGCTACAGACGGTAGCGATGAGCGCAAGTGTCACGATGAGTGTTGTGTTATCCATTCTAGATCGCGTCCGCCAGTTTTAATTGCGCGATGTCAGCATTGCTGTAGCCCCAATCGGCCAGTATTTGTTCGGAGTGCTCGCCAACAAGTGCTGCCGGGGATTGAATATTTCCCTGGGTACGACTGAAGCGCGGCGCCGGAGCTGGTTGCGTCACTCCGTCGAATTCAACAAACGTTTTACGCGCCTGGTTATGTGGGTGTGAAGGTGCGTCACCGAGACCGAGCACCGGAGCAAAACAAACGTCGCTGCCTTCCATGATTGCACACCACTCAGCTTGCGTTTTGGTCTTGAAAACCCTGGCGAGCTTCTCGCGCAGCAACGGCCATGCTATTTGATCCTGTTGTGCGGCAAATTGGGCATCGGTGATACCGCACTTCTCCAGCAGCAAAGCATAGAACTGGGGTTCGATAGAGCCAATAGAGATGTATGTATCATCGGCACACGCATAACATCCATAATAGTGAGCGCCGCCATCAAGTTTGTTACTTTCACGGTTCGTCGTCCACATGTTCATAGCCATCAGTCCGTAAAACGGTGTAAGCAGGCTGGCGGTGCCATCGGTCATCGCCGCATCGATAATCTGGCCCTTGCCGGAATTTGCCCGTTCAATCAGTGCGGCCAGCACGCCCGCGAGCAAGTACATGGCGCCACCACCGAAGTCACCGACCAGGTTTAGGGGTGGTGCCGGGGGCCGGTCGGCATAACCCATGGCACCAAGGGCGCCACCGATAGAAATATAATTAATGTCGTGTCCCGCAGCATGGGCGAGAGGACCGTGCTGACCCCATCCAGTCATGCGACCGAAGACCAGTTTTGGGTTACGTTCAAGACAAATAGCCGGACCCAATCCCAGTCGCTCCATCACTCCAGGGCGGAAGCCCTCAATTAGAATATCGGCTTTTTCGACCAGCTTCAGCACAGTCGCCACACCGAGCGCGCTTTTTAAATCCAGTGCCAACGAGCGCCGACCCCGGTTCAACACGTGGGCGCGGCTGCCGCTGCCTTTCAAACCGAGTCGATCGATACGGATTACCTCAGCGCCCATGTCAGCTAACATCATGGCGCAGAATGGCCCCGGACCGATGCCGGCCATTTCAATAACACGAATTCCTGCGAGAGGTCCCACTGCTAGATTCCCTGCAAAATTGGCAAGTTCCGATAATAGGAGATCACCACGAAAATTGAAATTCATATTCTGTAATAAGCGTCTGGTGTATGACTGCAAGCGACAGTTACCGTTGGTTTCACTTTTGAAATGGATGCTTTATGCTGTCGGTCCTCGGATTAAATCGTAGCTCTAATCGGAATCTGCTCATGGAATTGCGTGACAAGACAGCTTTTATCACTGGTGGTGCCTCTGGACTCGGTCTGGCAACGGCGCAGAATTTTATCGCGGCAGGTGCCAGGGTTATGCTGTATGACCTCAATGCCGACTTGCTGGAAAAAGCAGCGTGCACAATGGGAACCAATGCACATTGGTATGCCGGTGATGTCGCTGACGAAGTTGGCGTGCAGGCGGCAATCAAGTCTGCACAGGATAAATTTGGCAGCATTCACATCAATGTGAACTGTGCCGGCATAGGGGGCGCTGCGCGCACTGTTGGCAAGAATGGGCCAATGCCCCTGGCGAAATTTGAACATATAGTACGTGTAAACCTGATTGGTACATTCAACGTGCTGCGCCTCTGTGCCGAGGTAATGCAAACGAATACTCCGCAAGGGGTTGATGCTGAGCGTGGCGTTATAATTAACGTAGCGTCCATTGCCGCATTCGATGGCCAGACCGGGCAGGCGGGTTACGCGGCATCGAAAGGTGGCATCGTTGCGATGACACTACCGATAGCGAGAGACCTGGCACCGCGTGGCATTCGAGTAGTGACTATTGCTCCGGGCGTATTCGAGACGCCGTTATTGGCAGCAGCACCGGAAGAAGTGCGAGCACCATTGATCGCAATCACCCAGTTTCCGAAACGGCTGGGGCATCCCGCAGAGTTCGCCGAGCAAGTGGCGCACATCGTCCATTGTGCATACCTGAACGGCGAGACGATTCGACTGGATGCGGGTATTCGCATGCCAGCAATATAGAAAGCAGCAATTCAATTTTAATATTTCACTTAACTTGAACATTGATCAAATAAAGAAGCGTAAAAGAGGATCACACCAATGGCAGACGCATACATAGTCGGTGCAGTGCGCACCGCAACCGGCAAGAAGAAAGGGCGACTCAGTCGCATACATCCGGTAGACATGGGGGCCATGGTCGTAGATGCGCTGGTTGATCGAACCGGCATACCAGTTGACGCGGTTGATGATGTGATCTTCGGCGTCGTAATGCAGATAGGTTCGCAGGCGAGCAATCTGGGTCGCAACGTTTCCATGTCATCCAAGCTGGATCTGTCTGTTCCCGGCACCACCGTAGATCGGCAGTGTGGATCATCGCTGCAGGCAATTCAGTTCGGCGCCCAGGCAGTAATGTCAGGCACCCAGGACGTGATTATTTCCGGTGGCGTCGAAGCCATGAGTACCGTGGAGATTGGTTCAAACATACGCGACGGTCTCGAACACGGCCGCGGCAAGCCTAAAGGCGAACGGCTGGAACTGCAATACCCGGGTATCCAGTTCAGCCAGTTCGATGGCGCCGAGTTGCTGGCCGAAAAGTATGACATCTCCCGCAAGGATCTCGATGCATTCGGATTATTGAGTCATCAACGCGCAGCTGAAGCGACGCGGAAGGGATATTTCAAAAAAGAAATTGTCCCGATCCATATCAAGCTGGAAGACGGCAAGGAAGACCTGCATGTGCTGGATGAAGGCATTCGCGCAGATGCCACACTGGCTGGCATGGAATCCCTGAAGACTCTGCGTGAAGGTGGAGTTATTACGGCGGGCACTGCGAGTCAGATCAGCGATGGTGCTGCGGCTGTGATGATTGCAAACGAGAAAGCCGTCAAGAAATACAATTTGCAAGTCCGCGCCAAGATTCACTCATTGGCAGTGGTCGGCTCGGATCCGGTGTTGATGCTGGAAGGACCAATTCCCGCAACACAAAAAGTATTGGCGAAAGCCGGACTCACCATTGATGACATCGACCTGTATGAAGTCAACGAGGCGTTCGGCTCCGTGCCGCTGGCCTGGGCGAAGGCACTCAAGGCTGACATCAACAAACTAAACGTGAATGGCGGTGCCCAGGCGCTCGGTCATCCGCTGGGCGGGACCGGTGCCAAGTTGATGACTACTCTGGTGCATGAATTGGAACGGCGTGGTGGGCGCTATGGATTGATCGCTATTTGTGAAGGCGGTGGCACCGCGAATGCGATGATCATTGAACGCATGAGCAGCGTGACAGCCTGATTCATGCACTATTCTGCACTATTCATGCAGCCCGGACTGCGGACAACTTTTCGAAACACTCAAAACGGCAACTCCTATGTTTGATAATCATGTAAGCCCATGGATGGATGAAGAACTTCATATCATGCGTGATGCGGTGCGGAAGTTTTTCCAGAAGGAATTCGTACCAAACATGGAGAGGTGGGAGAAGCAGGGATTCATCGATCGTGAGGCGTGGCGGGTGGCCGGCGCCGCTGGCATTCTGTGCGCATCCATTCCGGCAGAATATGGCGGCGGTGGCGGTGATTTCAGGCATGAGATGGTGCTGGTGGAAGAGATAGGCTACGCCCGTCTTGGCAGTTTCGGCAATGGCGTGCATTCTGGAATCGTGGCGCATTACATCAATGCGTATGGTTCCGAGGCGCAAAAGCAGGCCTGGTTACCGAAGATGGCCAGCGGCGAAATGGTAGGGGCGATCGCGATGACCGAGCCCGGTACGGGATCGGACTTGCAAGCGGTCGCCACCACGGCGATCAAGCAGGGCGATCACTACGTAATCAACGGCCAGAAGACTTTCCTGACCAACGGCCAGACTGCCAACCTGATTTGTGTGGTGGCGAAGACTGATCCGACAGAGTCAGCCAAGGGCATATCACTCATAGTAGTCGAAACAGACAAGGTCGAAGGCAAGGGCGGCTTCAATCGCGGCCGCAACCTGGAAAAGCTCGGCATGAAAGCGCAGGACACCTCCGAAATTTTCTTTGATGACGTAAGAGTGCCGGTGGCGAATTTACTCGGTTCTGCGGAAGGGCGCGGTTTCATACAACTCATGCAACAATTGCCACAAGAGCGTCTCATAATCGCGGCCGGTGCCTGCGCAGCTATGGAGTACGCATTGAAGATCACCAGCGAATACGTGAAACAACGCAAGGCCTTCGGCAAACGCATTCTCGATTTTCAAAATACCCAATTCAAACTGGCAGAGCGCTATACCGAGGCGCGGCTGGCGCGCGTGTTTGTCGATGATTGTGCCATGAAACTCGCGGCGGGCACGCTGGATGAGACCACTGCTGCCATGGCGAAATGGTGGACGACGCAAAAGCAATGTGAAATCGTCGATGAGTGCCTGCAGTTTTTTGGTGGTTACGGCTATATGATGGAGTATCCGATCGCGAAGATGTATGCCGACAGTCGTATCCAGAAAATTTATGGTGGCAGCAACGAGATTATGAAAATGCTGATTGCGCGGGCAATCTAGGCGGCGTTGAAACTCACCCCAACTATCGCAATTTTCTGCGCCCGCGCGCTGCGTGATTTTGGCGACGGCTTTATTGTTGTATTACTGCCGGTGTACCTGACTGCCATCGGCTTCGATGCCCTGCAAATCGGACTGGTGGCGACGCTCGCCTTGCTCGGTTCAGCCGCTATGACTCTGGCGGCCGGTCTGCTGGGAGTGCGCATCGACAAACGCACGCTATTGCTGGCGGCTTCATGTCTGATGGTGGTCACTGGTGTCGCCTACGCGGCCACCGCTACCACAGCGCTGATCCTGCTGATCGCCTTCGTCGGCACTATCAATCCTTCCTCCGGCAGCGTCAGCATCTTTGTGCCACTGGAGCATGCGGTGCTCGCCCATGCAGTTGCAGACGGTGCGCGCACGCGCATGTTTTCCAACTACAGTTTGATCGGCGCGCTGGCTGCTGCAGCTGGCGCCCTGCTGGTGGGCAGCCCTGATCTCGCCGTGAATTTTGGCATGGAGCGCGTTGCTGCCATCAAGCTCTTGTTCATTTTCTATGCCGTGCTCGGAATCGCTGGCGGCTGGTTCTATACCTGTATTCCTGCAGACAACACTCCCACGCAGGAGCGACCTACGGCTGCGCTGGGTCCATCGCGCACAATCGTCTATAAGCTGGCGGCACTATTCAGTATCGATGCCTTAGCCGGTGGTTTCGCGGTGCAATCGTTGGTGGCGCTGTGGTTGTTCAATAAATTTGGATTGTCGCTCACGACTGCAGGTGTATTTTTCTTCTGGAGCGGAGTCTTCGCTGCGTTTTCGTTTCCGGTTGCCGCCTGGCTGTCCCGCAAGATTGGCCTGATCAACACCATGGTATTCACGCACATCCCCTC
>Ga0049084_10000021_pt1 | contig 58722 bp, 53 predicted proteins | sample GreLakmeON33MSRF_FD_66720 | JGI IMG/M metagenome (GOLD analysis project Ga0049084, IMG submission 66720) | Freshwater lentic microbial communities from great Laurentian Lakes, MI, USA - Great Lakes metaG ON33MSRF | ecosystem: Environmental > Aquatic > Freshwater > Lake | place: Great Lakes... | reverse complement strand
AGCACTGAAACAATTGCTGTCCAAGTGCCATGGCAAACCGTGTAGAATTCCGGGTCATCGTTGATAAGCATTTGTGTTTATCCCCGGCCGCCCCATCCAAACCAGTAGTAGCAATTTTGACTGACGCGCAATCACATACTCCCATGATGCAGCAGTTTCTGCGTATCAAGGCACAGCATCCTGATGGCTTGTTGTTTTATCGCATGGGCGATTTCTATGAGCTGTTCTATGACGATGCGAAAACAGCCGCCGCCATCCTCGATATCACCTTGACCGCACGCGGCAAGTCCGGTGGCGAACCCATTCCCATGTGTGGCATACCGTTTCATGCGGCAGATCGCTATCTGGCCAAACTGGTAGATGCGGGTGTGTCCATCGCAATTTGCGAACAGATCGGCGATCCGGAAACATCCAAGGGACCAGTCGAGCGACAGGTGGTGCGGATCATTACCCCTGGCACCGTAAGTGATGAGGCACTGCTGGACGAGCGTCGCGACAACTGCTTGCTGGCCGTGGCCGCGGGACCAAATCCGGGCACTGAAAAACAACAACGCAGCTATGGCTTCGCAGCCATCAACATTAGTAGCGGTCGCTTCGTGTTGAGCGAGGTGCAGGGACTCGAGGCGCTGCTTACCGAAATCGGGCGCATCCAGCCAGCCGAGATTTTAATCAGCGAAGACTTGCGTGAACTTGATAACAAGCTGCAACACCCGGCCAAACGCAAGCGTCCGCCCTGGGAGTTTGAGCTCGACAATGCCACGCGCATGCTGACGACGCATTTCGCCGTGCGCGATCTCAGCGCATTCGATTGCGCCCATATGCACATTGCATTGCAGGCCGCCGGTTGCCTGATGCAATACGCACGCGAGACGCAGCAATCAGAATTACCACACATTCAAGGTATCCAGATTGAGCAGTTGCGCGACAGCGTGATTCTCGATGCGGCCAGTCGGCGCAATCTGGAACTGGACACCAATCTCGCCGGCGGTCGCGACCATACACTGCTGTCCGTCATCGATCGCTGCGCCACTGCCATGGGCACGCGCCTGCTGTCACGCTGGATCAACCGCCCGCTGCGCGACAGTGTGCAACTCACGTCACGTCAGGATGTGGTAGCCGCGCTCATTACCAATTATCGCTTCGAGCCCTTGCATGAGAAATTGCAGGCGATCGGGGATCAGGAGCGCATCATCGCGCGCCTTGGATTGCGCTCGGCACGCCCACGTGATCTTGCCAAGTTGCGTGACGGCCTCGCTCTGCTGCCAGACTTACAACAGCTATTACATGGTATCGACTGCACTCACCTCTCCACTCTGCGTAAGGCAATTGCCGAGTTTCCACAACAGGTCGCCTTGTTGCAACGCGCCATCGAGGACAACCCTCCGGTGGTGATCCGGGAGGGAGGCGTCATCGCCAATGGCTTTGATAGTGAGCTGGATGAGCTGCGCAACCTCAGCACCAATGCCGGACAGTATCTGCTTGATCTGGAACAGCGCGAGCACGCGCGTACTGGCTTGAGCTCACTCAAGGTTGGCTACAATCGCGTGCACGGTTACTACATTGAAATCAGCAAGGGCCAGGCCGAAACTGAATTGCCGGCCACCTACCAGCGCCGTCAGACGCTGAAAAATGCCGAGCGTTTTATCACCCCGGAGTTGAAAGAATTTGAGGACAAGGTGCTCAGTTCCCGCAGCAAGGCGTTGGCGCGTGAGAAGCAACTCTATGATGAATTGCTGGAGCAACTCGCGACCCAGCTGAGTGCGCTAATTGCCTCTGCTGAAGCAATCGCGGAACTGGACGTGCTGGTGAATTTCGCCGAGCGCGCGGTGAATCTGGAATACTGTCGGCCGCAACTTACCGATTACCCGGGCATCGAGATTGAGGGCGGTCGGCACCCGGTCGTGGAACAGGTAATGCAGCAAGTGACGAACGAAACTTTTGTAGCGAATGATCTGGTGCTGAATCAGCAGCAGAAGATGCTGATCATCACCGGACCCAATATGGGCGGCAAATCCACTTACATGCGCCAGACAGCATTAATTGTGCTGCTGGCTTTGTGCGGCAGCTATGTGCCCGCCACCGCGGTGCGGGTGGGTCCGATCGATCGCATCTTCACGCGCATCGGTTCCTCGGACGACCTCGCCGGCGGCCGCTCCACCTTCATGGTGGAAATGACCGAGACAGCCAATATCCTGCACAACGCCACCAGCAACAGTCTGGTGTTGATGGACGAGATCGGGCGTGGCACCAGCACCTTCGATGGTCTGTCACTGGCCTGGGCGGCAGCGGTCTATATCGCCGAACAACTCAATGCCTATACCTTGTTCGCTACCCATTATTTCGAACTCACCAGCTTGCCGGAACACTACCCCACCATCTGCAACGTGCATCTCGACGCCGTGGAACACGACCACGGCATCGTTTTTCTGCATGCGGTAAAAGCGGGTCCTGCCAACCAGAGTTATGGATTGCAGGTGGCGCAGCTGGCAGGCATTCCAAGACCGGTAATCGAGCGGGCGCGCGCCAAACTGATGCAGTTGGAAGCCGATGGCAAGGACGCGCCACCGACGCTACCCAAAACCTCCGCAACCACAGCACAACCCGACCTGTTCGGCGCCGTCCCACACCCGGCAGTGGAACAATTGCAGCGGCTAAATCCCGATGACATCAGTGCCCGGGAAGCGCTTGCGATCCTGTATGAATTGAAACTGAAAAGCGCCAGCTGATTGGCACAAGATCAAATAAAGCTGGTAGAATGACCGCCGGCACAGTCTGGAGAAGAGTGGAGATAACATGACGTTTGTAGTGGGTGAAAATTGTATCCGTTGTAAGCACACCGATTGCGTAGAGGTCTGCCCGGTTGACTGTTTCTACGAAGGCCCCAATTTCCTGGTGATTCATCCTGATGAGTGTATCGACTGTGCGCTGTGTGAGCCTGAGTGCCCGGTAGACGCCATCTATGCTGAAGACGAACTGCCAGAAGCCCAGCATGAGTTTCTGAAGTTGAATGCCGAACTCGCTGAAAAATGGACCAATATCACCGAGAAGAAAGCTGCCATGCCCGGTGCCGAAGATTGGACGGACAAGCCCAACAAGCGTCAATATCTGGAAATGTAGCTACTCGCCAGAGTACTTTTGCTGCAACCGTGAAAATTTAACACTGCTATGCCGGCGCTGGGCGCTGCCGCCGCGTTTCAGCGGCGGGGCAGCAGTTCAGCTGGATCTACTGACTTACCATCAACCCGAATTTCAAAATGCAGCATCGGCGTTCCCGCCGGGTTTTGCCCAAGCTCTGCAATCTGCTGACCAGCCTGCACCCGATCACCTTCTTGCACTAACATCGCACTGTTATGGGAATAGGCGCTGAGATAGCGATCGCCATGGCGCAGTATGATTAATTCACCAGCGCCCTGAATGCCGCGGCCGGAATACACCACATCTCCAGCGCTTGCTGCCAGTACCGGCTCGCCTACACGACCATCGAAGTCGATGCCTTTGCTCTGTGCATCGAAGGACCGCAAGATGGGACCCTGATGTGGCCATTGCCAACTGGATGTGGCGTTGCTTGAGCCGATAGCTTGCCGGATGACACCATTGTCGCTATTGACCGTCCCCTGCGCGCGTGCCACGGAATTGTTTGCCACCGCCACGCCGATATTACTGCCCGGTGTACTGGCAGCGGCGCCACGACTATTACTATCCAGCAGCAACTCCTGATCGACCAATATCGTATAAGGAGGATTGAGTCCGTTCGCCAGCGCCAGTGCACGAAAATCGAGGTCGTATTGAAAGGCGATGGAGTACAGCGTATCACCGCGGCTGACGCGATGCGTGCGCGCTGGCGAAGTGCCAGAACTGGCAGCTACAGTTGGAGCCCGTGCTGGCTCGGTAGTAGTTGTAACAGGTGCACTGCCGCCTTGCGCGCGCAGTGCGCTGTCTGGCGTAGAGCTGTTTACAATAAGTGGCGGTGTGATGACTTGGCGTGCGCCCTGCTCCGCCACCGGAGCCTGGTAATTATTGCCGCAAGCGCTCAAGACCACGCAGGCGCATACCAGCAAACCTGCGGCGCGCAGCGAACGACTCTCTTTGGGCACCACATTGCCCCTCACCAGCGCCTTCATGGCTCGTTTCCTGAGTCTTGTTGTGCAAGGTTCTGCGTATAGCCAGCATGCTTGGTGCGAGTAAATATCCGCTCCATGCCCAGAACCAGAATGCCACCAGCCAGCAAACTGCCCACCACCAGCAATACCTGCGGCGCCTGCCCGGTGAGTTCCGTGTATTGCCCAGGCCACCAGATTTGGCCACGCCCGCAAATTGCACGCACCTCTTAATAACCAGCTCGAAGCCAATACCAGACCAATGAAGAACGCCATCAGCGCGGCGAATTGATTATCTAACAAATACAACACGGTTCTGGCTGACAGCACGAGGCCAATCAGAATGCCAAGCGCGAGTACGATTAGAAAATTGCCGTTGATGTATTTCCAGGCAGCGCCCGCCTGGCCACTCGCAAGCAACCGTAGCGCGTGCAAGTCAACTGCGCGAATGGAATAGATCAGCGTGTCATAAATGTGAGCGATGACCGCGATGGTGCCACCTGAAATACCTGGCACAGAATCCCCTATTCGCATCGCTACTCCCTTGGCGAAGATCACCGCGTGGGAAGCATGGGCAGCGACTGGTAGTTCCTGTTTAGCACTCTCGTGGTTCATATCTATTTACAATAACTAAATTAATGTTGCACCTGGCCTACCAGCAACGGCACGAATCGCACAGATTCCATAATGGTAGTCTCGAACTCCTGCCCGGTTCGGGTAATTAATTGCAGCTCCTGCCGACTGTCACCGCCCACAGGGATTATCAGCCGACCACCGTCTGCCAATTGTTGCAGCAATTCATGGGGAATCTGCTGTGGCGCCGCGGTCGTCAAAATCGCATCGTAGGGGCCGTATTTTTCCCAGCCGACACTGCCATCCCCGTGCATGAAATCAATATTGCGCAGTCCCAGCAGCTTCAGGTTTTTCTTCGCTCGATCCATTAACGGTCGAATGCGTTCGATTGTGTAAACCGATTTCGCCAGTTGTGCAATTACTGCTGTCTGGTAGCCACAACCGGTACCGATTTCCAGCACCTTGGTGATCGGACCGGAACGCAGCAGCGCCTCGGTCATCTTCGCCACCACATAGGGTTGCGAGATAGTCTGGTTATAGCCAATGGGTAATGCCACATCCTCGTACGCCCGGTGCGACAAGGCCTCGTCCAGGAAAATATGCCGGGGGGTGGAGCGAATCACGTCAAGCACTTCCATACTGCCGATGCCTTGATCGATCAAACGGCCCAAAAGACGCTCACGGGTACGTTGTGAGGTCATGCCAATGCCATTGAGATTTATCTTATTCTGCATGAATCGATGTACTACTGATTTGATGAATTAACATTGCAAAGTTCCCGCAACAGGCTAGTGGCGTAGCTGCCTCTGGATAAGGCGAAACGCAGACTGAGTACCGTGGCAGTCTCCCAATGCCATTCCAGTTGTATCGGCACGAAACGCAAGGGCCGCCGCGCTGAGTTCAAGCCGCAGCGTTTGAGACCCTGTACCAGCACCGCGTATTGTCGCAGTACTGCATCTTCAATATCGGCCACTTTGCCATGGCTTATATATTTATCTTTCGGATCGACCGCCCCGGCCAGGGGGCCGGTGAGGTGCACATCGAATTCCTGCAGGCGGCGCTGCAGCTGTTCATCCCAGGCGCCTGCCGCTACGGCGAAGCAACGATCGGTGCCCGCCAGGTTAAGCACGTCACCCGGAGTATAGGTATTCCAGTTACCTGCCTCGATGCGACTGCTGAGCACCTGGTTAAACAGGTAGGCACGGGCGGCGGAATACAACATACCGCGCTTGAAGTGCTGGTGCTGCAGACCGGCAGCAGCAGGGCCAGAGTTTTCAGCGCTGCCAACAACTTGCTCCATCAGTGCCTGCACCTGCGCCAGGTTGCTCAGGTCCCGACCGAAACGTTGTTCACCGAAATAGTTGGGCAATCCTGAAATCTGGATTTGGCGCAGCCGCGCGTCGAACTGGGCAGCATCACCCTCGCAATCGCGCAGCCGTAACTGGAAATGATTGCGTTTATGGCTACCGATCTTCAATTTGCGCGAGTTGCGTTGGGTCTCGAGGATGGCAAGATTGGCGTCCTCTATGCCTTTGATTTTGTACTCTGCTGACGCTTCCAACGGCAGACTGAACCACTGCGAACATTCACCACGCCGATCCTTCATGCCGGTGTAGCCGATGGCCACCAGCGGTAGATCTGTCACTGCCTGCAAACGTCTGGCAACGTCTGGCGTGGAGAGGTCACTCTTCCGTACCCGCAAATACAGGTGCTCACCGTTACCCGTGCAGTTGAATCCGAGCTCCTCATCCACAATGAAATCGTTTAGTTGCTGCTTGATGGTGGCGCTGATGGCAGGGACTCCATAGGCATAGGCAAGCGCTGCCAGCGTGCTAAATTTATCTGTCACAATAAACCAGCACTACGGCGTGACAGGCAATGCCTTCGCTGCGACCGATATAGCCGAGCCCTTCGGTGGTGGTGGCCTTGAGATTCACGCGATCGGTATCAATTGAAAGCAGGGAAGACAGACTGGCGCGCATGCTGTCACGGTATTTGCTGATCTTCGGTACCTGCGCCACGATGGTTACATCGCAGTTGATCAGACTGGCACCTTTCTTCGCCGCCATTTCCAGCACCTCGCTCAGCAACTGCGAACTATCTACATTCTTGTACTGGGCAGAAGTATCCGGAAAATGCTGGCCAATATCCCCGGCTGCGATGGCACCGAGCAGCGCATCGCAGATTGCATGCAACACCACATCCCCGTCGGAATGGGCTATCAAGCTGAGTTTTTCCTGCAGTTGCACGCCGGCAAGTTTTAATGGTTTGGCCGCATCAAATGTTGCAGCGAAGCGATGCACGTCCAGGCCATGCCCGATACGCAGGTTGCTTGGGTTCATAGTGTCTGCCATAGAGTTGCCACCGTCATTGCGTGTACCGTTACGAGCGGCCCTGCGCCTGCAAAATGCTGGCGGCCATCGCCAGATCGGCGCTGTGGGTAATCTTGATATTGTCCTTGTGTCCGACCACCATTTGCGGGCGCAAGCCGAGCCGCTCAATCGCACCGGCTTCATCCGTGACTTGCAGGGACTGCGCGATGAGTTCGCGCAATGCTTTCACCAACAAGCCATAGCGAAACATCTGCGGAGTCTGTGCCTGCCAGTACTGGCTGCGATCAATGGTCTGCTCTATTTCTGCTCTGGCGTTGACCAGCTTGAGCGTGTCATCAACCGGCACGCCTAACAACCCGCCTACGGGATGCTGTGCGAGCTGCTGAATCAGGCTGTTAATGTCGGCGCTGCGCACACAGGGCCTGACGGCATCATGCACCAACACCCAGTCATCTTCTGCAGCGACTGCTGCCAGACACTTCAGCCCGTTCAGTACTGACTGAAAGCGTTCGTCACCGCCCAGGGTGGTGACAATCTTGCCAGACTGCTGCAGTGACAAACTCGCAAATCGGGAATCTGATGGATGCAAGACCACGACGATCTTGCTGATGGCAGCGATGCTGGCCAGTTTTTGCAGTGAGTGCGCGATAACCGGCACTCCGTTAAGGTCGAGGTACTGTTTGGGAGTAGTCGATGCCATGCGGCGACCGATGCCAGCGGCTGGCAGAATGGCCCAAATTGTCATAATGAAGTCTTTATGCGCTACTCGATAATCAAATAAAACGTTTCGCGCTCGCCAATCATGCCAAGCTCGGAGCGTGCGCGCTCTTCCACTGCCTCCAGCCCGTTCTTCAGATCAAGCACTTCAATTTCGAGATACTGGTTGCGCTGTTCCAATTCTGCATTCGCGGCGCGCTGTGCAGTCAATTCCAATTCCAGGTTGTGCAGCGAATGCACGCTGTCATCGCCGATCCACAGTTGCAACTGCAGCACCACAATGACGAACCCGAGAAACCCGAACAATATCTTCATATAATGCTGCGGCCTGAAATTCAAGGCGTGTTAAGTGTTATACCAATTCCAATTCTTGCCAATTCACACTTCAAAACTATTTTTTATACTTTTCCAAAATAAAAAACGTTCGAATCAAACTTCGTAGCCACTTTCACTTCAACCAGTGAAGCGGGTAAATTCCTTGATACCTTTATAGACGGCACCGCGACCCAGCGCTTCTTCGATGCGCAGCAGTCGATTGTACTTCGCCACGCGATCTGACCGGCACAGAGACCCGGTCTTGATCTGGCCTGCAGCGGTCGCCACAGCCAGATCGGCAATCGTGGTGTCTTCAGTTTCCCCGGACCGGTGCGAGATGACCGCCGTATATGCGGCCGCCTTCGCCATGGCGATGGCGGCCAGCGTCTCGGTCAACGAGCCGATCTGGTTAAATTTGATCAGGATGGAATTTGCGATATGTTCCCTGATGCCGCGCTCCAGTATGCGGGTGTTGGTCACAAACAAATCATCTCCCACTAACTGCACTTTATCGCCAATCTTGGCGGATAATTGAGCCCAACCGTCCCAATCTGATTCGTCCATCCCATCTTCGATGGACAGGATCGGATATTGGCGCGCCAGATCCTGCAGATAATCCGCGAACTGACCTGAATCGAAACTCTTGTTCTCGCCTTTCAGGTGATATTTGCCCTTTGCATAGAATTCCGAGGCAGCGCAATCCAGTGCCAGATGCACATCCTTGCCTGGTGTCAGACCGGCTTTCTCAATAGCTTGCAGAATCGCATCGAGGGCAGCGGCATTGGATGGCAGATTCGGTGCGAAACCACCCTCATCGCCTACGGCAGTACTGAGGCCCTGTTTGCTTAATACTGACTTCAGGGCGTGGAAGATTTCCGCACCATAACGCAACGCTTCGGCAAAGTTCGGTGCGCCCGTGGGCTGCACCATGAATTCCTGAATATCCACATTGTTATCAGCATGTTCACCGCCATTGATGATATTCATCATGGGCACCGGCAGCGAGTATTGGCCGCTACTGTTATTCAGTTCGGCGATATGCACATACAGGGGTTTGCCTGCATCAATGGCCGCTGCCTTCGCGGCTGCCAGTGATACCGCCAGAATCGCATTGGCGCCCAGTTTGGATTTATTCTCAGTACCATCCAGATCCAGCATGGCGTGATCGAGTAGCTGCTGCTGGCTCGCGTCATGTCCAAGCAAGCACTCGCGAATGGTCGTGTTCACATTGCGCACAGCCGTTAGCACACCCTTGCCCAGATAACGTTGCGGGTCCTTGTCCCGCAGCTCCAATGCCTCCCGGGAACCGGTCGAGGCACCAGAAGGAGCACAGGCGGTGCCCACTACGCCGCTCGCCAAGGTCACATCCACCTCAATAGTCGGATTGCCACGCGAGTCCAGGATTTCGCGAGCATGAATTTTTGTTATTTCAGACATTTCAATACCTTACATTTATAAGTTATAGTTATTTATAGAGAGAGTTCGCGACTTGAGTTACTCAGTGGCCAGGGCTGGCAGGCTTTTCACCAGATCATCCACGGCCTGCATCTGTTGCAGGAATGGTAGCAGACTGTGCAGTGGCAAGGCGCAGGGGCCGTCGCACAGAGCCGAGTCAGGATCGGGGTGAGCTTCCAGGAACAAGCCGGCTATACCCTGCGCCAGTCCCGCCCTGGCCAGATTGGCAACATCCCGGCGACGACCGCCGGCACTGTCCGTGCGACCACCGGGAATCTGCAGTGAATGAGTGACGTCAAACACGACCGGATAGTCGAACTGCTTCAACACGCTGAACCCCAACATATCGACGACTAAATTGTTGTAGCCAAAGCTGCTGCCGCGCTCGCACAACATCAGCCGGTCATTACCTGCCAGCTCGAATTTGCGCAGGATATGGCGCATCTCATGGGGAGCGAGATACTGCGCCTTCTTGATGTTGATAGCGGCACCGGTTGCCGCCATGGCGACTACCAGATCAGTTTGTCGGGACAGAAACGCCGGCAGTTGCAATATATCAACCACTTCGCTGGCGGGTTTGGCCTGGGCGGGCTCATGAATATCAGTTAGTAAAGGCACCTTGAACGTCTGCTTGATCTCGCTCAGCCATTGCAGACCCTCATCAAGGCCTGGCCCACGAAAGGAGTCTGCTGATGACCGATTCGCCTTGTCGAAGGATGCCTTGAAGATGAAGGGAATCTGCAGGCGCTCGGTGACAAGCTTGAACTGCTCAGCTATACGCAGGGCGATATCGCGGCTTTCCAGCACGTTCATGCCACCAATCAATACAAACGGTTTATCGTTGGCAATTTGCAGATTGGCAATGCTGATTTGCTTGCAGGTCATGGGGTCTGGCCTATTACTGTGAAACATTTAAGTGGGCACTGCTGGCGAGCGCAAGTTAAGCAAAGCTTCAAGCTGTCTTGGCCACCTGGGCAGTTGCCACGACTTTGGCCGACTGCGGCAGCTGCACTGCCTGATGCCTTGCCAATGCGGCCTGAATAAATCCAGTAAACAAAGGATGCCCGTCCCGCGGCGTTGAGGTGAACTCGGGATGGAATTGGCAACCGACAAACCAGGGATGGTCGAGTGCTTCGATAACTTCCACGAGCATACCGTCGGCAGATTTTCCCACGAGGCGTAATCCCGCTGCTGCCAGACGCTCGAGGTAATCATTGTTGAATTCATAACGATGGCGGTGGCGTTCCACGATTTCTTCCTTGCCATAACAAGCGAAGGCAGTGGAATCACGCTGCAGTATGCACTTCTGGGCTCCGAGTCGCATGGTGCCGCCGAGATCTGAATCCTCATCGCGAAATTCGGTTTTGCCGGAAGCGGTGGTCCATTCACTGATCAGGGCAATGACTGGATGCGCACACTTCGCATCGAATTCAGTGCTGTTCGCCCCAGTCAATCCCACCACATTACGCGCGTATTCAATGACGGCCGCTTGCAGGCCGAGACAAATACCGAGGTAAGGAATCTTGTTTTCTCTGGCGTACTGTACGGCCATGATCTTGCCTTCCACACCTCTCTCACCGAATCCGCCAGGGACCAGGATCGCGTCATGCCCGGCCAGGACAGAGACTCCCTGTTTCATCACTTCAGTCGAATCGATGTAACTGATCTTTACCCGTGAACGCGTTCTGATGCCCGCATGGATGATTGACTCATTCAGGGATTTGTAGGCATCCAGCAAGTCCATGTATTTACCAACCATGGCTAGTTTCACTTCATGCTCCGGATGCAGCTGCGCTTCGACCACTCGATCCCATTCGGCGAAGTCCGCCTGCGGACAATCCAGATGAAAGCGTTCACAGATGATGGCATCAATGCCAGTGGCGCCCAGAATGGAAGGAATACGATAAATCGAATCGGTATCAGGCAGGGATACTACTGCCGGCAACTCCACGTTCGTAAACAGTGAAATCTTGCGGCGCGCCGACTCATCGATTTCGTGTTCCGAACGGCACACCAGAATATCCGGCTGGATACCGATGGAACGCAATTCCTTGACGGAGTGCTGGGTCGGCTTCGTCTTGATTTCGCCGGCGGTGGCAATATATGGCACCAGAGTCAGATGCAGGAACAAGGCGTGGGCGCTGCCCAATTCCACCTTTAATTGGCGCACCGCTTCGAGAAAAGGTTGTGACTCGATGTCACCAACCGTACCGCCAATCTCTACCAGAGCGACATCGGCATCGCCAGCGCCATCAATGATGCGTTTCTTGATTTCATCGGTGATGTGGGGAATGACCTGAATGGTAGCGCCGAGATAATCGCCGCGCCGTTCGCGCTTGATGACCTCCTCATACACTTTGCCGGTCGTAAAATTATTTTTCTTGCGCATGGTAACGCGGGAGAAACGTTCATAGTGGCCGAGGTCAAGATCCGTTTCGGCACCGTCTTCGGTGACATACACTTCCCCGTGTTGAAACGGGCTCATGGTTCCTGGATCCACATTGATATACGGATCGAGTTTCAGGAGAGTGATTTTAAGACCGCGGGCTTCGAGAATCGCCGCAAGAGAAGCAGAAGTAATGCCTTTGCCTAGTGATGAAACAACACCACCAGTAATAAAAATATATCGTGTCATCGGGGCCCCATCGGTTTGTGCGAATCAGCTTTGCACTGACTCAAGCAGATGGAGTTATAGCGTACCAGAAGGCCCTGCCCTCCACAATCTGAAAAAAATCGGCGTGTAGATTGATAAAACTATTATGCACCCGGCATCCAGTCCGGTGGCTGCCATTCAATTACTATGTGCGGCGTAGTACTGGTTGCTGCAGCAGTTGCTCTATTGCCATCGGTTGCGCCAATGCCCGGCACGCAAATCAGCTCATCACCAGCATAGATCAGTGGCAGACGTTCCCGATACCAGGGCGCAATGCCCTGCTCTTGTAATAACTTCTTGAGTGATTTATGCGGTCGACCACGCAAGCGACAAGTCTCACCACCCTGGCGATAACGCACCTGCAATGCACCAGTCACAGCGACGGCGCGTTGTTGATCCTGCCTGTCATTGTTGCTAGGTCGCGCCACCAAATAGCCATTGTCAGGCAGCACAAAGTCAGGTTGCTGCACCGGACTCCAGGTCATTGCCGCGTGCCGGTCGATTGGGTTCAAGGCACGCAATACCAGCAATTGATTTTTATAGCGGACAACTGAATAACCGGCACCGCAGTAGCTCGCTTTGGAATCGCGTACAGTGGGAATTACTTCTGTAACCAATTGCTGTAGTTCGTTCCAACCGGGTTCGGGCAGGCCGAGTTGCACAAACCAACGCCGCACTAGATTGCGCTGCCGCGGCAGGCTCAAGCTGAGCAGGGCGTCCAGCGGCAGTGCATTGCGCAAATCATGGGCATAGGTAGCCTGTAATGTCTTGTCTTGAATGACACGCAATTGTTGCAAGTCAGCCTCCGCCAACTCCTGCAACAAGACATCCGCTTCGGATTGCAGCGCAATACTCTTGCTCCAGCTTGCGCGATATTGCGGCCAGCGCGCTTCGATCAAGGGTAACAATGTGTGGCGACAATAATTACGGTCGAATTGCTGCGCCGCGTTCGAATCATCATCGACCCACTGCAACTGCTGGTGGTGGGCGTACCCGAGCAGTTCACTGCGGTCAAATTGCAGCAGCGGACGGAATAGCATTCCTGCCCCCAGACTGCGGCTGCGCGGCATGCCCCCCAAGCCCCGCGGACCAGCTCCACGCATGAGGCGTAACAACAGGGTTTCCATTTGGTCATCCCGATGCTGAGCCAGTAACAGCACCTCTGCTGTGCCCAGTTGGGCGCTGAACGCTGCATAACGGGCAGTGCGGGCCGCATTTTCAATGCCAGTGCCGGCTTGCACAAATTCACTGAGGTTCAAATGCGTACTGACAAGCGGCACCTCCCATTGCTGACACAGGGTCGCGCAATGTTGCTGCCAGGCAGTGGCAGCAGGATTCAGGCCATGGTGTACATGCATGGCGCGCAGCTTGAACGGCAACTCGCCGGCAGCGCGTAACTGCACCAGGGCATGCAACATGACTACAGAGTCCAGACCACCGCTAAGACCTAGCAGGACAGAGTTGCAAGGCAGCACGGGCTCGAGGGCTGCGCGGAATGTATCGAGAGAAAATTTCATGCGCTATGCACTAGCCATTGCTTCGGAAAGCTCGCGGTTAACACGATGTCAGCAGAGATGCTTAAGCCAGGCACCGCAGCGCAAGCAGATCAGGTACTACTGATACCGTAACTCATGAGACGCTTATAACGTCGCTCAACGAGGTCGTCGATGTCCATCGCCAGCAAACGGTCGAGTTGATCCAGCAACGCCGCCTTGATATTTGCGGCAGTCGCAGCCACGTCGCGATGTGCGCCACCGAGTGGCTCCGGTATTGTGTGATCCACAATTCCCAGTTCTTCCAGGCGTTTGGAGGTGACGCCCATGGCTTCAGCTGCCGCGGACGCATACTCGGCTGATTTCCACAGAATCGTGGCACATCCTTCCGGCGTGATAACGGTGTAAGTGGAATACTGCAACATATTGAGCTGATCGGCGACACCGATGGCGATTGCACCACCGGAATTGCCTTCGCCAGTAACCGTGGCAATTAATGGTGTGCGCACACGCGACATCATCGCCATGTTTTCCGCAATAGCCTCGTTGATGCCACGCTCCTCAGAATCAATTCCCGGGTAAGCGCCAGGTGTATCAATAAACGATAATACCGGCAGGCGATATTGTTCCGCCAAGCGTACCAGCCGCCGCGCCTTGCGATATCCTTCCGGACGCGGCATGCCAAAATTGTGTCGCACTTTTTCTTTGGTGCCGCGACCCTTCTGATGACCAATGACCATAACCGGAATGTCATCGATTTTGGCAAGACCACCGATCAGCGCCTGATCGTCTGCAAACAATCGATCTCCGTGCAGTTGATCAAAGCAAGTGAAGATGTGCTCAATATAGTCTCTGGTGTAAGGTCGCTGCGGATGGCGAGCTACTTGCGAAATCTGCCAGGGCGACAGATTGGCATATATCTTCTGTGTGAGCTTGGTGCTCTTGCCTTTCAGGTTCTGGATTTCTTCGGTTATATTCAACTCATTGTCAGTGCCCACAAGCCGCAATTCATTGATTTTGGCTTCCAATTCAGCAATGGGTTGTTCAAATTCGAGATAGTTGCGGTCCATGTGTAATCCAGTCGTAGAAAATCTCAGCGCTTGTAATCGAGAATAATCTTGTCTTTGCCATATTCAGAGCGGAGCCGCTGAATCAGATCATCGGTTGGCGACACTACCCAGTCCTGGCCGAGCATTATACACCCTCTGGACCCAGAACGCTGATAATGCACCACTACCCTGCAACCCTCAGAATCAGGGTTTGTTACCGGGCTTTCGGACCTTGGTGAGGAACCCGCAGTATTGCCAGATTCAATATGGTTTGCAGCTGTAACCGGCCGGGGACGCCGATACGGTGCAAGGATATTTGCCAGGTGCTCGCAGAATCCGGAACGCAGTTGGGTCTGTTCAAGATTCACCGCCAATCGGTGTGCGTATTGCTTGCGGGCTTGCGCCAGAGTCATTACATGTTTGGCGCGACCGCGCATGCCCCCGGTGTAATCGTCCAAGCTCACGGTGCACTCCACGACCAGAATCAGATCTTTCTGCAACAGTTCGCGGAATTGTTCATATTCCTTGGCGTACAACGAGACCTCGAAGCGACCACTGCGATCATCCAGCGTGAGGAAGGCCAGCGTATCTCCAGCCTTGCTCTTCATAGTGCGCATACTGTGCAACAAACCCGCCACGACTTGCGGCCCGCGCTCCGGCCGCAAGTGTGCCAATCGATCCCTGGCGATGTGAGCCAGCTCTGGCAGAAATTCATCAATCGGATGACCGGAGAGGTACAAACCCAGAGTGTCCTTCTCGGCGCTGAGTCGCTGCTGCTCGGCCCATGGTCGGAATTTGTAATCACCTTCGTGATCTTCCAGTGCAGCAGGAGCAGTTGGCGTAATGTCTCCAAACAAATCCTCCACGCCACTCGCTTCATTGCGATTACTCTGTTCGGCGGCGCGCATCGCATCCGGCAGCATCGCAGTGAGCTTGGCTCGAGCATAGTCGTAGTCTCCGTGCACGAGTTTGTCCAACGCTCCGGAGCGTATTAATGCCTCCATAGTGCGTTTGTTAAGTGTTTGTGAATCCACTCGCTGGCAAACATCCCACAAATTGGCGAATAACTTTGCCTCGCGCGCATTCAGGATGCCACCAACTGGTCCTTCGCCCAGCCCCTTGATAGCACCAAGCCCATAAACAATTTCCCCGGCAGTATTCACCGTAAAGTTGAAATACCCCATGTTGATGTCTGGCGGCACAATAACAAGACCCATAGATCGACATTCGTCGATTAGTGTCACGATTTTGTCTGTGTTCTGCATATCAGCAGATAAAACAGCAGCCATGAAATACGCTGGATAATGGGCTTTCAACCATGCAGTCTGGTATGACACAAGGGCATAAGCGGCGGAATGGGATTTGTTAAAACCATATGCCGCGAATTTTTCCATCAGGTCAAAGATTGACTCTGCCACCTTCGCATCGATGCCACGCGCGATTGCACCTTCAGTAAATGTAACTCGCTGTCTGGCCATCTCATCCGGATTCTTCTTGCCCATGGCCTTGCGCAGAATGTCAGCACCACCCAGCGTGTAGTTCGCCAGCACCTGCGCAATCTGCATGACCTGTTCCTGGTACAGAATAACTCCATAAGTATTGCGCAGCACCGGTTCCAATTGCGGATGGGGATAGAGCACTTGCGTGCGCCCATGCTTGCGCTCGATAAAGTCATCCACCATGCCGGATTGCAGCGGCCCTGGGCGGAACAGGGCCACCAGCGCGATGATGTCTTCGAAGCAGTTCGGGGCGAGACGCTTGATCAGGTCTTTCATGCCGCGCGATTCCAGCTGGAATATCGCGGTCGTCTCGGCATGCTGCAACAATCGATATACGGCTTCGTCATGCAGTGGCAGCGTATGGATATCGATTGGCGCCGCGCCATCCTGCCTGCGCGCATTGATCATCTTTACCGCCCAATCGATGATCGTAAGCGTACGCAGGCCGAGAAAGTCGAACTTCACCAGTCCGGCTGTTTCCACATCGTTCTTGTCGAATTGAGTTACCAGCCCCTCGCCGCTTTCATCACAATACAATGGTGTGAAATCCGTAAGCTTGGTCGGTGCAATCACCACGCCGCCAGCATGTTTTCCCACGTTGCGTGTGATGCCCTCGAGCTTATAGGCCATCTCCATGATTTCCTGAGCGTCCTCATTGGCAGCGACGAACTCACCCAACAGGGGTTCTTCCTCAAATGCCTTCTTCAAGGTCATGCCGGGAACAAATGGAATCAATTTGGAAAGCTTGTCGGCCAACGCGTAAGGCTTGCCCTGCACTCGCGCCACATCGCGTACTACCGCTTTCGCTGCCATCGTGCCGAAGGTAATAATTTGGGACACTGCATCCTTGCCGTAAAGTTCTGCCACGTGCTGAATTACCCGATCCCTGCCCTCCATGCAAAAGTCCACGTCAAAATCCGGCATTGATACGCGCTCTGGATTCAGGAAGCGTTCAAACAGGAGATCATATTTCAGTGGATCCAGATCAGTAATGCCCAGTGCATAGGCGACGATGGAACCAGCACCGGAACCACGGCCTGGACCCACCGGAATATCGTTCGCCTTTGACCACTGGATAAATTCCATCACGATCAGGAAGTAGCCGGCGAAGCCCATTTGATTAATGATGGTTAATTCGAATTCGAGGCGCTGCGTATAAGGTTGCAGCAGTCCCGGGCCGGCGCCAGCCGAGTAAAGGTGTGCGAGACGAGCTTGCAGTCCCGCCAGACTAAGTTGGGACAGGTAAGCTTCCAGCCCAATACCGTCAGGCACTGGATAGTTTGGCAGACTGGGATTGTCCAGCAGTAACCCGAGGCTGCAGCGCTTCGCAATTTCCCAGGCATTCTCTATAGCCTCGGGAATATCTGCAAACTGCTGCTCCATCTGCTCAGTACTCTTGAGATATTGCTGCTCAGTATAATTATGCGGGCGCCGTGGATCATCGAGGGTACGACGCTCATTGATGCACACGCGCACTTCGTGGGCATCGAAGTCTTGCTGGTGAATGAAACGCACATCGTTGGTGGCTACTACCGGACAGCCGCTGGCTTGCCCCAGTTTGATCGCGGCGTCGATATATGGGTCTTCATCGACCTTGCCGACACGTTGCAACTCGAGATAGAAGCTGGCCGGAAATAACTCCTGCCAGCCCTGCAACAGACTTCGGGCCAGGTCTTGTTCTCCGGCCAACAGCGCGACACCGATGTCGCTCATCTGGGCTCCGGACAAGGCGATCAGTCCTGCAGTGCGTCCTGCCAGTTTGTGCTTGTGTAGCAGGGGTTCGCGCTGGCCCGGGTTATCTGTGTACAACTCAGAGATCAACTGGGTGAGATTCAGGTAACCCGCATGATTTTTAACCAGCAATACCAGACGCGTCTCACTGTTCTGCGCCGTGTCAATTACCCGCACGTCGCAACCACAAACCGGCTTGATCCCGGATTTCAGTGCTGCTGTATAAAACTTGATCAATCCAAACAGGTTGGCGAGATCGGTAATCGCCACAGCCGGCATGCGTAATTCTTGCAGACGACTCATCAGTCGCTGGATGGTGACAAGACCGTCGCTGATGGAAAATTCAGTGTGCAGACGAAGATGGGCGAAGGCTTTGGTCGACGAATTTTCAGTCATGCAAGTCGATCGTTTCCAAGGGGGATTTAGGGTAGACAGTTTAGGTTCAAAGCCAAGGTTCAATATACCCTGTTTCTGCGCAAAGTTTTAGTCGCGCAGTAACTGTGCAACCGGGGCGAAAGAGCGGCGATGTATCGGGCAGGGTCCCAGCGCTTGCAAGGCAAGCAGGTGTTGTGGGGTTGGATAGCCCTTATGCTGCGCGAAACCATAGCCCGGATATTCAGCATCGAGCAGACGCATTTCCCGGTCACGTGTGACCTTCGCGACTATTGATGCGGCGGCAATCTCCGCTACGCGTGCATCGCCTTTTACGACCGCCTGCGACTGATAGCGCCAGGATGGGCAGCGATTGCCATCCACCAATACAAACTCAGGCTGGGTCGAAAGCGCTTCCACAGCACGCTGCATCGCCAACAAACTGGCATGCAGGATATTGAGCCGATCAATTTCGATGACACTGGCGCGTCCTATGGCGAAGGCCACGGCAAATTGCAGGATTTGGCCATAACACTGCTCGCGTTGTTTCTCACTCAGTTGTTTGGAATCGCCCAGTCCTGCGATCGGTTGCGCCGGGTTGAGAATAACCGCCGCCGCAACCACTGCTCCCGCCAGTGGTCCTCGCCCCACTTCATCAGTGCCCGCGCACAATAATCCGGGTGGCGCCATGATTTCCGGAAATAGTTGCAGCCGGGTACTGCCCACTTAGGCGACTGCCTTGGGCTCGACAAGTTGAGCTATTGCTGCTGCGGCCTGGACCGACGCATCCCGACGTAGCACTCGATGAATTTCCTCAAAGCGCTTGAGCAGTGCGTCGTGAGCGGCAGGATTCGCATGAATCACACTCATATGATGCACAATTTCATCGCGCACAGTTGCTACAGTCACTCGTTGCTGAATATATTCCGGCACCAATTGCTCACCTGCCAGCAGGTTCGGTAGCGCGACAAACGGTATCTTGACCATGCGCGAGGCAATTGCATAAGTGATAGCTGCAAGTTTATAACAGACGATCATCGGTCTGCGCAGCAACAGGGTTTCGAGGGTTGCGGTACCCGAAGCGAGTACTACCAGATCAGCCGCACTGATCGCCGCGTGTGAATCATCCACCAGGCGAAACTGTTCACCGATAAAAATACCAAGCTGCTTAAGTTGATCACTTATCTGCAGCCGGGTATTCGGAGAACTACATGGAATGATGAACTGCAATTTCGGGCAACTTTGCAGAGACTCTACGGCGGCCGCCAGAAATACCGGACCGAGCCGCTTGATCTCGCCACTGCGACTGCCCGGCAGCAAAGCTACGACCTGCGCATCATCTGCCAGCAGGAAATGACGCCGATACCTTGTTTTCTTATCGTCGAAACCAATGGTATCCCCCAGCGGGTGGCCTACACATTTTACGGCGATGTCGTGTTTGCGATAGATCTGGGTTTCGAACGGAAACAGGGTCAGCATCAGGTCTACAGCCAACTTTATCTTGTGTATGCGCTTGGCCCGATATGCCCACACGCTCGGGCTGACATAGTGCACGGTCTTGATTCCCGCAGCACGCAAGACTGCTTCGATGCGCAGCGTGAAATCCGGAGAATCGATACCGATGAATACGGCTGGGGGGTCTTGCAAGAAGAAATCCTGCAGCCTTTGCTTAATTCGAAGCAATTCTGGCAGGCGTCCGAGCGGTTCGACGAAACCCATCACGGAAAGCCGCTCCATCGGGGCAAGGGTTCTGCAACCCAAAGCGATCATCGCAGGTCCACCGATACCGACGAACTCAGCTTCCGGGTAATGTTTGCGTAATGCCTGCATGAGGCCGGCACCGAGCATATCGCCGGATTTCTCACCTACGACTATGCCGATGCGTATTGCGTTACTCATAGCGGGCCCACACTGTTCCTGCGTTTAGCGGTGGATGCCTTTCTCGGAAGACTCGAGAGAATCAATCAACACTTGCAAGGCTTCGCAATCTTTGCGCATCACCTTGATCTGCTCGATTGCTTCGACCAGTGTGTTATTACGCTTGAAAATAATCTTGAAGGCTTCCCTGATTTTGGCAATGGTTTCCTTGTCGAATCCACGTCGTTCCAGGCCAATGACATTGATACTGCGAATCGCCGCAGGTATGCCACTTATGATCGTATATGCAGGCACATCATTCGTAATATGGGTCATTCCGCCGACCATCGCGTGCGTGCCTATTTTCAAAAACTGGTTAACACCAGTCAAGCCACCAAGAATCGCCCAGTCACCAACTTCAACATGACCGGAGATACCGGTATTATTCGCAAACACCGTGTTGTTGCCGACAATACAATCGTGGGCAACATGCACATAGGGCATTAGCAGGTTATTATTTCCAATACGGGTGACGCTACCACCGACTCCGGTGCCGCGATGCAGATTAGCACCTTCGCGCAGAATATTATTGTCGCCAATTTCCAGCCAGACGTCCTCACCGGCATATTTTTTGTCAGCCGGATCTTCACCTATGCTGCTGAATTGAAATATGTGATTGTTCTTGCCGATGCGTGTATTGCAGCGAATCACCACATTGGACTCTATTACTGTGCCCGCACCAATACTCACCTCGGGGCCAATGATTGACCACGGACCTACACGCACACTCTCGTCGATTTGCGCGGAGCCATCAATTCTGGCAGTAGGATCAATTGACATCCACTTTCCTCTCCGCGCACATGATAATCATTGTGCCTACCAGTTCATCTCCCACCGACGCACGGCAGGCAAATTTGTAAATGCCGCGTTTGTTGGCAATGATCTCTGCCTGCAGCGTGAGTTGGTCGCCCGGCACTACTGGGCGTCGCAGGCGCACATCATCAGCGCCTACGAAATAGTAGAGGTAACCATCTTTTGGTTTCTTCTCCTGACTCTTGAAACCAAGTACACCCGCTGCTTGCGCCAATGCTTCTATAATCAGCACACCTGGCATGATTGGCTGGCTTGGAAAATGTCCGTTGAAGAATGGCTCATTCACAGTGACGTTTTTGTAGCAAACGATGGATTTTCCCAACTCCATTTGCACGACGCGATCAACCAGCAAAAACGGATAGCGCTGGGGCAAGTATTCTTTTATTTCTTCTACATTCATTAACATGTAATTTCTCTATGTCTCTGTTCTTGCCAACGCTGTGCAATGGCACAAAGGTCTCAGTCACTGGTCTTGCCAGAAGACTTATCGGTAATTCTCTCGATTTCTTTCAGTCGTTTTGCAATGCTGTCCAATTGCTGAAATCTGACAATATTGCGTTTCCATTCGGAGGTCTTCATATGGCCTGTACCAGATGAATACATTCCTGGTTCAGTAATTGACTGGCTGACGAGTGACATCGCGCTTACTTGCACTCGATCAGCGATAGTTATATGCCCTACCGCACCGGAGGCCCCACCCATAATGCAGTGTTTGCCTATCGTGACACTGCCTGCAATTGCCGTACAACCACAAATAATCGTATGTGCGCCGATGCGGCAGTTGTGCCCAATCTGTACCTGATTATCAATTTTGACACCATCCTCAATTATTGTGTCTTCGATGGCGCCGCGATCTATGGTGGTGCCAGCGCCTATATCGACACTATCACCTATCTGCACACTGCCTAACTGATAAATCTTGAGTGACTGTTTTCCATCGGAGGCAAAGCCAAACCCGTCAGCTCCGATAACAGCGCCCGAATGGATGATAACATTCGAACCGATTGCGACACTGTGATAAAGCGTGACGTTACTGTGTATTTCACAATTCTCCCCGATGCGGCAGTTGGCTTCTACCACACTGCCTGCACCGACAATTGTGCCTGCACCTATGGTCACACCAGATTCAATTACAACTTTTGCAGCGATGGCTACAGAATCAGCCAGTTGTGCAGTTGCATGAATTACTGCACTCGGATGAATACCGCCGGGAACTATGGGGGCAAAGTTGAAAAGGCTGGTCGCCTTCGCGAAACACAGGTAGGGCTCTGGAGAAATTAATCGATTTGTCGTGCAGGACCCAGCGAATTTTTCATCAATGATAACTGCAGAAGCCTGACAAGTGGCAAGCTGGCTAATGTAAGCCGGGTTGCTGAGAAAACTCAGCTGCCCTGATTTCGCATTCGACAGCGTTCCGAGACCATAAATTTCGCACTTGGCATCGCCAATAAGTTTGGCATCCAGTAGTGTCGCCAGCTCCTCAAGGGTATAGCTCTTTTTTTGTGACACCTGACACTGACCTGAGGGACCAAAGCCCGATTAGTTGGCCGCGCTTTGAGCACTCTCATTCAATTTGGCGGTAACCTGTGCAGTAATATCCAATACTGGTGCGAAATACGGTGTACTGTCAGAGTTGAGAATCAAATCGAAACCGCCTTCTGCTACTACATCTGTAACTGCCTTCGCTAATTGTTCCTGCATGCTTTCAAGGAATTCCTGATTTTTTTCCTGCAATGCTTTCTGCACGCGCTCATTAATCAACTGGAGCTGCACCTGCAAGTCTTGTGCGGATGAATTCAAGCGGCGAATCTGTTCTTCGGACATGGTTGCCGAATTCTGAGTGTAGTCATCACGCATTGCTGTGAGTTGTTCAGCCAATTCAGCAGCTCTGGTTTCGTCTGCACTGAATTCCTGTTCAAGCTCTTCCTGCACTACTTTGGCCGCGTCAGAATTAAATAGCGCTTGCAATGCATTCAATACGCCAATTTTTGTATCTTGTGCGGATGCGCCTTGCGCAGCCAGCATCAGTGCAGTAAAGAAAACCACGAATTTGAATTTATTCACGTTAGTCACCAGAAATCTCCAATTCAATCTAAAATTCGCCGGCAAAACTGCGCGACGATCTGCTATCTATGAGTATTGTTACCAGGCTTAATTAAAAGCCGGTACCGACTGTAAAATCGAAGGTTTTGGTATCATCCCCTTCTTTACCAAACGGTTTGGCCACATAGAATGTCAGTGGTCCAAACGGTGACAGGTAGGTCACGCTGATGCCGGCAGAATACCTGATTTCACCTAAATCGAAATCCGTACAATTTTTCAGCACTTGCTGTCTTTCAGTACAGCTTGACGAAAAGACATTTCCTGCATCAATAAAAAAAGCCGATCTGACTCGACTTGTATCATCAACGAAGGGCACAGGAAACAATAGCTCCAGCGTCGCCGTGGCCATTATGTTACCACCAAAACTGTCAAAATCCTTATCCAGGAAGAAACTTTCTACGGCCAGTTGTATCTCCGGGTTGCCATTTGCATCGAGCACCACTTCGCCGTTGGCATCGACTACTGGCTCAGTGAGATACGCGAAATCATTGTTGAAACCCACAGCCGACCCGTCTTCCCGGCGCAAGATCTCACCATCAGGCCCCCTCTGCAGCGTAACGCCGCCTTGGGTCAGATAGCGCGCGCCAGGCGTACTTGAAGGCCCCAGACTGTTCTCTTCGAAGCCGCGCAAGATGCCAGCCGAACTTAGACCACCAGCAAAGAAATTGTTAAAGAAGGGCAACTCTCCAGTATCACCATACCCAATACCGTAGCCCAGATTCGCGCGCAGCCCGACTACCCATTCGCGACTCTGGGTAACTGGCCAGTAAAACTGCGAGTTGTAGTTTATGCGGGCATATTGCAGGTCACTGCCAGGCAGCGTAATTTCCAAGCCTAAACTGTTCAGATTACCGTCATTTGCAAGCTGCCCTCTGTTTAATGTATTGCGAAACCAGTTGCCGGTAATTGTGAAATTATCAAACGTGTCTCCGTACTTATCCACGAAGCCAGGCTCGGTGGACGCGTTGAGTCTTTCCTTGGGCAGATCGAACACACTTCCCACTACAGCATCGCGCACTGGACCATCGAATACATTTCCATTTGCGGGTTCCAGCACATATTGTTCGACACCTTCAAAGAGTGCCGGGCTCGCGATAATTTCCTGTACTGATCCCAGCCCTGCACTCAATTCAGTGTGGGTATAACCCAGATCGAATCCAATGACCTGAATCTCGCTCAATGGATAGCTGAAGCTAAGCGAGCCGCCGAAAGACGTCGTGTTAAAACTGGAAACGTTGAATGGTGAATCAATTTCCTGCGCAAACAGATTGAATCCGCGACTCACTCCATCTGCGGTGAAATACGGATCAACATATTGCAAATTCAACCCTTTCTGAAAGCGGCTCCTGTTCACGCCAATGGCAACCGTACGGCCAGTTCCCAGGAAATTCTGCGCTTGCAAATTCGAACTGATGAAGAAGTCTCCGCCACCACCGGTTCCAACCTGAAAACTTATCGCGCCGAAATTTTGCTCGACCACATCATAATTCACATCGATCTGGTCTTCAGTGCCGGTAACTTCTTCAGTCTCTACTTCGACAGTCTCGAAGTAACCGAGTCGCTCGAGACGCACTTTCGATTGCTCGATCTGCAGACTCGACGCTGGTGCTGCTTCCAATTGGCGCATCTCACGACGCAAGACGTCATCCGCTGTGGACAGATTGCCATTGAAATTAATTCGATTTACATAGGTCCGATTGCCGGGCTCGATGAAAAACGTAACATCGACAGTCTGGTCTTCGTCATTGACCTCCGGCACGCCTGTCGCTTCAGCGAAAGCATAGCCAAGGTTTCCAAGAAACTGCACCATGACTTCTTCAGTGCCGGTAACAAGGCCTTGAGAATAAATCTGTCCGGGGCGCACAAAAATAGCAGCGCGCAACAAAGCTTCAGCATCTACCAGATCTCCAGCCAGATCAACTTCATTGACTGTGTACAGATCACCTTCATTGAGGTTAACCGTTATATAAACTTCCTTGCGATCGGGTGTTATGGAAATTGGCGTCGATTCCACACTGTATTCAACATAGCCATTATCGAGATAGAAAGATTCCAACCGCTCCAGATCGCCCGAGAACTGCTCGCGCGAGTAGCGATCGCGGCGACTAAGAAAAAGATACCAGGGCTTGGTGCCCAATTCGAAAAGTTCCAGCAACTCTTTTTCTTCGAATGCATTATTGCCAACTATGTTTACATGCCGGATGCGCGATTCTTCGCCTTCATTGATATTCAAACTGATGGCAACTCGATTGCGCGGAAGCTCCTCCACTTCAATCTCAACAGAGGCACCATAGCGACCACGTGATGAATATACGTCCTGAATGCCCTGACGAATTACTTCGAGTGCCGCACGGGTAAAAATCTGGCCCTCGGCAATGTCTGCTTCTGCCATATTTTCGATGATGTCTTCGGTCTTCAGTACCGAGTTGCCTTCCAGCTTGATCTCGGCAACAGACGGGCGCTCCAGCACTGTGATGACAAGAATATTGCCATCACGCGAAACCTCGATTTCGTCGAAGTATTCACTTGCAGACAATTCGCGAATAATTTGCGCAGATGTATCGCGCGTCACTTCATCGCCAATTCCCACTGGCAATAGATTATAGATAATGCCGGGAGAGATGCGCTGATAACCATCTACAATAATATCGGCAATAATGAAATTCTGTGCGTGGACTGTGTTGGTAATGCCGAAACTAACCAGCAACCAAAAAACTGCTTTTTTCATGCGTAATGCTATCTCTATTTTTTGTCTTGGCGGCGGAATTGGGTGAATTATATTTTTAGAGTATTCGTGTTACGTCATTATAGATAGCGAGCACCATAATTCCTGATATCAAGATTAAACCCAGTTGCAAACCCCAGGCTTGAATGCGTTCTGGTACCGGGCGTCTGATTACGGCCTCAATCGCGTAGTACAGCAAATTTCCTCCATCAAGCACTGGTATCGGCAACAGGTTCAACACGCCTAATGAAATACTGAGTAAGGCGAGAAAACCAAGATAGACATCCAAACCGTAGCTTGCGGTCTCTCCTGCTACTTGCGCGATGGTAATCGGGCCATTGATATTCTTTACAGAAATCAATCCAATCACCATCTTCTTTACTGAATCCAGAACAAATACAGATTTGTCCCAGGTTTCAATCAATGCCGGGGGCAATGCGGTTATCGGGTTATAACGTATTTCCCGACGCATCTCGGGCGGAATAATTTCCGCCAAACTGGTTTCCTCAACATAAGCACCAATACTGCCTATTGCCGAGCCATCTGCCTGCTGCAGCAGAGCCGGACGCAACTCAAGATCAACAATTGAATCACCACGTTGGACCGCGACCTGCAAAAGGAGTTCCGGGCTGGCACGGATAACCTCGACCCAATGACTCCAGCCACGAATTGTCTGATCATTCGCGGCCAGTATTTCGTCACCTGCCAGTAGGCCACCGAGTTCCGCCCTGCCCTCGGGAACTACGCCAGCGATGATGGCAGGAATTTCGATCTGCACTATGCCCAGATCACCAATTGGGTTAGGTTCGGTGGAGCTACCCATCCAGCCATCGATAGGAATGGAAATTTCCCGGCTGCTACTCGAATCGGCCGGATCTATGGTCAAAACGAGATTGCCCGTTTCACCTAGCCGACCCAGCATCCGCAGGCTCACTTGTTGCCAGATAATAGTGGGCTCACCATCAACTGCCAGAATTTCATCGCCACTACGCAATCCCGAGCGGTACGCCGGCGAGTCTTCCACAACTTTGCTGACTATAGGGGCGATGCCGTTAACACCGTACACAATATTGATAATCCAGAAAACGAAGATGGCGAGCATAAAATTCGCCAAGGGACCGGCCGCTACTATCGCCATCCGCTGCCACAACGGCTTGAAGGCAAATGACAGGTGGCGCTGACTGGGCGAGATATCCGCTGCAACCACGCTGGTGTCTTCCTGACCGAGCATTTTTACGTAACCACCAAGGGGAATTGGCGCAATTACATATTCGACGCCGTCCTTGCCAATCCAGGTTTTGGCTGCCTTGCCAAATCCGATGGAGAAGCGCAGAACCTTAACGCCACAGCGACGCGCGACCCAGAAATGTCCGAATTCATGAATCGTCACCAGGATTCCCAGGGTAACGAGCAAAGCGACGATGCTGATTGCAATTTCCAATATCATGGGCGAGGTTGCGGTAAGTTCCGTCTAATGTTTCGGAATTATCGACAAAAATCCTTTATTATCAAATCTTTAGCGAAACTTCTTGCCTGTTTGTCAGTGCTCCGAATAATAGCCAGACTTGGCGCTGGTTCACAAGGTATTTCCGACATTACTTGTTGAATTATGAGAGGTATATCGGAAAATCGGATAGTCCCCGCCAGAAATGCCGCGACTGCCACTTCGTTGGCCGCATTGAGCAGGGTTGGTGCAGTGCCCCGCTGTCGCGCCGCCTCCATACCCAGGCGCAAACATGGAAATTTATCCAGATCTGGATGGCTGAACTGCAGGTGTTGCAATGCGGTCAAATCCAGTGACGCCGCGCCGGACGCGATCCGGTGTGGCCAACCGAGCCCATAAGAAATTGGGATGCGCATGTCTGGGTTGCCCATCTGAGCCAGCACCGATCCATCCCTAAAATGCACCATCGAATGAATGATGCTTTGCGGATGAATTAACACATCCACTTGTTGTGGCTGCAATCCAAATAAATAACACGCTTCGATAAACTCCAATCCCTTATTCATCAGAGTGGCTGAGTCTACTGAAATCTTCGGACCCATATCCCATTTTGGGTGTGAGCACGCCTGCACCGGAGTTACTCGAGCAAAATCCGCAACCGCAGTTTGCAGGAACGGCCCCCCGGATGCGGTCAGCACGATCTTGGATACATGTTGCATCTGCGAATGATGCAAACCATCTGCCACCGGAGGCAGGCACTGAAAAATTGCATTATGTTCACTATCAATCGGGATAATCGGCGCGCCCGATGCAACAGCGGCTTGCATTAACAAGTCTCCGGTCATCACCAGTGCTTCCTTGTTCGCCAGCAGCAGGCGCTTGCCTGCTTGCACGGCAGCCAGGGTGGATTCCAGGCCGGCACCACCAACAATCGCAGCCATAACAATTTCTACGGGGTCATCGCTTGCTACTCGCTGCAATGCATCCTCGCCCTGTAACAACTGTGTTGGCAAATCAGCCTTGCCCAACAATTCAGCCATGCGCTCGCCAGCCGCTGGATCGGTTACCACAGCATAGGCTGGTTTATACTTTTCACATTGCGCCATCAGCAATTCAACATTCTGGTGCGCAGTGAGTGCATGTATGGAATAGCCCGGGTTCGCATCGAGCACTGCCAGGGTGTTCTGACCGATGGACCCGGTTGAACCGAGAATGGTAATGGTGCGGGCTGTCATGCGAGTTCACCGTAATGCAGCATGAGCATGATCAGCAATACATACACCGGCGTTGCCGCCATCAATCCATCGATGCGATCCAGTATGCCGCCATGGCCGGGCAATATCGCCCCGCTATCCTTGATAGCCTGGTTGCGTTTCAACATACTTTCCAGCAAATCACCGACTACACTGAGCACCGTGATGAGTGCCGTAAGAATGAACAGCATCACGAATTGAATGGTCGATAGCGCATGCATTTGCGAATGCAGGAGCCAAATCAAACCGCTGCCTAACAAGACACAGGCGGCGAGCCCGCCCCATACCCCTTCCCACGATTTTTTGGGACTGAGTTCTGGCGCCAGTTTGCGACGACCAAAACTGCTGCCGACGAAAAATGCACCGATATCCACGGCTGCAACCAGTACAATTAGTGCCAGCAGAAAATAGCCTTCTGTTTGCAAATATTTAAGCTGTACCAATCCAATCCAGGTTGGAATCAGGCTGAATATTCCCATCGTTGCTATTCTGGATGGGTCATTCCATAGATCTCTGTTGCCTGGATACCCCCATAAAACAAACAGGGAAAGACACCAGAAGGTCAGGCCCAGCAGGAGTATTGTTACGACACGAGTAGCATCCAGGCTGGTTACATCGGGCCCAATGCCGAGCAGGAAGAATAATCCGAGCAACATCAATGCAATGGTCACGCAATAACTGGCGCGCGCCTCTTTGGAATCAAGGCCAATAAAACCACCCCACTCCCATGCGGCAATCAGGACTATCGGAGTAAGTACCAATGCGAAATAAAACGGAGTAAGTAAGGTCGTTGCTGCAATCAGGGCAACAATTAATATGACGGCCGTGATGATGCGCTGCTTAAGCACCCTCAACATCCAATCTGTTAGAATCCTGATGACGCCCGAATCGACGTTGCCGTGATGCAAAATCATCCAGCGCCAATTGAAATTGAATGTCATCAAAGTCTGGCCAGAAGCAATCGGTGAAGTACAGCTCCGTATAGGCAAATTGCCACAACAGGAAATTGCTGATGCGATGCTCTCCTCCGGTTCGAATGCAGAGATCAGGATCGGGATACATACTGAGGCTGGTGTAGTTGTGTAACAGCTCGCTGTCGATGTCTGACTGTTTCAGATTACCCGACAGCACTTCGCCAGCAAGTCTCCTGGCAGCATTGCTGATGTCCCATCTGCCACCATAGTCAGCGGCAACAATTACTGTGGTGCCGGTATTCTTTTCCGTCAGCTGCTCTACTTCGCGCATATTATTTTGCAACTTCTTGGAAAAACTCAAACGGTTGCCGATGAACTGCAAGCGCACATTGTTTCTATGTAACTGATTGATTTCATTGCGCTTTAATACAGACAAGAACAAGGCCATCAAGCTCTGTACTTCTTTCGCGGGGCGCAGCCAGTTTTCGCTGCTAAAAGCGAACAGGGTGAGATACCGGATATTACGCCTGACACAGGAATTGACAATTTCGCGAGCTGCCTGCGCCCCGTACCTATGTCCTGATTTGGGCGCCATGCCTTTCGCTTTGGCCCATCGATTATTGCCATCCATGATGATGGCAATATGTTGCGGAGATTGTGCACTGGCAGCAGGCGTCATATTTTTTGTTTTCGCAAGCGTGAGACAACCTGAGATCTTCGGAGAATTGAGATCAGACGTTAACTCTATTCCTAAAAAGAGAGCAAGTCTGTTTCTTTTGCGTGATAGGCTGATTCCACCGCTGCAATGTATTTGTCGGTCAGCTTCTGAATCTGATCTTCACCGCGACGATGATCATCTTCACTAATTGCTTTTTCTTTTTCCAATTCCTTTAAATCAGAATTTGCATCACGCCTGATATTTCTTATGGCTATGCGGGCGTTCTCTGCTTCATGCTTCGCTTGTTTGGTGTATTCCTTGCGGGTTTCTTCGGTCAACGCGGGCATCGGCACGCGAATGGTGGAGCCATTGTTGGAAGGATTGAGCCCGAGGTCTGAGCGCATAATGGCTTTTTCTATTTCACCAATAATCGGTCTTTCCCAGGGTGAAATAAGCAGAGAACGTCCTTCTTCGACAGTGATGCTGGCAAGCTGGTTCAGCGGAGTGTCATTGCCGTAATAAGAAACCATCACTGTATCGAGAATACTCGGATGAGCACGTCCAGTTCGAATACGCTTGAATGCATCTTCCAGCGACACAACACTTTTGCCCATACGTGCTTCAGCGTCAGCAATTATTTCCTTCATCATAAAATCTTCCCTCAGTACTAAACGAACGCGGATAGCGCTATTGAATCAGCGTACCATCCTGCTTGCCCAAAACATTATCAAGCAATGCTCCAGGTCGATTCATATTAAATACCTTGATCGGCACTTGATGATCCCGGCTCAGACAAATTGCGGTCAAATCCATCACGCCAAGTTTTTTTTCTATAACTTGATCATACGTCAATGTGTCAAATTTTACTGCATCGGGATACAGCTTCGGATCAGCGGAGTAAACACCGTCTACCTTGGTAGCCTTCAGTATCAGATCTGCGTCAATCTCGATTCCGCGCAAGCAAGCAGCCGTATCTGTGGTAAAGAATGGATTGCCGGTTCCTGCGGAAAAAATAACGACATCATATGCCTTGAGATGTCGTATGGCGGTGCGACGATCATAATGTTCGACCACGCCACTCATCGGTATCGCTGACATCACGCGCGTTGCTATATTGGCACGCTCGAGTGCATCACGCATTGCCAGCGCGTTCATCACGGTGGCCAGCATTCCCATATGATCACCGGTGACGCGCTCCATACCTGCAGCATGCAACTCCGCACCGCGGAACAGGTTCCCTCCCCCGATAACCATGCCCACCTGAACACCGAGTCCAATCAACTGACCGACTTCAACAGCGATACGGTCCAGCACTTTTGGATCGATACCGAAATCAGCTTCGCCGGTCAAGGCTTCCCCGCTTAGTTTCAGCAGTATTCGATTGTACTTGCGTTCCTGTTTTGGCATTTTTTCCTGGGTGAGTTCTGTTGCGGCTGTTGAATATTACAGCCCTTTTACCTGAGCAGCGACTTCTGCAGCAAAATCAACTTCTTCCTTTTCAATACCTTCGCCGACTTCAAAACGCACAAAAGAGACGACATCGGCGCCCGCTTCTTGCAATAAGTCAGAGACTTTTTTCTCAGGATCCTTGACGAATTTCTGGTCAAGCAGGCTCACTTCAGCGACGAATTTTCGCAATCTGCCACTAATCATTTTTTCAATTATTTGTTCAGATTTATCCTTGCCAGTTTCTCGCGCTTGCGCTGAATAAATCTCTGATTCCTTGGCCAATACTTCTTTAGGCAAGTCTTCGGCGCGTACTACCATCGGGCTCATGGCAGCGATGTGCATGGCGATATCACGGGCCAGAGACTCATCCCCACCCTTCAATGCTAACAGCACCGCGATGCGATTGGTGCTGTGCACATAACTCTCCACAATGCCTTCATTGGGGTTAGCAAATTGCAGCCGCTCTATGCGTCGTACATTGATGTTCTCGCCAATCTTCTGCACGAGAGCCTGCCGTGCAGCTTCAATACCACCGGCCAATAAGCTTGCAACATCCGCTTCCTTGTTGGCAAAAGCTTGATCCAGAACCTTCTTCGCAAAACTCAGAAAATTGTCATCGCGTGCCGCAAAATCTGTTTCGCTGTTCACTTCAACAAGCACGCCGTAGTCGCCCTGCTCGGCAATCCTGGTCATCACGATGCCTTGATTGGCAATGCGAGATGATTTCTTGTCTGCTTTTACGCCACTGGCCTTACGCAGATCATCAATTGCCTTTTCCATGTCACCGTCGGCGCCTTCCAGAGCTTTCTTGCAGTCCATCATGCCAAGACCGGTGCGCTCACGTAATTCCTTAACCATGCCTGCACTAATATTTGCCATCGTTGTATTGCCTCTATCGTATTCGATATGAAGTAAGTGTTACTTCATGTTTTTCAATTGTAAAAAGGGGGCTCTGCGCCCCCTTTTATATGACACTATTTATCCCAATAGTCGGGGTACCATAAGAATAATCAAGCGGTCAATCTAGGATTCAGTATCCGCTTTTTTCTTTGCTGGCGCTTTCACCTTTACGGCAACCGCCTTCTTGGCAGGGGCCGCGGCCTTTTTCACAGCGACTTTTTTCGGTTCAGCAGCTTTGGCCTCTGGTTTTGCAGCTACCGCAACCATCTCGGGTGCAGCTACCTCTTCAGTCGCAGTCACTTCTGCAGGTTTCGCAGTCTTCGGTGCGGCAACTACTTCAGCTTCAATTTCATCCACTTCGATGAATTCATTATTGCCGCCAGCAGGCGCACTGCGAGCACGACCTGCGATGCAGGCATCCGCCACAGCTCTTGCATACAACTCGATCGCCCGAATGGCATCGTCGTTTCCAGGGATGACATAGTTCACACCATCAGGGTTGCTGTTGGTATCAACCACACCGATAACAGGAATGCGCAGATTATTCGCTTCGCTCACTGCGATACGTTCATGATCAACGTCGATCACAAACAATGCGTCAGGCAAGCCGCCCATTTCCTTGATACCACCAATGCTGCGTTCCAGTTTCTCTTTCTGGCGTGTCAGCATGAGTGCTTCTTTCTTGGTCAGGTTCTTAAAGGTGCCATCCAGCTCTTTCATCTCGAGTTCTTTCAAACGCTTGATTGAACCGCGGATGGTCTTGTAATTGGTCAGCATGCCGCCCAACCAGCGATGGTTAACAAAGGGCATGCCAGCGCGCTCGGCTTCCTGCCGTAAGATTTTCGAAGCAGCTCGCTTCGTTCCCACAAACAGGATTTTCTTCTTCTTGTCTGCCATATTGGCAATTTCTTCCAACGCAAGGTTCATCGCCGGAACGGTATGTTCGAGGTTGATAATGTGGATTTTGTTTCTGGCGCCAAAGATATATGGCTCCATTTTGGGATTCCAGTAGCGGCACTGGTGCCCGAAGTGTACTCCTGCACGGAGCATTTCTTTCATGCTTACAGTCATGTCAATTCCTTCAGTTTGGGTTAGGCCTCCATACACCCCATCGATCAACCCGTTAGTGCGAATTCCGGAGAATTCGTGCCGTGGGCACCCAGACCAGATGTGACGGTATATGTGTGACGTTAGTTGGTTTAAGTTAAGTGGCCCCCGGAATCCGCTGTCTGCAGGTCCCGGAGCGCCGCGCTTTATACCACAATCCGCTGACCACTTAAAGAACCAGGGCTAAAATTCTGCGGATTCAGTATAACTCCAGCAAGCAGGCGCAACACTGTTCCTGCATAGGCTAGTGCATTACAATAGCAAGCTTGCATAACCCCCCGAAATTCCGCTGTTGCAGCCATAACTAAACTCGAAAATTATGACGATTCACCTTAAAACCCCCGACGACTTTGCCAAGATGCGAGTTGTCGGCAAACTGGCCGCCGAAGTATTGGAAATGATCGGCCCCCACGTACAGCCTGGCATCACCACTGGCGAGCTGGACCGCATCTGTCACGACTATATTGTGAACACCCAGAAAGCCATACCAGCACCCCTAAATTACAACGGGTTTCCGAAATCCATCTGTACATCGGTAAACCATGTCATCTGCCACGGTATCCCAAGCGACGAGAAGGTACTGAAGGTCGGGGACATCGTGAATGTGGATGTCACTCTGATCAAGGACGGATTTCATGGAGATACGAGCAAGATGTTTGGTGTCGGTGAGATACCAGACCATGCGAAACGATTGATCCGGATCAGCCAGGAATGCCTGTACAAGGCGATCGCGCTGGTCAAACCAGGCGCTACGCTGGGCGACATCGGTCATGTTATCCAGCAACATGGCGAAGCCCATAACTATTCAATAGTGCGCGAGTATTGTGGGCATGGCATCGGCAGAATTTTTCACGAAGAGCCGCAGGTATTGCATTACGGAGCTCCAGGAACTGGTTTGCGCCTTGTCGCTGGCATGGCCTTCACTATCGAACCCATGCTCAATGCTGGAACGCGCTATACAAAGCTGTCATCGAAAGACGGCTGGACTGTAACCACCAAAGATCGTCGGTTATCAGCACAATGGGAACACACGATGGGGATAACCGAAAACGGCTGTGAGGTGTTCACTAAACGTACCGATGAAACTTTGTGATTGAAGATACCCTTTCGATAGACGGCACCTATTCGACGGCTGAAATCAAGCCAGACGTTACCTTGCTTGACGTCTCAAAACTGGAACAGGATCTAGCACTCGCCACACACAAAATCCCTCTCTTCAAGCAGGCAATAGTGTCGGCCCGGGAAACACTCGACGCTCGCTACAAGGCAAACCAGAGCATTACCGAGATCGTCACTGGACGCGCCTGGGTAATCGATCAAATTCTGCGTATCGCCTGGGAGCAGCAAGTTTGGAAAGATCCGAAGGACATCAGCCTTGTAGCTGTAGGCGGTTATGGCCGCGGAGAGCTACTGCCACATTCAGACATTGATATCCTGATTCTCACGCGCAAAAACCGCCACAGCAAATACAAGGAACCTATCAGCAAATTTCTGACCCTGTTGTGGGACATCGGCCTTGAGCTGGGCCAGAGTGTTCGTTCCATAAAACAGTGCAAGCAGGAAGCGATCAATGATATCACCGTGGCAACCGCTCTCATGGAATCACGCACGCTGGTAGGGCCGCCTGAATTACAGCAGCAGATGTACGCGCTCACCACTGGCAAACGGGTGTGGCCCATCAAGAAATTCCTGAGCGCCAAACTGGCAGAACAACAGGCTCGGCACAGCAAGTACCATGACATCGATTATGCATTGGAGCCGAATGTCAAAACTTCACCTGGCGGGTTGCGCGATATCCAGACTATTGCCTGGGTTGCAAAGCGACACTACGGGGCGAGCTCATTCAATGATCTCGTTGCACTGGGCTTCCTGAAAGAATCTGAAGAGGTCATGATCAACAAGGGACAGCAGTTTCTGTGGAAATTACGCTACGGTCTGCATCTGCTGGAGGGTCGGCGGGAAGATCGGCTGCTATTCGACAAACAGCATGAGCTGGCAAAGTTGTTTGGCTACGAAGATGACGAGAGCAGTCTCGGCGTTGAAAAGCTGATGAAGCAATACTATCGTGTCGTGGCCAATCTGCGGGAATTGAACGACGTGCTGCTGCAGCATCTCGATGAAGCCATCCTGCGCGCCGGTGAGCGGGAGCGCATTCAACCTCTGAACAATCGCTTCCAGATTCGTAACAGTTATATCGAAGCTATCTCGCCGGAAGTGTTCAAGCGCAGCCCCTTTGCCTTGATTGAGATATTCGTGTTGATGGCGCAGAACCCGCAGATTGAAGGCATTCGCGCCAGCACGATTCGACTGCTGCGTGAGAACCGACGCGTCATCGACGATGCCTTTCGTTATGACATTCGCAATATCACCTTGTTTATGGAATTGCTGCGTTCGCCACACAAGATGACGTTGCAGTTGCGGCGCATGGCACGCTACGGAATTCTGGGTCGTTATTTGCCCGAATTCGGACAGATAACCGGCCAAATGCAGCACGACCTGTTTCACATTTACACGGTCGATGCGCATACGCTGCAAGTCGTCGAGAATATGCGCAAGTTCCGCTTGCCCGATGCGGAGGAACTCTACCCGGTAGCCGCACATATCGTGCATAACCTGCCAAAAATCGAATTGCTGTATATCGCTGGCTTGTATCACGACATCGCGAAAGGACGCGGCGGCGATCATTCCAAACTTGGCATGGCTGATGCCGAAGCGTTCTGCAAACGCCACCGGCTGAGCGCCTGGGACACCAAACTTGTGGTGTGGCTGGTCGACAAACATCTGTTCATGTCGATGACTGCCCAACGCAAGGATATCAGCGATCCTGAAGTCATCCATGAATTTGCCACCGCAATGGGCGACAAGTTACACCTCGACTACTTGTACGCGATGACCGTAGCGGATATTCGGGCAACGAATCCTGAATTGTGGAATACCTGGCGCGCGGCGCTGATGAAACAGCTGTATCTCAGCACCAAACGCGCCCTGCGCCTGGGTCTGGAAAATCCGGTAGACCGGGAAGAACGCATCGCAGACAAGCGCCAGAATGCATTACTCAAGTTATTGGATCATGGCCTGCGTGAAGAGCAGATCAAGAAGATCTGGGAAAATGCTGCCGATGAATATTTTCTGCGCGAGTCAGCGGCCAACGTGGTCTGGCATACGGAGGCAATCGCCACGTTCACCGGTACCGGTCCGCTCGTGTCTGTGCATGAGTTCGCGGAAAAAACGGTGGAAGGTGCGACGCAAGTGTTTATTTATACGACCAATGCTGATTACCTGTTTGCCAATAGCACCGCCGCGTTCGAGCGACTGAACCTGAACGTACAGGGTGCCCGAATTTTCACTTCCTCAAATGATTACTGCATGGACACTTACACCGTGCTGGAAAACTCCGGACGCCCAGTCGGCAACAACCCAAAGCGACTGGCTGAGATCAAGAATGTTGTTACCGAATATCTGGCCATAGGCAATAAACCGGTAGCGCCTGCACGCTTCCGCCAGAGTCGCAAAGAAAAATATTTTGCGCATCGTGTGGATACAAACTGGGTAAATACACAGAACAAGCCGTACTCTACGCTGGAAATTAACTGCCCTGATCGACCCGGCATCCTCGCTTGTGTCGGCAAGATTTTCGCGGACAATGATATTAATTTGAAGGACGCGCGCATTACTACGCTCGGCGAACGGGTAGAAGATTTGTTCTTCATCACTGACCGCAGCGGTAATGTCATATCCGATCAGCTCCTGATTGACAAACTACAAACTGAAATCAAGCAAGAGCTGGAAACGAGAATAGCCGCCTGATCGCATGATTATTTTATACGGCATTGCAAATTGCGATACGATCAAGCAAACCCGAAACTGGCTCGATACAGCCAGGGTGGTGTACCAGTTTCATGATTATCGCAAGGATGGCAGTCCGGAAACCCTAATCAGGAAATTTGCCCAGGCATTCGACTATCATGAGCTCGTCAATACCCGCGGCACCACCTGGCGCAAATTGCGTGAATCTGCGCGCCGTGATCTAGATCAGGCAGCCGCAATAGCCTTGATGTGCGCGCAGCCGGCACTGATCAAGCGCCCCCTGTTGCAATCAAGCAACAACTGGCTGCTGGGGTATGACGAAGACCGCTTGCGCGATTTTGTGACTGGCGATTGAATAGAACACTGGACGTATAAGGACATCTACAGATGAGCAAGACACCCCTTCACAGCTTTGCCTTTGGACTGGCTACTACGAATTCCTCAGGAGAGATCATTGAGGTCTATTATCCTGGCCCGGTAATGCAGCCGAATGCTGACCTGTCAACCTTGATCATCAATGCCTGCAAGGTGCAACCAGGCAGAAATTGTACTTTGACGATTGATGCTGATCTGCAAATAGAGTTGGATTCCGCGCTGCAACGTTCAGGACATGGCGCACTGGCAGAACAATTGCGCACACTGAGCAATAGTGGCAGGCACGCTGTCATCTGCATACTGAGCCAGGATAGTGCGCTGACTTCCATACCTGAGGCTTACCTGAAATTGCATTTACTGTCGCATCGCCTCGCCAAACCACATTCGCTGAATCTGCAGGGAATATTTGGTGTATTGCGCAATCTCGCCTGGACCAACCAGGGAGCGATTGATTTGCCGGAATTACCAACGCGTCAGCTGCAAGCGCGCTTGCGCGGTGAAGTATTGGAAGTAATGTCAGTGGACAAGTTTCCCAAGATGACCAGTTATGTCGTGCCATCCGGAGTGCGCATTGCACATACTGCACGCGTACGCCTGGGAGCCTATCTGGGCAGCGGCACTACTGTCATGCATGAAGGCTTCGTAAATTTTAATGCCGGCACGCTGGGAACGGCCATGATCGAGGGTCGCATATCCGCTGGCGTGGTGGTCGGTGAAAACAGTGATCTCGGCGGAGGCTGTAGCACCATGGGCACACTCTCCGGCGGTGGTACTGAAATCATTTCTGTTGGCAAGAATTGCCTGATTGGGGCCAATGCCGGTATCGGCATTCCGCTCGCAGACGGTTGCATCGTTGAGGCCGGACTGTATGTCACCGCCGGTACCAAAGTGAAAGTTCTGGATGCGACGGGTGCGTTGACGACAACCGTCAAGGCCCGCGACCTTGCCAAAACTACTCATCTGTTGTTTCGTCGGAACTCGCTCGATGGCGCTGTGGAATGCGTGCCGCTCAAACGGACAGTTGATCTGAACACAGATCTGCACAGCCACAACTAGGACTCACCATGAGCGCAACTTTAGAACTCGCGAAACAATTGATTGCCATTCCTTCCATTACGCCAACAGATGGCGGCTGTCAGGAACTGATCGGATCGCAATTGCGCGCCCTCGGATTTAACGTGGAATCATTGCCGTTTGGCGATGTCTCCAATTTGTGGGCGGTGTGGGGCAAATCCGGTCCGCTATGCGTATTCGCAGGGCACACTGATGTAGTGCCACCGGGTGATGCAGCGGACTGGCAATCAGCGCCTTTCAGCCCGGAAGTGCGCGCTGGTTTTCTCTATGGTCGCGGCGCCGCTGACATGAAAGGTAGTCTGGCAGCAATGCTGGTGGCCACACGCAATTATCTGGCGTCGCATCAGCCGCAAGCACGCATCGGTTTTCTCATCACCAGCGATGAGGAAGGCACAGCCATCAATGGTACGCGCAAGGTGGTCGAGGTTCTGCAGGCACGCGGCGAACAGATTGACTTTTGTATTGTGGGCGAACCGAGTAGTGATCAACTGGTGGGCGATGTGGTCAAGATCGGGCGGCGCGGTTCGCTCAGTGGCAGACTGCGAGTGCAAGGCATGCAAGGCCACGTCGCCTATCCGCATCTGGCCAGGAATCCCATTCATCTGGCCTTGCCTGCACTCACCGAACTGTGCGCCGAAACCTGGGATAACGGCAATGACGCATTCCCCGCCACCAGTCTGCAAATTTCCAATATCAACGCAGGTACCGGCGCCAATAACGTAATTCCGGAAGCGCTGGTGGTAGATTTCAATCTGCGCTTCTCCACCGAGCTTGCTGCGAAAGGCATCCAACACCGGGTGCACACTATGCTGGATAAACACGCATTGGACTATCACATCGACTGGCATTTGAGCGGCGTACCGTTCCTCACCACCGGTGGCAAATTGATCAGTGCAGTATCCGACAGTATTCAGGCCATAACCAAGCTGACAACTGTAGCCTCTACGGCTGGCGGGACATCTGATGGCCGATTTATCGCACCCACTGGTGCGGAAGTGGTAGAACTGGGCCCCTGCAATGGGACCATTCACAAGATAGATGAATGTGTGCGAGTGGCAGATCTGGAACTACTGAGCTTAATCTATCAGGAAATTCTCGAGCGCATACTCTAACTAACCTGGTCGCTCTGGTTCACAGCCAGACTGCACAAATAGACGTCGTATCGGTTTGAAGTTCCCTTGAATTCAATATCTGGTCGCTCACCCGCAAGATAGGGGGACAACTTCGCGCGCTTTACCACCACTCGTCGCCGCGCATGTTTGCGCGCCTCGCGCAGTATCTGCTGTTCATCACAACCTCTGCTGCCCAATAACATCTGCAGCAAATACATATCTTTCTTCACCCGCGCATTTTTGTGCGTCTGCGGAAACATCGGATCGAGATAGACCACATCGAAGACGGGCAATTCGTCAGCGATCAGGCAAAAATCCGCATGACGTAATCGCATCAATTGCAGCGCTGCCGTCCGCTGCGCAGAATCTGCGGTCGGCTGTCCGTGTCTGCGCGTCAAGCCATCCAGTAATAATGAGTGCACAATTGCAGAACGCTCCAACAGTTCAACTTCAGCGCCACCACTTGCCAACAACCAGGCGTCTTTGCCAAGTCCGGCCATGGCGTCCAAAATGTGCAGACGCGTCTGCCCTTTCAAGCCAACGGCCTTGATGAGATTCTGTTGTTTCAGTTTGTCGCTGACGCGCCTGAGCAAATCGCTATTGTCAAAGTTAACGCAGAGTCCGCCCGGCGCCCCGGGCGAGTTTTGATACAAGGTGAGGCCTGCCGCTTCATACCGCAGAAAAAATGCGCAGTCGTGATTAGCAGGAGAAGCAGCCGTGATCAAAGGCAGCTGCAAGGTAGCAGAGAGCGCAAGATCGCGCTCACTGGCAGCGGCAGCGCTGGTATAGATGGCGACTTTTGGCTCGGAACTCATCCTGCCAACAACATACCAAACAGAAAGAGACCCAGCAGGATTCGATAAACGATGAATGGCAGGAAGCCGATCTTGCCGATCAACTGCAGGAAGTAATGAATACATGCATAAGCGACCAGTCCGGATACGGCCATGGCGTAAAGCAGGGTAAGGCCTGCAGTCGCACTCATATTGCCAGCAGCCAACTCAACTGCCTTCAACCCACCTGTGGCCAAAATAATCGGAATTGAAAGCAGAAATGAAAAGCGTGCGGCGGCTTCTCTGGTGAGATTACAAAACAATGCTGCCATCATCGTCACACCGGATCTGGACGTGCCGGGGATGAGTGCCAGTACTTGCGCAAAGCCGATCAACATTGCTCCGCGCCAGGTCAACATTTCGACTCCGGCTATTTTTTTACCCCGCAGGTCCGCCCAATACAACAACACCCCAAACAAAACCGACGTACTCGCGATTACTCCCAGCGCCCGTGCATAGTCCTCCACATAGTCGCCAAGCAGGATGCCGGCCAGTCCAGCCGGAATCGTTGCCAGGATTAGCAGCCACGCCAACCGAGAATCAGAACTGGCGGTACGCGTTAGCACGCTGCCTGCCCAGGCTGCGGTTAAGCGCAGCAGGTCTTGCCTGAAATAAATAATTACCGCACTCAGGCTGCCCATATGCAGAGCCACATCGAATGTCAATCCTTGATCAGGCCAACCGAAGAGCAAACTGGGTAACAGCAAGTGCGCAGAAGATGAAATTGGCAGGAATTCTGTAACGCCTTGAATGATAGCCAGGACAGTAATCTGTATGATCCCGAAATCCACTATTGCCTCGCGTAGTTGAACGTGTCCTTGACATAATTTGGCAGCGCAAGCTCGGCAGGCAATGCGTCACCTTTGATGAAGCGCAATTTTGCCAACTCGCACAAGTCACCGCTGCTGAATTTGTGATCGATAGCGGGTAACACTATTCTCACTCCAATTCGTTGCAAGACTGCAGCCAGATCCTTCCAACCGCTGCCCGCCGCGACCCATGCTTCCCCGGGTGGATTGCTGGCAGAATCCAATATGATATCGGCAGGAGTTCCAACTTGCTCTGCACCAAGCAGCTCAACTCCGGATTGAGGCGAATACCGAAAGGCGCCAAAATAGATTTCGCCGTCCCTTGCAACATCGCTGACCAAAACTCGAGTAGCTCCCATTGCGCGCATCGCGCTGAAGGCCTTTAACGCAAGTGTCGAGACAGGCAGCACCGGGATGCTATTCGCCATACCCAGGCCCTGCGCAATGCCGATGCCGACGCGGATGCCAGTGAAGGAACCGGGACCCGCCACTACCGCAATCACTTCCACCTGCCGTAATTCCGCACCGGCCTGTGCCAGTACTTCAGCCAGCAGCGGCAGCGCCTGCTGCGCAGTGTGTCCGCCAGTGGTGAGCGTGCTACTCGTCAGCTTGCCTGCCATGAGCAACGCGACCGTGCAATTGGCAGAAGCTGTGTCGATAGCGAGGAGATTGGGCATCTTCACCTTTCAAGGCATAGAGATTGATACTGCATAAAGTAAAAAATCCTCTCTGGATGATCCAGAGAGGATTTTCGTCGACGTTTACTGACCACTACTCCCAGTCCATAAGCGGCACACAAGAGTTGCATTCAATTCACCCGCCTGGCCAGGAAATTACTTCTTTTTTACGGCTTTCTTTTTAGCCGCTTTTTTAGGAGCTGCTTTCTTCTTGGCTACTTTCTTCTTAGCCGCTTTCTTCTTGGCTGGCTTTTTCTTCGTGGTTTTCTTGACCGCTTTTTTCCTAGTTACTTCTTTCTTTGCAGTCTTTTTCCTGATGACTTTCTTGGGAGCCGCTTTCTTGGCAGCTGAGCGCCTTTTGGTTACGCGCTTTTTGCTTGATTGCTTTTTCGCTGATTTACGCTTGGCAGTTTTCTTTTTCGCAGGAGCTTTCTTTTTACTGCCTGGCTTTTTACTGCCTGGCTTCTTGCTAGCTGGCTTCTTAGCTGCTTTTTCCTTCGCCGGCTTCTTTTTAGCGGCTTTGCGTGCGGCAGCCCTGGCTTTGGCGGCAGCCTTCCTCGCGGCGGCATTTACCCTCTGAACTGCCCCTTTTGCGGCTAAGCGGGCTTTGACCGCAGCTTTGCGCGCCTGCCTGGCGGCTTTCGCTGCATCGACTTTCGCTTTCTTCTGCTTTAATTTCCCGACAAATGCCTTCACCGCCTTACTCAGAGCTGCTTCTGCTTTCGCGAAAGCGGCGATTTTATTGGCCTGAGATCGCGCTGCTTTTCCTGCAGCATTGGCTCTGGCTTTGGCAGTTCGGATTTTGGCGTTTGCTGAGGCGGATGCGGCGGCTAGTTTTTTCGCAGCACCTTTGGCTGACTTGGCAACTTTCCTGCTAGCTGCTGTTCTGGCTCTCGCTGCCGCCTTTGCCGCAGCTACGGACTTTTTGCGGGCAGCTGCTAATTTTTTCTTCATGGCAGCTGCCAGTTTTTCCAGTTTGGCAACACCTGCTCGCGCTTTCACTAGGGCTGGACTACTCACGCTCATCGCTGATGTTTTTTTCTTAGCAGGTTTTCTTTTCTTTGCTTTAACTTTAGCCATACTCGTTTCTCCTAAGTAATGAATCGTGCTCGCTCAAGTTTCACAATTTGCACGCACTGCTGACCCGCAACATATCACAAAAATAATCTGGCTTACAGTGAAGAGGATGGAAAACTGGAAAATTGCAATGCCTGAATATTCGGTTCCAATAAAAATAAACAAAAATATTTTCTGCATCATTTCTATTTTTCCCTGATTCAAACCAGGACTTCAAATAACTTGTCTAATTTTTGTACAAACATTTTCCATTTGCATTTCATTTTCAGTGCGCGGTTTTTAGTTGGCAGCACAAATTTGTAGTTTCGAATTATCTGAATTGAAAATATTGTGTGGTTCTCTGATCCAGTCAATGCAAGGTAGCACTGCACATTCGTGCCTATGCGACAAAAATTAACAATGCTTACAGCTGAAATGCAAAAGCCCGAAACTAGTTCGGGCTTTATTTAAAAGTTCAATATCGTTTTGCACTGCAGCATGAGTTCTTGCTGCGTTTGAAGTTGCTAGCTCAGTGCCAGGGATATTTGACGCTTGATGTTATCAACTGCAGCAACGCCATTAATTTTAAGCAGCCGTACACTTGTGTCAGCTCTGGCAATTTCTGCATAGAAACTCACAAGCGGTTCAGTTTGTTGGTGATAGACAGAGAGTCGTTTGCGTACAGTTACCTCGCTGTCATCCGCACGCTGCACCAAATCTTCACCGGTTTCATTGTCCTTGTTGGCAATACGCGGCGGATTGAAATCAACATGATAGACACGCCCAGAACCCGGATGGACCCTGCGCCCACTCAGTCGTTTTACAATTTCATCATCCGGCACATCAATTTCGAGCACTACATCAATCGGTACACCAGCCTCTACCATAGCTTCAGCTTGAGGAATGGTTCGCGGAAAGCCATCGAACAGGAAGCCGCCTTTGCAATCAGCCTGATTAATCCGCTCCTTCACCAGCGCGATAATTATTTCATCAGTCACCAGACCACCAGCAGTCATCACCTGCTCAACCTTTAATCCAAGCTCAGTTTTCGCCTTCACAGCGGCGCGCAGCATGTCGCCTGTGGAGATTTGCGGAATACCAAATTTCTCGGTGATGAATTGCGCCTGCGTTCCCTTACCAGCGCCGGGTGCTCCCAAAAGTATTATTCGCATCTATTCCAGCCTCTAATTTCTATGTAATCTTCTCAAACCCTGCCAACCCAAGAATTTTGCCTGCAATACCCTTCTCGATTATAAGCCGGAACGCTTCGCTGCTTCCCATAACTCATCCAACTCCATGAGCTTGGCTTCCTGCGGTTGCTTGCCTTGCATGTGCAGTGCACGTTCAATCCAGCGAAACCGCGCTTCGAAACGCCGATTCGTGCCTCGCAGTGCCATTTCCGGTTCGATATTGCAGTGACGTGCCAGATTCACCACCGCAAACAGTATATCTCCCAACTCCTGCGCCATGCGTTCCTGACCTTCATGCTGGACCGCGCTTTCGAATTCAGCGATCTCTTCACGCAATTTCGTCAATACCGGCTGCAGTGTGGGCCAATCAAAACCAACATTGGCGGCGCGTTTTTGCAACTTGCGTGCCCGCTCCAATGCTGGCATGGCCAGCGGTACATCATCCAGAATGCTCGCCATCTCAAGTTCGTCGTTGGCGCCCTGCTGCAATCGCTTTGCAGAGCGCTCCCCCTGCTTGATGGCCTCCCAATTCACAACCACTTCATCCGCGGAAATTTCCTGCCGCTGACCGAATCGACTCACGTCGCCATCATGAAACACGTGGGGATGCCGACGAATCAATTTCTGTGTGATGGCCTTGGCGATGTCATCAAAATTGAACTGTCCCTGCTCACGGGCAATCTGGGCATAGAATACAACCTGGAATAGCAGATCTCCCAGTTCGTCGCGCAAGTCCGGCATATTTGCATTTTCAATGGCAGCCACTACTTCATACACTTCTTCCAGGGTATAAGTGGCCAACGAAGCGATAGTTTGCTCCAGATCCCAGGGGCAACCGTGGTCCGCATCCCGGAGCATGGTCATCACCATGACCAATTGGTTTATCGCATCCAGATTATTGAAGGCATGCATTTTCACTAATTTACACTCACTATCGCTGCATCACTATTTGTTGGGAACGAACACAGCCATAGATTCCACATGGGTTGTATGTGGAAACATATCCATTACTCCGGCTGCTTGCAAACGATAACCTGCTGCCACAAGCGCCGCGCTATCACGCGCCAGGGTCGCCGGATTGCAAGAGATGTAGACTATTTTGCTGGCGCCGAGTGCGGCAATCTGCGGAATTATTTCTATGGCACCCGAACGCGGAGGGTCCAGCAATATCTTCGTAAATTTTTCTCTGGCCCAACTCTTGTCAGCAAGTGGTTCACATAAATTTGCCGCATGAAATGCCGCATTGTGGATTTTATTGCTGCGGGCATTCTCTTCTCCCCTGCTAACCATTTCCTGGCTGCCTTCCACTCCAATCACTTGGTGACAGGACCGCGCAATGGGTAAGGTAAAGTTTCCGAGTCCGCAAAAAAGATCCAGCACGATATCTGTCGAGTTTAGATCGAGCAAGGTCAGAGCCTGGCGAATGATCAGTCGATTAATTTCACCGTTGATCTGGGTGAAATCCAGTGGATGGAATTCGAGGCGCAAATCGTAATCGGGCAGATAGTAGGCCAGTCGCGGAGGAGTACCCGCTGGATAGAGCTTATGCACACTGTCCGCGCCCCCAGGTTGTAAATACATATCCACATTGTGCAGGTTTGCGAATTCCTCAAGCGCGAGCAAATCTTCGGCATGCAGCGCCTCCATGTGGCGCAATACCAGTGCTACATGAGCATTGTTCTCTGTAGACAGATCTGCGGCATGCTCACCAACTGCGATCTCGATCTGCGGTAGCGCATAACTACCATGTAGCTGGCTAATCAAGCCGCGCAGTGGCTTGATCAGTGCCGCTACGCTGGCGTGCAATACCTGACAGTTGTCCATATCAGTGATGAAGCCACTGTATTTTTCGCGGAACCCAACCAATGCCCCACCTTTCTTCAGCACCATGCGCACAGCCAGACGTGCCTTGCGGCGATAATGATAAGAGCCAGATTGCAAGTGTGGTAGCAATTCAAAGTTGGCAGAAGTTGCGTGCTTGAGTTGTTCCAGTAGCACGCGCTGCTTGAATGCAATTTGCGCATCGGGATGCATATGTTGCAGCGAGCAACCACCGCAGGTGCCCGCAAACTCACATTGGGGTTGCACTCGATCCGCTGCGGCTTTGATCACCGCTTCCATACGCAGTTCGTCCAACTGGCTGCGGCGGCGTACAAATCTTGCTGAAACCTGTTCATCCGGCAAGGCGCCATCCACGAACGCTACCTTGCCATCAATGTGAGCGATGCCACGGCCTTCATGACTGAGCCCTGTTATGGAAAGCACTACAGGATCTGGCGGCAATTTGGGTGGACGATAGCGACGACCGCTCATGCCATGCCTTGGCTGTACTGGTCACACAGGTGCGCGGCAGGCAGGCTCATTGTGCAAAGACACCGGTAGACAGGTAGCGATCACCGCGGTCGCAAATAATCACGACGATGGTGGCATTCTCCACCTGATGCGATAACTGCAACGCGCCGAATACGGCACCGCCGGAAGACACCCCGCAAAAAATGCCTTCCTCACGCGCCAGTGCCTTCATTGTGGTTTCCGCATCACGCTGATCTACTTCAATGATTTGATCGACCCGACTGCGATCAAAAATCTTGGGAAGATAAGCCTCGGGCCAGCGCCGGATTCCCGGAATGCGCGATCCTTCTTTTGGTTGCAGTCCCACAATCTGAATTGCTGAATTCTGTTCCTTTAAAAATCGTGACACTCCCATGATGGTGCCAGTAGTACCCATGGAGCTTACAAAATGAGTGACACCGCCCTTGGTGTCGCGCCAGATCTCCGGACCGGTATGCAGGTAATGTGCGTTCGGATTATCCTGATTCGCAAACTGGTCCAGGACCCTGCCCTTGCCTTCGCGCTGCATGGCCGCGGCCAGATCGCGCGCACCTTCCATGCCTTGCTTCTCGGTGACCAGAATTAGCTCGGCACCATAGGCTGTCATGGAGGCCTTGCGTTCATTGCTCATATTAGCGGGCATGATCAGAATCAATCGATAACCTTTGATGGCGGCGACCATAGCCAAGGCGATGCCAGTATTACCACTGGTAGCCTCGATCAGCACATCACCTGGTTTGATGTCACCGCGCAGTTCGGCTTGTTGGATCATACTGAGAGCAGGACGATCCTTGACCGAACCTGCAGGATTATTGCCTTCCAATTTCACCAGAATATTATTCGATGTAGTTCCAGGCAGTCGTTGCAATTTAACCAACGGCGTGTTGCCAATCTGGGATTCGATGGTTTTGTATGACCCTGCTCCTGCCGTCTTCTTTGAATTCGATGGGGGTTGTTGCGACGCTGGCTGCGTTGTTGGGGATTTCTTTGGCATTGGCTCGATTGGAATCTGGTGAACGCGCGACAGTGACCACGCGAGAAGCGCAAAATTCTACACGGATTGGAGAACAGGTGAAAGCGGCTTACTTTAGCGGGAGCTTTTCTGCGGGAACAGGCTGCGGCTATGCAAGGGCTTGTCGCCCAAATGAGCGTTTAATGCCAGCCGTAACAGTCGTTTCGCGGCCTGCGCATGCTCCCTGTTGCGTAAATCAAATTCGCGCAGAGCAATCAACTGCTCACCACGAAACAACCTTGGATTGGCCGCTGGTGTACGCGCGGTGATATTGGCATGCACTTCGGCAAGTTCGGCAGAATTTGAATCAGCATGCAATTCTTCGTCAGTCAGCTCGAAACCGATATCCGGTGTGAACCGATAAATCTGGTTATTGATGATTTCAGAATGCGTGCGGCAATCCTCTTGCAGATTGATGGCATAACCCAAATCCGCCAGCAAATTTAATTCGAAACGACGCAGCACCACTTCCATGTCTGACTCACCCTGCAACGCTGCAAGTGTGTCCTGATAATTCATATAAAGCGCTTTGTGTTCAACATGCAGCATTAACATGCGTGTAAGCAACTCATTCACATACAGCCCGCTGAACAGTCGCGGCCCCTGTAAGTGGATCGCCGCCAGCCCGCTCTCGATACCGCTGACAGTTTTTACCTCGCCACGCCCACTGAATGACACGAGCAAGGGATGAAATAATTGTAAAAAGGGACGTAGCCTGGACTTGTTGGCACGCACACCACGGGCGATAGCCCGCACCCGCCCATAATCCATGCAGAAAAAATCAACTAACAGGCTGGTATTCTGGAAGGGCCTACTATGCAGCACATATGCCGGCTGTAATTGCACTCGCTGTTCCATCGCGCACTACTCACCCTCAGGGTTCGATGTATCCCAGACTCTGCAGCGCCCGCTCATCATCAGCCCAACCTGACTTAACTTTGACCCAGAGATTCAGCATCACCTTCGTTTGAAAGGCTATCTCCATGTCTTCCCGCGCGGCAGTGCCAATCATTTTCAGACGATCACCATCTCTGCCAACCAGAATTTTTTTCTGGCCATTCCGGTCCACCAGGATCAAGCCGTGAATGTGCAAGGTTGCCCCTACTTGCTCAAACTTTTCAATTTCAACGCTGACTTCGTAGGGCAATTCATCTCCAAGTTGGCGCGTGACTTTTTCCCGAATCAATTCGGCGGCAAGAAAGCGCGAGCTGCGATCAGTTACCTGATCTTCCGGAAACAGGAATGGGCCTTCCGGTAAATAGCGCGTAACCATTGCCATGATCGTGTCGAGGTTGTGCCCGCCAAGTGCCGACACCGGAATAATCTCGGCAAACTTTCGCTTGCTCGACAGTTTTTGAATATGTGGCAGTAACTTTGCCTTGTCTTCCAATTGGTCGACTTTATTGATCAATAATAAAACCGGTACCGTGGTGTGCGCGAGTGCGTTCAACACCAGTTCATCAAGGTCATTCCATTGCAGACGTTCGATCACAAACAGAATCGCATCCACATCCTTGATCACTTTGATAACAGTGTCATTCATCACCCTGTTAAGCGCTCTGGAATAATCCTTGTGCAGCCCAGGAGTGTCGACAAAAATACACTGGCTGCCGCCCTCAGTTCGAATACCCAGAATGCGGTGTCGGGTGGTTTGGGGTTTGCGCGAGGTGATACTGATCTTTTGTTGCATCAGGTGGTTCAGAAGTGTGGACTTTCCCACATTCGGTCGCCCCACAATCGCGACATATCCGCAGCGGAGGGATTTGAGGACAGCGGGTTCAGGATGAGAGTCGCCAGCGGTTGTGCTTGGCGATGTTTCAAGCTGCTTGTCACTGCGTTTTCGTGTCATACCGATTCACCAAGCATTTGCAGAATTTTCGCAGCAGCTTCCTGCTCAGCGAAGCGCTTGCTTGATCCACTGCCTGTTTGCAGCTCAGGTAATAATTGAACAAGACATGCTACGTGAAAAATTTGCTGGTGCGCCTCGCCACTGATAGCGGTGATCTGGTATTCCGGTAGTGGCAAGCCTTGTGACTGCATCACTTCCTGCAATCGGGTTTTCGCATCCTTGAGCTGGGGTACATGTGACCCGGCGCCAAGTATGGTGTTGCACCAGTGATGTACGAGTGGCCTGCATGCAGCTATACCACCATCAAGATACACTGCCGCAATAATTGCTTCCACCGCATCTGCAAGAATCGAATCCCGTTGCTTGCCGCCGCTTTTCAACTCGCCACTGCCAAGAGTTATATACTCACCCAAATTCAAATTACGCGCGATTAACACCAGTGACTCCTTTTTTACCAGGCTAGAGCGCATGCGGCTCAGCTCACCTTCACTGGCATCGGGGTAATTATCATAAAGAAATTCAGCGACGATATAACCGAGTAATGAATCACCGAGGAATTCCAGGCGTTCATTGTGCAACTGGTTAGCACTGCGATGGGTCAGGGCCTGCTGGGCGAGGTCTGCATCTTTGAAGCGGTAGTTCAGGTCTCGTTGGAAATTGGCAATATTGGTCAACATCTACTGCAATACTGTATTGAATTTCGCCACGATATCCAGGTTGGCGACTAATTCCACACGGCGTTCATAATCAATCGTAATAATGGCCCGGTTATTCTCTTTTCGTATAGTAATTGCGCTTAAATCGAAATCGGTAACATTGTTGATGCACAGGGTGTTGCTCACGCGATTGCGTACATCAGTGATGGTCATGTTGACGGCCTCGCCATTGTCCACCAATTCCTCACATATTCCTGTAATCAAGTTATGGTCTACATACAGCGGAGCCACTTTCAGACCCGCAGTCAGAAACCCGGAAATAAGCACAAACAGCATCAGCAGGCCGAATTTCGAAGCGCCACGCTGCGATTGCAGTGAAGGTAAATTGTCCAATTCAAGCTTGCTCATGGTCACACCTGTTGCGAGGTTAGTAGGGCTATATGGCAGTTTATCGGCTTGTCGGCATGAATTTGCAACCGATTGCTGGCAGCACTGTATGGTCTTCCCCAGGCAAATTCCGCCCCAGGGATCACAAATTCACTATTTGATGCGCTGATTACGGGCGAATGTCGGCAAATTCAGCCCAGGGTCCTTGTGCAGCCAGACAGCGATGGCCCGACCGACAATGTCCTGTTCCGGTACTGGGCCCCATTCTCTGCTGTCGCTACTATTATCCCGGTTGTCCCCCATCATGAAATAGTGACCGTTCGGCACTACCCACGTGGTCCGACTGCGACCATTGCCTGCTGCATCGATATGCTGCACGGGATGCTCGATACCATTAATGGTTTCAGTATGCAGCGTCCCATCCAGGTCACCGATGCTGGTATCCACCAGGATATCTTCCACAAACGCTTTCGGCATCATATCGCCGTTGATATACAGATTCTTGTCTTCATAGCGCACGGTGTCACCCGGCAGGCCTATGACACGCTTGATGTAATACTTGTTCTCGTGGGGCGGGATAAACACCATGACTTCGCCGCGCTGCGGATCTGCCACATCTGCCAGCTTGGTGCCGATGATCGGCAGACGCACACCATAAGCGAATTTGTTCACCAGAATGAAATCACCTACTTCCAGTGTTGGAATCATGGAGCCGGTTGGAATCTGGAACGGTTCAACCAGGAACGACCGCAGCACCAGCACGATCAGTAGCACAGGAAAGAATGACTTGGCGTATTCAATAGCTAGCGGTTCGCGCGCCAATTCGGCGATCGCAATCTCGACCTCTGCCTGCGAACGACCTTTTGCCTGATTCGCCTGATAATCGGTGACTGCCTGCACACGCTGGCGCTTCATCAGCGCACTGTCCAGCGCCCATAACATTCCGCAAAAGGCGACGAGTGAAACCAGTACTATTGAAAAATCAATATCCATGCCCGCTGTAGTAATCCAGTTTTAACTATCTACCTTGAGGACAGCCAGGAATGCTTCCTGAGGAACCTGTACGTTGCCTACCTGCTTCATGCGCTTCTTGCCGGCCTTTTGTTTCTCCAGCAATTTCTTCTTGCGTGACACGTCACCGCCATAACATTTGGCAATGACATTCTTGCGTAATGCCTTCACTGTCTGTCGTGAAATGATCTGGCCGCCAATAGCCGCCTGAATCGCAACATCGTACATCTGGCGCGGAATAAGTTCCTGCATTTTTTCCACCAGCGCGCGTCCTTTTGTCAGCGCATGTTCCCGATACACGATCAATGCCAGCGCATCCACTTTATCGCCATTAATCAGAATATCCAAACGAACGAGCTTGGATTCCTGGAAACGAATAAAGTGGTAATCCAGCGATGCATAACCGCGACTCACCGACTTCAGACGGTCAAAGAAGTCCAGCACTACCTCATTCATCGGTAACTCATACCTCAGTGACACCTGCCTGCCTATGAATTGCATGTCTTTCTGCACCCCACGTCGACTCGTACATAAAGTGATGACATTGCCCAGATGTTCCTGCGGCACCAGAATGTTGGCGATAACCATTGGCTCGCGCATTTCGGCGATTGATGTAATCGCTGGCAGTCTGGAGGGACTGTCCACCAACACTGTCTCGCCATTCAATAGCAGTACCTCATAGACCACAGTAGGTGCCGTGGTAATGAGCGACAGATCATATTCCCGTTCCAGGCGTTCCTGGATAATTTCCATATGCAACATGCCGAGGAAACCGCAGCGAAAGCCGAAGCCGAGCGCATCGGAACTCTCCGGCTCGTACTGTAACGAGGCATCGTTCAAGGTCAGCTTGAACAGCGCGTCACGAAAACTCTCGAAATCATCTGCGCTCACCGGGAACAAGCCGGCATAGACTTGCGGTTGTATGCGCCGAAATCCGGCCAGTGCCGGTACTTCAGGGCTGTTGCTGAACACCAGTGTGTCGCCAACTGGCGCGCCGTGAATATCCTTGATGCCAGCGACAATAAAACCTACTTCACCAGCGGCCAGCCTTTCGGTTTCCTGTCGTTTCGGGGTGAATACACCAACCGCGTCTACAATGTGCGCTTTGCCGATGGTCTTCGCCATGATCTTGTCGCCTTTCCTTAACGTGCCGGCCATCACCCGCACGAGTGAAACTACGCCAAGATAATTATCGAACCAGGAATCGATAATCAGAGCCTGCAATTTCGCGTCCACATTACCTATGGGAGGTGGCACCTTTGCAATTATCTGTTCCAGGATTTCACGCACGCCCATACCAGATTTTGCACTGGCGCAAATAGCTTCACTCGCATCGATGCCAATGATCTCTTCGATTTCAATTCGCACCCGATCGGGTTCTGCTTGCGGCAGGTCCATCTTGTTGAGTACGGGAAGCACTTCGAGACCCTGCTCAATCGCGGTATAACAAGTAGCAACGGATTGCGCTTCTACGCCCTGCCCGGCGTCGACTACCAGCAGTGCGCCCTCACAGGCAGCGAGTGAGCGCGACACTTCATAGGTGAAGTCCACATGTCCCGGTGTATCAATAAAATTAAGTTGGTAGCGCTTGCCATTATCCGCAACGTAGTACAGCGTCACACTATGGGCCTTGATCGTAATGCCGCGCTCGCGTTCGATGTCGAGGCTATCGAGAATCTGTTCTGACATCTCGCGATCGGTCAAGCCGCCGCACATATGAATGAAACGATCTGCCAGCGTTGATTTGCCGTGATCGATATGAGCGATGATGGAGAAATTACGTATGTGGGATAAATCAGTCACGAACGAATCGATTCACAGCGCAAAAAAAGAAGCTGGCAAGTCTACAGTATCTATTGGGGAGTGTCAGTGAGTTTGACGCGCTGACTGGTGGCGGTGAGCAGAGCTCACCGGCAGCATCAGGGCGATAGTTGCAGCGGCACGGTCGTGCTCTGTCCATCACGAACAATCCGCACCGGGACGAAGCCAGATTCAGTCAAGCTGCTGGCAATCGCGGCAAACTGTTCGGGTGAAGTCACTTCCTTCCGATTCAAAGCTGTGATGACATCGCCAACCTGCAATCCAGCCTCACGACCAGGTCCGGCATCCAGTTCGGCGATGCGAACGCCATTCAAACCGGTGACCTGCCGGGTTTCGGCGCTGAGCTCACTGACCCGGAATCCGAGTGGGTTACTGCGTTCCTGCACAACTTCTGGCTGGGCCTGAGCAACCTCATTGGTTGGTGAACTACCAAGGGTAACTTCCAATTGTTCCAGCTCGCCATTGCGATAGAGCACTACCTTGGCTGTCGTTCCCGGCCGGTACTGACCTACATAAAACGGCAGATCGGTGAAGAAATCGATCGCGTGACCATTGAACTCAAGAATGATGTCTTCGTTCTCAATTCCGCCGGCAGCAGCCGGACTCCCAGGCTGGACCTCATCGACGAAGGCCCCGTGGGGTCGCTCCATGCCGAAGATTTCTGCAAGGGCATAATCCACTTCTCGCATACGCACACCGAGGAGTCCGCGTTCAACTACGCCAGTCTCTCGCAATTGTTCAACAACATTGGCTGCTACGTTGCTCGGGATCGAGAAGGAAATACCATTTGATCCCCCGGTGCTACTGAGTATCTGGGAGTTGATACCAATAACCTCGCCTTGCAAGTTAAACAGCGGTCCGCCGGAGTTGCCTTGGTTGATGGCAACATCAGTCTGGATGAATGCCATGTAATTATAAGTAGTACGACCTGGCACACTGCGCCCTTTCGCACTGACTATGCCCGCGGCAGCGGAAAATTCCAGACCGAATGGCGAGCCAATAGCCAGCACCCAGTCACCCACTCGCACTGCGTCAGAATCACCAAATTCTACATATGGCAAATTACTGGCAGCAACCTTTAACAGCGCCAGATCAGAGGGCTCATCCAGACCGATAACCGTTGCCTTGAAGACACGGCGATCGCTCAGGATAACCTGGATCTCATCAGCACCAGCGACGACATGATTGTTGGTAATCACATAGCCATCGTTGGAAATCAGAAACCCGGAACCGACTGCGCCGCGTTGGCGTTGCTCGGGGATGTCTTCAATATTCAGTTCAGGATCTTCGCCCTGATTGAACTGTCGTAGCAATTCTTCCAATTCAATGTCCTGCTCCGGACTGCGCTCAGTGACGCGGCGCGTGGTCGCGACTTCGACGATAGAAGCCGCATGCTTTTCCACCAAATCGGCGAAATTGGGCAATCCCGGCTGAGCTGTTACAGCGGACATGCAAAATGCCAATAGCAGCAAGCTGCCAGAATGCCGGAGAGGATTAGATATAGCTAAGAAGTGTTGTTTCATAAGAATATCGCATACCGGTATAAGCCTCTTGCAGAGAACCGGTGCCAACGCGGGATAAGCCGCTGCTGCTAGAGTTTGTACTCTAGCATAGCGATAGGGAATCCAACAGCCGCGAAAACCGCCCGCGGAGGACAGCAGTGGTTTATTACAACTTACTGAGGCTTGTCGCCGAGTTCATTCACCAGGCGATACAACGGTGAATCCTTGATGTGTACTGAGATTACCGGCTCCTCCTCATCAAAGGTAACGCGCTCCAGATATTCACGCAGACGCTGCTGGGCAGCAGGGTCCAGATTTGCCGGTGTGCTGTTTGCGTTTGCCAGTAGCGACACGGGTGATTGTGCAACTGCCGGGGTCACAACTGGTGGTACTTGCTGCACTACGGCAGCAGGTGTGGGATCTGAAGAAAAATTAGTCTGTACTGCAACAGTGAAGATAATCGCAACAGAAGCAGCAATTGCAAGCTTGCTGAAGTTTTGCTGCCAGCCCGTAAATCTGAATGTTGACACTTGCTCGGGGGCCGCTTCGGCCGCAATCTGGGCAGTGATGCGCTGGCTCAACGTGGGGCTTACCGGGCGTGCAGCACCGTGGAGGAGTGACTGCACAAGATGATAACGCTCCCACGTGGCCATGAGCTCGGGCTTCTGGGCACAGGATTTGAGAATACGTCGCAATTCAAGCTCATCAGCTTCATTGTCCATCAGCGCAGATAACGATTCCTGCTCTGAAAGATCGATTGGTTGCTGGTCTGCTCGAGATTGCTCGCTCATATTTTCAGCTTCTCTAATGCCTCTATTAATCTGATAAACCTTATGCACGTAACGGTCTACTCAGTACCTCTAAAGCAGCCTTCTACAGCGTCATGCAGCTACCTGCGCTGACTGATGCTCTTTTGCAGCTTCAGGAACTAAGACCGTGCTTCCTGTAAAAAGTTCGCTAATGCTACACCAATATTACAATTCTTTTACCCGGCCGCCTGATCGCGTGACACCCGAGGTTAGTTTTTTAACCTATTGTAAATCCTTGATTTTTTTATCTATGGCCTCGCGTGCCCGAAAAATCCTTGAACGTACAGTACCCACCGGGCAGTTCATTATCTCGGTGATATCCTCATAACTCAGGCCGGCAAATTCGCGCAGGGTGAAGGCCGTGCGCAGGTCCTCGGGCAGTTCTGCAATCGCCGCATGGATGACTTCCTCCAGCTTGGCTGTAAGCAGGCTGCTCTCCGGGTTTTCGATTTCCTGCAGCAGTCCACCGCCGTCAATAGATTCCGCTTCTTCATAATCCAGGTCGCTGGATGGTGGCCGGCGGTTACGGGATACCAGGTAATTTTTTGCGGTATTCACCGCGATACGATATAGCCAGGTATAAAAGGCACTGTCGCCACGAAACAGGGATAAGGCTCGGTACGCCTTGATAAATGCCTCCTGGCATACATCTTCGGCTTCCTGCCTGTCATGGACGAAGCGGCCGACAAGCGCGGCAACGCGATGCTGATATCTCAGCACCAACAGGTTGAACGCGTTTTTATCTCCTCCTAATACCCTGTCAACTAATTGTTGATCGGTATCATCAGCCATTCGTTCCAACTCCATTAATGCCGCGATAACCCATGAAAACTGCTAGGAACAAATGCGTTCATGCCCGCCATTGACAAGCACTTGGTGCAAAAGTTCGCAAAATCTATAAAATTGTGGCGCTCATGGACTTCAGCAATGTACAGCTGCAACAAGGATGCTCGCTACAGACACCGCATCGTAAACTATCCTTGTTCGTAAGCAACCACGGCCGCTTTCCACCAGCTATGACCATCAACGAGCAGACGCCTGGACAACTCAATGGCCCTCACGCCAGCGGCAATTAAGCAAGAATTCGATATTTTGGTCATAGGCAGCGGTGCCGCCGGACTGACCTTGGCGCTGCGCGTCGCCGAATTTGGCAGTGTGGCGGTACTTAGTAAGGGTGACCTGAACCAGGGTGCGACATATTACGCGCAGGGCGGCATCGCCGCCGTGCTTGATGCTGAGGACAGCATTGAATCCCACGTGCGCGACACGCTTTCGGCCGGAGTGGGTTTGTGTCATCCGGATATCGTGGAATATATAGTAGCGAATAGTGCCGAAGCCGTGTCCTGGCTGGTGCAACAAGGAGTGCCCTTTACCCTGAAACAGACGGCTCTTGCAGCGACATCTGCCAGCGGACTCGGGCACGACCTCTCTTCATTACATCTCACTCAGGAAGGTGGCCATAGCCACCGCCGTATCATTCACGCGACGGACGCTACCGGCAGAGCCGTGTTCGAGGCCCTGCAGGCGCGCGCACAAGCCCACCCTCGCATCCAGCTGATTGAGCGTTGTACCGCTGTGGATTTAGTGACACAGAGGCTTCCGGGGGCTACCCAGAAGGTTTGCGCAGGTGCTTATGTCCTCAATCAGGATACGGACACCGTTGAATTGATCAAATCCCGCTTTGTCGTACTCGCAACCGGAGGCGCCAGCAAGGCCTACCTGTACACCACGAATCCGGATGGTGCCAGTGGCGATGGCATTGCCATGGCTTGGCGCGCAGGCTGCCGGGTGGCAAATCTGGAATTTAACCAGTTTCATCCAACCTGCCTGTTCCACCCCCACGCAAAATCGTTTCTCATTACCGAAGCCTTGCGGGGAGAAGGTGCGACACTCGAACTGCCCGACGGCTCGCGCTTCATGCACAACTTTGATGCACGCCTGGAGCTGGCACCACGTGACATCGTCGCACGGGCCATTGACCACGAGATGAAGCGGCTTGGTTGTGACTGTGTGTTTCTGAACATCAGCCACAAGAGCCCGGCATTTATAAAACAGCATTTTCCAACTATTCATGCCCGTTGCCTGGAGTTTGGCATCGACATTACGCAGCAGCGCATTCCAGTGGTACCGGCGGCCCATTACACCTGCGGCGGCATCGTAGTGAACAAACAAGGCGCGACCGATATCGATAAGCTGTATGCCATAGGCGAGACCAGTTTTACGGGCTTGCATGGCGCCAATCGCATGGCGAGCAATTCACTGCTGGAATGTTTTGTAATTGCCTTCAGTGCCGCTCGTGACATCGCGGAGAAATTTCAGGGCACACCGCTGCGTGCCAACATAGCGCCCTGGGATGCGAGCCGTGTGACCGATTCTGAAGATGAAATTCTGGTAGCACATAACTGGGATGAACTGCGTCGATGCATGTGGGATTTTGTTGGTATCGTACGAAACGATAAGCGCTTGCAAAGAGCGCAACGACGCATCGAAATCATCGAACAGGAAGTGCAGGACTATTACAAACGGCATCGAGTGACAAAAGATATGCTGGAGTTGCGCAATCTGGCGCTGGTGTCCCGCTTGATTATAACCAGCGCGCTGCAACGCAAGGAAAGTCGCGGCCTGCACTTTACTCTGGATTATCCGGAATTGGCGGAGGCTGCAGTCGATACGATACTGAGTCCCTAACGCCGCTGGAAGCGAAGATAAACTCGCAGCAATCGATCACTATTGGCGTCCAACGAGTCTGGCAACAGGCGCATTGTTACCGGAGCGGATCTATTAAGTGTGGCGCCTGCTCCCGAGTGCAACAATGCATCGAAGCGCAGCACCAGCAACCAT